>FWWM01002730.1_pt1 | contig 46352 bp, 38 predicted proteins | sample 2228351 | NCBI WGS metagenome assembly FWWM01 (sample SAMEA103939774, study PRJEB20133) | metagenome
ACCGACCAAGTAGCATTAGAGGTGGAGGGCATCGACACCGAATGGTGCGCTATCCCCATCCCGTCGTTTCAAGTTCAACCCGGTGAAGAGGTGCAGGAGCGCATTCTGATACGCCCGCCCCGCCGAACCGAGAGCCGTGCAGGAACCTACCCGATTTTGGTGCGTGCCCGCTCGTTAGAAAACGGCGGTTCGGGCACAGCGCAGGCAAGTCTGGTGATACGCCCCTACAGTATGCTGATGCTCGATATCGCCCCGCGCCGAAATGTTGCCAACCCGTTCCGCAAGCGCGTCCCCTACGAGCTGACCGTGAGCAATCAGGGCAACACCGAACACCTGCTCCAACTCAGCGCGTCCGACCCCGAAGATAGCCTTGTTTTTGAACTGGAACACGAACGAGTGAACCTTGCGCCGGGCGAGTCGCGCTCGGTGATGCTCTACGCCCAACCACGCCAAGCCCCTCTCCTTTCGAACCCGACCCTTTACAGTTTCAACGCTACGGCGCGCAGTATGGACGACCCGCTACGCTCGTCCACTGTGCAGGCGCAGTTAGAACGGCGCGGTCTCATCAGCCCGATGATGCTCTTTTTCGTGCTGATACTGGTGTTGATTGGAGCGGTGTGGGCATACACGCGCCCCCAACCAGTGCAGATTGAGGAGTTCCTTGCCGAGCCTGCGCAGATTACAGCGGGCGAAGCGGTACAACTGCGCTGGCGCGTGCAGAACGCTGAGCGCATCCTCATCGAGCCAGCGCTGGGTGAGTTCGAGCCTGCCCAGCAACGCTCAATAGAGGTGCGTCCCGAAACCACCACCACCTACCGATTGATTGCGCGCAACCGCTATGGCGAGCAGATGCGTGAGGTGGTGGTGATTGTGCAGAATGCGCCCCCACCACCCCCGCCCAACATTGTACGATTCTGGGCGGAACCGAGCCAAATCAAGCGGGGCGAATCGGTTCTGCTTCGATGGGAGGTGCAAGGGGCAACGGAACTGATTCTCACCCCACCAGGTGGACAGAAGCTGGACCCTGCAATGCCCGGCTACGAGCATCGTCCCACACGCACGACCGAATACGAGCTGATTGCGCGCAACGCTCAGGGCGTGCAGGTGAGCAAGAAGGTGCGCGTGGAGGTGATTGACCCCTCCGACGCCAAAGTGCTGGTGTTCGAGGCGAAACCTGCCCAGATTATGGCAGGTGAGACCACCGTCCTGCGCTGGGAAGTGCTGAACGCGGTGCGCGTGCAGATCGACCAAGGTGTTGGCACGGTGAACGCTCAGCAAGGCGAAATCAGCGTGACGCCCACCACCACCACGACCTACACGCTGACCGCTTTTGACGCTGAGGGACGCCCTGCCACCGCGAAAGTGACCATCACCGTTCAGCCACTGCCTGAGTCGCCTGCAAATGACCCCGCCAGCAACCCGTGAAAGAGGTATAATCCCGCCAGAGAGGTGATAAGGCAATGGTAACTGCGACACCAGTGAAACGGATTGGCTTAGCCGATTTGACGCATCTCAGTACAGGTAAGCGCACACGCCTGTACCGAATGATGTACCAGTTTGGGCTAAAAAATGGAACGCTAATGGTGCTTCCCTATGACCAAGGGCTGGAACACGGTCCACGCGACTTTTTCCCCTATCCTCCTTCGGGCGACCCTGCCTACATCTGTGAGTTAGCCATAGAAGCGGGCTTTAATGCAGTGGCGTTCCAATATGGAATCGCCGAGAAGTATATCGCCAAGTTTGCAGGGCGCATTCCGCTGATTTTGAAACTGAACGGCAAGACCGAAGTGCCTTCAGACGCGCAGGCACTTTCGCCCCTCAACTCCAGTGTGGAAGATGCGGTGCGATTGGGCGCGGATGCGGTGGGCTACACGCTCTATATCGGCTCACCCCGCCAAGATGAGGACTTCCGCCAGTTTATGAAGGTGCGTGAGGACGCCGAGAAGTACGGAATGCCCCTGATTGTATGGTCATACCCGCGCGGTGAAGCGGTCGAGGCGAAGGGCGGACGCGATAGCCTCTGGGCAGTGGACTACGCAGCACGCACCGCCGCCGAGCTGGGGGCAGACATCGTCAAGATTAACTTCCCCAAACTCGCCCCACCTGAAAAGCGCGAGAAGCATCCCAAACCCTACAACGAACTGGAAGAGAGCGACGAGGAGCGCATCAAGCGCGTGATTGCTTCGGCAGTGCAGACGCCTGTTCTGCTTTCGGGTGGCGAAAAGGGCAACGACGCCGATGTGATTCAGAAGGTGCGCCTCTCGATGGAAGCGGGAGCAATCGGAATGATTTTCGGGCGCAATGTGTGGCAACGCCCCTACGAGGAGGCTCTGCGTATCGTTGCCCAGTTCCGCGAAATCCTCTCGGAATACTCGCGTCCGTTGTAAACTAATCTCGCCCTGCTCAGCCCCCATCCGAAGGAGCGGTGGGGAGCGAATTCCCCTCTCCCAGTGGGAGAGGGGATAGGGGTGAGGGCTTCATAACATTACCACCACTCCCAGCCTCTGCGATACTCTCGACGAATAAACTCGTCGGCTGAGCGGGTGTTGGTGACGCGCCCGGTGTTGCCATCGTAGAAGAGTTTCTGGTTCGCTCGGAACGCTACATTGCCAAGCAGTACCGCCTCGGTGAGGGTGGTGGCGTACTCGAAGTTGCTGAGCGTGGGACTGCCCGTCTTGCAACCTTCCAGCCACTCGGTGTAGTGCGAAGGCGTGCGTGGCAAGGTCGGTGCTGGGGGCTGGAAGTCGGCGAACCTGTCTGCGGGGAAGAAGCGGACTTGGGTGGCGTGAGGGAAATAGATAGTGCCCTTCTCGCCCACACAGATTACGCCGTTGGGGGCAACAGGGGTATTCTCCGTCAGTTCGGGGGGTGGCTTCAGACCGCCATCGTACCAGAAGAGCTTCACAGGGGGCATCGAACCGCGCGCAGGGAACTCGTAAATCGCTCGGCTGGCTTTGGGGCCCGATTCGGGCGTGCGGGGGGAACCTTCCATCTCGACGCTGGTCGGCAAACCCAGCTCTAATGCCCAGTAGGCGGTGTCGATGATGTGGCATCCCATATCGCCTAGCGCGCCCGTGCCGAAGTCCCACCAGCCCCGCCAAGCGAACGGGTGATAGCCGTCGTTGTAGGGGCGCATCGGTGCAGGACCAATCCATAAATCCCAGAAAAGGGTGCTGGGCACAGGCTTCTCGCCAGCGGGTCGCTCGATGCCTTGGGGCCAAATCGGGCGGTCGCTCCACGCGTGTACCTCCCGAATCGGACCGATGACGCCCGAACGGATAATTTCTACCGCGCGTCGGAGGTTATCGCTGGAGTGCGCTTGATTGCCCATCTGGGTTGCCACCTTGACCTTGCGCGCCTGCTCCCGCACCTGACGGCACTCCCAAACCGAGTGGAGGAGAGGCTTCTCGCAGTAGACATGCTTGCCCAACTGAAGCGCGCGCATCACAGGGAGCGCGTGGTGGTGGTCTGGCGTGCTGATGACCACCGCGTCGAATCGGTTCGCATAACGGTCAAACAGCATTCGGTAATCGGTCAGCACCATTGCGTTGGGGAACGCCTTCACGGCACGGCTGAGGTTATTCAAGTCGACATCGCACAGTGCAACGATGTTCTCGCTCGCCACACCTTGCAAGTTGTCCCATCCGCGTCCGCCGACGCCAATCACAGCGATGTCGAGCTTGTCGTTCGGTGAAGTGCCCTTCGTCCAACCCTTCTTCAGAAAGATAAGTCCTGTCCCTGCTAAAAGCGATTGCCTCAAAAACTCACGCCGAGTGGTTCTCATAGGAAATGAGATACCCTCTTAATGGCAGATTTCCTGCAAGATTTTTCGTGCTTTGGGCGTCCCGTCTGAAAGAGTATACTCTTGACTACGATGGACTCGCTTTGGGCGCGTGTGGAGCGGGCGTTCCGCCAGTTAGAGTCACAGTCAGGCTACGAGACCCGCCCCTCTCAACGGCAGATGGCGCGTTTCGTGCTGGAACGGCTGTTCGATGAGCAATCGGGCGTGGTCGAAGCCCCTACGGGCGTTGGCAAAAGCTTGGCAATCTTGCTTCCAGCGATTGCCACCTGCATTCAAGAGCGTAGGCGCATCGTGATTAGCACCTATACGAATGTGTTGGCGGAACAGTATTGGCGCAAAGACCTGCCCCTTGCACTGAGCCTATTCCCTGAACGAAACCTGCCGTGCGCTCTGGCGATGGGGCGAACGCGCTATGCGTGCCTCGACCGCATTCGGGGCAAGAACGCTTCCATCCAACCCGCTTCGGTTCACCGTATCGTGATGGATTGGACGAACGAGGCACAGGAGGGAACGGAGGGCGAGTTAGCCGATTACCTGCGTCGTCGGGGTGTGCCCACGCGCTACACTCGACACCTTTGGGAACAGGTCAGTGTGCCCGTTGCCTGTCGCGCTTCCACTTGCCCCTACTATACGCTCTGCTTCTACTACAACAACCGCGACCGATGCCAAAGCGCGCCGATTGTGATTACCAACCACGCGCTGGTGCTGGCAGATGCGAACCTGCGAATCACCACCAACGGCTCAGCCAACCTGCTGGGCGACTATGACCACCTGATTGTGGACGAGGCGCATGACCTGCTCAGTGCAGCCGAAAGCGCGCTGGAGTTCCAACTCTCGCAGGCGTTCACCGAAGAGCTTGTGAGAGTAGCCGTCCTGCTGAGCAATCAGATTGGCTTTGCTGTGGAGGGCGAAACGCGCCCCGATGCGTTCCTGAATGAAGTGCAGTCGGCTGTGCAGGAGTTTGTGCGCTCGCTGAATGGGCTGTTCTTCACCGAGCCGAGCTGGAGACTACCGAGCGAGGGGGTTATCACTTACCTTGCTCCCCAAGAGCTTATCAAAGAGGGCTACCTGAAGGGTGCGACCAATCTCGCCCTCCACTCTGTGATAGCGAACACCGCCACCCAGATTCAGTCGGCACTCACCGTGCTGGTGAGCCGAATACGCCAATTGGTCTCGGACTATCGCCCCTATTTCAGCGAGGCTCAGTACCGTGCGGTGTTGGATACGCTCTCCCAGTTCGATTCGTGGTTTCGGATGACTTTTGGTGCGTTGGGGGCGATTATCAGCCCACCCGAAGGTGTGTGCTGGATGGAACCCGACGGCAACGCCACTTGGAAGGCGTTCTATCAGCCTGTGGCGGTCAATCAAGCCCTTCAGAGTGCGCTGTACAACCGAGTGCCGACGCTAATGGTCAGCGCGACGCTCACGGTGGACGGTTCGTTCGACTTTTTCCTGAACCAAGTGGGGCTGCAGACCGAACACCAGCTGAAGTTGCCCCCTGCGTTTGACTATGCGCGCCAGTGTGCGATTTACCTACCCCCAAAAGGCACGATTCCCGAACCGCCCAGTTCGAGCCGTGCGCCAGGCGCAGAGCAGTACTATCAGCGAGTCGCCGACGAGTTGGTGAGGGTACTCGTGGCGACGCAGGGGCGTGCGTTAGTGCTGTTCTCCTCGCGTGCCGAGATGGAAGCGGTACGCCAGCGGATGCCCAACCTGCCCAACATCCCTATCTATATGCAGGGCGAGAGCGCAAATGCCGACCTTTCCAAACGCTTCCGAGAGGAGACCCACTCGGTGCTGTTTGGGCTACGCTCGTTTTGGACGGGGTTCGATGCGCCAGGCGAGACCCTGACCAATCTGGTGCTGGTGCGTATCCCGTTTGAGGTGCCGACCACCCCACCCCAGCGCGCTCGTGATGCCCTGCTCAGTTGGCAGGGGAAGGACACCTTCCGCGATTGGAGCCTGCCGAATGTGAAACAGCAGATGAGGCAGGGCTTCGGACGCTTGATTCGGAAATCGACCGACCGTGGCGTGGTGTGCCTTCTGGATGCCCGCATTCAGACCAAACGCTATGGAGCCGAAATTTTGCGCAACCTGCCTGAGGGCATACCGATATTCAACGACATCGAGCAGGCGGTTCGGTATGTGGGGATATGAGGACAATCGGCAGTCGGCACTCGTAGCACGGGCGTCCCGCCCGTGCCCTTGTGTTGTCACCCAGAGCGAAGCGAAGAGTTTACGCCCCTCTCCCACAGCGTGGGAGAGGGGCGGGGGTGAGGGCTAAAGAGGGGCAAGGGGAGTAAGGTCTTATGCCCAGTCGGGCAGTTCGATGCGGGGGGCGAACGATACAAATCGTCGCGCCTCTTGGGGAGTCATCGAGGGGTTCTTGAATGAAATCCCCATCAGTTTGAGCATCTTGTAGAAGGCGTCGGTGTTGCGAACCAGCCCGTGAAACTCCTCGCGTCCCGGACCGATGGCAGTAATCCAGACATAGTCCTGAGTGTGGGCGGTGCCGTTCCAGCCGATGGCGTTGTAGTTGCTCATCACCATCCCCATCAGCCCCGACAGATTGCGCTGGGAGCGCGCCCAAATAGGGGGCAATTGACCGCGCACACCGCTCAACACTGCTCCCGCCTCTTCTTTGGAGACTTCGATGCCGATGTGGGTCTTGAGGAGGTCTTGCACATCGTCCGCGCTGTTCGCTTGGCGGAGGTGGGTGGGCAATAACTCGTAAGAACATTTTGACAGCGCCACGCGTTCCAAGCCCTTCGTCGAGTCGGCATATTCCCCGCCCATCCCGACCAAGCCGGGGTTCGAGTTTCCGTGGTCGCTGGTGATGATTATGAGCGTGTCGTCGCGTCGGGAGGCGAACTCGTGAGCGACGACGACCGCATCATCGAACGCCAGCTGGTCCCACAGGATAGCGGCGGCGTCGTTGGCGTGCGCAGCATGGTCGACGCGCCCGCCCTCCACTTGCAGGAGGAAGCCGTTCGGCGACTGGCTCAAGATTTCCAACGCCTTGCGTGTCATTTCGGCAAGGGTCGGCACATTGCGCTTGAGTTCGTCGGAGTGGATGTGGTCGACAGTATAGGGCACATGGCTCCCATAGAACAGCCCCAACACCTTGTCGGGGCGTTCGCCACTCACGACTTGGTCGCGCTTATCCCAGTAGGCATAGCCTTTGTTGCGATAATCGGCAATCAGGTCGCGCCCATCTCGGCGTTGATTGGGAGCAAATTGGCGCAGACCACCGCCCATCAGCACATCGACCACATCGAGATATTGCGGGGCAATCTCCTCTTCGTCGTCGCGCCGAAGTTGAACTGCTGCGAACCCTGCTGGAGTTGCGTGGGTGATTCGGGTCGTGGTCACCAGCCCTACTTTTTTGCCTGCTTGTTTCATTACATGGGCGATTGGGGTTAGGCGTGTGCCGTCAGGCAGGATATTGATGACGCCGTTGAACACTCGGCTCCCTGTTCCCCACGCACTGGACGCCGCGGCTGAGTCGGTGACCAACGAGCTCAGGGAATGGGTTTCGAAAAATCCGAGTGTGGCGTCGGGGTCTTGCAGGAGTTGATACCAGAATGCGCCCTTGCCCCGCACCATCTTGGAAAACTCATCCGCGAGCGACGGTACGCCTGCGCTCATCCCATCCGAGACCATAAAGATGATATTCTTCACGCGCCCACTCGCCCGATTTGTGGCTTGCGCAGGAGCCAGTTTGCTCAGCGCCAACCCCGCCGCGCCTGCCAAGCCAAGCTGGAGAACCTCTCTTCTTGTGATTAGACTCTTCATCGCCAACCTCCATAACAAGGATACCTTCTACACGGTTAAGAGGAGGTTAAGGACAGATAGTTGCAGGAATCGAGTCTTTTGTAGAGAAGCTTGCTGTGGGTGAGCATATGGGGCGAGTAAGTCTTCTGATGGGGAACGCGAACGCCAAGCGTCCACTTCAGTGGGAACGAGGGCGCGCCCTGACCCTCGTAATAGGTGGCTTGGCGTTGGTACTATTGGTGGGATTGTGTGTGTTTTATAATATCCCCCCTAAACATCAGTTTCTGAAGCCCGGCGATAATCTGAGGATGGCGTTGGTGCGCGCTCCTGAGGGAGGCGTCATCCACCTTGCTGAAGGAGAGTATGTTATCGACTCATATCTCCATATAGATAAACCTCTGACCTTGAAGGGAGCGGGTAAAGACCGAACACGCATCCTCGTGACCGCACCCGATACACAAGAGAAGGTCCGCTTCCTTACCCAAAGCGCTCGGTTCCCTATCATCATAGAGGACATCTCTTGGGAATATCAAGGCACTGCAGAGGGACCGCTCCTCTGCGTTTCAGGCTTTGAAGAAGTTGGCTCGGTAGAGGTACGCCGATGTCGTTTTACTGGTGCAAAGGGTAAGAAAACAGGCAGTGGCGGTGGCATTGCTCTGTTTGTTTTTTCTATTGACAGTTTAAAGGTCGAGGATTGTGAGTTTGAGAATAATCAGGGGATTGCTCTTTGTGTTTTTGATGCCGAGTTGAAGGTTCAGCATACAATTTTTCAACATAATGGTGCTGGTATGATGGCGCACAGTAAGACAAAAAGCATCGTGGTAGACCGATGTGAGTTCAAGAACCATCGTGAATGGGGAGCTTGGATTACAGGGGAAGACAAGAACTCGCTTATCAGGGAATGCACCTTTTCTAAAAACAACTATTCTTTACTCATAGAAGGTTCATTTGTAATAGAAAAGAATATAATAGAAGATAGCAGTTCATATGGTCTTTGGATTAGTGATTTGGGAAGACAAGGTGAGGTACGCAATAATCAGTTCGTACGCAATCAGTGTGGGATTAATGCTTCTGTATTCACGCCGAACTCTGTATTGGTCATCGAGAACAATCTACTAAGTGAGAACAAGGAGGGCATTTCGATATGGGGTAAGGATACCTCTCAGGTCGAGGTGCGGGATAATATAGTACGAAACTGCCTTGTCGGGATAGATGTGAGGTTTGTTAATGCGGTCGTGGAGGGGAACTGTTGTGAGGGCAATCGTGTGGGGATTAGCACTGGAGGCTACAATCAGAGCAAATTCATCCAAAACACACTTCGCAATAATGAAGTAGGGTTACTCATCACACCTTGGACAAATCCAATTGTGCAAGGAAACCGTTTTTCGGGCAACAAGCAGGATGTAGCTCGTAGGGATTGGAGGGTTGGAGAGTTTGGGGAAGGGTTTTGAGTAGAAGGTGTGGTGCCCAGGGCGGGATTCGAACCCGCACGGGTTGCCCCAGAGGATTTTAAGTCCCCCGCGTCTACCGTTCCGCCACCTGGGCAAGCAGTCGAAATTGTACCCAAAAACCGCTGGCTCAGTAAAGGAGGACGCTATCGGTTCGTTGCTACCTGTGAGACAAAATCGGCAGGACTTATAATTCGTATGCCTTGATATTCACGGAGCGGTAGCAGATGCCTTCTATCACCAGACACGATGTAATCGGCGTTTCCGTTCACAGCACAGGCTACTACGACATCGTCTTCGGGATCTTCAGTGTCACTGGGAACCAAAGCAGATAGCGTGACGAGCACAGTGAAGCTTAGGATATCTTGAATTACATCAGCAGCGATCTCAGGTGTAAAGTCAAGCTTTTGTACTAGCTTCTCAGTGAGTTTACGCAGGATTTCCTCGCAGGAAAGGCTAATCACTTGAGGCTGGCGTGCTAACTCCACGCATCGATAAGCGTTTCCATACCAACCCACCCAAGAGAACAGCACATTCACATCGAACACAACACGCACTGGAAAGTTCATCACTCATGAAGGAGTTCGTCGACAAATTGCTCGCGCATCGCTTCAGACATCGTATCCCAATCGAGTCCGCGCTGGGAGGCGAGAGACCGTAGGCGTTCCTCAGCGAAGGCACGGTGCTTCTCAACTCGTTCATGCGCCTGTTGAGCCAGCTGAAATAGGAGTTGCAAGCGTTCTTCTGGCTCCAGCTGCTGAACCAGCTCCACCAACTGCTCGGTTCCGATTTTCAACAGAGGCACGGCGTCTAACCTCCTACGGCTATTATACCGCTTTCAGTGCGCACTGTTGTGGTTCCCATTCAAGGGGTGTTTGCCAAAGTGCTAACTCATCATATCTGCCAGCTTCCAGCCCCCCAGTAGCCCCAAGAAGACCAAGTTGCCCCCGAACAGGAGCGTGTAGAGCCAATCGTGAGGGTAGAGCAGGGCAAAGACGACCGTCATCGCGCCCACCACCCCAAACACCCGCGAAACCGAAGCATTCAGCCCGCCCTGTACCAGCGTGAGCAAGAGATATAACAGCGCAGAGAGGGGGAAACTGATGAGGCTCAAGCCGACCATCATCGCCCCTGCCGAGACCTTATTGCGCCCACGCCCCCACGGAAAGGCATCCACTAACGGCAAAATCCACTGGCTAATCTTCATCAGGAACCCGACCAGCAAGCCCGAAAGCCCCATGTAGAGCATCAAGTTCGCGCTCCAGCCGAAAGTCGCCAGCAGGCGCAGGGGTTCGCCTGGAATCGCCCACGCCAACATCATCAGAAACAGCACCGTTCCCCAGCCGACCGATTGCCCTACGAACAGCTTCCACTCGGTGGGCAGGTGAAGTACGGGCAGGTGGCGTGTGGTGGGCGTTGGGGCAGACGCACGCTGACGCTGGCTATGCTCCACCAATCGGTCGAACTTGCGCTGGAGGTTCGGGTTGTTCGGGTCTAACTGCAGGGCGTAGGTGTAGGCGTTGAGTGCATCGTCGAACAGTCCCTGACGCACATAGATGTCGCCCAAGATTTCGTGGCTTTTGGGGTGGCGGGGTTGGAGCCGACGCGCTTGCCGTGCCCAGTGGAGCGCATCCATCAGCCTGCCCTGAATGAAGGCGCGCTCGGCGTTCAGAATCGCTTGGCGTGTTTCGGGGCGCAGTCCGTCGGGAGCGGTGGTCGCTTGGCGCGCTTGGCTCGGCTGGCTGGGGCGACTCTGAGGGCGCGAGGGTGGGGTAGAGGGCTGTGGTGGCGTTGGTTGCGCGCCCAATCGCAACAGCGCATCGTAATGCCGACGACGCTCGGGGTCCGAAAGCACTTGATAGGCTTCCTGAATCTGTAGGAACCGTTCCTTTGCATCGGGCGCAGGGTTCACATCGGGGTGGTAGCGTCGTACCAGCTCGCGGTACCGCTTGCGTATCTGCTCGGCGGTCGCGCTCATTGGCAGACCCAGCACCTCGTAGTGATTTCTTCTCAAGGTACATCTACCTCGCGCATAATCCCGCTGAAGTAGCCTGCGTAGAACTGAAGCACGATGATTGCCACATAGATGGCGACGCCCAGAAAGACCAGCACGCCCAGAATGTAGCCCGCTTGGTGGGAGCGCAGTTTGCCCTCTTCCTCGTAGTACTCGGCGACCTTGTCCATCATCTGCCCGATGGAGCCTGTGTTCTCGCCTGTGGCGACCATATCCAGCACCATCGCAGGTAACACGCGCGCTTGGGCAAGGCTCTCGGCAATCCCGCGCCCTGCCTCAAGATTGCTGGCGGTCGGTTTGAGCCGTTGGGTGAGATAGTCGTTGCCACAGGCGTCGGCAGCGTAGCGTATCGCTTGGGAAAGCGGTAGCCCCGACTCGTAGAGTGTGCTGAGCGCACGGGCGAACCGTGCTAACGCCAGCTGGCGAAAAGTGAACCCCACCCACGGAATCGACACCAGAAACACTCCCCACGCATAACGCAGGGTTGCGCTCTGCATCGCAACTCGGAACCCCGCCCAAATCAGGAACACGAAGCCGAGTATCTTGGCGTAGGTCAGCACAATCCCAAGCAACACTTCGCCCACAGGCTGACCGCCTTGACCCCCGAAAATCGTGATGAAGGCGGGGATAAGACCCGGAATGAGAATCGCAAAGAACAGCACCATCTTGGGGTAGAAAGTCACTCGGCTGAGCAGGCGTCGCAGTTCCAGCTCGTCTTCCATATATTTGGCGATACGGCGGAGTACCTCTTCCAGCGCGCCTCCCGTTTCGCCCACGCGTATCATTGAGCGCACAATCGGTGAGAAGATATGCGGGTATCGGTCGAAGGCGTCGCTGAGCCGTTCGCCTGCAAGCAGGCTATCGCGGATTTCGCGCAAGGTGCGTCGCAGGCGTGGGTGAACGCGCTGATTGGCAAGGGTGTCCAACGCCTGATAGAGGGGTACGCCTGCGCCAATCATCGTGGCTAACTGGCGGAAAAAGAGGGCTTGCGCTTTGATAGGCACTCCACCGAACAGGGGGCGCATTACCTTGGTGTTGGCTTCGCTGAGGGGTGTGCGTATGGGCGTCTCGGCGTAGAGTTCCAAGAGCCAGTAGCCCTCCTTGCGAAGGGTATCGGTCGCCTCCAAGCGTGAGGACGCTTCGATCGTGCCCCGCACCTCGCGCCCGTCTTGTGTCTGTGCCACATACCGAAAGGTCGCCATCGCCTTAATATTTTAGCCGAAATCGGTCGACAGGTATACTCGGTAGTATGAGCAAGGCGCGCTACAAAGCACTACTGCTGATTGCCGACGGGATGGGCGACCGTCCTGTGCCTGAGTTGGACGATAAAACCCCGCTGGAATACGCCCAAACGCCCACGCTCGATCGCTTGGCACGCGAGGGCGAGTGCGGCATCATGGACCCGATTGCGCCCGGCATTCGCGCAGGTTCCGACACCGCCCACTTGGCAATCTTGGGTTATGACCCCTATAAAGTCTATCAGGGGCGCGGTCCGTTCGAGGCGCTGGGGATTGGGATGGAGGTGCGTGGGGGCGATATTGCCCTGCGATGCAACTTTAGTACGGTGGACGAATCGATGCGCGTGATCGACCGACGCGCTGGGCGTATCACCGAAGGCACACGCGAACTCGCCGAAGCGGTGAACGGCGTCGAAATCGAGGGCGTACAGTGCTTTTTCAAAGAGTCGGTCGCACACAGGGGCGCGTTGGTGTTGCGGGGAGAAAACCTTAGCCCGCATATCTCCGATGCTGACCCGCACACTGAGGGTGAACCCGTTCACGAGAGCCATGCGCTAAACCCCGACGACCGCAACGCCGAGCGCACCGCCCGAATCGTGAACGCTTTTGTGAAGCTCTCTTATGAACGGCTCAAAGACCATCCCGTGAACCAGCGTCGGCGTGAGCAGGGCTTACCGCCTGCTAATATCATTCTCCCGCGTGGGGCGGGGATTGCACCTGTGCTGGAGCCATTCCCTAAACGCCACGGGATGAGTGCGGTCGCTGTGGTAGAGACAGGGCTGATACGCGGGATTGCCCGATTCGTCGGGATGGATACGATGGACGCGCCCGGCGCCACAGGCGGAACCGATACCGATATGCTGAGCATCGCCGACACACTAGCGGAAGCACTGGCTCGGTACGATTTCGTGCTGTGTAATGTGAAAGCGCCCGACCTGTGTGGGCACGACGGCAACGCTCGGCTAAAGGCGGAGGTCATCGAACGATTCGACAGCTTGGTGGCGCGCTTGCTGGAACGCTACACCGAGCCGTTCTATCTGATGGTCACGGCGGACCACTCCACGCCTTGCTCGGTGCGCGACCATTCGGGCGACCCTGTGCCCGTGCTGTTGTATGGTCCTGATTTGCGCGGGGATGAAGTGCTGAAATATCACGAATACGCCTGTGCGCGGGGCGGAATGGGACGTCTACGCGGGGGCGACCTAGTGCCTATCTTAACCCAGCTGATGGGTGTGCAGGAGAAGTTTGGGGCGTAAGGGTAGCAGGGTATTAGGGCAGTAGGCAGTGGGCAGTTGTAGCACGGGCGTCTCGCCTGTGGCTCCCCTCTCCCGAAGCGTCGGGAGAGGGGCAGGGGGTGAGGGCTTCTATCTAAGCCACGAATGGTAAAATTGATGCGGTGATTAATCGATGAGCCAGTTAGAGCAGATGATTCGTGAGTTGCCACCTGAGGCACGGCAGAGCGTACAGGAGTTTGTTGAATATCTCCACACGAAATACGCCACGCGCAAGCGTGCAAAACCGCGCTTTGAGTGGCAGGGCGCTTTAGAATCTCTACGCGAGCAGTACACTTCGGTGGAACTCCAACACGAAATACTCAAAGAATGGAACGGCTGAAGCATCTTCTGGACACCAATATCCTCCTCGAAATCCTGCTCAACCAATCCCGTGCCTCTGAAGTGAAGACTTTTCTCAGTCGTGCCTCTGCGGAGGAAGTTGCTGTGAGCGATTTCACGCTCTACTCTGTGGGCATTCGTCTCTTTCGGCACGGTCTTCACTCAACTTTTGAGCAAATAGTCCAAGACCTCTTTGTGAATGCTGGCTTTACACTCCTAAGGCTTCCTCTGGAAGCAGTTCCCGTGCTGATACAAGCGTCTGTCCAATACGGCTTAGACTTTGACGACGCTTACCAGTACGCTCTTGCAGAACATTACGATTTAGTGATTGTGAGTTTTGACAGTGATTTTGACCGTACACCTCGTGGACGCAGAGAGCCAAACCCGCTTTAGTAGTCCCTCACATGAGCTAGGCAACTGTGGGATTGTGGGCAGAGATTCTTCGCTTCGCTCAGAATGACGAGTCGAGGCAGTGGGCAGTAGGCAGTGGGCAGTTGTAGCACGGGCGTCTCGCCTGTGGCTCCCCTCTCCCGAAGCGTCGGGCGAGGGGCAGGGGGTGAGGGCTTGTCTCGGTTTAACTGAGAATGACGCCCTTCTCTCAAATCATCCACACAATCGGCTTGTAAACGCGTTTTGCTTCGGCGTCGGCAAAGGCGGTGGGTAGCTTCTCACGGGAATAGAACCGAAAGAGGGGGTCTAACTGCAGGCGTCGGAGGTGTAATAGCTCAAGGCTCTGCTCCCATGCGTGGTTGCTGGAGCGCGAGCCGATAATCGTGAGTTCCTTGACCAGAATCTGATACCAATCGACCTGTACGGGCTGGGAGCGGTAGCCGAACACAATCACGCGCCCCGCCTTGCGTGCCGACTCGATGCAAGTTTGGGCAGCGTTGGGCGAACCTGCCGAGTCGATGACGACATGTGCCCCACGCCCGTCCGTGAGTTCCATCAGGGGCTGGAGGTCGTCGGGCGAGCAGGTGGTGGTGGCACCAAGTTGCTCGGCAAGGGCGCGCCGTTCGGGCAGGGGGTCGATCCCAACCGTGCAGGTCACGCCCCAAAGCCGTGCTAACTGCAGGTAGACCTGCCCGAAGAAGCCCAGCCCGACCACAGCAACCGTCTCGTCGGGGCGCGGATTTGCCAGGTTCATCCCTGCCACGCAGGTCGCAACGGGTTCGGCAAGGGCGTAGTATCCGCACGATTCGGGCGTCACTTCAGGGGGCAGGAAATAGAGATTACGCAAGGGCACGGCAAGGTAGTCAGCGAACCCGCCGTCGATGCTCAGCCCGATATGTTCCAAGTGGTCGCATAGGTTGAGCCGTCCGCGTCGGCAGTAGAAGCAGGTTCCGCACACAATCTGGGGGTCGATGACGACGAGGCGCGTGCTACTCCCCTCTCCCCAAGCTTCGGGAGAGGGGGTGGGGGTGAGGGTAAGTGGGTAAGGGCTAACCACCTCTCCCACAATCTCATGTCCCAGTGTGAGCGGGCTTCCACGCCAATAGTCATGCCCTTGTGCTTTCAGGTGCAGGTCGGTGCCACATACGCCACACGCCAGCACCCGAACCAGCACTTCACCCTGTGCAGGCGTCGGGTCGGGCACCTCCTGCCACGCCAGATTGCCAGGCGCAACGAGTCGGTAGGCGTGCATTATGCCATCATCTTCCTCAGTACCATCGGCAGAATTCCGCCGTGGCGGTAGTACTCCACCTCTACGGGCGTATCTACACGCGCCACCACTTGGAAAGTGCGCTCGGAGCCGTCGGTTTTGACCACACGCACCGTCAGCACCTTGCGCGGGCTGAGCGTGTTGATGCCCTCGATGTGGAACACCTCTTCGCCTGTCAGCCCCAGCGTCTGCACATTCTCGCCGGGCATAAACTGCAAGGGGAGTACGCCCATTCCGACAAGGTTGCCTCTGTGGATGCGCTCGAAGCTCTCGGCAATCACGGCGCGCACACCGAGCAGTGCCGTGCCCTTCGCCGCCCAGTCGCGCGAACTGCCCGAACCATACTCCTTGCCCGCCAGCACGACCAGCGGAGTGCCCGACGCCTGGTAGCGCTGGCACGCCTCGTAGATGGTGGTACGCTCGCCCGTATCCCAGTGGATGGTGTAGCCCCCTTCCACGCTGGGCAGGAGCAGGTTCTTGATGCGGATGTTGGCGAAGGTTCCGCGTATCATCACTTCGTGATTGCCCCGTCGTGAGCCGTAGGTGTTGAAGTCGCGCGGGTCGACGCCCTTGCTGACGAGATACTGACCTGCAGGGCTATCGACGGGGATACTGCCTGCGGGCGAGATGTGGTCGGTGGTGATACTATCGCCGAAGATTGCCAGCACGCGCGCGCCCGTGATGTTTTGGAGTGGGGCGGGGGCATCGGGCATCCCGTCAAAGTAAGGTGGACGCTGAATGTAAGTGCTTTCGGAGTCCCACTTATAGACCTGCGATTCGGGCACGGGCAGACTCTGCCAGTGTTCATCGCCGTCGAACACCTGAGCGTAGCGGTGCTTGAACATCTCCGATTGGAGCGCACGGGCAATCGTTTCGCGCACCTCTTTCGGGCTGGGCCAGAGGTCGCGCAGGTAGACGGGCTGACCGTTCGGGTCGTGCCCAATGGGTTCGTTCAGCAGGTCGATATCGACCGTGCCAGCGAGTGCATAGGCGACTACAAGTGGAGGCGACGCCAGATAGTTCGCCTTCACCTGCGGGTTAATGCGCGCTTCGAAGTTGCGGTTGCCCGACAGCACCGCCGAGACCACCAAGTCGCCCTCCTTCACCGCCCTCGAGATCGTCTCAGGCAGAGGACCGCTGTTGCCGATACAGGTGGTGCAGCCGTAGCCGACCACATGGAAGCGCAGAGCCTCCAAGTAGGGCAACAGTCCGGCGTTTTGCAGGTAGTCGGTCACCACTCGGCTACCGGGCGCAAGGCTCGTTTTTACCCACGGCTTCACTGTCAGCCCGCGCTCGACCGCCTTCTTGGCAAGCAGTCCCGCAGCGACCATCACCGCGGGGTTGGAGGTGTTTGTGCAGGAGGTTATTGCGGCGATGACCACATCCCCGTGCTTGAGTGCCACTTCCTCGCCCTCAATCCAAGTTGGCACACCCACAAGCCCGCGCTCAGCTGGGGTCTCTTCTACGGGCGACTCGTCATCCCACTGGGTCGGTTGGGGTTCCACCAAGCCGAACCCACCCTCGCGAATGGGCGTGTAGAGTGCCTTGCGGAAGGATTGCTTCATCTCGCGCAGGGGCACGCGGTCGTGGGGGCGTTTGGGACCCGCAAGGCTCGGCTCGACCGTGCTGAGGTCTAACTCCAGCGTGTCGCTGTAGACGGGGTCGGGCATCTCGTCGGTGCGGAACAGAGCGTTCTCCTTGCAGTAGGCTTCCACCAAGCGCACAAGGCTCTCGTGGCGTCCTGTGAAGCGCAGATAGTCCAGCGTGCGCTGATCGACGGGGAAAAAGCCCATCGTCGCGCCGTACTCAGGCGCCATGTTCGCAATCGTAGCGCGGTCTTCCACCGTCAGACTGCTCAGTCCGGGTCCGTAGAACTCCACGAACTTCTCCACAACGCCCTTCTTGCGAAGCATCTGCGTGACGGTCAGCACCAGGTCGGTGGCGGTTGCACCTTCGGGCAGTTCGCCTGTGAGTTTGAAGCCGACCACCTGTGGGATGAGCATATAGTAGGGCTGACCGAGCATCACCGCCTCCGCCTCGATACCGCCCACGCCCCAGCCGAGAATGCCGAGCGCATTAATCATCGTGGTGTGGCTATCGGTTCCTACCAGCGAGTCGGGGTAGGCAACCACATCGCCATTCACTGGGCGCGCCTGAACCACTTTGCCAAGATACTCCAAGTTCACTTGGTGAACGATTCCTGTGCCCGGCGGGACAACGCGGAAGTTATCGAAGGCGCGTTGTGCCCAGCGCAGGAGCAGATAGCGTTCGCGGTTGCGTTCGAACTCTTTCTCTACATTCAGGAAGAAAGCGTACTGTGTGCCGAAGAAGTCCACCTGCACCGAGTGGTCAATCACCAAGTCCACAGGAACAACGGGATTGATTTTTTGGGGGTCTTTTCCGCGCTCTTGCATCGCGTTGCGCATCGCCACGAGGTCGACCACGCAGGGCACGCCCGTGAAGTCTTGCAGGATGACCCGTGCAGGCATGAGGGGAATCTCGCGCATTTCGGGTTGGGGTTGCCAGTTCGCGAGCGCGCGTATCACCGCGTTGCGCTCCTCGCCCAGCAGAATCTCCCCTTCGGGCGATTCGGCAAGGCGGAGCATGTTCTCAAGAAGCACACGAATCGAAAAGGGCAAGCGGTCAATCGTTCCGAAGCCTTGCTTCTCCACCTCTGGCAAACTGTAGAGAATATAATCCTGTCCGTCGACATTGAGTGTGGTTCGGGTGGTCATCGTTGTCTCCTCCACCTGTGATTGTACCTGATTGGGGGTAGCGCATGCGGTGTGCTCACAAATATCTGTGGCACACTTGTTGTGCGGGCAGGACGCCCGCACGACGCTCTATATACTAATTCGGTGGAGGTGGGAAGTCCAGCACGACCACAGGCACTTCCACACTCAGACCGCTCTGAGCGTCCATAATTACCAGCTGAGTCGTGCCCCTTGAAACCCCGCGCACGACGCCCGAACTGCTCACCTGTGCGATGTTCGGATTGCGCGTCGACCATGTGAAGGTTGCGCTCACGGGGTTGTTGTTCTGGTCGCGCATCGACGCCGCAACTTGAACCGTCTCACCGACCCACACCTCCACTGCCTCTGGGTTCGTGACGATACGATACTGGTCTAAGTTGTATTCAATCTGATTACGGCTCCCTGCCACAATTGTGAAAGTCTGTGCGACGACCTGTCCATTCGAAAGAGTGGTTTCCACACGAATGGTGTGCGTGCCTGGGGGCAACTCGATGCGGTTAGGGTTCGGTTGTTCCACCCCATTCACGAACACCTTCACATTGCTCGGCGTGCCTTGTACAACGACCGAGAAAGTGGTTGTGCCCACTCCACCACCGCCTCCTCCTCCACTACAAGCGAGCAGGCTCAGGGCAAAGAGCAGTCCCAATCCAAATAGCCACTGTTTCGCTCTCATCGCTTTCCCTCTGTTAGACGATTCTCAGAACTCGGCGCTACCTGGCGTGCGCGGGAACGGGATGACATCGCGAATGTTCTTCATTCCCGTGATATACATCATCATCCGCTCGAATCCCAGCCCAAAGCCAGAGTGGGGCGCACTGCCATAACGACGCAGGTCTAAATACCACCAATAGTCTTGCTCGTTCAGTCCGTTTTCGCGTATCCGTTCGAGCAGTACATCATACCGTTCTTCGCGCTGGCTCCCGCCGATAATCTCTCCGACGCGAGGCACCAGCACATCCATCGCACGCACCGTGCGCTCATCATCATTCAGGCGCATATAGAACGCCTTGATTTCACGCGGGTAGTCGGTGACAATCACGGGCTTTTTGAACGCCTCTTCCGTCAGGTAGCGCTCGTGTTCGGTCTGGAGGTCGTTGCCCCAGACGGGCGGGAACTCCCAATCCCGTTCTGCCTTCTGTAAAATTTGGATGGCTTCGGTGTAGGTAATTTGCTCGAAGGGGCTGGTCGCCACATGTTCCAGCGTCTCCAGCACCGTGTTATCGATGCGCTGGTGGAAGAACTCCAAATCTTCCTGGCAGTGGTTCAGCACATACCGAATGATGTATTGGAGGAACTCTTGGGCGAGTTGGGCGTTGTCTTCCAGCTCATAGAACGCCATTTCTGGCTCAATCATCCAGAACTCGGCGAGGTGGCGGGGCGTGTTGCTGTTTTCAGCGCGGAAGGTCGGTCCGAAGGTGTAGACTTTGCCGAACGCCAGCGCGAAAATTTCGGCTTCGAGCTGACCGCTCACAGTGAGATAGGTCGGCTTGCCGAAGAAGTCTTGGCTCCAATCGATGCGTCCATCGGGTGTTCGGGGGGGGTTCTCTAAGTCGAGGGTCGTGACGCGGAACATCGCGCCTGCACCTTCACAATCGGAGGCGGTGATGATGGGCGTGTGGATGTAGAGGAAGTCGCGCTCTTGGAAGAACTGGTGAATGGCATAGGCGAGGGCGTTGCGCACGCGGAACACTGCGCCAAAGGTGTTGCCCCGCACGCGCATATGGGCAATCTCGCGCAGATATTCGAACGAGTGCCCTTTCTTCTGCATCGGGTAGGTTTCAGGGTCTGCCGTGCCATAGATGTGAAGCGATTCCAACTGTAGTTCCACAGGTTGTTTCGGTGCAGGCGATTCGACCAGCGTGCCTGTGGCGGAGATGCACGCGCCCGTGGTGACTTGATGCAGCATTTCTTCAGGAAGCGTTCCAGCAGGCGCGACAATCTGCAGGCTTTTGAAGCGTGAGCCGTCGTTGAGCTCGATGAAAGAGACGCCCTTTGAGTCGCGCCGTGAGCGTACCCAACCGCGCACGGTGATTTTGCTTCCAATAGGCATTTCGTAGGCTTGTTTGACCGAGACAACTCGTGGTTCCATTCGTTATTGCCTCCGCTTCAGTGAGTGTAGTATACCTCTCTGAGCGTTCTTATTGCTTTCCCAGAATGGCGCGCCCCATCACCAGATAGTCTGCTCCCCAGCGTAAGGCATCTTCAGGTGTGGCAGTGCGCTTCTGGTCGCCTGTGGCGGTTCCTGCGGGGCGGATGCCGGGCGTGACAATTAGGAAGGTCGGGGGCAATCGCTTGCGCAGGGGCTGAATTTCAAGTGGGGAGGCGACCACGCCATCTAAGCCCGATTGGTGGGCGAGTTGTGCCAGCCGAAGCACTTGGGCACGAGGGGAACGGGGGAAACCAACGGCGCGCAGGGAATCAGCATCCAAGCTGGTCAGCACCGTCACCCCCATCAGCAGGGGACGATTGGGCAGCTCGGCGACCGCCTCCACTGCTGAGCGCATCATCGCTTCGCCTCCGCTCGTGTGGAGCGTGAGCATCCAGACGCCATGTTCTGCTGCGGTTCGCACAGCAAGCGCAACGGCGTGGGGGATGTCGTGGAACTTCATGTCCAAAAAGATTCGCTCGGCGCCACGCTGGCGCAGGGTCTCTATCACCTTCAGCCCGTGCTGAAGCACCAGCGCGCCCCCAACTTTGAAAGCGTGCACTTGGGAGTGGAACTGCTCCACCCAAGCGCACGCTTGGTCTAAATCAGGAGTGTCAAGCGCAACGATAACGCGCTTGAGAACTGCCTCTGACATTAGCGATTGGCTCGCTTCGCCTCGCGGATGGCTTTCTGCAGTTCGTCCTCTAACTTGTCCGCCACGCCCGGACCGTACCCAATCTGCTCAAAGGCGATGCGTCCGCGTGCGTCCACAATCACGAAGTGGGGAATGCCTCGCACACCGAACGCTTGCCCGACCTTACCTTCAGTATCCATCGGCACGGTGAAGGTGTAGCCGTTTTGATTCATGAAGGCACGCACGGTCTCAGGGTCTTCACGCAGGTTGACTGCCAACACATGGGCGTCATCTTTGTACTTCTTAGAGAGTTCCTCGGTGTGGGGTAGGGCTTGTCGGCAGGGTCCGCACCAAGTTGCCCAGAAATCGAGCAGGACGGGCTTCCCGCGCAATTCGCGCATGTTGACCTTCTTGCCGTCCAGCGTGGTCAGCTCGAAGTTCGGAGCGGGCGAGCCGACTCGACTCGGACGGTCTTGCAGGAACGCAAACGCCCCAATCGCCAACACCACGCTCAAAGCGACAATCATCAGCCGATATTTTCTCATCGTATTCACCTCATAGGCAGTATACCTTATATGACGATGGAACGGGGCTACTGTTCTGAAAAGGGCAAGTGTCGCCCGTCCGAATTAAGCCAGCTTTCCTGTTGATACCGATGAGAGTGCCATAAAGGGAAGGTGTACTCAGGCGAAATAGCACCCCCATCCGTCACCTTGAGCGAAGCGAAGGGTCTTCATCCCCCTCTCTGCTTGCGGCTTACTGCACGACACTTTTTTGAGGGAGAAACGAAAAGGGGCGCACACGGGGGTGTGCCCCTACACCACCGCCTTGCCTGTAGGGGCAGACCCCCGTGTCTGCCCTTCTAACCCGTGTCTGCCCTGCCAAACAGAAGCCCACCTTAGGCACAAGTACGAAAAACTGTCGTGCAGTAAGCTGCTTGCGGAGAGGGGGGCTGGGAGGTGAGGTTGAGATTCTTCGCCTTCGGCTCAGAATGACGAAAGAAGGCGCACTCAGAATGATGGAGAGGGGCAGCAGGAAAGTTGGGTTATAATTAGCTTGATGAAGCGGTTATTGGCTCTGGTGTATGGGCGTGTTCAAGGGGTGGGCTACCGAATATTCGTTCGGGACATCGCCACACGACTGGGGATAGTGGGCTATGTTCGCAATCTGCCCGACGGCTCGGTGGAGGTCGAAGCGCAAGGTACACCTGAAGCGCTTGAAACTCTGGTGGCTCGGCTTCACGAGGGTCCTATGGGCGCGGTTGTGCGTGAAGTGGTTCTGCACTGGCTGGAACCGACCGATGCCTATGACCGCTTCGAGATTCGGCGATGAGGTACAGCGCGCTCGTCTTGTTCCTGTTTCTCAATTTCGCTTGGGCGAGCGCGGAGCTGCGCTTGGTAGTGATTCTGCTCCACGAATCGCGCACTCCCAGCGACGATTGGGGTGAAGTGCCTCATCAAGTGGGCTGGGTGCTTTGGAGTGCACCAACTCCTGCGCTGGCATTTGCAACGGGCACAACAGAACCCTTTCCTAATGACCTGCTTGAGTTCAGGCTTGCCGAAACCCGATTGAACGAGGGTACGTCACGGCGCGTCTTTCGGCGTCGAAACGGATGGCTTCCCCCACCCAACACACTCCTTGCGCTAAGTGCAGGGCGTTTATCGGAGTTGGGCATTCTCAACAGGACAGTTGCAAGCAGAGCGGAGGGAGCCAAAGTACTCTACGCACGCGTGCCCCTATCGCCCGAACCCAGCCCCTTCGCCCTTGTTGCCATTTGTCAGGAAGGCTATGTGCCCGTGCGAGAGTTCGAAGACCTTGAACTGATGCGCGTGGCGCTTTTTGAATCGGATTACGAATGGACTGTGCTGGAGTTGACGCGCTGGGACTATGAGGGGCTGGAACTGTTGATAGCCGAAGGAGTTGAAACTTGGATCATCTGCCTGCCTTCCGAGAAAGCACCTGACCAGAGCCTGCTGACGACTGTGGTTCGATACTCGGCGCGGGAGCCGAAAGGACTGCTTACCTCGCCCAGCACGCGCTGGACAGGTGTGGTGCGCGAAATCGACTTCGTGCCGACCTTTATGCGTGCCCTGAGTGGGGGCTGGGAAGATGGCACTCAAGGCGCACCGATTGTGGAAGCGCGCCAGTTCGATTGGCATCGCTTCTGGAACGGATTACTGCCCCGAACGCTCCTACAACGGGCGACGACACCGATTGGAATTGAGTTGCCACGCGGTGCCCTGAGCCGAGTGCAGACTCACTGGAACCTCCAGCGCGAGCTGAACCCGATGGTGTTGCGCTGGGTGGGGGGTGTTGCTTTGGGGTGGACACTCGCTGGGCTAATCCTGTACCGATTGCACTGGCTCCCCTATCGCTTGAGACGGGTCTATGTGGTGGGGCTGTCGGTGTTCGGGATGTTTCCTGCAGTGGCAATCTGGCACGCCTATTGCCCGTTCGAACTCTGGACGGGCGACCGTCAGGCGGACCTCTCTCTGCTTGCGAGTTGGCTGGTGCTGGGCTGGGTGCTGATGGCGTTGATAATGGCGGGTATAGCGCGCTTGGGGGATACGACTCCACTCTGGAGTATGGCAGTGGTGGTCCTATGTGTCTACCTGTTGGACCTGTTCGTGGCAGGAAGCTACGGGATTAACCGCTCACTGATGCATTTTGGGCTTCAGCCTTCGGCGCGCCCGTTCGGTCTCAACAGTGTCGATTTGGGTGTGTTGATGGGCTGTGCGCTTCTTGTGCCCGCTATCTGGATGGAGCAGAAGGGCAAAACGCGGCTCGGTGGACGGGGGCAGGTTGGGCTGGGTCTAGTATACGGTCTGCTGATAGCCAGCGTCGGTGTGTCGCTATTCGGGGCGTTCCCACAGGGAGTGCTTCCGCTTACTGTGGCGCTCGGATGGATGGCACTCTACGGGGTCTCGGCGATTCCCAGCCCGACCGATTGGCGCACCTTGCTCACTCAGGGTAGCACGCTCGTCGCCATCGGGATTGCGCTTACGATGGGGGCAATAGCGATTGACCAGGCTCAGCCCTGGCAACGCGAAGCAAATCTACAGATGTTCCTGATGGAGAATCTGGGGCTTGCACTCCCCACGCATTTTCCCGAACCACTCTGGATTGTGGTAGGTTGGCTTGTGGTGTGGGGCGTGTGGCGGTTTTTCGGGGGAGTGTTTGCACCCATTCGGGAGCGCGCCCCTGCCTTGAGGTGGGCGATTGTATCAGGGGGACTGGGCGTGCTGATAGCCGTACCTCTTCACACACAAGGCTGGCTCACCCTCGCTTTTGTGAGCTACTACCTGCTGGCGATGGCGATTGAGTATCGCATCGGTGCGAAAGAGTTCCGCTATCGCTACGAAGGCAACGGCGCACTCAAAACCAAAAAGGCTACTCGGTGAAGCGGTGCTGAAGGCGCTGAATCGAGAGTGCCTTGCCAGTGGTGCGGTCTAAATCAATCAGCACGGCGCAGACCACGGCAGGTCCCTTCGCCACCTCGTGCCGAGCGGGCATTCCTGTCAAGAAGCGATGGAGTGTGGGCGCAGGGTCGACCCCTATCGATGAGTTGAATACCCCACACATCCCCACATCGCTGATGAAGGCGGTTCCTTTAGGCAAGATTCGTTCGTCGGCGGTCTGCACATGCGTATGCGTGCCCACCACTGCGCTCACGCGCCCATCCACATAGTGCGCGAAGGCGTACTTCTCGGAAGTCGCTTCGGCGTGAAGGTCCACGAACACGAAGGGTGTCTCAATCTGCTCGTAGAGGGCGTCAAAGGTGCGGAAGGGACAATCGGCGAGTTCCATAAACACGCGCCCTGCCATCGAGATGACCGCCAGACGCTTGTCCAACACATCGAAATAGATTAGCCCCTTGCCTGGAGCGAGCGGTGAGTAGTTAGCAGGGCGTGCGATACGCTCGTCGTTGCTCAGCATCGGGTAAATCTCGCGCTTGTCCCACACATGGTTGCCCATCGTGAAGCCCTGAATGCCCAGCCCGAACAGTTCGTTCGCCACATCGGGGGTTAATCCGCTCCCACCCGCAGCGTTCTCCCCATTTGCCAAGATGATGTCGGGGGCATAGCGTTCGCGCCACTGGGGCAACAGTTTCGCCACACTCGTGCGTCCCGGTCGTCCAACAATATCGCCCAGAAACAGAATTCGCATCGCTTAGGCTACTATTATACACGCTTGAGGATGTTCGAGAACCAGTGGCTTGGGCATCTTGCCCATTTCGCGCTCGGGCGGGACGCCCGCGCTACGACTGCCCGCTGCCCTAATAGCTTTGCTAATGGGCAGGATGCTCGTGCCACGAATCGATGCTATACTACACGGGGCTGAAAACGCCCAGCGTCGCACGATATGAGGGATACCATGAAAAGATTAGGGTTGTTTTGGTTATACATGACGCTTGTGCTGAGCGTGAATGCTCAGAGCGAGGCTCAGCACAGTCAGCAGTACGGCAGCGTCGGTTCGGTCCCCCCTGTCTATTCGCTAAGCAAACTCAGGCAGTGGCTGGAGACCGAGAAGAAACGGGCTAAGGCGCGCGTGTCAGCATTAGAGGCGGAGGGGCAGAAACTGAGCAAGCCCTACCGCCACAAACTGGAAGAGGGACCCGAATACTTAGAAGCGCTTTGGGATTATCTCTACATTCGCGCTTATCCAAACGACTCAGTCGACTGGGAGGCATATCTTCGCGCTGCGCAACAGCGCGACCAGATGGCGGAGGCGTTCCTGCCTGCTTCGGGACCGCGCTGGGAGTTCGTCGGACCGCGTGGGGCAACTCCACCCTACCGAACCTATTTCGGGGTAGACCGCGTGGCAGGGCGAGTGAACGCAGTGGCGTACGACCCGATTAACGAAGGAGTCTACTATGCAGGCGCGCCTCAAGGTGGGTTGTGGAAGACCACCGATGGCGGGCAGACTTGGCAACCGTTGGGCGATGGCTGGGAGTTCCTGCAGGTCTCCAGTATCGCCATCCACCCGACGAACCCCAACATCATCTATGTCGGCACGGGCGATTTTCAGGGCTGGATGCGCCCCTTCTCGATAGGAGTTCTGCGCTCCACCGATGGCGGACAGACTTGGACGGTGCTGGGGCGTCAACAGTTCGGCAATCGCTGTGTATCCAAAATCCTGATTGACCCCGAAAACCCGAACCTCATCACGGTCTGTACGGGCTGGGGACCTTATCAAAGCGTGAACGGCAATATCTGGCGCAGTACTGATGGAGGCAATACATGGACGCAAGCCACCACCGTAAGTAGTATCTGGAGCGATATGGCGATGAGTGCGCGCGACCCCTCTACGGGTGTGCGCTACTACTATGCGGTGGGGCACGGCAACCCTGGTCGGCTCTTGCGCTCCACGAATCGTGGGCAGACTTGGACTACGCTTACGCCTCCCTTCGGCTCAGGGAATAAGAACTCTCTGCGCGTTGCGACCTCGCCCACGAACCCGAACCGTGTCTATCTGCTTTCGGGGAGTGATAGTCAGGTATGGGTTAGCGATGATGCGGGCAATACTTGGACCGCGCTTAACCCCAGCGTGGACGGTGGCTTCTATCAGGCTTGGTACGATGCTACGATGATTGTCTCGCGCAATCCGGCGGGCGACGATGTGCTCTATCTGGGACTGGTCGACCTCGTCCAGCGTTTACCGAACGGCACTTGGCGTTCGATTGGGCAGGGCTTCACGAACAGTGCGATCATCCATGTGGATGTTCACGGCTCGGCGGTCAACCCGCGCAATCCAAATGAACTGCTCTTTGGCTCTGATGGTGGGGTTTACCGATTGACCTATAACCCCAGCACGAACGCCGTCAGCATCGTGGGCTTGAACAGCACGCTGGGGATAACGCAGTTCTATGCGGGGGCTTTTCATCCGACCGACCCTGCCCGAATGTTGGGTGGGGCGCAAGATAACGCCTCGCCGATGGCGAACGGCAACCTGAACAACTGGCGATGCGTGGGTGGGGGCGACGGCGGATTCAGTGCTATCAACCCCAATAACCCCAACATTCAGTACACCACCTCGCAGTATCTCGGTGTCAGTCGCACTACGAACAGTTGGAGTTCCGCGAACAACATTTCGCCCAACATCGGTTCTGACCGAGTGGCATTTATTGCGCCGATTAGCATTCACCCTGGTCAGCCGAACTTGTTGCTTGCGGGCACGAACTACCTTTGGATATGGAACGAGTCTACGCGCACATGGAGTCCGCGTGTGGGGGGCGTCTCGCTCACGAACGGGCGATTGCGCACGGTCGCTGGCGCACCCAGCGACCCCAGCGTCATCTACACAGGGGGCGATGATGGGCAGGTCTGGATGACGATGAACGGGGGCGCCACTTGGCGTCAGATTAATATCGGCAATCCGTCCCTGCCGAACCGCTCTATTAGTGAAATTGTGGTGCATCCAACGAACCCGTTCAAGGTCTATGTGGTGGTGGGGGGTACAGGCATGCCCCACGTGTACCGTTGCGATAACACGCTGGCGAACCCGGTGGTGTGGGTGAATATCAGCGGTTCGGGCTTGAACAGCCTGCCTGATGTCCACGCAAACACGATTGCACTCAGCCCGAACGCCCCCGACACGGAAATCTATGTCGGCACGGATATTGGCGTGTTCTATACACTGGATGGCGGGGCGACTTGGCGAAACGGCACTGCGCCGTTCGGCTTGCCGAATGTGCAGGTGAACACACTTCGGTTCATGCCGAGCACGGGCTATCTGATGGCTGCGACCTACGGGCGTGGAATATGGCGCATTCGGCTCCCGCTCACCCCAGAAGGCGATGTGGACGGCAACGGCTGTGTGGACGATGCCGACCTACTGAGCGTGCTGTTCGCCTTCGGCAGCACAGGCTCAGGGCTTCCAACCGACCTGAACGGCGATGGTGTCGTTGATGACTCTGACCTTCTGACGGTGCTGTTCAACTTTGGCAGTGGGTGTTAGCTATCCCTACCTCCCTCAAATCTGGGGGAGGTAGGGCTTCTCTCAAGAGCCTGAGAACGCCTAACAAAAATCTCAAACCCGTGAGCGATTGTCCGAAAGACCCATTTGCAGCACGGGCATCCTGCCCATCCGCACAGTGTAGCACAGGCATTCTTGCCTGTGTCAAAGGCACAGACAGGAATGTCTGTGCCACCCTCGTAGCACGGGCGAGACGCCCGTGCGCTGGCTTGGGCGAGATGACCCAAGCCACTTTTGTTAGGCACTCTTAGGGGAGTCTGCTGAGACACATGAGCCACCAGTTAGGGCTACGCCACCATCTGGCTAAGCAGGTGGATGTCGAAGATTTCGTCTAAGTTGAGCAGGATGACGACACGGTCGTCGGACTGTACGACCCCGCTCAGGAACTTCTGGGTGGCTTCCGAGGCAATCGGGGGAGTGGGCTGGATTGCGCCTCGAGGGATGTCCATCACATCGGAAACCGAGTCGAGCCGTAGCCCAAAAGTTTTGCCCTGCACTTGGGCGACCACGATGACCGTCTCTTCTTCGTCGGGCACTGGGGGCAGTCCGAAGCGAGTGCGTGCGTCGACCACGGCGATGATGTTGCCCCGCAGGTTCATCACGCCCAATACATAGTCGGGCGCATTCGGCACACGAGTCGCAGGCGTATAGGTGCGTATCTCCTGAACTTGGAGTAGAGGCACGCCATAGGTCTCTCCACCAATCTGGAACACCAAGTACTTATCGGTGTTCTGGTCTTGCGTTGTGGTCTCTACCGTTGGTTGCTCGATTGTCTGCATCGTTGACCTCCTGAGTTATGCGACGGTGGTGAGCCGTTCGCAGTTGGCATGGGTGCGTCGGATGATGTCACCCACATCTAAAATCAGTGCCACGCGCCCATCGCCGAGGATCGTTGCCCCAGCGAAACCAGACACGCGCACAAAGTTCTCTTCAAGGCTCTTCAGCACAACCTGCTGTTGCCCCACGATTGAGTCGACCATCAGCGCAATCTGCTGACCGTCTTGCTCTAACACCACCACCAGCCCGTGTTCTTCGTGAGGGGGCAGACCGACGAACTGGCGTAGGCGCACGAGCGGGATGAACTGCCCACGAATGTTGACCATTTCGTGACGGTCGAACAGCGCGCTTCGTTGTAGGCTCTCCGACTGGAACGCTTCGATGACGGTGGTGAGCGGGACGATATAGTGTTCACCGCCAACACTCAGCCCCAGCCCGTCCATAATCGCCAGCGTGAGGGGCACACGCAGAACCAACCGCGTGCCTCGCCCCAGCTCGGACTGGATGTTGATGGTTCCGCCGAGGATCTCGACATTGCGCCGTACCACATCCATCCCAACCCCACGCCCTGAGAGGTCGCTCACCTGTTGGGCGGTGGAGAAGCCGGGCTGGAAGATAAAATCGAACAGTTGCTCTTGGGAGGGATAGTCGTTCTCGGTAATCCAGCCGAGTTGGATTGCCTTCTGGCGCACGCGCTCGGTGTCGATGCCTTTGCCGTCGTCGCGCACTTCGATGTAGATGCGCCCTTCGGCTTGGTATGCGCTGAGCAGAATCGTGCCCGTTTCGGGCTTGCCTTTCGCTCTGCGCTCTTCGGGCGTTTCGATACCGTGGTCGATAGCGTTGCGGATGATGTGAGTGAGCGGGTCTGCCAGCGCTTCCAACAGGGTGCGGTCGAGCTCGGTCTCTTCCCCTTCGATAACGAGGTTCACGCGCTTGCCGAGCTTGTTGGCGGTGTCGCGCACCATTCGGGGGAAGCGGTTGAACAGATAGCTCACGGGAAGCATTCGAATCGCCATCACCCGCTCGTGCAGTTCGCGCACATGGCGTTCCATCTGGGTAATCGCCGAGTGGACGCGCTCGTCGAGGGCGTCGGACTGGGCACTGCTGAGCATCGACTGGGCAATCACGATTTCGCTCACGAGGTTCATCAGGGCGTCGATCTTCTCGGTGGAGACGCGCACACTCTGTGCCTCCCCGCGTGAGGCTTGTGCCTGCGCAGTGGCAGCCATGGGCGTCTCGGTAGAAGCGGTCTGCACAACCGCTTTCGGCTCTTCCGAAGCCGTCGTCTGGGCTGGGATGGGTTGAGTCTCTGGCTGGGCAACCGTAGCGGTGGAGGTGGCGGTAGGCGTGTCGAGAGGCTCAATCCGAACTTCGGCACCCTCCGCGCTCAACTCCAGAATCGCACGGATAATCGCTGGCTCAAACTCTGTCTGAATGGTGAACTCCCAGCTGCCGTAGCAGGCGTTGAGATTAAGCTGGTCTATTGGAGGGGTCTGGGCGTTGAAGTGGCATTCGGAAATCTGCCCATACTCGGTGAGTTCGCTCAAGAGTTGGAGCGGGTCGTGTTCTTGGCTGAGGGTCGGGGCAGGCTGATAGAACACCCGATAGCGTGGAGATGTACCTACCGTCGGGTTGGGCGTTTCGGGCGTGGTGGTCGGAGTGGATGCGGGTGTCGGTTCAACGGGCGTTGGGGCGGGAACCGACTCGCCGTTCAGCACTGCGTTGAGTTGGGCAAGGAGGGTGTCGCAGTTCGGGTCGCCCACATCGCCTTCGGTGCGCGTGCGCTCCAACAGGGTTCGGATAAGGTCTACCGCTTGGAGGAGCAGGGTCGCCATTTCGGGCGTGAGCGGGCGTTGTTCCTTGCGCAACACCTCCATCGTGCTTTCCAAGCCGTGCGTGAACTTGCTCAGGTGAGTAAACCCCATCGCTGCGCTGTTGCCCTTGAACGAGTGAGCATATCGAAACAGCGCGTTCACCGTCTCAGGGTCAGGTTCTCCACCCTCTAAGGCGAGGAGCACCTGCTCCATCCCTTCGACCATCTCGTTCGCTTCATCGTAGAACAGTTGAAACAGGCTATCCATCGCGCACACCTCAACTTTGGATTAGGCTATCCCAGACTCCAAACTGGTGGAGCCGTTGGTACAGGGCAGGGTTCGGCTCGCCGAAAGTGAGGCGAACACCGCGTTCTTCTAAACTCTTCTGGAGGGCGAACAGCACTTGCACGCCTGCGAAGTGGAGTGTGTTCAGGTTCGTCCAGTCCACTTGGGTCGGTTTGGGGTCTTGAGCAATCTGCTGGGCGCAGTCCCAGAGGGTATTGACCCCAGCGAAATCGATATCGCCCGACAGCGTCAATTTGTGTTGCTTCTTCGAGGTCTTGAGCGTTGCGTTCATCCGTACGCCTCCTGCAAGGATTATCGGCAGTGCGCAGGGTTTCTTCAGTGGGAGCGGTTGGAGCACCTATGATAAATCAAAAGCCCTCCCCAAACGGGGAGGGCTTCTGTGGGAGGTGAGAGAGTGAGGTTAAGGCTCTACGCGATAGATGTCCAGTCGGTCGCTGGAGATGTCGGAGGAGACCACGAAGAGGTACTGGGCGGTGGGGCTGGAGCCGAAGTTGAACAGCACGGTAAGCAGGTCGGCATCGTCCACCACGCCATCGCCGTTCACATCGCTGGCGGGGTTATCCGAGCCGAAGTCGAACAGGATTTGCAACAGGTCGGCGTCGTCTACAATCCCATCCAAGTTCACATCGCCCGCCGAGGGGTCGGGACCGAAGCCGTAGGTGAAGTTGAAGATATCGAAGTTGAAGGGTGCAGGGGTATCGCCATTGGGCAGAGACTCATCACCAGTTAGTTGGGTGGCAAGGCTCCAACTCGAACCGCTGCCCTGATAGATAAGGACTTGATTAATCCGATTATTAGCATCCCCAGTACGGCGGTTGAGAATCAAATAGTCACCCGACGATGTGGGCAGGTAGAGGATGTTAATCAGCACTTGGAAGACGTTATCGGACTCGAAATCGAGAATACGGTAGGCTTTTCCGTCCACAACGCTATTATCGCCGTTTCGTTGGGCATAGTAGACGCTGTTGTCCACACGCAGGTAGGCGTCGCCGTTGGGGGCAAAGGTGATGTCGCGCATTCCTGTGGTGGTCGTGTTATTGGGGCGGGTTGGTACGCTGAGGATGTTTGGCAGCGCAGCGCCCGTGTCGAAGTCTCGGCGGAAGATAATCCCGCGCCCACGCGCCAGCACCGCCAGCGAGGAGCCACTGCCCTGATAGCCAGGGTCGATTTCAATACACTCGGCGCGGGAGGAGTTACTTAGGTCGCTGGGCAACACCACCCCCGTGGTATTCCAGTTGCTGACCTGCGTGCCCGTTGCGGCGTCGTACTTGCGGATACCAGTGCGGTCTGCGGTGTTTCCGCCGTCGCCCAATCCAGTGCCGAGGTAGAGGAAGCCGTTGTGATAGACCAGATAGGTGGAACGACTCTGTCCTGCTTGAGTGAGCGAGATAAGAGGCGTATAGCCCCAACTGTTGGTGTCGGGTGAGAGCGCATTTGAGATTTTTAGCACACCGACAGGCGTGCTGAGGCTATTTGCAGTTGAAAAACCACCGATATACAGGTTCTGACCGTCAAATGCCACATCAGAGACGGTGTCGCCCTGTGCGCCATTAGCAGAGAAATAGCTCGACAAGTCCACACTCTTGAGGTGTCGGAACTGCACTTGCGACCAGCTCGTGCCCACAACGGCACCGAGCGAAAGAACCGCTATCATCAGACCATATCGCTTCATCATTGATTGACCTCCTTTCAAAGGTAAGCCTATTATACCCCACTTTTTTGAGGTTTACAAGGGGTAGGGGAGGGTGCTCGAGAAAATCCGTTCGTGGCACGGGCATCCTGCCCATTAGCAAAGTGTAGCACAGGCATTCCTGCCTGTGTTTCATAATCCACAGACACGAATGTCTGTGCCACACTCGTCGCACGGGCGTCCCGCCCGTATGCGAAATGGGCAAATGCCCAAGCCACTTTCTCTTCCACCCTCAGGGCTTCTGAGGAATGTAGGAAATCGGGCGGTGAGGGCGAAACCTGATGCTGATGGATGTGGTGATTGTGGGCGCGGGCGTGGCGGGCTTGGTAGCGGGCGACGCCCTGACCCAAGCGGGCAAGGAGGTGCTGATTTTGGAGGCGCGCAACCGCGTCGGTGGGCGACTTTACAGCCACGCAGTCAGCCCTGATTTTCGAATCGACCTCGGCGGGCAGTGGCTCGGTCCGACTCAAGAGCGCGCCTATGCACTTGCCCAACGGCTCAGCCTGCAACTGTTCCCGACCTACACCGATGGCGAGAATATGCTCTATATCGGGGGGCAGTGCCGACGCTATGCAGGCAACACGCCCAAACTGGGGCTGTTCTCCTTGCTGGACTTCGGCAGCGCGATTAGCCGTCTTGACCAGATGGCGCACCAAGTGCCGTTAGAAGCGCCGTGGCAAGCGAAGAAGGCGCATGATTGGGACATAATCACCTTCGCACACGGTATCGAGGGCGTTGCACGCACGCGTATCGCGCGGTGGGGACTCACACGCTTTGCCGAAGCGGTGTTCGCCGTGGAACCTTACGAGTTCTCTTTTTTGCATGGGCTGTTCTACATCCACTCGGCGGGCAGTGTGGAGGTGCTGATGAACACGCGGGGTGGCGCTCAGCAAGACCGATTCGTAAAGGGCGCGCAGAGCCTGTGCGAGGGCTTGGCGCAAAGCTTGGGCGAGCGGGTACGCCTTAGTAGCCCCGTGCGCGCTTTCCAGCACACTAACGAGCGAGTGAAAGTCTATGTCCAGCGCGCGCCCGACCAGCCCACCGAGTGCTTCGAGGCGAGGGCGGTGATTGTGGCGGTTCCCCCCACGCTGTCGGGCAGGATTATCTACGACCCACCCTTGCCCCCCGCACGCGACCAGCTGGTTCAACGACTGCCACAAGGCTCAGTGATGAAGTGTTTCGCTTTCTACGACCGACCCTTCTGGCGCGAGCAGGGGCTGAACGGCTTCGTGACCAGCGATATAGAACCGATTCACATCGTGTTCGATAACTCCCCGCCCGATGGCTCGATGGGGATACTGTTGGGCTTCGCGGAGGGGGAGGGCGCACGCCAACTGGGACGCTTGCCGTTGGAGGAGCGACGCGAGATTGTTCTGAGCCGCTTCGCCCAGTTCTTTGGGGAGCGCGCCCTGAAAGCCGAACAGTACCTTGACCACGACTGGAGCGGGGAAACCTGGTCAGGTGGGTGCTACGGGGCGCATTTTCCGCCAGGTGCGTGGACAAACTACGGACATGCCCTGCGCGAACCGATTGGGCGCATCTTCTGGGCAGGAACCGAAACAGCCACGCGTTGGATGGGCTACATCGACGGGGCGATCGAGTCGGGATTGCGCGCAGCGCACGAGGTGATGGAACGGCTGGGGTGGTAGGCGATGCACGGCGCAGGTGTGGACGGTTGCCGAGCGGGTTGGGTGGGTCTGAGACTTTACTACGAGGGCAACAGGCTGAAAGAGTGGGAATGGCGCGTTTTCCCGAACTTTCAGGAGGTGTTGAGGCTCTGGGGCACGCTGGAGGCGATTGCAGTCGATATGCCGATTGGGCTACTCAGCACTGAGCGCGCTGTCGCCCGTCCTTGCGACCTGTTGGCACGCCAGCGTTTGGGGAGGCGTCGGTCATCTATCTTCATTCCCCCCACACGCCCGATGCTCTCTGCGAGGGAGTACGCGCCCCTGCGTGCGCTCGGCTTGAGTGTGCAGGCGTATCATCTGATACCGCGCATCCGAGAATTGGATTCTCTGCTCATCCCCGACCTTCAAAAGCAGGTTTGGGAAACGCACCCTGAGCTGAGTTTTTCGGCACTCACTGGTTCACCGATGGCACACTCCAAACGCACCCCTGAAGGGCAGAACACGCGGTTGAGCGCACTCTTAGAGGCGTTCGGTGAGGTTGGCGGGGCAATCTGGCAGGGCGCGCTTGAACTGAGGGAACAATATCCCCGAAGTGTGTTGGCGATGGACGACCTGTTGGATGCTTGGGTGCTGGCGTGGAGTGGCGAGCGTCATCTTAGGGGTTGTAGCGAAACGCTCGTCGGGGAGCCATCCCACGACGAGCGCGGACTACTGATGGCGATTCGGTTCTGAGCTATCCGCCGTAGGTGCGCTTGTAGCGTTCGTGCGCCTCCATAATCAGCCTGCGTGCCACATCCGAGGAGTGCCAACCTGAAAGCGCAGTGGTCTTGCCCTCCAGCTCCTTGTAGATTTCGAAGAAGTGTTCAATCTCGCGCACATTATGCTTGCGCATATCGGTGAGTTCGTTCACCTCTTCGAAGCGGGGGTCGTGGTAGGGCACGGCGACAATTTTCTCATCTTCTCCTTTCTCGTCCGCCATCACCAGCGCTGCAATCGGCTGAACCATCACCACGCACCCCACGAAGGTCGGGTCGGTAATTAGCACCAGCACATCGATGGCGTCTCCGTCCTCCGAAAGCGTCTGGGGGATGAAGCCATAGTCGCCGGGATAGTGGACAGGCGAGTAGAGCACACGGTCTAATCGGAAGACACCATACTTGGGGTCGTATTCAATCTTGTTGCGCGTGCCTTTGGGGATTTCGACCACCATTGGCACCACTTCGGGCGCTTGTTCTCCAATCGGGAGATGATAGAGATTCGTCATCACTGCTCACCCTACGACGAGTGCTTGCGCTTGAGCTGGTAGTAGAGCCGTGCAGGCATGCCGTGCGCCTTCACCGCACCGCTCATCTCCGACTGGTCGAAGGCGGTCTTATCGTCGAACGAAGCGAGCGACTCGTCATAGAGTGCCCACTCGCTCTGGCGACCGACCACCACCGCCGAGCCTTTGAACAGACGCAGGGTCACCGTGCCCGTCACGCGCTCCTGAACCTTGTTGATGAACGCTTCAAGCGACTCCTTGAACGGGTCGACCCATAACCCAGCGTAGGCGAGTTCTGCCCAAGCGCGGTCTGCTTGTGCTTTGAAGCGGAGCTCATCGCGCGCACAGACCAACGCCTCCAGCGCGCGGTGTGCGGTAATCAACACGGTCGCAGCGGGGCACTCATAGTTCTCGCGCACTTTGAGACCAATCATTCGGTCTTCCATCATATCGATGCGCCCGACACCGTGCTGACCAGCAAGCTCGTTGAGGTGTTGGATAAGCGCAAGCGGTTCCATCGGCTGACCGTCCAGCGCGGTGGGAACCCCATTCTCGAAGGTCAGCGTGAGGGTGTGGGGTGTATCGGGCGCGTTGAGCGGACTCTGCGTCCACTGGTAGATTTCTTCGGGAGGGGCATAGTTCGGGTCTTCCAAGCGTCCGCCTTCGATGGAGCGTCCCCAGAGGTTTTCGTCGATGCTCCAGATTTTCTCGCTACTTTGGTGGATAGGCACTCCCCGCGCACGAGCGTACTCTATCTCTTCGGAGCGGGTCATGTTGCGCTCACGCATTGGGGCGATAATCGGCACATTCGGCATCAGCGTGCGGAGCATGAACTCGATTCGGAACTGGTCGTTGCCCTTGCCCGTACATCCGTGTGCAAAGGCGTCGACGCGGGGCAGGGTTTGCGCCACCTCGACCGCCTTGCTGGCAATCAGGGGGCGTGCGATGGCGGTGCTGAGCGGGTAGCCCTGATAATCGGCGTTCGCTTTCACAGCGGGCACACAGTAGTCGCGGGCGAACTCGGCGCGGGCATCTACTGCGTAGTGTTCTGTGCCTAAAATCTTGGCGCGTTCGCCTGCGTCGGTGATGTCTTCACGGGGCTGACCCACATCGACCGTGACCGTCACAACATGCTCAAAGCCGTACTCTTCCCTTAGGAGCGGAATGCAGACCGTCGTGTCCAATCCGCCCGAATAGACCAATACAACAGTTTTTCCCATGGTGATGGCGCAATTATACCGTGCGGGAGTGTTTCTCGGTTCCAGATTCCTACCCCACCTGATGGCGCACAATTAGAATCACATCGAGCGTCATACTGACCGCCCAGTGAACCCAAAAGCAGGGTAGGAACGATTTCACGCGCAGGGCGACCGCACTCAAGATAATCCCTGCAAAGAAGGAGCCGATAATCTCAGGCGTGGGTTTGCCCCAGTGCATGAGTGCGAATGCCACTGACTGAACTCCCACGCCCCACCAGCCTATCCAGCGGTATAGCCCAAAAGTGAGGAAACCCCGAAAGAAGAACTCCCAGCAGAACAGATAATAGCCGTAGACCAACTCAAAGTAGACCGCATAAGCAGGGTCAGTCAGGATGCGCTTGTCTAAGGGGTAGTAGGCTTGGAAGTCAGGGCGTTGGGAGGCGAAGTAGACCACCAACGCCATCGGAATGTACATTAACAGGGCATAAATGGCGCCGAGCCTGCCGTCGCCCCGTGCCATACCGTACTGGCTCAACTCGCCCTTGCCCAGAAACGCCAACACCAGCACAGGAACCCACAACAGCATCGCCGAGTTGACTAGCAGGTACTCGTTCCAGTCGCGCAGGGTAGCGGTCTCGGTTGTAAGCCCCAGCCACCGAAGCGAGTAGACCGTGTAGGGCTGGTAGTTATAGGCGAACAGGAACGCCAAAATCAGCGCGCCCAACAGAGCAACCCACGCTTCAGACTTCTTCACGGATTGGCTTGCCCTCCTGTGCGATGGCGGATTTCGTACACGCGCTGGCGACCGCCATAGCCCCCGATAAGTGCCAGCGTCTCAATCGGTTGCTTCGGGTTTGGGTCGCGCGCATACAGAATCGGCTCACCGTTCCACAGAACCCAGATTTGCCCACCGCGCCGTGTGAGTTGCACTCGATGCCGACCGGGCGTAACGCGCACCTCGCTATCGCCGACCTCGCGCCCGAACAAGCGTAGTCGGGTGCGTGTGTTGTTGTAGCCCCCGATGAAGGCGATGTAGTCGCGCCCTGCGTTGCGCTCGGTGGTGGTTGGTAGGAACCCTGCTAAGATGACATCCTGTACCGCCTCCACCTCGACCCACAGATCGAACTCAATGGCATCGAGTCCCCTGATTTGAAGGGGCGACTCGGGATGTCCCTCGTAGACCCACGCCCCCTGCTGAACCTGCCATTCGTCGGGCACTTGGAGCGTGCCGGGTTGGGCGGGCGTGAACACAGCAGTCGCTTCCGAACGGCTCAACTCGCTGGGTGCGTTCGTGGGCAGGGGAAGCGCACCTGTCGGCTCTTGGGTGATACTGTAGAACATATCGTACGGCTCATAGACCGAGTAGCCCGTGCCTTGAGCGGTGAAGAGGTCTATCGAGACACCTATTGGGCGACCCCCACCTTGCCAGAACCAGAGGCTCTCGCCTCCGTTTGGAATGCGGATTTCCAGCACCGTTGCGCCGTCGGGTTGGCGTTTCGCCTTCCACTCGAAGCCCGGTGCCTCACGCCACAGAACGCGCAGTTGCAGTTCGTCGCGGTTCAACAGTTCGAACTGAATCGTGCTATCGGTGGAGTAGATGCCCTCGCCCTCGCCTTCCATTCCCACATAGAGCCTCTGCCACTCGCCCGTGATGCGGAACATGGCATAGTAGTAGTCGTTGTCGTGGCAGTGCTTGAGGGTGAGCGTGCGCCCATCTTGGTTCATCTCACCTGCAGGGGGAATATCGCGCCATTCGGAGTCGTCGCCATCCATCGTAGCACGCATATGCCAAACCATCGGTTGCCATGGATAGAGCGGGTAGGGGTCATGGAGGTCGGGAATGCCATCGTTATCGCTATCGGGATTGCGCGGGTTAGGCATTCGGTGCTGAGGGGCGGGCTTGACGAAGGTGTTTTGGAGGGGGGCAGGCGCCCAAGTGCTGAGCATCACTTTTTGCAAGTCGGGAGTCATCCCGTCGGTGCGCGGGTTCATCGGGTCTGTGCCGAATCGCTTCTCATCCAGTGGCAGGCGCGGGTCGTCATCAGGGAAACCATCGCCATCTTGGTCGCGCACAACCACCACCTGCCCGAAGTAAAGCCGAAGCCACTGCGCATCGCTCAGCGTACGGTCCCAATATGCCATTACACTCCAGTGCTCGCCGTGCCGTCCTGAGGTGTTCCACGCATTCATCGAGACCGAGCCGTCGGGATTGGTGCGTCGGTAGCGTGGTTCAGGGTGATTGAACACGATGCGCTCATCTTCGCGGTTCGCCAGCGAGAACGCCCCGAACGACTCCATCTGGTGGTGGAACTCGTGTGCCACGAGCCACGCGGTATCCCCTCCACCCAGAAACTGGCTCCGTGAAGGGATGCCGTCGGGGAAGCTGTCGACACCGTAAGTGCCTCCGCCACTGTTGTAGAACTCCCAGCGTTGAGTTTGGGGGTTCCATCGGCGCGTGAAGGCTTGCTCAATCTGCCCAGCGTAGGGCATCGGCTCATAGACTGGCTCGAGATTGGTGCGGAGGGGGTTTTGCGTATCCAGAATGGTAAACGCGCCCCCGCCTGGCGGTGCGAAGTCGACACCTGGATAGGCGCGTGAGAGGGGTAGCCCTTTGTAGAAGCCCTCAGCGTTCTCAGGTTCGGGTCCCCACCGTTGCCAGCGGTCGTCCACGAACAACTCGAAGTCGACCCAGAAGCGCATCCCGCTGTTGACCCAGAAGTAGCGTGCTGCGATAGCATACTCCTCCTTGATGCGCGCCAACTGCTCGGCGGTAAAGGTTGGCGGTGGTGGAGCAGGGTTATTCGGGTCAGCGTAGGCAGACTGCACATTAATCACATTCGTCATCAGCAGAACCTTCACGGGCAGGCGTATTATAGTTTTGTAGCCTTCAGGGGCGAGGGTTGCGAAGGCATATTCGCGTCGCCAAGGAGGTTCTGCGCTCCAGCGACGCTCCTCTGTGGTTGGCGTGAGGTTGGGGTCGTAGACACGATAGTAGTAGCGCTTGCCGGGCTGGAGACCGCCAATCCGAATGCGGTGATAGGTGCGCTTGCCCGATTCGCCCTCTACAATTCGCACGCCCCCCTCCGCCCAAAGGTCACGGCGTAGCTCTTGAGGGCGCCACGCCACTGCGGGCAGGTCGCTCTGTCGGATTTGGACGCGGGTCTCGCACGGCGTGGCGGTGAAGTAGTGCAGTACCACATAGTCGCGCCCGATTTCCATCACAGGGCGGGTGGGGTCGTGCAAAGGTTGCGTATCGCTATGAGGTTGGGCATAGGTCATGAACGCCCAGCTGAGCCAAAACATCAGCCAACCGAATCGCATGGTGGTAGCTCGATTCGGGATAGTTGGCGAAGTTCCTGCGAGAAATGACTACTTCGGCTCGCGTTCGATAGGATACGGCATCACAATCTCTGCAGTGTACATTCTGTCGTTCCAGAGAAACTCGAACCGCCAAACACGGTGGCGTACCCGAACCGATTCGGTCTCGATGGTAGCACGATTTTCGAGCCAATCCTTGATCGTCTTGATGCGCTCTCGTTCACTTGGACGCAGTCGATATCCATCTCGCTCGCAAGTTCTGCTAACGAGGCGGAGTCGTGCTGTTTGGAACACCTGTTGTCGCTGTTCGATGGGATGCCATAGCTCGTTTAGGGTCACGATATTGCCGTCGCTCACTGCCCTCAGGAAGCTAACTTGTTGTGTGTAGTTGAGCTCGTTGAAAGCAATTTCGCCACCTCGCCTGAGAATGGCACGCTGAGTTGGAGTAAGGCTCGCATAGAGGTTCAAGGCGTGGCGTACTTCGAGAAGCTTGTTGAGGTCATCTTGCTCTAACTCACAATAAGGCTGAGAGCTTTGGGAGAGGGTCGCAAGCGACGACTGAGCAAATAGCACTCCACCGTGGAGATAATCTGTGTCGAGAATGAAATAGTCTTCTGACGGTATATCATATGCCTCTATGTATCTTGTGAGGAAGAGGTATAGGGTGTACAGTCGACTCGTATCACGATTGGAGAGTTCTGCATAATCTTCGAGGGTCAGGATACCTCTGTAGTTCGGCTTGTAGAACCAGCGCTCTACAGTTGCCTGAGGAATATCTTCTAAGCGGGCTGGATTGCGCATTCGGTGTGAGACCACGAGCCAGCCACTCTCTGAGAGGCTGGCATGATACCAGTTTTTTCTGAGAATTTCGTAGAGAAGGCTCCAGCTGATGGGTCTGTCTGTCAGAGACTGCTCCCCCTCTACACCCATCGTGAGGACATCAAGGGGATAATACTCAGACACAAGGCAAATGTTGGAGACTTCTGCCATCTGAATCATCAGCTCGCCCAACCAGCTGAACCAATCGCTATGGAGATTAGGGGGGCGATAGCGCTCCAGCTTTCTATCATAGGCGGGATGAGTAGGAAAGGAGACATTGGCTCTTGACTTCGGCGTTTCCTCTTTCAGTGAGAATCGTTGCGACAAGATTGGTTCATAGTGGTTCGAGTTATTCCAGACTGCGACAAAATCCCTCACATTACGCCCATCACTATCAAAAACGGAATACCAGCCAAGCAACTCTTTCTGGTGGGGGTCGTACCAGAGCCAAACCCGCATCTCTACTGCGGACTGTACCCACTGGATAGTTGCCTCAAGTCCCCGCCTAAGCGCTTCGGACTCGCCTTCAAAGCCTGCCTTTGCAAAGTCGATGGAGGTTAGTTCTCGCTCCACAAGGGTTTTCCATTCGTGAGTCGCTTCCGTGGGAAAACTTCCATCACGGGTATTGAAGAAGAGCATTTCACCATTTTGTAGGCGTGCCCAGCCTCTATCATCCAGTAAACAAAGTGCTCGGTAAGCGGGGAAGTTTCGCTCGACCGACATAGTGAAAGCCAAAACTCCATCAATATCGTCAAGATCCACATCGTTGGGGCTTTGCTTAAGCCTTGATAGTCTCTCGAGGCGAGCCTCGATAGGTTTTTGAAACTCTTGACAGACGCGTGGGACAAACTCCTTTCTGAGCCATTCCCAATCAGGTTGCTTTGCTCGCTGAGGTTCAGGGTCTACAAGCCGATAAGTGGGAGGTCCATCTTCGTAGTCGATACGCTTCCACTGATAGCCGAACGCCTGCGCGATGTGGGTCATGACGAGGTGTAGAGGCTGGTCAGGCGCGTAAATAACGAGGCGATGTTCCCGAATAGTATCATCGGCACGCAGAGATACACCAGTCGTAGTACTCAGCTGGCGCATCAGATTATGTAAGGGTATGCTTGGAACCCTCAAGGAAACTTTCTGCTTCAGTCGTTGGTCTTTGTCGGGGTCGATTGCCTTTTCTTGCGCAATCGCTCCAGACACGAGCAAGACGATGATTAGAAGCGCCCCAACTCTGCGTATCATCTTAGACACCTCTGAGTGGTTAATACGAGCGCAACGGTGAAGTTCCTGCTAATCAGTCGGCTCTGTTATGGCAAGTATGAAATGTCTGGGTCAGAGCCTTGCTTGCTCGCGCCACAGGGCAGGGGTGAGTAGCGTCCCTGCTCTACCGAGCTACTCGCTACGCCAAGGAATGCTCAGGTCGCCTGCCATCTCGATGGTGCGTTCGCCGTCGGGCAGGTCGCGCCAGACACCACACGGACCCGCACCCTCGCTTACCTCGAAAGTGAGTTCCGTGCTATCAAAGCGCAGGGCAGGCTGATAGAACATGCCGACCTTGCGTGCATCGCCCACGATGTAATGCCCAATCAACGAGCGTCGGAAGCGGTCTTGGCTTCGGTTCGGGAAGCTGCCGTGAACTAATTGCCCGTTGAAGAACAGTACATCACCTGGCTCCATAATGCAGGGCACAATCGGCGTACCTTCTGGCGCATGTAGTGGTCGATGTAGAAATCCCCCTCGTCTCGGCGAAACAGCCCGCGTACAATCAGATAGCCCTCGCGCTCGTAGAACACCTTCTGCTCAGCGGTCAACATACTCCTATTATAGCACGGAACGGCGAAGAGGAATTTGCGGTATAATAACCCCAGATGAGTCGGAACGACCGTTCGACCAGTCGCCGAGATTTTTTGCGTGAGGGATTGCGCTCGCTCGTTCGTACAGGCTTTGGGGGCATTTTTGAACGGCTGGAGTCGATGAGCGAGATGATGGAGCGCACCGGCGGGGCGAACCCCCTACCGCTGACCCCCATACTTAGCTGCGAGACGCGCTCTCTGCACGCACTGTTGGAAGCAGGCACGCTCAGCCTGGAGAGCCTGCCAGCCTACCTGCACGAATTGGAGATACGAGGCGTGAGCCTGAACGACCAACATCTGCCCAGTCTCCATCCGCGCGCCTTAGAGAACCTACGCGAGACACTGGTGCGGGGCGGGCTAACGATTACAGGGCTGATGATGCACACGCCCATCGATATCCACGACGAGGCGAACCTGAGCCGACGTATGGACGACTGCATCGAACGCCTGCAAATCGCGCTGATATTGGGCGCGCCCCTTGTGCGCTTCCACTTAGGCGGTTCGAACAACGAGCGCGAGGATGACACCATCCACTTGGAGCGGGCGGGACTGTTCCTGCAGAGACTATTGCCCGAAGCGCGCAAGCGACGCGTGCGTGTCGTGTTGGAGAACCGCGACGGGGTCGCCCATCGCGCGGAGAACCTGCTGAGCCTCGTGCGCAGTTTGGATACGCGTTGGGTCGGTATCTGTCTGGACTTTGGCAACGGCAATCCCGACCGCCTGTACGACTCATGCCGATTGCTTGCGCCCTACGCCTACCATGTCCACGCCAAGAGCCGAGCGTTCGACGCACGCGGGGAGGAGAGCCAGATTGAGTACGGGCGGATGCTGAGCTATCTGCGCCTTGCGGGCTACAACGGTGCGCTCTCGATTGAGTATATGGGTGAGGAGGATCCTGCCGAGGGCATTCGTAAGACGCGCGACCTGATTCGACGCTACTGGCGAGCCTATTAGCCTTGTAGCCCTCACTCGCCGTCCCGTCTCCAAGAGGGAGAGAGTCGTCAGGAGGCAGTTTTTTGCAAGACCCTATTGAGATTGTGCGCCAGACGCTTACCGAGCGGGCGATGCTTCCTCCTGAAGGGGGGGTGGTCATCGTCGCCTATTCGGGCGGGGCGGACTCGACCGCCTTGCTCCATCTGATGACGCGTCTGCATGCGGAGTTCGCCATTACCGTTCACGCAGGGCACTTACATCACGGAATGCGTCCCGAAGCCGACGAGGATGTGCGCGTGTGCCAATCGGTATGCGATGCGCTCGGCGTACCCCTCCATGTCGAGCGCGCCGATGTGCCCCAACTTGCGAAAAAGCAAGGGATTAGTATCGAGGAGGCAGGGCGCAACGCACGCTACGCCTTCTTGGAGCGATTGGCAGACACACTCAACGCCGTCGCAATCGCCACCGCCCACACACGCGACGACCAAATCGAGACAATCCTCATCAACCTGCTTCGTGGCACGGGACCACGCGGGCTGTGTGGGATGCCCTACCAACGGGGGCGCATCATCCGTCCTGCATTGAACCTGACACGCGAACAGACCCACACCTATTGCGCCCAGCATAACTTGCCGACAGTGTTCGATAGCACCAACTTAGACCCACACCAACTGCGTCGGCGCGTGCGCGCCGAGTTAGTGCCCCTCCTGCGCGACCTGATGCCTGCCTTCGACCGCCACCTGCTTCATCTTGCCGATATTTTGGAGAACGAAGAAGCGTGGTGGGACGCCTTTTTGCGCGATCTACTCCACACGCTGGACGAGGAGAGCATTCCACTGCAGATATTCCGCCACTTCCACCCAGCGGTGCAGCGACGGCTCCTGCGCGAGTGGCTTCGCCCTGTGTTGGGCACGCTTCAACTGCCTTCGTTCGAGATATTGGAGGCGATTCGCAGGAGCGCGCTCCGAGCCGAACCCAGTTCGTGGCAACTGAGCGAGACCGTGCGAGTGGTGGTGACGCCCGACGCGCTGACCTTGCGCCACGATACCGAACCTGTTTGTGCCGAGCCGTACCATTATCCTGTGCTAATCGGCAACCCGCTTATCATCCCCGAAATCGGGATGTGGCTGGAGACGGAGCTGATTGAGGGTGTATTACCACCCGAACGAGTGTCGGGCGAGTGGGAGGCGGTGATGGATGCCGATGCTGTGGTCGACTCACTGAGCATACGCACTTGGCGTCCGAGCGACCGTTTCCAACCGCTTGGCATGGCAGAGAGCAAGAAGGTGAGCCGAATCTTCATCGACCGCAAAGTGCCGCCGTCTGAGCGCGCCCTGCACCCGTTGCTATGCGATGAGGCGGGCATCCTCTGGATACCGACCTACACAATTGCCGAGCGTGTGCGAATCACCCCCCGAACCCAGCGCACTCTGCGCATCGCCCTGCATAGAAACGCCCCGAACCCTGATTCGTCAGACTAATGGTATGGAACCAACGGGAGCCTTAGCCATGGACGATTTGCTCGGGGGCTACACGACGCACACGCTAACGGACGAGCAGTTGGTGGCGCGTGCCCGCGAGGGCGACACCGAAGCGATGGACGAGCTGTTCCAACGCTATCGCCAGCCTGTATTCCGAATCGTCTACCGCTCGGTTCGGAACGTGGACGAGGCGGAGGACATCGTGCAAGATGTGTTCCTAAAAGCGTTCGAACGGCTCCACCTGTTCAAAGAGCAGAGCCAGTTCAGCACTTGGCTCATTCGGATAGCCATGAACCTTTGCACCGACCGCGTGCGCCAAAACCAGCGTCGGCAGAGCCTGCTCCAGCGGGAGGCAGACCATAAACTGGCGTGGATGACCCACCCCCACCCGCCCGACCCTGAGGACATCGTCCAGCAGAATACGTTCCACGAGGCGTTCTATACCGCGCTGAACCAGTTGCCTGAGCCTCAGCGCCAACTGATTGTGATGCGCGACTTGGAACAGATGGACTACGAACAGATTGCCGAAATATTAAACACAACGGTCGGCGGGGTCAAACTGCGCGTGATGCGCGCCCGCCGTGCGTTCAAAGTTCAACTGGAGCCGTTGCTCCGTGCGATAGGTGAGATCGAATGAAGAACGCTTGTAAGCAGTTTGTGGAATGGCTTGAGTCGGAGGGCACGAACCTCCCACCCAACTTGATGGCACATCGGGAGTTGTGCCCTGAATGCCAGCGCGAGTATGAGATGGAGTGCGCCTACCAGCGCGTGCTGGACACGGTGCGGTCGGAACCTGTGCCCACCACGAACCTCCAGTGGAGCCACATTGCCGACAAGCTCAACCAGCCCGCCAAGCAGGCGCGCCCCCGTCTTGCGTGGCGTCCGCTCTGGGCGCCTGCCCTTGCATTCGGAGTGATGGTCGGCTTGGGACTGCTATTCTGGATGAACTCGCCTAATGAGCGCACCGAACTAGCTCAGGTTGCGAAAGGCTCTGAGTCGGGTGGGGCAGTGATGATGAGAATGGAGGCACTCCCGCCCGATACCGCAGTCTCCAGCGATGGCGAAGTGTCGGAGCCGTCTGCGCCCGTCTACAGCGATACCGTCAAACCTTTTGCAGGGGCAGAGGAAGAACCGAACACACTAAGGCTGGAGGCACGCATTCCGTCCTCTTCGCCTGAGCTTGAGTCGGTTCCGCTCCGTCAGGAGCTAGCGATGGCGCCGT
>FWWM01002728.1_pt1 | contig 46346 bp, 44 predicted proteins | sample 2228351 | NCBI WGS metagenome assembly FWWM01 (sample SAMEA103939774, study PRJEB20133) | metagenome
AATCGGAAACAGGAGCCGGGATACGGGAGTCAGGAGACTGACGCGCGTGGCTCCCTCCTGTCTCCCGACTCCTGTCTCCCGACTCCTTCTGCTGTCTCCCGACTCCCGACTTCCTCTCCCGTTTCCTGTGTCCCGACTCCCGACTCCCACTTTTCCCTTGACTTCCATTCCGTTTTTGGTCAAATTTGGACCTATCTGGACCAAGGAGGTCTATTAAGGAGTGTCCGCTCCGGAAAACGGCAGCCGCAAGATGGTTCTCAGAGGAAACTCCCCGGCCAAGGTGGACGCCCAGGGGCGGCTGAAGGTCCCGACGTCGCACCGCCGGGTGCTGGAGAGCTACGGCACCGAGTTTTTCGTGACCAGCCGCACCGGGCGGAACGTCCTGATCTATCCCCTTTCGGAATGGGAGAGGATCGAGGCCAAGCTCATGGAACCGCCCAGGATGGACCCGGCAAAACTGAAGTTTCTGCGCAACACCAGTTATTACGGGCAGGTAGCCACCATGGATAACCAGGGTCGGATCCTGATCCAGCCTCATCTTCGCGAGGCGGCGGAGATCGACGGCGAGGTCTCGGTGATGGGGCAAATCAACTTCCTCGAGGTCTGGAACCACGCAAAACTGGCCGAACTGCTCCGCAGTGAACCCTACACCACCCAGGACGAAGAAGCGTTGGCAAACCTCGGGATCTGAGCATGTTGGCGATGGCGGCGGTGGAACATGTACCGGTGCTGGCTGAGGAGACGGTGGAGCTCCTCAACGTCAGGCCTGGGGGCGTGTACCTGGACTGCACGGTGGGGATGGGCGGCCATGCCCAAGCCATCCTGGATCGGCTGCAGGGCCGCGGACGGCTGATCGCTTTCGACCGCGACCGCGAGTCGCTGCAGATGGCACGGGAGCAGCTTGCCGGTTACGGTGAGCTGGCGTCCTTTCACCATGAAAATTTCAAGAACCTGCCGCTGGTCTTGCGCCGGCTCCAGATCGAGAGAGTGGACGGCTGTCTGGTGGACCTGGGTGTTTCGCGATACCAGCTCACCTCGCCGGAGCGCGGATTCAGCCTGCGTGAGCGGGGGCTGCTGGACATGCGCATGGACCGCCAGCAGAAGACGACCGCCGAGGAACTGGTCAATCGACTTTCGGCCCAGGAGCTGACGCAGATCTTCCGCCGGTGGGGGGAAGAACGTCAGGCGCCGGCAATCGCCCGGGCGATCGTGGAACAGCGCAGCCGGGGGCGGATCCGGACCACGGACGAACTTGCGGCCCTGGTGGCAAGGGTCAAAGGGCAGCGGCCGGGCTCCCGGATCCATCCCGCCACCCAGGTGTTTCAGGCGCTCCGGATCGCGGTGAACCAGGAGCTGGAGGGTTTGGACCGATTCCTCTCCAACGCGATCGGGTTCCTGCGTCCCGGTGGAAGACTGGCGGTTATCACCTTCCACAGCCTGGAAGACCGGATTGTCAAACAGACTTTCCAGCTTGAGTCCGGCCGCTGCATCTGCTTCCGCCCGCCGGCATTGTGCCGGTGCCCACGGGTCGCGCGAGTCCGGCCCGTCACCCGCAAGCCGCTGATTCCGGGAAGTGCGGAACTGGAAGTCAATCCGAGTGCGCGCAGTGCCAAGCTGCGGGTGGTGGAGCGCCTCGAACCCACAGAGGAGGGCTGAGAGCCATGCTCGATTTGAACCGTCAGGTGATCCGAAACCGTCCCTCCAGCGCCTCCGAAGGTGTGGTCAACCGGGAGATTCTGAAGTGGTGTGGCCTGTTCACCATGGTTGCCCTGTTTGTGGGCTGGTCGATTTTCGTCCGCAACCAGATCCTGCTGGTGCAGTATGAGATCGAAGAGGTCACACGGGATAACGCGAAGATTGCCGAGCAGAACCAGTTGCTGCGCGCCCGGTTCAAGGCTTTGGTCAGTCCCGGCCAGGTGGAGCAGGAGGCGCGCAAACTGGGAATGATCAACCTCAACCAGCCGGGAGTTGTGGTTTTGGAGGGCGACCGGTTCGGCGGTGCGGTTCGCACTTATGCCCAGAGCCGGCCCGGGCCCAAGGTCATGCATGAATGAAGAACCTGGCCACCGACCCACAACTGCGTTCCCAGTTGGTGGGACGTCTGCTGATTCTGTTCGCGGTGTTCTGCGGCTGGGCGATGCTGATTGTCGGCCGGCTGGTGCAGCTTCAGGTTCTTGAAGGCCCCCGTTTCCGGCAGCAGTCGGAGGCTCAACAGCAGGGCTACGTGGAGGTGTCCGCCAAGCGCGGCGACATTCTGGACCGGCGGCTTGAAGAGCTGGCGATCAGTGTCCGGGCTGATGCCGTGTTCGCCCATCCCCGCAAGGTGGACAATCCGGCGCGCACGGCGGATCTGCTGGCGCCGCTGCTGGAAATGCCGGCTGCGGAAATCCATCGCAAGCTGACCTCCGGTACCGCTTTTACCTTCTTGAAACGGCGGGTCCCTGTTGAGAAGGCCCGGCAGATCCAGACGCTCAAACTGCCCGGGATCGGTACCCAGGAAGAGTCGGCGCGGGTATACCCGGCCGGAACCCTGGCGGCCCATGTCCTGGGGTTCGTGGGGACTGACAATCGGGGGTTGGCAGGCCTCGAACACTATTACTCCAACGAACTGAGCGGACGCCGAATCCGCATCGATCTGCTGGTCGATGCCCGTCGCCACAGCTATCAGCGACTGGAAACCGCAGACCAAACCCAAGGGAAAATCCTGGTCCTGACCCTGGACCGGACTCTGCAGCACATCGCGGAAACCGTCCTGCGCCAAACCATTGAGTCCGCACGCGCCCTCAACGGTTCCGCCATCCTCATGGACCCCTACACGGGCGAATTGCTGGCGATGGCGTCCTATCCGGACTTCGATCCCAATCGGTTCACGGAGTATTCCCCGGAGGTTCTGCGCAACCGGGCGGTGCTCGACCTGTACGAGCCCGGCAGCACTCTCAAGGTCATCACGCTGTCGGCATTGCTCAGCGAGGATCTGGTCAATCCGGACGAGGTCGTCGACTGCCGTGCCGGCACCGCCCGCCTGGCCGGCAAGGTGTACAAAGAGGCGAGACGGAGTTATGGCTTCCTGACAGTCCGGGAGGTGGTCGCCAAGTCCAGCAATATCGGCACGGTGAAGCTGGCTCTGCGGCTGGGTCCGGACCGCATGTACGAATACCTGCGCCGCTTCGGCTTCGGTGAAAAGACCGGGGTGGACCTCCCCGGCGAGGAAGCGGGTCTGCTGCGGCCCCCTCCACAATGGTCCAAGCTTTCCATCGGTGCCATCTCCATCGGCCAGGAAGTGGGCGTCACCGCTTTGCAGCTTAGCCGGGCGGTGGCGGCGATCGCCAACGGCGGCTATCTGGTCCGTCCCTACCTCGTGCAGCGTGTCCTGTCTCCCAACGGAGATGTGGTCCGGGAAACCAAGGTGGAACGGCGTCGAGTGCTGGATCCGGCCACCGCGGCCACGATGAAGGACATTCTGACGGGGGTCATTGAAAGCGGCACCGGCACCACCGCCGCTCCCCGCGGCTATTCGGCAGCCGGCAAGACGGGAACCGCGCAGAAGATTGTGGACGGCAGCTACTCGCGGTCCAAGTACGTGGCGTCATTCGTCGGTTTTGCACCGTTGGAGCGCCCTCGGCTGCTGGCGTTGGTGGTTATCAATGAACCCACCGGCATTCCTTACGGCGGTCACGTGGCGGGCCCGGCGTTCAAGGAGATTATGGAGCGCTCCCTGCTCTATCTGGGGGTCCCCCAGGACCAGCCGGTAGAGCCTGAGGGGAACAGACTCACGGCAAAGAAGCCTCGCGACGGGAAGCCGGCCCCGGTGGAGCCTGAAATGCCGATGGGAGAAGCCCAGCTCCGGGAAACCTTGCTGGCTCAGCTCGCCCGCGAGGGAACGCCTGCGGAGGGCATGGTCGGAGTGGACCCGACCGTAAGCGAGGTGGACAACCCGCTGCCGGACTTCACGGGCAAGAGCCTGCGCGAAGTGGCCAGGGAGTCCGCCAGACTGCAGTTGAGGCTGAAAATTTCCGGTACCGGAGTTGCCGTGGCGCAGCGGCCGGAACCCGGACGGCAGATCACTCCGGAGATGGTCTGCGAGGTATTCTTTGCCCCTCCGGAAAAGAACCGTCATGAGACTCCGAAACTTGCTCTCGCAGCTCCCGCAGAGCCTCGTGCGTCGGGCGGAGTTCGCCGCTGACCCTGAGATTCGCAGGCTGGCGTACGACTCCCGACAGACCGAAGCCGAGACCCTGTTCTTTGCGATCAGGGGTCTGCGGGCGGACGGCCACCAGTTCATCCCTGAGGCTCTGCGCCGGGGAGCGGTGGCGGTGGTCTCGGAAGAACCCCGTCCGGCGGGGTTTGACCTGCCCTGGATCGAGGTCCGCTGTGTCCGGCGCGCGATGGCGCTGGCCGCGGACCGCTTCTTCGGGAGTCCTTCCCGTGAGCTGACGCTGGCCGGAATAACCGGTACCAACGGCAAGACCACCACCGCATACCTGGTGCATGCGATGGCGAGCCGGCAGGGGCCGAGCCTCATGGTAGGGACCATCCAGACGGCGATCGGGGAGCAGGTGTCGGCGGCCACGCTGACCACGCCGGAGTCGGTGGACATCCAGGCCCTGCTGCGGGAGGCGGTGCTCCGGGGATGCCGAACGGGCGTGTTTGAGGTTTCCTCCCATGCCCTGGCCTTCGATCGCGTGTATGGGTGTCGCTTCCCGGTGGCGGTCTTCACCAACCTGTCCCAGGACCACCTGGATTTCCATTCGACGCTCGAGGAGTACTTCCAGGCCAAAGCGAGGCTGTTTGATCCGGGCTACAACGAGGCGCTGGCGGCGGCGGTGGTCAACGGCGATGACCCCTTCGGCCGGCGCCTGTCGGCGGGCCTCACCAATGCCGTCACCTTTGGACTGGGCGCAAACAACGATCTCCATCCCTTGAGACTGGAATCCGACCACACCGGAATCCGGATGACCGTGTCCTGGTTCGGCGCCACCGTTGACCTCGAGAGCCCGCTGGTGGGTCGTCACAACGTCTACAACCTGCTCGCTGCGGCCGGTGCCGGTCACTTTCTTGGTCTGGGGACAGCGCAGATCGCCGAGGGTGCAGCTGCTCTGAAGGTGGTTCCGGGGCGCTTTGAGAAAGTGGAACTGGGACTCCCCTTCACCGTGGTCATCGACTATGCCCACACCCCGGATGCCTTGGAGAACGTTCTCCGACTGGCGCGGGAAGTGACGCAAGGCCGGCTGATCTGCCTTTTCGGCTGCGGAGGCGACCGGGATCGGGCCAAGCGTCCGTTGATGGGTGGAATCGCCGCCCGGCTGGCCGACCTGGTGGTGGTGACCTCGGACAATCCCCGAACCGAGGATCCGCAGGCGATCGTCGACGACATCGTCGCCGGTCTGCCCAACGGTTCGCCGGCCGAAATCATTGTGGACCGCAGGGCGGCGATCCGGCGGGCGGTGGAACTTGCCCGGCCTGGCGATCTGGTACTGCTGGCGGGGAAGGGGCATGAAACGCATCAGGACATCGGCGGCCGGAAGCTCCCCTTCGACGAGCGTACCGTTCTGAAGGAGGTCGTATGCTGCCGGTGACCCTGGAAGCCGCCGCCGCCGCTATGCGAGCCCGGATGGTGGTCCCCACGGGGTGGACCGGGGAGCTCCGGCGGCCGTTTCCACCGGCGTCAATCGATTCGCGCACCCTGCGCCCGGGCGACTGTTTTTTTGCGCTGGTGGGAGACCGCCGCGACGGCCATGAATTTGTGCCCGAGGCCTGTCGGCGGGGGGCGGCGGCCGTGGTGGTATCCCGGCCCGTCGCCGGGGTGGAGATCCCGATGCTGGTGGTTTCCGATACCACCCGGGCCTTGCAGGATCTTGGTCGCTGTTTTCGCCACGAGTGGGGAGGTCGGGTGTTCGCGCTGACCGGCAGCATGGGGAAGACCACCACCAGAAGGTTTCTGGCGGCACTGCTGCGCACGCGTTATCGGGTTCTGGAAACGTTGGGCAACTTCAACAACCACTTGGGACTTCCCCTGTCCCTGCTGGGCCTCGAGCCGGAGCACGAGGTCGCGGTGCTGGAGCTGGGCATGAACCATGCGGGTGAGATTGCCCGGCTGGCCGACATCTGCCGGCCCGATGCCGGTCTGGTCACCAACGTGGCGCCGGTTCACACCGAGTTCTTCTCCTCGCTCGAGGACGTGGCCCGTGCCAAGGAGGAGCTGGTGCACTCGCTGCCGGCCGCCGGATGGCTGGTTTTCAACGCCGACGATCCCCGGGTTGCCGCGATGGCTCGGCGTTATGCCGGCCGGTCGATATCGTTCGGTTTCGGGGCGGCAGCGGAGTTTCGGATCGGGGAGGTTCAAGCATTGGGACTGGGCGCCACCCGGTTTCGGATCACAGGACCGGGACTCGGACTGGCGGCGGAGATCCCCTATCTGGGTCGGGGGTTTGTGGCCAATGCGGCGGCGGCGGTGGCGGCCGCGGTGGAACTGGGTGTGGATCCCCGGGACATTCCCCCCGTCCTGCAGACCGTCCGTCCGGAAGGCCACCGGGGCGAACTTCACGAATGGGGACAGGTCAGCGTTTTCGACGACAGCTACAACTCCAATCCGGAAGCGGTGGCCGTACTGCTGGAAGCGGTGACGGCGGTGCGGGGTACCCGGCGCTGGCTGCTGGCCTTGGGCGACATGCTGGAACTGGGCGAACGCTCGAGGGAAGAACACCGCCGTATCGGCCGGCTGGCGGCCCAGGCGTCACCGGACCTCTTGCTGACGGTGGGAACGGAATCACGGCATCTGGCGGCGGCGGCCATCGAGGAGGGCCTGCCGCCGGAATGCCATCGACACTTTGACCGGGCGGAGGCCGCCGGCGGTTTCGTGCGGACCTGGGTTCGCCCCGGGGACCTGGTGGTGGTCAAAGGTTCGCGCGGGATCGGCATGGAGCACCTGGTAGCGGTCCTGAAGGCGGAGGCGTCGTGATCTACTACCTGCTTTACGCCCTCCATGACGAGATTTCAGTGCTGAACGTGGTCCGTTACATCACGTTTCGCACGGCGTACGCCTCGCTGACGGCGCTGGCGCTGAGTCTGTGGCTGGGACCGTGGCTGATCGCGCGACTTCGCCAGTTCCAGATCGGCCAGTTCATTCGCGCCGAGGGGCCCCAGTCCCATCACGCCAAGGCAGGGACCCCCACCATGGGGGGCATTCTGATCGTCATCAGCATCGTCGTGCCGACCCTGATGTGGGCCGATTTGACCAACGCCTACATCTGGATCGCTCTGGTCTCGCTGCTGTTCTTCGCCGCTGTGGGTTTCGCCGACGACTTCATCAAGATCCGCAGGAAGCGCTCCCTGGGCCTCACCGCCAGACAGAAGATCCTGTTGCAGGTGCTGTTTTCTCTGGCCATTGCCGGCACCCTGATCATCCTGAGCAAATACGGGCTTTACAGCACTCGGCTGAGCGTCCCGTTCTTCAAACGCTTCACTCCGGAACTGGACCTGGTGGTGTTCGGTGTGTCGACTTTCCTGCCGCTGATCCTGTTCATCATGGTGGTGATCATCGGCAGCAGCAATGCGGTGAACCTCACCGACGGTCTGGACGGTCTGGCCTGCGGGCTGGTGCTGATCGCCGCCTCGGCGTTGACGGTGCTGACCTACGTGACGGGCCATGCCACCTTTGCCGAGTACCTCGATCTGATCAAGAACACCTATGCCAGTGAATTGACCATTTTCTGTGGGGCGATGGCAGGCGCCACCCTGGGTTTCCTCTGGTACAACTGCCATCCGGCGGAGATTTTCATGGGTGACGTGGGCGCGATGGGCCTGGGGGGAGCCATCGGCACCGTGGCCATTCTGATCAAGCAGGAGCTGCTGCTGTTCTCCATCGGGGGGATCTTCGTGCTGGAGGCCCTTTCGGTGATTTTGCAGGTAGGATCGTTCAAGTTCCGGGGCAAGCGAATTCTGCGCATGGCTCCGTTACATCACCATTTCGAGCTGCTCGGCTGGACGGAGTCCAAGGTGGTGATCCGTTTCTGGATCCTGGGACTCATCTTCGCCCTGTTCAGCCTGACCACCCTGAAGCTGCGCTAGGACCATGGGACCGACTTTGGAACTGACTGGAAAAAGCGTCGCAGTGGTTGGACTGGCCCGCAGCGGCCTTGCCGCGGCCAGGTTCCTGCTGGCACGCGGAGCCAGGGTTACGGTCGTGGACTCGAAGCCGCCGGAATCCTTGGCCGAAGGGTTGCGGCAGCTGGGGGGACAGGTTGAGGCCCGCCTGGGACCTCACCGGGACGACGCCCTGCTGGACGCGGAACTGGTGGTCCTGAGTCCGGGGGTTCCCGTGGAGATTGCTCCGGTCCAGGCGGCGCGGCGGCAGGGCATTCCGGTCTGGAGCGAAGTGGAGCTGGCCTGGCGGTTTCTTCCCGGCCGGTTCGTGGGAGTGACGGGGTCCAACGGCAAGACCACCACGACCGCCCTGCTGGCCGCGGTCCTGACGGCCTCCGGGTTCGACAGTGTGGCGGCAGGAAATATCGGGACGCCGTTGAGTCGGTTCCTGCTGGACCGGGAACAGCCCGAGGAACGGATTTACGTGGTGGAACTGTCCTCCTTCCAGCTCGAGACCATCGACGCTTTCCGCTGCGAGGTGGGCCTGTTGTTGAACCTGACGCCCGACCACCTGGACCGTTACCCGGACGTCGAATCCTACTTCGCCGCCAAGCTGCGCCTGTTTCTGAACCAGCAGGGTTCGGATGCGGCGGTGGTGCGTGCCGATCTGCTGGAAAGGGTGTCCCAGGCCGCTCCCGGCAGGATTCTGCCGTTCTCCCGTGTCCCCCTGACAGGAGACGGGGCGATGGTGGTGGAGGACACGATCGTTCTTCGGCTGGGCGACCGTGAGAGGAAGCTCATGAAGGTTTCCGAGATCCCCCTGAAAGGCCGACACAACCTGGAGAACGTGCTGGCGGCCGCCTTGGGGGCCCGACTGCTGGGGGCGTCGCCGGATCGGATTCGGCGGGGTGTTCGCAGTTTTCGGGGAGTGGAGCATCGGATCGAGTTCGTCTCGGAGATTGAGGGAGTTCGCTACTACAACGACTCCAAGGCCACCAACGTGGACTCTGCCGCCCGGGCATTCGAGTCGTTCGAGCAGCCGATCGTGGCCATCATGGGCGGGCTCGACAAGGGCAGCGACTTTGCCGCGCTGCGTCCTTTGGTACGGGAGCGGATCAAGGCGCTGGTGCTGATCGGCAAGGCAGCGGACAAGCTGGAGGCGGCCCTTGGTGACTGTACCCTGACGCGGCGTGCCGCCGGTCTACGGGAGGCGGTAGCGCAGGCGGCAGGGCTGGCGAAACCCGGAGACGTGGTGCTGCTGTCGCCGGCCTGTGCCAGTTTCGACATGTTTTCCGACTATGAGGAGCGCGGGCGCACCTTCAAGCGGCTGGTTCGGGAGCTGCAAACCCGCCCGTTGGAGTCGTCCGGCAGGGGGAGGCGTCAATGAACCGGAAGATGCCCTACGACCGGGTGCTGGTGGTCACGGTGTTCGCGCTCCTGTTCTTCGGACTGCTCATGGTGTCCAGTGCCTCGACGGTGGTGTCGTTGCAGGAGCCGCAGGCGTCCCTGTTCAGCCGGCAGGTGGTGTCGGTGGCAATCGGGGTGGTCCTGATGTTGCTGTTCATGCGGTTCGACTATCACTGGCTGGAGCACAGCTATTTGGCATGGGGATCGGTGGCGTTGGCAGGGGGGGCCCTGATCTGGGCGCTGTTCGGTCCCGAGGTCAACGGCGTGCGCCGGTGGATCCCGCTGGGTCCCACCCGCTTTCAACCTTCCGAGGCTGCCAAGTTTGCCGTCATCCTGATGACCGCCCACTGTCTGGCGCGGCAGGACGGCCGGCTGCAGCGGCTGGACCGGTCGATGGCCGCCTGCATCGCGACGATTCTGGCGGTGTTTGTACTGATCGTCCTGGAACCGGATTTCGGTACCGCCACCACGCTGATGGTGGCCTGCGGCCTGATGTTCTTTCTGGCGGGCTTGGAGTTCCGGTGGCTGGCGCTGGTGACGGGGAGTGCCGTCCCGGTCCTGTTCCTGATGATCCGCCTGTCGCCCTACCGGTGGGAACGCCTGATCGCTTTTTGGGACCCGGAGGCAGCGCCTTACACCACCGGCTATCAGATCCTCCAGAGCCTGGTGGCAGTAGGGTCGGGGGGCATCACCGGCAAGGGTCTGGCCCAAGGGACCCAGAAGCTGTTCTTCCTCCCCGAGCCGCACACCGATTTCATCTACGCCGTCATCGGCGAGGAGACGGGGTTGGTGGGCTGTCTGGCGGTACTGGCCATGTTTCTGGTGCTGTTCTGGCGGGGTGTGCGGATCGGGCTGCGGGCGGACACCGTTTTCGGAAACTTCCTGGGCTTGGGCATCACCGGCCTGATTACGTTCCAGGCGCTGTTCAACATGAGTGTGGTGCTGAGCCTGTGCCCCACCAAGGGAATTCCGCTGCCGTTCATTTCCGTGGGCGGATCATCGGCCGTGGTCATGTTCTCGGCGGTGGGGGTCCTGCTCAACATTTCCAAGTACACCAGGGGACAGGTGGGGGTCGTGCCTGAGCCGTCGCCGTCTGGAGCACGGCCGTTCCCAGGTCTGGTGGCGCATGGGCGCTAGACGAGATGGAAAGCTTGCCGCGGTGCTGTTTGCAGGAGGTGGAACCGGGGGACATGTGTATATGGCGGTAGCGTTGGCACAGCTCCTGGAGGCCCAGGGGACGCGAATCGGATTTGCCGGGACCGCAGAGGGTTTGGAGAGCCGGATCCTGCCTCCGCTGGGCTACCACCTGCACACGATCCGGGTGGGGGGCCTGAAGAATGTCGGCTGGCGGAAGGCCCTGCAGACCTTGACGCAGCTCCCCTCCAGTCTGCTGGAGTCGGTGGCGATTGTGCGGCACTTCCGCCCGTCGGTGATTGCGGGTGTCGGAGGGTATGCGTCGGGTCCGGTCATCGTTGCCGGCCGGTTGCTGGGCATCCCTTCGATTGTGATCGAGCCGAACGTCCATCCCGGCTTTACCAACCGGCTGCTGAAGCCCCTGGTGACCGCCGCCGCGGTGGCGTTCGAAGAGACCGCGGAGTGGTTCGGAAAAAAGGCGAGAGTGACGGGAATCCCGGTGCGGCGGTCCTTCTTTGAGCTGCCTCCCCATGACTTCACAGCGGTACCGTTGCGGGTCCTGGTGTTCGGCGGCAGCCGCGGCTCCCGCCCGTTGAACCGGCTGATGTGCGAGGCTCTGCCGCACCTTCCCGCCCAGCGGGTCCGCCTCGTCCATCAGACGGGCCCGGCGGAGCTGGCCGGGGTACGGGAGGCGTATGGGGGGAGGGACGACTGCACGGTGGTGGACTACATCGAGCAAATGGCCGAGCAGTTCCGGGAGGCGGATCTGATCGTGTCACGAGCGGGGGCCTCCACGGTGGCGGAGATCGCCGCCGCCGGCCGGCCCGCCCTGCTAGTGCCGTTCCCACAAGCCGCCGACGATCACCAGCGGAAAAACGCACTGGCGATGGAGAGGCGCGGTGCAGCCATCCTCATCGACCAGGAACGCACGTCGGGAGCGGAGCTGGCGGCACAGATTCTGGCTCTGGAAGAGGACCGGACGAGGCTCGAGAAGATGGCCGAGGCGGCCCGCCGGTATGCCCGACCCGACGCGGGTTCAAGCATCGTGCAACTGCTGAAGGAGGTCGCTGGATGACGGATTCAGTGAGGCTGCGGGGTTCAGAGGGATTTCCAGCCATCCCTGCCCTACCCAAAAGCTCCGTTTGCGCCCTGGCAGCCTCACTCAATCCGTACACCGGCGGAACGGAAAGCATGATTCCAGGTACTCTCAACCCGTTTGGCGGGATCCGGCACTTCCACCTGGTGGGAATCGGCGGTTCGGGCATGGCCGGACTGGCGGAGCTGCTGCTGGCCGACGGCTTTGTGGTCAGCGGTTCGGATCTCGCCGAGGGACGCACGACCCGGCACCTGAGCCGCCTGGGAGGACGCATCCATCTCGGCCACCGGGCGGATCATCTCGGCACGGCCGAAGTTGTGGTGGTGTCGTCGGCGATACCGGAAACCAACCCCGAAGTCACGGAGGCGCGGCGGCGCGCCATCCCGGTGGTACACCGGGCCGAGCTGCTGGGCGAGCTGATGCGCTTCAGAATCGGCATCGCCGTGGCGGGGACTCACGGCAAGACCACAACGACAGCCATGTTGGCGGCGATCCTGGACGCCGCCGGCCTGTCCCCCACGGTGTACGTGGGGGCAGGACTGCCGGGACACCCCTCGGGAGCGATCCGGGGCGAAGGACAGTATTTCGTGGCCGAGGCCGATGAAAGCGACCGGAGTTTCCTGAGGTTGCGCCCCACCCACGCGGTGCTGACCAACGTCGAGCTTGATCACGTGGACCACTACCACGACGCCGGCGAGGTCCGCGAGGCGTTTGTGGAGTTCCTGGCCCGGCTGCCCTTCTATGGCAGGGTGACGGCCTGTCTCGATGACCCCGGGGCGGCGGCGGTGCTGAAAAAAGTTCACCGCCGGGTGCTAACCTGCGGGCTGGACCCGGCTGCCGAGTACACGGTGCGGGGACTCCGCCTGGAGGGGAACAGGACGGTCTATCGCCTGGTGGTGCCGGGCGGTGACGAGGTTGAAGTCCTGCTGAGGCTTCCGGGCGTGCACAACGTTCTGAATTCGCTGGCTGCCGCAACCGCAGCTCATGGCTTGGGGGTAGGCATCGAGACCATCGCCCGGGCTTTGGGCCGGTTCGCGGGTGCGGAGCGGCGACTGGAGGTGAAAGGAGAGAGAGACGGCGTTCTGGTGGTGGACGATTATGCGCATCATCCGGCCGAGGTCAGGGCCTCGCTGGCTGCCTGCCGGCAATGGGGACGGAGGATCGTGCTGGTATTCCAGCCTCATCGGTATACCCGAACCCGGGCCTTCATGAACGAATTGGCGCAGGCCCTGGAGGATGCGGACCAGACATTCATTCTGGATGTGTACCCTGCCGGGGAGGTCCCGCTGGAGGGGGCCGACGCTTTGGAGCTGGTGCGGCGGGCTGGTCCGGCTGCGGTTTATGGGGGGCCCCTGGAGGAACTGCCGGCGCGCCTCAGAGACGTCCTCAGACCGGGCGACCTGCTGTTGACCATGGGGGCAGGCAACGTTTGGCAGGTGGGAGAGCGGTTCCTTGAAGAACAGGAACAGAACTGAGCGCCGCTCCTGGAGGTGGCTGCTTGTGGCGGTACGCCTGACGCTGGTGGTGGCGGGATTCGCCGGCGCCTGCGTTTTCCTGGGCTACACCGCCAGGGCGGTACGCGAGGGCGGCTATTTTCAGTTGACCCAGATCCGCTACCAGGGGGTTCGGCGTTTTGATACCGCCGCTTTCGACCGGCTGTTCGGGCTCAGCTTCGGACGGGAGCTGCCGGCGCTGGACCTCCACCGGATCCGGGCGCTGGTGGAGTCGGATCGCTGGGTCAAGTCAGCCACCGTGAGACGGCGTTATCCCAACATGTTGGAGATTTATGTCACGGAGAGGGAGGCTGTGGCGGTGGCCGCGGTAGACGACGAGCTGTTCGTGGTGGATGGGGAAGGGGTGCTGTTGGAGCGCTACGGCCCGCAGTATCAGCACCTGGACCGCCCGATTATCAAAGGTCTGATCAGTGGCGCCATGGATGGCGCTGCTCTGGAGAATGCGCGTCGCGTGGCGGCTTACCTGCGGGCAGTGGACGAACTGTCAGGTCCCGGTCCTGACTACACCCATGAGATTTCGGAGATCAGCGTCGAGGATCCGAAGCGGCTGGCCGTTTTCCCGGCTGCGGATCCCGTTCCGGTGTATCTGGGGGAAGACCGGTTCCGGCAGCGATTTGAAACGTTCCTGTCGCAACGGGAGCTGTATCTGCAGCTCAAGGAGAAATACGGGCTCATCGAGTACGTCGATGTGACCTATGACAATCGGATCATTTTCCATACCCCCGCGGCGGCGGTGGTAGGTTGACGGCTTCACAGCCTTGAAGAGTATCTGCATGGCGAAGAAGAAGTGGGTTACAGCCGGCATTGATGTGGGCACCACCAAGATCTGCACCTGCATTGCGGAGCTGGATGGAGAACGGGTCGAGGTCCTGGGGATGGGGGTCTGCCGCTCCGAAGGGCTGCAAAAGGGAGTGGTGGTGAACCTCTCCAAAACCATCGCCAGCGTCAGGAGCTCCATCGAGAAGGCCGAGAAAGAAGCCGGGTCGGTCATCGAATCCGCCTGGGTCAGCGCCGGCAGCCAGTTCATCCGGGGGACCAACGCCCAGGCCGAGACCGAAATCCGCGGCAAGAACGGCCGCGTGAGCCGGGATGACGTCGAACGGGTGGTGAACCTCGCCCGCGCCTTCGAATTGCCTGACGACTACCAGGTTCTCCATACCTTGCCGCAAGTGTTCCGCCTGGACCAGCAGGAAGGGGTCCTGGACCCCCTGGGCATGACCGGCCAACGCCTGAGCGTCAGTGTGCATGTGGTGGTCAACGCCAATGCGGTGGTGGAAAACGTCATCAACGCCATCAATCGGTCAGGGGTTGTGGTGCGGGGGGCGGTGATGCAGCAGTTGGCCTCCGCCGAGGCCGTGTTGACTGCGGATGAAAAGGAACTGGGGTGCATCCTGGTGGACATCGGCGGCGGCACCACTGATATCGCGGTCTACCATCGCGGCCGCATTTGGCACTCGGAAGTGCTGCCGGTGGGAGGCAACCTGATTACGAAGGACATTGCCCTCGGCCTGCGGGCTCCCATGGAGGAGGCCGAGCAGTTGAAGATCCGGTCGGGCAGTGTCTTCCCGCAGTCGGTGGCGGAAGAGGAGGTGGTCCAAATCAGCGAGATGGGGACCGGCCGGCTGCAGTCCTTTTCCCGCCGGACCCTGTGTCAGATCGTCGAAGCCCGTTGCGACGAAATCATTGTGGCAGTTGCCCATGTCCTGCGCCGAGCCGGCGTTCAGCCCGACCTGAGCTGCGGCATCGTGATGACCGGAGGCGGCGCCCTGATGGACGGCTTGGTGGACCGGGCCGCCGAACAACTGGGGATGCCGGTACGGCTGGGACGTCCGCTGGGCTTTGGCGAACGCTGGGAGATGGGACATCCCGCCCATTCCACGGCGCTGGGCCTGCTGCGTTATGCGTTGGAAAAGGAGAACGGTGAGACCGGCGAGCCGGTGCGGCCGAATCTGCTGACGCGTCCGCGGGCCGCCACCGAATGGCTGAAGAGTTTTTTCTTTGAACGCATCTGAGCGGTCCGGCCGGTCCCCCGGGACCGGCCGGTCTGGAGGTGATATGAACGGAGATCAGGAAGGTCGGACAATCAGATTCTCCTTCGAGGACCAGCCGGTGACGGGGGCCTCGATCAAGGTCATCGGTGTCGGCGGCGGCGGCTGCAACGCCGTGAACCGGATGATCGAAGCCGGCATCGAGGGGGTCGAGTTCATCGCGGCCAACACTGATGTCCAGGCGTTGCGCCAATCCTTGGCACCGCGCCGGCTGCAGTTGGGCGAGAAGCTGACCAAAGGTCTGGGAGCCGGCTCCGACCCTGAAGTCGGCTGCAAGGCCGCCCTGGAGGACACCGAGAAAATCCTCGAGGTGCTGGAGGGTGCCGACATGGTCTTCGTGACCGCCGGTCTGGGCGGCGGCACCGGAACCGGAGGCGCACCGGTGGTGGCAAGCCTTGCTTCAGGCCTGGAAGCCTTGACGGTGGCGGTGGTGACAACCCCGTTCCACTTCGAAGGACGTCGCCGCCGGGAGCAGGCCGAGCGGGGTCTCCACGAACTTCGCGAAAGCGCCGATACCGTCATCACCATCCCCAACGAACGGCTTCTGTCCACCGCCCCGGCGGGAACCTCCCTGTTCGAGGCTTTCCGGTTCGCCGACGACGTCTTGCGCCAGGCCGTCCAGGGAATCAGCGACCTGATCACCATTCCGGGAGTGATCAACCTCGATTTCGCCGACGTGCGCACCATCATGACCGGCATGGGAATGGCCTTGATGGGCACCGGAATCGCCGACGGTGACGATCGGGCCGTTACCGCCGCCCGAAGGGCGATCTCGAGCCCGCTGCTGGAGGACACCTCGATTGAAGGAGCCCGGGGAGTTCTGATCAACATCAGCGGGCCGCTGTCGATGACGTTGCAGGAGGTCAGCGAGGCCAACCGGATCATCCAGGAGGCGGCTCATCCTGATGCACACATCATCTTCGGGGCGGTGTGCGACGAGGGGCTCGGGAACAGGGTCAAGATTACCGTCATCGCCACCGGTTTCGACAGCCAGCGGCCTGCGTCACGCGCGGACGAGTCCCGGCCGTTCAACATTGTCCGCCCCAGCCGCTACGACTTCGGCCGGCAGCCTGAGGAGGCCTTCCCCAACCGGCCGTCGCGTTCCGACGATCTGCTGGAGATTCCCACCTTCATCCGCCGTCAGGCCGAATAGGAGTCTGAAGTGATTGTTGCCGGAGATATCGGGGGTACCAAGACCATTCTGGCGCTGTTCGCCGGTGACAGTACTCCGCGGACAGCGGTGTTTGAGGCGGTGTTTCCCAGTCGCAGCTACTCGGCTCTGGAAGAGGTGGTCCAGGAGTTCCTGGCCATGCCGCCGGTTGCGGCTCACCGGACGGAACTGCGGGCCGCCTGTTTCGGGATTGCGGGCCCGGTGGTGGAGGGCACGGTCCGCACCTCCAATCTGCCGTGGATGGTGACTGAACGGGGACTGGGTGAGGTGTTCGGCTTCCGGTCGGTGTTTCTCATCAACGACTTGGAAGCCGCCGGGTACGGAGTTCTTACGCTGGACGGGGCGGAGATGGCCTGTTTGAACCCGGGGCGTCCCGGCCCCCGGGATACACGGTCGCTGATCGCAGCCGGTACCGGACTCGGTGAGGCTTTGATCTTCTGCCGGGGCGAGGGGGATTTCGTGCCGCTGCCCTCGGAGGGAGGACATTGCGATTTTGCGCCCCGCACCGAACAGGAAATCGAGCTGCTGCGGTTTTTGCGCCGTCAGTGGGAGCATGTCAGCTACGAACGTGTGCTGTCGGGACCCGGACTGATGAACATCTACCGCTTCCTGAGACATCAGGGGGCGAAAGAATCGCCTGCGGTGGAGGCCGCCATCGAAGCGGCGGAGGACTCCAGCGCGGCGGTTTCGCAGGCGGCACTGGAGGGGACGTCGGAAACCTGTGCGGAGGCCTTGCGGATCTTCGTTTCGATCTATGGCGCCGAGGCGGGAAACCTGGCCTTGAAGGGCAAGTCGACGGGCGGGGTCTATGTCGGAGGCGGGATCGCCCCCAAGATTCGGGCGCGGCTGGAGGGAGGCCTGTTCATGGAATCTTTTCTGGACAAGGGCCGGATGCGTCCCCTGATGGAATCCATGCCGGTCCATCTGGTGTTGAACCCGCGAACCGCCCTGCTGGGTGCCGCCGATTTCGCTCGCCGCCGCGCGGCCGGAGCCTGAACCGCCGGACCCGGTCCGCCGTCCCGGAACCCGAAACCGCGTGGCACGAAACCGGAAATCCACGACCGGAATCTTGGGAAATTCAAGCCCTCGGAAAGTGGCGCGCCCGGCAGGACTTGAACCTGCGACCTACGGTTTCGTAGACCGGCGCTCTATCCACCTGAGCTACGGGCGCACCGTCGGAAGAGCGGGATTATAGCCCTCCGGGACGAGTTCTGGCAAGCCGGCACCAAGGGCTCAGAGGGTCAACAGGGCTAGGCACGGACTGGCACGGACTGACACCGACTGACACCGACCGGCACGGACTGACACGGGCCGCCGCCACAGGCCGCCGCCACAGGCCGCCGCGAAGATCAGGGCAGCGGCGAGAGTATGGCGGAGGGAGGCTCGGCTCATTCGGGTTCCCGTGCGCCACGGTACGGGAGCGGGTCAGGGGTGTCAAGGTAGGTCCCGCGGGAACCTGCCCGTTGTCACAACCGCTCTCAGCAGACTACATTGGTCTCATGATCAAGACTCTCCGCGAGAGCAAAGCCAAGCTGTCCGAGCTGGTGGAACGTGCACACCAGGGAGAGGACATCCTCATCACGGTTCGCGGCAAGGTCAAGGCACGGATCACCCGGGCCACACCGGCAGGGGACACGGAGGATCTCGAAGCTTGGGCAGAGCGCCTCCGCAGGCTGCAGGCGGAGTTCGGGACCGGGAACCTGACGATCACCGTAGAGGAAATCCTGCGTCAGGATCGCGGGCGGTAGGCGGGGACAGTGTACTGGGACACTTCGGCACTGCTGAAGCTTTACGTCGCCGAACCCGACTCGGAGAGTTTCCTTCGCCTGGTTACGCAAGCCGGGGTAGCGCCGAGTATCTCCGAAGTTGCCAAAGTGGAGGTTCTTGGTGCACTGAACAGGAAGGAAGAGGTCGGCGACCTGAAGCCCGGGGGCGCCGAGGCGTTGTGGCGGCAGTTCCTCGCGGATCTGGAGGAAGGAAGGATCGTCTGCATCCCCTTCAGCTCCGATGTGGTCGAACTGTGTCCTGGCCTGCTGCAGGAGTGCCAGGCTCGGGGACTGCCACTCAGGAGTCTGGATCTGATCCACCTTGCCACGGCGGTCCTCAGCCGCTCGGGAGTCCTGGTGACTGCCGACACCCGTCTTGTCGCCGCTGCAACAGTCTCCGGCCTCAAGACATCGTCCGGTATTCCCTGAACGGGGGAAACGTTCAGTGGATTGGCGGGTTCAAAGGGAGGTTCCAGCCGCACGAGGAGGACGTTACAATCTCCTGCATGTCCCTGCGCATACCCTTCCCAGTCTTGTCAGCGGCTGCTCTCACCGCCGCCTTGTTCGCCACCCCGGCCGCCCGCGGCGCCGACTTCGTTCCTGACTTTGTCGCCGGCACCCTGGTCCAGCTCAACGACAACGGCGCCTGGTCCTGGTTCATGGACGAACGGGTGATTGTCCACAACGGCAAGCTCATCGTCGGTTCGGTCCGGGCGGTCGGCGATTTTGAGTCCGGCAAGGCGGACCCGAACTGGGGCAATCTCGAGGTGTCGGTCTATGACATCGCCCGGGGCACCACCGCCCGCACCGTCTTTCATCCCCATTTCGAGCAGGATGATCACAACGGACCCACCTTCCTGCCCATGCCCGACGGGCGACTGCTCGCCGCCTACTCCAAACACGCCGTGGAGCGCAAGATGTACTACCGGTTCTCGGCGCCCAACGATCCCCTGGTCTGGGGGCCGCCCCAAGTGGTGGAGACCCCGGGGACGGACCATGAGTTCGGCGGCAACAATGTCACCTACTCCAACCTCTTTCCACTGGCCTCCGGCCGGATCTACAACTTCCACCGCAGCTTCAACCACGAGCCCAACTACCTCTACTCGGACGACGGCGGTCAAACCTGGAACTACGGCGGCCGGCTGCTGCGGGGCAGGGAAGGCTACAGTCCATACCCCAAGTACGCCTTCGACGGACGGGAGACCATCCACTTCATCGTCACCGAGAACCATCCCCGCAACTGGGACAACAGCATCTACCACGGGTACATCCGCAACGGCCGCGTCTACCACTCCGACGGCACCGAAGCCGGCCCCCTGAGCAACTCCACCGAGACCGAATTGGTCGCCTGGGAGTTGACGAAGGTCTTCCAGGGCGATCCTGACAACGTTGCCTGGACCATCGACCTGGAGCTGGACGCCGACGGCCACCCCTACGCGGCCTTCTCGGTCCAGAAGGATGGGCGCGGACTGCCGCCCGGCCAGGGAGGAATGGACCACCGCTACCACTACGCCCGCTGGGACGGCAAGACGTGGCACCAATACGAGATGGCTTATGCGGGGACCCGCCTCTATCCTTTCGAAGACGATTACACCGGCTTGGTGGCGCTGGATCCCCATGATCCGGATGTCGTCTACATTTCCACCGACGCCCACCCGGTGACGGGCGAGCCCCTGATCAGTCGGGCCGACGGCCGGCGCCATCGGGAACTGTTCCAGGGCCGCACCGCCGACCGCGGGCGGACCTGGACCTGGAAGCCGCTGACGGCCGACTCCACCGCCGACAACCTGCGGCCCATCGTGCCCAAGTGGAAAGATCCGCGTACGGCGCTGGTCTGGATGCGGGGCGAGTACCGGAACAACCGCGGAGAGTGGACGACGGCGGTGGTAGCCATGATCCTGCCGCGGTGAAGGGTTAACAGCTCCCGGGGCCGAGGGATTGCTGGGCTACGGGGTCCCCGAGGGGATCAGGTGGAACTCCGTCTGCCTTCCGTCCAGGAAGGACGCCCGACGGCCGTCGAAGAAGGCGTCCTCCTCCAGCATGATCCGCACCGGCGTCTCCCACTCCGGAACCTCCACCTCCACGTTCAGTTCGATGGAGAAGACAGTGTCCGCGAAGAGCGGGTAGTCCCCCAGGCCGGGTACGCCGTCCTGGGCGTCCCACAACCCGATGAGCGGCCCGGCGGCATGTCCGTGGTAGCCGAGGGGGTGGGAATAGACCGAGGCCCTGATGCCCTCCTGCCGGGCCCGCAACAGAGTCAGGGCCAGGATCTCGTTACCGGTGCGGCCGGCAAGAAACTCCGCCATCAGCAGATCCTGCATCCGGTTGCCTACCGCCAGCCCCCGCCGGAGGCCTTCAGGTGCGGTCCTCTCGCCGGGCCGCAGCACATAAGCGTGCTGCTGGGTATCCGTGTTGAGCCGGAGGTAGGTGATGCCGAAGTCCACGTGGATCAGGTCGCCGGGCTGGATGATCGTCCGGTCGAGGGCATGTGAGAAGTCCTCGCCGCGTGTCTGTCCAACCCGCTGGACCGAGACCGAGGGATGAAACCAGGTGTCCAGATCCAGGCTCTCCACCCGCTGGCGAAACCACCATTCGAGGTCGTCGGTGGAGGTGACTCCCGGTTTCACCACACGGGCCGACAGGCCTTCCGCAATGATCTCGTGGGCGATGCGGCAGAGGGTGGGATACAGCTCCATCTCTTCCGGGATCCGGCGCTCCAGCCAGCCCACCGCCAAGCGTTCCGCCGAGACCACCCGCCCCCGGAAAGTCTCGGGCAGACTCGCCATCAGCGCCTCGTACTCGGTGCTGGAGAGGCCGTCGGCCGGCGCGAACCAGCGCGACCGGTTGACGCCTATCCGCTGCGGGTTCCGCTCGGCGACAACCTCCGCCAGCCGTTCCCACTGGCGTTCCTCGTCGCCTCCCTGCCAGACGGTCTCAAACCAGGGACCCACTGAGTATCGGGAAACCGCCAGCCGCTCCACACCTTTTTCCGGCCCACGGTCATGGAACACGAGGATGGTGCGGCGCCGTGCCGAGAACCAGGTAGCCGGGAGCATGGTGGACAACACCGCATCCTCGTTGTATTCCCTGGCAGCCAGGATCCACAGGTCGATCCGTTCCCGCCGCATCAGCTCCGGGATCAGATGTTCGAGCCGGCGGGAAAGCCAGTCATCCTGGAGACGGGCCCGCTCCCGCAGGGGCAGGATGGAGGCGGTCGCCGGGTCCGAGCCGGCGGCGGTCAGACCACCGCGCAGCGAGACCGACAGCAGAACCAGCAGCAGACAGCTTGCCCGGGCCGAAACTGGTAAGGTGCAGCGGCTGGACATCATTGGGATCGAACCTCCAGAGTCGCTTGCAGAAGGGCCAGGGCGCGTTCAAGAACGGGAGCCGCGGCTCCGGCATCGGGAACCGCCCCCTGACCCCGGTCGTCCGGGCCGCCGCCGCGCCCGCCGAACTCCGCCACCGTCGCCTGCAGCAGTCGTCCCATCGCCACCTCCGGCAGACCCGCCGAGGCGAAGACCAGGGAACAGCGGTCCGTCGTCCCCGCCAGCAGAACCACCCGGCGATTCGCGCTTTCCGTCAGCAGCGTGGCCAGCCGGTTCAACTGCTGGGGGCCCATACCGGGCAGGCTTCCCCTGACCACCTCCACGCCGCCCACCAGCACCGGAGAGGCCGCCAGCGAAGCCGCCTCGGCTCGCAGGAGCCGGTCCTGGAGAACCCCCAGCTCCCGGCGCAGGTTCTTCTCCTCCTCGATGCGGCTCCGCAGGCATTCCGCCAACTGATCGGCGCCGGTGGAAAACATCGCGGCCAGCTCGTCCACGACGCGGCCCAGGCGGCGCAGCAGTACCAGCGCCCGGCCTCCGCAGACAAACTCCACCCTCACCTGTCCCCGTACCCGCTCCAGCCCAACAACCCGGATCAGACCCACTTCGGCGGTGCTTCGGCAATGGGTTCCGCCGCAGGCCGAGCGATCGAAGTCCTCCACTTCGATAATCCGCAGCACGCCGGACCGGGCGGGAACCTTTCGCAACGATCCGCCGGTGAGATCCTCCTGTTCCAGGAACCGGATCAGGACGGGACGGTTTTCGAAGACGATTCGGTTGGCGAGGTCTTCCGCGGCCTCCACCTGCCGGGTTTCCAGCGAACCGATCGTCAGATCCAGGGTCGACGTCTCCCGGCTCATGTGAAATGACGCGGTTGGAGCCCCCACCGTCCGGAGAAAGGCTTGGGACAGGATGTGTTGCCCGGTGTGCTGCTGCATGTGGTCGAAGCGGCGGCTCCAGTCAATCCGCCCCTCCACGGACGCCTCCACCGGCAGCACGCCGCCCCTGACGAAGTGAAGGATCCGCTCATCCTCGGACTGGACATCGACGACCGGCAGGCCTGCCACAGTGCCCAGGTCGCACGGCTGGCCGCCGGAGGCCGGGTAAAAGGCGGTGCGGTCCAGGACCAGGGCGGCCCCGTCCTCCAGGACCGCAGATTCGACGACCCGGGCCGAGAACTCTTGAATGTAGGAATCCCTGTAGTAAAGTCTCTCCGTCATTTTCAAGGCGGTAAGCCAGGCGGAAACCGCCGCACTATAGCCCAGCCAGGTTGGCGTCACAAGCGGAGCAAGGGATCCTCGGGAGGGAATCGCGGATGTCCGAAGCGGTGCAGAGCAGACTGGTGGAACGGCTCGACGCCATGTACGAGTTCGACCGCGAGCCGGTCACCGAGTCAAAGCTGCACGGATTCCGGAGCTTCGTGGGAATGTACGCCGGCGAGCATGTGGCGGGGACCGAGTTCGTCATCGGGCCCCTGTTCGTGGTCCATGGGGTGACGGCCTCCGATCTGTTCCTGGGCCTGATCTTCGGAAACCTGCTGGCGGTGCTGAGCTGGACGTTCGTGTGCGCTCCACTGGCGGTACGGACACGCCTCACTTTGTACTGGCTCCTGCGGCAGATCTGCGGTCCCTATCTGACGTACCTGTATTCCGTCGTCAACGCCCTGATGTTCTGCTTTCTGGCCGGCGCCATGATTTCGGTGGCCGCCACCGCCATCGGCCTGCCCTTCAACATGCCGATGCCCGAGCTGTCGGATCGCTATCCCACCAGCCTGACCTGGGTGATCGTGGTGTTCCTGGTGGGGATGGTGGTGACCTTGCTGGCCATCCTGGGGTTCGAGAAAATTTCCCGGTTCGCCCGGGTTTGCGCCCCCTGGATGTTTCTGGTGTTCGTGGCCGCCGCCGTGGCGGCTCTGCCTCAACTGGGCTGCCATTCCTTTGGCGATTTCTGGCGGGTGGCCAACGAGCGGATCTGGACCGGGGTTGTAGCCCCCGGGCAAAGCAAGTTTACGTTCTGGCACGTCCTGTTTTTCGCCTGGTTCTGCAATCTGGCGATGCACATCGGGTTGTCCGATCTGACGATCTTCCGCTATGCCCGGCGGTGGCAATACGGGCTGGCGTCGGCACCCGGGATGTATCTGGGGCATTTCGTGGCCTGGATCGCGTCGGGAATCCTGTGTGCCGCTGCTGCCGGGACGGTGGCGCCCGGTCCCATCGCCTACCTGGGGGCGGGAGTCGCGGGCGTGGTCTGTGTGGTGATCGCAAGCTGGACCACCGCCAATCCGACGCTGTACCGCGCGGGTCTGGCTTTCCAGGTGGCGACGCCCAACTGGCGCCGCTGGAAGGTCACTCTCTTTACCGGCCTGGCCACCACCGTGGCGGCCCTGTTTCCCGCGCTGGTGATGAAGCTGCTGGATTTTGTGGCCCTCTACGGTTTGCTCCTGATGCCGATGGGGGCGGTGATCTTCGCTGATTACTGGATCATGCCGCGGCTCGGCTTGCAGAGCCGTTGGGCCGAGCGTCGGGGAGTGCTGTTCAGTTGGCCGGCATTTCTGGCCTGGGTGGGGGCGGTGGGATTCTCCTTCCTGCTGCCGCTGGAGATCTTTTTCAAGGCGTTGCCGGCGTGGTTCGCCACGGTGTCTCTCTACCTGACGCTTGCGTGGATCCAACAGAAGACCGCCGGCGTGGGAAAGGAGGCGACGCCGTGAAAGTGCTTCTCAAACTGATTTCCCTGGCAGGCCTGGTGATGACCGTGGCCCCTGCGTTCTTCGTGCTGTACGGGAGCCTCACCTGGAGCGCGCACGCCCGGTTCATGGTGGTGGGCATGGTGTGCTGGTTCGCCACCGCACCTTTCTGGATGAAAGGCGAGTGAGGGGTCATGGGCGGGACGTGTCCGGTTGCGAATAGGCGGGGTTGGAAGGTTCAATGCTTCAAAGGTTCAAGGGGTCGAAGGTCCAGGCGGTCAGCGGTTCCGGGGTGGATCCAGGCGGGGCTGGCGGCCGCTGGTCTCTGGACGCTGGCGGGTTGCGCGTCCACCGAGCCGGAAATGGAAGCCCGAGGAGTCTCTCGCGAGCTGGCTGCGGACCGGGCTGCACGAGTCTCGGAAGTGCGCTACTCCCTTACCCTGCGGATTCCTGCCGAGCCGACAGAGCCGGTCACCGGAACCTCGACCGTCCAGTTCATGCTCAAGGATCCCTCAGCCGGCCTGGTGGTGGACTTCCAGGTTCCGGACGACCACCTGTTGGGGGTAGGGGCGCAGAGTCGGCCGCTGGAGGTGCAACTCCGTCAGGGCCGGATTGAATTCCCGGCGGATGCGCTGGTGGAGGGCCGTAACACGCTGGAGTTCTCATTCAGAGCCTCCGATCTCGCCCTCAACCGGAATGCGGATTACCTTTACAGCCTGTTCGTGCCCGACCGGGCGTCCACCGTTTTCCCCTGTTTCGACCAGCCTGACCTCAAAGCGCGGTTCCGTTTGGCGCTGAATCTTCCGGCCGGCTGGATCCCCATTTCCAACAGCTCCTCCGTCCATTCCGTCGACATCGCCGGCCGGACGGTGGTGAGCTTTCGTGAAACCGACCCGCTTAGCACCTATCAGTTCGCCTTCGCCGCGGGCAAGTGGTCGGTGGTGGAACGGACCGTGGCCGACCGGACCTTGCGCATGTTCCACCGGGAGTCGGATCCGGCCCGGCTGGAACGCAACCTGGACGCCGTCTTCCGGTGGCACGGCCGGGCCCTGGCGGAGATGGAGCGCTACACCGGCATAGCTTACCCGTACCAAAAGTTCGACTTCCTGCTGGTGCCGGGTTTCCAGTTCGGGGGGATGGAGCATCCGGGAGCGATCTACTACCGTGACGGTGCACTGCTGCTGGATGCCACCGCTACCCAGCAGGACGAACTGGACCGGGCCCATCTGATCGCCCACGAAACCGCTCACATGTGGTTCGGCAACCTGGTGACCATGCGCTGGTTCGATGACGTGTGGATGAAAGAGGTCTTCGCCAACTTCATGGCGGCGCGGATCGTGGATCCGGACTTCCCCGGTCTGAACCACGAAGTGGCGTTCTTCCTGGGACATCACCCGGCGGCCGCAGAAATCGACCGCAGCCGGGGCACGCACCCCATCCGCCAGCCTCTGGGCCATCTCGGGGAAGCAGCCGATCTGTACGGCCCCATCATCTATCAGAAAGCCCCCATTGTGATCCGTCAGCTGGAGGATCGGCTCGGTGCCGAGCGGCTGAGGCAGGGACTCGCCCGCTATCTCCAGCAGTTCTCCGGCGGCAATGCGGATTGGGCGGACCTGGTGAAGGTGCTGGACGATGTCACGGAGGAGGATCTGCAGGCCTGGAGCCGGGCTTGGGTGGAGACGGAGGGCCGGCCCGAGATCCAGGCAGCACCGTCCCCCTCTTCAGGCGGCATCCAGGTGCGGGCGGTGGACCCTGAGAACGCCGGCAGAACCTGGCCGCAGCGCCTGCGGGTGGCCGTCTTCAGTTCCGATGGAACCCGGACCCACGATATCGACTTGGGAGAGTCCCCCCTGGAGTTGGTCCCGCTCCAGGTCCCGGAAGGGGCCCTGGTGGTGGCTAACGCTGACGGAATGGCTTACGGGCGGATCGTGCCTGATCCGGCTTGGCTTGAGGGGCTGGTCGCCGGAATCGGCAGGATCCCGGATCCGGTGGCCCGAAGCGTGGCCTGCCTTACCCTGCTGGAGGCGGTGCTCTACGGCGAGCTGCCGCCGCAGCGTGGGCTGGAAGCGTTGATCGGACAACTGGCAAGGGAGGGGGAGGCCAGGCTGCTGCAGTACCAGATGGACCTGGCGGTTACCTTGTTCTGGCGGCTGCTGGACCAGGACGCCCGATCCCGTCTGGCGGGTCCCCTGGAGCAGGTGTTGCTGGCGCGCATCACCTCCAGAGAAGCCCCGGGAGTCCGTCTGAGCGCCCTGCGGACCTTGGCCTCGGTGGCCGCGACGCCGGCGGTCCTGGAGCGGCTGGAACGCTGGTGGAGTGGGGAGGAACGGCTTGACGGGATCGACCTGGGAGAGACCGACCTCAGCCGGTTGGCCCAGGAGTTGGCCCTGCGGAGGCCCGACGGAGGACGCGTCGTGCTGGAGCGACAGCTCGAGCGGATCACCGATCCTGAGCGCAGGCGGAGATTCCAGTTCCTCTTCCCGGCGTTGTCGCCTGATTCAGCGGTGCGCCGGCAGTTTTTGCGAAGGTGTCTGGACCCGACCGATCGTCCCAAGGAAACCTGGGTGCTGGACGGACTGCGCTGGGTGCACCACCCCTTGCGGACCGCCTCCACCGAGGAGCTCTTGCTGCCCAGTTTGGAGCCGCTGGAGGAAATCCATCGCCGCGGGAGCATTTTCTTCGCCAAGCGCTGGCTGGATGCCGTTCTGTGGGGCTACGCGTCGGAGTCGGCCGCCCGAACCGTCGAACAGTTTTTGGCGGGCCGGCCGGAGCTGCCGGAGCGGTTGCGCAGGAAGGTGCTGCAATCCGCGGACTACCTGCAGCGCGTGGCGGTCAGGAGCGGTGCCGGAGGACAATGAACTTGTTGGATCGCCGAAGGTGGCTGGCCGGTCTCGGAATCATTCCGGCGGGGCTGGCGGCAGGTCTGCAGGGGCAGCAACCGCTCAGACGCGTTGGCGGCCCTCGGGTCAAGATCAGCCTCAACGCCTACTCGTTCAATGAGTCCCTGCGGGCCGGGCGGATGTCGCTCAGCGAGTTGCTGGAGTTCTGTGCCGGTGTCGGCTTCGAGGGGGTGGACCTCACCGGGTATTACTTCGAGGGCTACCCCGATCCCCCGCCGGCGGCACAGGTCCGACGGCTCAAGCGGGAAGCCTTCCTCCTGGGGCTGGAGATCACGGGGACCGGGATCCGGAACGACTTCACCCTGTCCGACCCCCAGCAGCGGCAGGCCGAGATCGAACGGGTGCGGACCTGGCTCGAGGTGGCGCGGGATCTGGGGGCACCGAATCTGCGGGTGTTTGCCGGCCGCCGTCTGCAACCGCCGGAACCGCGTCCGGCGGTCACGCGCCGGGTCGTGGAAGCCCTGAAGATCTGTGTCGCCGAAGCGGAGCGTTTCGGCGTGATGCTGGCTCTGCAGAATCACTACGAGTTCATCGAGACGCCGGAACAGTTGCTGGAGATTCTGTCCGGCGTGGACTCTCCCTGGCTGGCGGTGAACCTGGACATCGGCAGCTTTCGCGGGCCGGATCCCTACCAGGAGATCGAGTCGGTGTCCCCTTGGGCGGTGGCCTGGCAGATCAAGGAGCTGGTGTACCGGTCTGGAGTGGCGGAGCCGGTGGACCTGGAGCGGGTTGCTGGAATCCTGGAGCGCGTCGGCTATCGGGGCTTCGTTCTGCTGGAGACGCTTGAGGGGGATCCGCAGCTCCGGGTGCCTGCGTTCCTGGACCGCCTGCGTCGGGCGCTGGGGCGGGAGGCTGTGCCATGATGAGCGCTCGGCCCCCGCACTCTTCATTTTGGGCTTGAGTCTTTCGGTCATTCAGATCGGAAGGTTCCCGGCGCTCCGCTCCGCTTTACCCCGAGTCGCCGACTCGGTAACCTTGGCCCCGAATGCCGCTTGCCGTCCGCCGTCTGACCGCCGCCGATCTCAACGCCGGGATGCGTCTGAAGGAAGCCGCCGGATGGAACCAGATCCGCGCTGACTGGGAAGCGTTGCTACAGCTCGAACCCCACGGCTGCTTCGCCGGTGAAATCGACGGGCAGGTGGTGGCCACCGCCACCGCCGTGGCCTGGGACTCCAACGTCGGCTGGATCGGTATGGTGCTGGTGGATCCCGCCCACCGCCGCCGGGGATACGCCACCCGGATGATGGAGCGCTGTCTCGAGTATCTGGAACCCCGCTGTGCCTGCATCAAGCTGGATGCCACCGAGGACGGCGCCAAGGTCTACGCCCGGATGGGGTTCCAGCACGAGTACATTGTGGAGCGCTGGCGGCGTCCGGAGGGTCCGGGTCTCACCCGGTCCTCTCCGAGAGTATCCCCCCTGGGGTTGCCGGATCTGCCGGTCCTGCTCGATCTGGACCGCCGGGCGTTCGGCGCCGATCGCAGCCGCCTCCTGCAGTGGTATGTGAGGGCCTGCGGGGGAGCTGTACGGCGGACGGACGAAGGGGGTCGCCCCTCGGGATTTGCTCTCGGTCGTCCCGGCTCGTCGGCGTTCCAGATGGGACCGGTGGTGGCGGAATCTCCCGGGGCGGCCGCCGAACTCATGGCGGCGTTTCTGCAGCAGCTTGAAGGCCCGGTGATTGCGGATCTCGCCGACCCCAATCCCGCGGCCAGGGAGCTGCTCGAAAAGTTGGGCTTTGTCCCCAGCCGGGTCCTCTACCGCATGTTCAGGGGAACCAACCGAAGCCCGGGAGATCTCTGCCAGGTCTTTTGTCTGGCCGGCTTCGAGTGGGGGTGAGAGGGTTCAGGGGTTCCAACGTTCAAGGGTTTAAAGGTTGAAAGGGTTCAGTCGTTGGGGGAGGCATGAGTTCAGAACAGGCGATGGACAAGCCGCCGGTGGAGCTGTCCCGGGTGAGCAATGTGGACGAACTGGAAGCTGCACTGTCGCAGCCGTATCCCGAAGACGTGGAAGCGGTGCGCGGCCTGCGGGACGGCCTGCTCGTGCTGGGGGCGGGCGGCAAGATGGGACCCACATTGGTCCGCCGCGCGGTGGAGGCTTTCCGACAGGCAGGCCTTGAAGGACCTGTAGTCGCCGTCTCCCGCTTCAGCAACGTTGAACAGCGGCGCCGGCTCGAGGAATGGGGAGCCGCCACCATCGCCGCCGATCTTCTGGACGAAAGGGAGCTGGCCACCCTCCCCCGGTTGCCCAACGTGATCTTCATGGCCGGCATGAAGTTCGGCAGTACCGGCGCCGAGGACACCACGTGGGTCATGAATGCTTACCTCCCGGGACGGGTCGCCGAGACCTTCCGGGATGCGCGGATCGTGGCGTTTTCCACCGGCAACGTCTATCCCCTGGTCAGCCCCGAATCCGGCGGCTCGCGGGAGGACTCCCCGGTGGGACCGGTGGGGGAGTATGCCCAGTCATGTCTGGGCCGGGAACGGGTGCTGCGTTACTTCAGCGTGCGCAACCGGACGCCCATGTGCCTGTTGCGACTGAACTATGCGGTGGAGGCCCGCTACGGGGTCCTTCTGGATATTGCCACCAGGGTGTGGGAAGGCCGACCGGTTCCCCTCGCCATGGGTTACGCCAACGTCATCTGGCAGGGGGACGCCAACTCGGTGTGCCTCCGCAGCTTCCAGCTTTGCGATGTCCCGGCCTCAATCCTCAATCTGACCGGGCCCGGGATCCTTCCGGTTCGTCGCCTGGCGGAGGAGTTCGGCCGCAGGCTGGGACGGGAGGTCGAGTTCGACGGCGAGGAGGCACCCACGGCTCTCCTGAACGATGCCTCCCAGTGTCACCGCATCTTCGGCCGTCCCCGGGTCGGACTGGAATCGATGCTGGATCTGGTGGCCGCCTGGGTCCGCATGGACGGGCCCACCTTGGGCAAGCCCACCCATTTCGAGACCCGCGACGGGAGATTCTGAAGGAGGCAGCCTATGCAGGAACTGAGGAACCGGCTGCTGGCGGGGACGGTGATCCCGGCCCACCCTTTGGCGCTGGACCGCAACCGGCGGTTGGATGAGCGCCGGCAACGGGCCCTGACCCGTTACTACCTGGCCGCCGGTGCCGGTGGAGTGGCGGTCGGAGTCCACACGACCCAGTTTGCCATCCACTCTCCCCAGGTTGGGCTTTTCCGGCCGGTCCTGGAGTTGGCGGCGGAGGAATGCAGGCGCTTCACGGCTGCGGCGGGACGTGACCCGATCCGGGTGGCCGGCCTGATCGGACCCACCAGCCAGGCGGTTTGCGAAGCGGGGATAGCGCGGGATCTTGGCTATCACTGCGGTTTGCTGAGTCTGGCCGGCCACGCCGGTGCTTCTGAAGACGATCTGCTGGACCACGTCCGTCTGACGGCCGAGGTCATCCCCCTGTTCGGATTCTATCTCCAGCCGGCCGTTGGTGGGAGGCCCCTGGACTATCGGTTCTGGCGGCGTTTCGCCGAGATCGAAGCGGTGGTGGCCATCAAGATCGCCCCCTTCAACCGGTACGCCACGCTCGATGTGGTGCGGGCGGTGGTGGATGCGGGACGCGCTTCCGAAATCGCCCTCTACACCGGCAACGACGACAACATCATCGCCGACCTGATCACGCCCTTCCGGTTCGGTGAGGGTCCGGACGCCGTAACCGCACGCATTCGGGGCGGCCTGCTGGGGCAGTGGGCGGTGTGGACCCGCCGGGCGGTGGAGCTGCTGGAGCGCATTCAGGGCGAGCTGCGCCGGGCTCGGCCGGACCTGTCGCAACTGCTGGCCCTGAATGCCCAGCTCACGGATGCCAATGCTGCGGTTTTCGATGTCGCCAACGGCTTTCGGGGGTGCATTGCGGGAATCCACGAAATCCTCCGCCGACAGGGTTTGCTTGAGGGGACCTGGTGCCTGGACCCTGGTGAAGACCTGTCCCCCGGCCAGGCTGAGGAGCTGGACCGCGTCTGCCGTGCCTACCCCCACCTGACCGACGACGATTTTGTGGCCCTCCATCGTGAGGAGTGGCTGCGTCCATGAAGGAGTTGTGATGATGCATCGACGTCGTTTCCTGGCTGCCACGCTCACCTCGGGTCTGTTGGCGGGAACTCCCCTCCGGGCCGAATACCCCGGGATCTCCTACCGTCCCTACCACCGTTGCCTGCCCGAGCTTCTCGAGGCACTGGTTGCCCAGGCCCGCGAGATCCGGGACCAGCGACTGGCGGCGATTCGCACCCCGGAGGACGTCGCCGCCTGCCGGTTGTGGGTCCGGGAGACCTTCTGGCGGCTGGTGGGCGGGATTCCGGAACGGACGCCCCTGAACACCCGGGTTACCGGGGGATTCGAACGCCCCGGCTACCGGGTGGAGCATCTGGTATACGAGAGCCGTCCCGGCTTTTACATTCCGGCCAATCTTTATGTGCCGCTCAGCGGAAACCCTCCGTATCCCGGAGTCCTGTTTCAGATGGGACACTCCCTGAACGGCAAGGCTGCGGCACCATACCAGCGGTGCTGTCAGGGATTGGCCCAGCTTGGTTTCGTCGTGCTGGGGTTCGATCCCATGGGTCAGGGAGAGCGGACTTACTATCCCGGTCCCGACGGCCTCACCCGGCTGGGTTCCGCCGACGAGGAACATTCGCGTCCCGGCAAGCAGATGCTGCTGGTGGGGGATACCTGTACCCGGCTTCAGGTCTGGGACGCAGTCCGAAGTCTGGACGTGCTGGCCTCACACCCGCTGGTGGACCCGGCACGTCTGGCGTCCACGGGCCAGTCCGGCGGAGGCACCTTGACCATGCTGTTGGCCGCCGTGGACGACCGGCTGGCGGCAGCCGCCATCTCCTGTGCCAACACCGAGAACTACTTTTGCGAGGGCTTCCTTCCGCCCGGCTCCACCGACGACGCTGAACAGAACCTGCTGGACAGCGCCGCCGTGGGCTTCGATCGCTGGGACCTGCTTTACCCGTTGGCGCCGCATCCCCTGCTGGTGCTGGTCAGCGCCCGGGACTGGTTCGGAACCTACTCCCCCCGCTATCTGGACGACGGTTGGCGGGAATTCGGGCGGCTGCGGAGGGTTTACGAAATCCTGGGCCGGCCGGAGCGGTTGAGCTGGCTGGATACCCCCATGCCCCACAACCTGGCCTATGACATGCGGGTGGCCATCTACGCCTGGTTCAGACGCTGGCTTCAGCCGGAGCTGCCCCCGGTCAACAGTGAGCCGGAAACGCGGATCGAGGAAGATCGGACCCTGTGGGTGACCCCGACGGGCAACGTGGTGCCGTCTCTGGGTTCGGCGACACCGTTGTCCCTGCTGCCGAAGCCGTCGGCCGGCACCGCGGTGGGGACAGAGGAGCTGCAGCGGCTGATGCACCTGCCTGCGGGTTCCGGGATCCAGCCGCGTTTCAGGACGCTGGGGGAACGACGCTCCGGCAGGCTGCGCCTGCGGGCGGTGGAAGTCCACAGTGAGGGCCCGGTCTGGGTGCCGGCATGGCTGTTTCTGCCGGAGCAGCCGGCCCGTCTGCTGGTGGTGCTGGAACCCTCCGGCCGCAGCCTGCGCTGGCGGGAGGACGACCTGTACCAGAAACTGGCCGGCACCGGCGTGGCAGTGTGTGCTCCCGATCTGCGGTGGATGGGCGACCTGCGTCCGGAACTGCCTCGAGGACCGCTCAACAGCGGGTCCTGGCACGGTGAAGAGGACGCCTGGGCCTGGGCGTCCCTGATCGTGGGACGTCCGCTGGTGGGGCAGCGGGTTCAGGATCTCCTGGCGGTGATCCGGGCCCTGGCCGCCGAGTTCGAAGGAGCCCCGCGGGGGGTGGTCCTGGCGGCGCGGAACTGGACCACCGTCCCGGCCCTCCTGGCGGCGGCGCTGGAGCCGGCGGTGAAGGCCTTGTACCTGGCCGGAGGACTGGTTTCTTTTCAGTCGGTGCTGGCAGAACCCGATTACGAGCATCCCTTGGCGAACTTCATCCCGGGACTGCTGCAGGTCGCCGACCTGCCGGCGATCGCGCGGTCGATTCTGCCGCGGCCGGTGGTGCTGGCAGGGCTCCAGGACGCCAAAGGTCAAGCGCTCGTGCCGGCGGAGGTGGAAAGGGTGTACGGATCCGGGTTCGAGATCCGCGCCGAGGCCGCCTGGGATGCCGGCAGCCTGGGGGCGCCGGGCTGAGCGCCGCAGACCCGGCTGGACTGAATGGGCCGGATGGAGTGGATGGACGGTCGCGGCGGCGTGTCGGCTGGGTTGCATACAATGGCGGCTTCCGCAGGAGGGGGGCGCCATGACTGAGTGGCGGAGAGCTGATCCCGGTCAGGCACGCGAGGAGCTGATCCCCAAACACGGTGGCTATCGCAAACTGAAGACCTTCCAGATCGCACGGTTGGTTTACGACGTCACTGTGCGTTTTTGCAACCGCTACATCGACCGGCGCAGCCGCACTCACGACCAGATGGTGCAGGCGGCGCGTTCCGGGGTGCAGAACATTGCCGAAGGTAGTGTGGCCGCCGGCACCTCCAGAAAGACCGAACTGAAGCTTACCAACGTCGCCCGCGCCAGCCTCGAGGAGCTGCGCCTGGACTACGAGGATTTCTTGAGACAGCGGGGTCTGTCCTTGTGGGCCCGGGACGATCCGCGCCGGAAGGCCCTGGTGGAAAGGCGCTGCACCAGCGCGGATGAGGTGGCCGCTTGGGTGCGGGAGATCGCACGGCGGCGACCGGACGGAGCGCGTGGACTGGATGGAAGAAATGGACTGGATGGACCAAATGGACTGGATGGACCGCACATGCTCGGCAGCCCCTCTCCACAGTCCATCCACTCCATAGAGTCCAGCCCGCCCGCTCCGCCCACGCCACTACCCCTCGCCACCCTCTACGCCGAACTTTCCGCCAACGCCGCGCTGGTGCTCATCGGGGTCACGCTCGCTCTGCTGGACCGCCAGCTCGACGCCCAGGGCCGTGCCTTCGAACAGGAGGGCGGCTTCACGGAACGACTTTACCGGGTGAGACTCGAAAGAAGGCGGCGGAACTGAGGGAGCCCTCAGGAACGGTTCCCGCCCGGTGCTTGCGGCACGGATTTTGGGTAAGCTGCTCCGGGAAGCCGATCCCGAGAGGTTATTGTTTAGACGACCGATGCGCCTCGACTACACTGTCAGCCTGCGCCTGTGCCTGTTGTTGAGTGCCGTTGTGCTCCTGCAGTCGGTTCCCGGCTCCGCCCGGCCGGGCTGGATCACCCGTTCCTTCAAGGTGGAAGACGGCCTTGCCCACCAGGTGGTGCGGGACGTCGTCCGTGCTCCCGACGGAGACTTCTGGGTCGCCACCTGGGGGGGAGGGATCTCCCGCTACGACGGATCGAAGTGGGAAACCTTGAATGACGAGCGGGTGCTTTCCGACTTCATGATCCGCTGCCTGGCGTTCGATCAGAACGGAGGCCTCTGGGCCGGAACCCCGGAGGGGATCCGGTACTTTGACGGTTTCCGGTGGCAGCTTTTCACCACCGCCAACACCCCTGAACTTCAGCAGGACTCAGCCTTCGCCATCCTGGCCCGGCAAAACGGCGAGGTCTGGTTCGGCCTGGCGGAGGGGTATCTGTATGCTTACGACCCCCGCCGGTCCGGAGCAAGCCCCTGGAGTCTGGTGGCAGGTCCCGAACTGTTCGACCACGGGACCATCCGCAGCCTGCTCGAGCTGGACGATGGTTCGATCTGGGTGGGAGGAGAGCACATCTACCATTTCCAGGACTCCCGCTGGACTCGCTATCCCCTTAACCAGGTGGTCTTCTCGCTTTGCAGGAGCCAGGACGGAGAGCTTTATGCCGCCGCCACCAACGGACTTTACCGTTTTGCCGGCGGCGTCTGGAAGCGGGTCCCCGAAGGAGGTTCCGCTCCCCGAAGTCTGGGGATTGCTGCCGACGGCTCTCTGCTGGTGGGTACAGAAAGCGGCTTGAGGATCCGCCAAAACGACACCTGGGATGACTTCGTGTTCGACTTCGAAGAGCCTGTCGTCTACGTCGAGGTGATCCGCTCCTTTCCGGACAGCTCCACCTGGATCGGTACCCGCGGGGGTGCGTACGTGATCCAGAAATCCAACTGGACTCCGGTTCCCTGGCCGGCCAGCGACGTCCCCCTCGTTCAGGGCCGGTTTTATGCATCTCCCGGGGTCGTGCCCATCGCGGTCCAGCCCGACGGTCGCCTCTTTCGCTGGCGGGACGGCTCGTGGAAAAAGGAAGCGCATCTCGGAAAAACGGGGGGAGCGGTGGTGGGCATTCTCGGACTCCGCCAGGGGAAGCTGTTGGTCCGTCGGGAGCTGGCGGTCGCTGAATACGATTTGAGTTCGCTGGCGGCGCGGGCGGTCGTCCAGGTGCCTCACCCGGGGGTCTGGTCTTCGGCGACCATCTCAGGCGACCGGACTTGGGATCCCGTCGCGTTCACCGGGGACGGGACCTGCTGGTGGAACCGGGGCGTGGACAACGTGCTTTACCGCCGTCTGGGAGACGAGTGGGTGCTGGACGACGGCGGTTTTGAGCCGGGTGCGCCGATTCAGGCCATCAAGGTGACCCGGGACGGACGGCTCTGGGTGATTTCCAACAACCGGGCTGCGGTCGACGGAAGGCCCGTGCCGGAATTCGACGTGATGGCCTCCCCTGCCCACCGCGGACATCGCATCACCGACATTTTGACCGCCCGGGACGGGTCCGTATGGATCAGCACCAGCGGCTCCGGGATCTTTGTCTTCGACGGCCGACGCGTTCGGAACTGGACTACCCGAAACGGCTTGCCCAGCGACTGGGTCCGCTGTCTCTTCGAGGCCACGGACGGCGCCCTCTGGGCCGGCATGGCCGATTCCACCATCGCTTCTTACAAGGCGGGCCGGTGGGTCTCGTTTACCCGCAAGGACTTTCAGTTGAACGGCAGTGTGGCGCAGATGGGGGAAACTCCGGACGGGAGCCTCTGGTTTCTGCTGGAACCCGGCGGACTGCTGAGCTACGCCCCCTCGGCGGGCGCCCCGGAAACCGTGATCGATCTCCATCCGGAGAGCGTGATCCCGGGAGGCAATGCGCTTTTCGCCTTTCACGGCTGGGACATCGCTCACGTCACGCCGGCGGAAGAACTGGTTTACTCCTGGCGGATCGTGGAGGCCGAGTCAGGCACTGAAGTGGTGCCCTGGAGCCCTTACCGGCCCGAAACCACGGTCGCTTCGCCGGCGCTCAAACCGGGAACCTACCAGTTTGAGGTCCGGTCCGCGGACAAGGAACGCAACCAGGATGCGACGCCGGCGGTCCGGGAGTTCACGGTGGAATCGTACCTTTACGCCCGGCCCGCTTTCTGGCTGACGGTGGTGCCCAGCCTTGCCCTGATCGTATTCCTGTCCGTACGCTGGCGGGAAGCCCGCCGGAATCTCCTCCACATGGCCCGCATCGACGGCCTGACCGGGGTCTATAAGCGGGACTACTTCACCCATGTTTTCGAGGCTGAGATCCAGCGCGCCCGCCGTTATGGGCGGGAATTGTCGGTCATGCTGCTGGATCTGGACCACTTCAAGAATGTCAACGACAGTTACGGCCACGACGCCGGAGACCGGATGCTGCGTCAGGTGGCTTTGAACATCGCGGGTGCCTGCCGCGCCTCCGATCTGGTCTGTCGCTGGGGGGGAGAGGAGTTTCTCCTGGTGCTGCCGGAAACCGGTTTGAAGGAGGCCTTGGTGGTGGCGGAGCGCATCCGGAAGATGGTGAGCGAGGCTTCGGTAGCGACGGAGCGGGGCAGTGTCGCCTGCACGGTGAGCATCGGTGTCGCCTGCCTGAGCGAACGAACGGGCAACCTTGACGATCTGGTCAAGCTGGCAGACCGGGCTCTTTACCGGGCCAAGCGGCGCGGTCGCAACCGGGTCCAGGCCGCCGTGGAGGAATAGGGACGGCTTCGGGGAGCAGCCAGGCGCTCCGGCGGCAGGTCGGGGATCCCTACCGCAGAACCTTCTCCAGGGGCTTTCCCTTGGCCAGTTCGTCCACCAGCTTGTCCAGATATCGGACCTTCCGGGTCAATGGATTCTGGATCTCCTCGACCCGATAGCCACAAATGACTCCGGTAATGAGGTGAGCCCTGGGGTTCAGCTTGGCTTCCTGGAAGAAGGTCGCAAACGAAACCTTGCTGTGGATGAGCTCCTGCAGTTTCTGCGGACTGTAACCGGTAAGCCACTGGATGACCTGGTGCAGTTCGGCTTCGGTTCGCCCCTTTTTCTGCACCTTGGCAAGGTAGTGGGGATAGACCGAAGCGAAAGTCATCTGGGCGATGCGCTGATCCTGTTTGCTTTCTGGGTTCACGTCGGGTGGCTCCCCCGGACTCGGGACGATCTTCGTCAGGGCCCACGGCCCCTCCACGGTCTCCGTTTACCGGAACCGGCATTGCTCGCTTTCGGGGATTACCCTAATCGAACCGTGTAAAAGCCGCAAGATGGCTCGTGGTTGGCTCTGTGGGCGGAGGGCGTGCACCCACAGTTTCGGGTCTAGACTTTCAGCTTCCAACTGCCCCGCCCCGCCCTCTGGGCTCAGCAGGTTTTGACGCTGATTCCCGCCTGTGGGATAATCGGGCCCACTGAACTTCAATCGCCCGGGGGCGGAGGATCCCGCTGGGACAGCTGATCTGTAGCGCGAAGAGCCAACGAAGACGACGGCCTGGACCGGCAGGTGTTCTCGTCGCTGCTAGCCCGACTCGCCGACGACCCGGGACGCGCCGGCGAAGAATATGAACGCCTCCGCCACAAGCTACTCTGCTTTTTCCGCTGGGAAGGATGTACTCGCCGACCGGGTGATCGACCGGCTGGTCCGGAAGCTGAGTGAAGGAGAGCAAATCGGATCGATCGAGGCCTATCTGTTCGACGTCGCCCACTACATCCTGCTGGAGGAGTTACAGGCTCGGCGGCGGACCACTGGACTGCAGTCCGTCCCGGTCCAAGTCGTGGATCCGACGGAGATGGGGGGCGATGAAGAGCGGGACGAAATCGACCGTTGCCAAGAAGCTCACAGACACGGGGTCTCCGCGAAGAGGCACGGTGCCCAGGACCGGCAGAACGACGAAACCGATTGCCAGGGCGAATCTTGAACGTTTCACTGGATTACCTCTTTGCTTTGCAGATATGACGGCAGACCGTCTGCCGGCAGATTCTGATCGGTTCTGAAGTGGTCGAACTGCGGCAAGTATCACGCGCCGACCTGAGGGTCGAGCCGCCCACAACACGTCGTCATGGGCAGCCCGCGGGACTGGCTCAGTACCCTGGACAGTGGGGAAAATGAGTCTCGAAAGATGGAGAGAACACGAGTAGCGGAGGCCGAATGCCGACGCGGCCCGGGAGCTGGTGGTCGAAGTCCCCTTCAGCCAGGCGCTTGCATTCCTTGGGAACACGGTCCGACGGCTCCTTTCGACCGGGCGCAGTCGGAGCAGGTGCAGAACGGGGAGCCTGGGCGGCTGGCTGAAAACAGGCCGTGTTGCGGTAGCCACCGCTGGGTCGAAGGAAACGGGGTACTCCCACGATTCGGGAGGCTCCAACGCGCCACGGTCCAGGAAGAGGCTCCGATACTCCCCTCCTCGCGACTGCGACCTCTTCTCGGTGCGTCATGGTGCCGGTAATCGGCCAAGAGGCGCAGGAGGTCCCCATTCTCTGCTTCCGGTGTCTAAGCTCGGTGGCTCCTCGTGCCGATAATCGGATGGGTAACGGGCCCGTTCCGGCATCTCCAAACCAAGTGGCCGCGAACTCGAAAACACGAAAGGAGAGCACGTATGCCGTTGATCAACTGGGAGGAGCGGTTCTCGGTCGGAATCCAAAGGTTGGACCAGCACCACAAGACCATGGTGGCGATGGTCAACGAACTGCACGACGCCATGAAGGTGGGGCAGGGACGGAAGGTCGTGGGAGAAATCGTGCAGCGGCTGGCGAATTACACCCGCAGTCACTTTGCGGCCGAAGAGCAGCTCTTCGACCTGCACGGTTATCCCGAGGCGAAGCTGCATCGGGAGGAGCACAACGCCCTCGTCGCCAAGGTCGACCAGTGGCAGCGGGACTTGGCCGCCGGGCGGCCCGCCGTCACTTTCGAAGTGGCCAACTCTCTGCGCGACTGGTTACTCCACCACATCCTGGAGTCGGACAAGAAGTACGGACCTTACCTCAACGCCAAAGGAGTCATCTAGCTCCAAACGACTGCCGCAGGGATGACTTCCATTGATTGCCGTTCCCTCGGCACCCGGCTTCTCCGACGTCTCGTCGCGGAGTTCCGCAGCGAGCTTTCGGCGCCCGCAAGGGACCACGGCCATCGTAGGGCCGGTGGGCGACGACGACCTCGAGCCCCGGCGCCTCGTCCTGCAACCAACGCATGTACCGGGTGGTCCACGCTCTTGCATCCGCCAGATTGTCGAACTCGACGATCCCATTGCCACCCGCGGCGAGCAGGACGCGGGAGTCCGTCATGCCCCACTGAAGGAGCGAGTCGGCCTCGCGCCTGACGACGTGATCCACCATCCACGAGGCGGCGAGCACGTCGCGGAGCCGGTTCGACGCAAAGACATACTTCTGCACGCTGAGCACGTCGATTCCGGTGAGCACGGCCATCTCAGCTCTCCAACCAAGTCTTCAGGGACTGTCGGTTCGCCTGCTTGCCATCGCAGTCGGACCACGCGCGAACGTCGTAAAGACCGAAGACCCTCGTCGTGTTGCGCGCGCCCCAGACGTCCTCGACATCGGCCTGCAGCGCCGAGACGATTCGATCATCCGCGAGACAGACCAGGGCAGCGCGGGCGAGGTCGCCCCCGAGCTGCCGGGAGCGCACGGCGACCTCGAAGAGCTTCGACTTGCAGACCGGCTTGGTCGTGTCCGTCGTGCACGAGACGAAGTACGACCGGTGGCCGCGGACCACCGCCACGTCGACCTCGAGCTGTGCTTTCGTCTCACCGCGATACGCGTTCACGCCGACCGTGATCTCAGGCTCGGGGGTCAGCTCGAGCTCGCGGATCTGCGCGCCCAGCCACTCCTCGAGCCACTCGCCGCCGATGAACTTGTACCATTGCTCAAACCAGGACTCCTTTTCCTTCCTGCTCCCGAGCTGCGCCAGCTGCTCATCCGTGGGGAACTGCTGCACGCTGAGCGTCAACCCGTAGCGGTCTGCCCGGAACGGCTCGGAGGTCGCCTTGCCCGGGTGGCCGAGCTTTTCGAGCCGCTTCCGTTCATTGTGTAGCCTGCCCGCCAAGGACACATCCGCATCCGCCAGAACCTTGTGCAGGATCTCTCGCGCGTCATCGGCCGTCGGCGCCGGGCTCTTCGCTTCCCGCCGCTTGTGCGTGATGCCGTGAAGAGCGAGGAGAGGAGCCAGCGTGAGCGGGACGTCAGGGTACGCCGAAAGAGCCTTCGAGTTACCGTCGTCGAACCGCAAACGCGGCGGATGGTCCTTGCCCGACTGATCCTTTCCGCCTTCGTCCAGATAGGAGACATCTTCCGGTTTCTCCCTGGTCTCGTAGAAGGCCAGCCGGGCGTGAGCGGCCATGACCTTGGTGCCGCCCGTGTAGTTCAACAACACCGGTCGATTGCCGTTGTCTCGCATGAGCGGATCGAGCACACGGCGGACGGTCGTCGCGCAGGTGGCGTCCGGAACGAACGGCTCGTCGAAGGCGATGTTGCCGCCCAGCGTTCGGGTCAGCTCGCACCTAAGGCGGTCCTTCGCCTCTTTCGTCTCCTCGGTGTATACCAGCGCTATGCTCGTCGGTCGGAGCGCGCAAGCAGCGAGGTAGTTCGGCAGCGGATTCGAACCCACGAGAAGCACGAGCATCTGCCCACGCCCTTGTGTGGTCTCAGGGACACTCATCTGTCGAGACCTCCGCTTGCTGATTTCACTATGCGTCTCACCCGTCCCGATCAAACAACGCAGGCTCCCTCTCCAGCGCCGCCGCCCGCTTGGCCTCGGTCCGCAGCGCCTCTCGCTCGCCGAGCAAGGCGTTGACCGGCTTCCAGCCCTCCAGGTCGTCGGGGGGAACATGAAAGAGCGCCTGGGCCAGTCTGCCAGAACGGTCTGTCCTCCAGCACGTTCCGTTCGGCACGGTAACTGAACGGTTCCCCAGTGTTCTTCCTGCTTCCACAGAAGCAGGCTCCGGTGCGACGCATCGACGAGTGCCGGCTTCTGATCCATACCGAGTCCTCGACGCCCCTGCGATTTTCAACTGGGGAGCCGTCCATCGCAGAGAACCCGTGGCCCCGGGGCGATTTCCATGCTCGTGTTGCCGCACAATCCGTCGAGACTGTAGACCGACACCCTCCGCCAGCCGCTTCCCGCCGAAGACGGCCGGCCTCAGTTCGATGGCGGCAGGTTGAACCCTTGTGTCGTAACCGGCCACGGAACATGTAGGCCCTTTCATAGCCTACATGCGAAGGCCCTGTCAACGGCTCGGTTCAGGGGGCGGCGTCGCGCGGTTCGGACCGCAGGGGGCTCCCGGGTAAGCGAAGCCGAGGCCAGTCCGGCGCACGATCCGGGACGGCGTCCGGCCGGGGCGGACAACCCAGCCGGCAATCCGACTCCGCCCCCTGGCAAGGACCTGGCTGCGTGATCGGGCCGTCACCACAAAGAGACAGAGGGCACAGAGAAGTCATAGGACTCTCCTTCGGATGCCGTCCCTGAGAACCGGCACGTTGAAATTGATCAGCAGACCCAGCTTCCAGCCGCCTGACCGCAGGTAGGTCAGCAGTTGGGCTTCATGGATGGGTTCGATGGCCCCCACCGCCCTGATCTCGACGACAACGGCTTCGGCCACCAGCAGATCAAGCCGATTACCACAATCCAATATCACGCCTTTGTATTCGATGCGCAGAGGACGCTGACGGGCGAACAACAACGCCCGGCGCAGGCCGTTTATCGGTCTCGCCCAGGTTGCAGTTTGGCGCTTCGCCCAGGCGCTTCGCGGCTTCAGCCTTAACGGCTTCGGGACACAGCGGATCGCACCGATCCGGCCAGAACAGCGCCAACAGCAGCGCCCGGCTCGACGCCGACGGCCGCCGTGCCCAACAAATGTGTAAGCGTACAGGCGTGCCCGCCCTGGATCGACTTCTCCCAGGCCGCGCGCCTGGACACGGCGGCAACCGGAAAGTCCACCTCGGCCATACGCCAGCGGTCCTTCGGGATCACCGTCACTCTCCGTGCCAGATGTCGCGGATGTCGCGGCACGGCTTCTGGAGCCCGAAACCCACCGTGTGCCGCTCATAGGCGATCTTGAGGAACAGGCCGGCAGGGATTCGTGGAAGCTCATCCTTGTCGCGTCCCAGTTCGTCGCACCACCAGTCCAGAAGGTTCTTGTCGGCCTTGGAGGCTGCGCAGTCGCGACAGGCGTGGACAAGGTTGTGGATGCCGACAGGACCGCCAAGTCGGCGCGGGACGACCTCCACCGGGACCGTTGTGCACCGCTTTTCGCAGAACACGCACATGCCCGGCTGCTGGGCCAGCTTCTGGAGTTCGCGGTCATAGTCGGACATTCTTATCTCCCCACTCTTGAGCCGCTTGTAGCGGTCGATGATGAACCGGTAGTTGCCCGATTCGCCAGCCGAAGCAGCAATCACCAGTTTGGCGTAATAGTAAAGGATGTAGTCGCCAACCGTTCCGGGGACCGCACGAGATGGCATGGTTCAAGCCTCCGCAAACAGGTCCGCCCAGAGCTCCTTGAGGAGACTCTCCAGGTCGGATACGCCGATGATCTCGACCAGTTCGCCGACGGTGGGCCCGCGGTTGTCGGGACGCATGTTGCCAAGCAGCTTTGCACACTCGCCCGAGATGTAGAGCCTCTTGATGTGGCCCTTCTTCGGTCCGGTCAGCAGAGTTGCCAGGGCTGCCAGGTACGTACTCTCGGGGGGCCGGATTCGGCGCGTCAGGTCGAGCTCGCCGACGAAAAGCGCTTTTTCGGGGACAGCTCGCTGGAGGTAGGAACCCAGCAGGGCCACGGCGATTGGAAGGTCAAGTTCCTCCCGGTAGCGCTGCTGGCGAGGCACGTAACAATTGATCTCGTAGGATAGGTCCGTCAGGTCAACTTCCTTGATGGTGCTGAGGATGCTGAGCAGCTGCTTGACCTTCTTGCCGGGCAGGAATGGGGCGTTGAGCTCGGGCCGGGAGCCGTATCGCGGAAGGGTGACGGAGGCCTGGCCTTCAGCCAACTCCTCCCCGATGCCGGCATACCCAAGAACGGCGGTGCTCTTCGCCGCCATGTGAGGGGATTCCGTAAGCCGGCCACGGTCGTCCATCATGAGAACCAGCGGGTCCAGGACTGCCGGCCCGAAACGGTTCTTCGGGACAAAGAATGGGCGAAGCCGGAACGCCCTGCGGATGTACATGACGCAATCCACGTTGTGTTCCAGGTCCTTGGGGCCGGCGATCTGCCCCTTCTTGGTGACGTGGCCAATGAGGATGGAGACCAAACCCTGCGCCTTCGCGTTTTCGGCAAACTCATAGAGCGCCCGGTATTTCTGGGACGCTGTAGGCGCCAGACCCCGGCCCTGCACTGAGTCTACGACGATCGCCTGGATGCCATGGTATTCCTCGCCCTCAGTCAGCACGCGCCGGGCAAGGAAGCGGGGCAGCGCGTCGATGTCCTCAATGGTGTCGTCGAAGAAGAAGTTCTCGCGCAAGGGTTTCGGGAGTTGGCCGCTGCCTGCACCGTGAATCCGCGTGACAGCGCGTTTGAGGTCGCCGAGACCCTGCTCCGTGGTAAGGTAGAGCACCTTGATACCTTGGGTTGCCAGATCGCCGAGCACCTGGATCGCGAGCGTCGTCTTGCCAATGCCGGGTTCCCCCGCGACAAGGTAGACCCCACCGCGAATGAAACCTGGGGTGATCGCCTTGCCCAGCCAAGGCAAGGAAGGCACGGGCATAAGGTCAGGCCCCTTTTCCGTTATGTCGTCAATCTTTGGCATGGCAATCCTCCGTTGCTGAAGCGAACTTCACTGACTCCGCCCGGGGTTTGGCGCGAGTGCGGTGCGGACGGATGCCCGTACCGGATGGACTTCTCCCAAGCCTTTGCCATCCGCTGGCCGTTTCCGGGTCTTCGGGTTCATCGACGGCTCCGGCGATCGAGAAGTTTGGGCGCCTTTTTGGGCGGGCCCGTATCGTTCTTGGGGTCGTCCATCTCTTTGGGCGGAAGTCCATAAGACGTCCCCTTTTCGCTGGCCCTGTTGCCTGAGCTCGCCCCGATCCACCCGCCTCGCCTGCAGACTCTTGGCCTGATCGGGCGAGTTGGCACAACTCCGCAACCTCACGCCGGGTGATGCGCCCGTGCGTCTGGACGTATTGGAGCACCATCTGTTCCTGCTGGATCGGTTCGAAGCCATGCTGGCGGATATACGCTGCACTCTCCCCGATCCTGCGGGATGTTGCCGCCGACAGGTGCCAGGTCCTTTCTCTCACCGCGAGACTCGATCAGACCTGTTTCGACCAGCCGCTGAAGGCAGACGCCTGCATCCGCCTGGGTCTCCTGGATGATGGCGCTGACTACTTCAGTCATCAGGCGCCGCTCGAGCCGCAAGTGATTCAACACAAGCAACTCCCCGAGCCCAGGTGTCGCCCTGTGGAGCTCTACTCGGTGATTGTCGGCAATGCCCGGAAAATGACCCAAGGGCAACGTCTTGCTTCTGACCCACCCCGGCCGATTATGGAGTTTAAGAAGAACTTCCGAATTTGACTACTCCCTTCCTGGAGAAGAAGAGAAACCAGCGGGGCAGAAAGCAGCGGAGGTGTTGCCGGAACGGAGTCTGCGCCGCGTCGCGCCCACTGGCTGCGCGACCAGCCGGTGGGACCGGAGGTCCAACCCGCCGGTGAACCGTGGAGGAAAGAATGGCTCCGCGAATCAACCTCGCCGAGGATGCGGATTTGCCTCGCTAGAGCCTACCCCGGCTTCAAGGAACACGCAGTCGGGCCGTTCACCCGTAACGTCAACGGCCGAATCGACGCCCCCGCCGACCAGGACAACCCACGGTCTCCTGAGCTGTGAGGCCGCTGTCGTGCTTCTTTCCGAGCGGTCGCGGGAACTGCCCGACGAACCTTGGGCTCATTCCTCGATCTGGAATGTCAGTCCGAGCTGCCGCGCGGCCTCCTTCATCGCCTTGAGCGCGGGGTCGTTCTCGCTCAATCTCCGGTCGTCGGGGAGGACCATCTCGAACTGCACGCCGAGCCCGAGCTTCTTCAGATTCATCCGAGCCGCGGGCCCCACGAAGCAACGGAAAAGCTCGGCCCAGTTCTCGACCAGAACGTCGCCGCGGACGACGAACCTCCGTACGGTGCCCTTAGCCCCGGGCTTTGTTACAGTGCCGGTTCCCGAGGTCTCGCCGTCCATTGCGGAGGTGTGGACCTGCCCCGCACCACGGAAGCCGCGGCCGTCAGGTTGCACACTCGCGGGGTTTGGGCTATATTGTCGGCTTCGTTCGAGGCCAGTGCTCCTCAGTAGCTCAACTGGCAGAGCATCCGGCTGTTAACCGGAGGGTTGTTGGTTCGAGTCCAACCTGAGGAGCCAGAACTCAATCCACTGATTTCAGCCCTTCTTGTTTAACGCAAGGCCCCGCCAGGTGATCCCCTCGGCGTTTCGTCGTTCCCGGCGTGCCCGTGGCGGTTTCCGCCCCGGCACGTTACCCTGATCGCCTGCCGGACCGATCCGAGTAGAACCACGGATGGACACGGATAAACACAGATTGATCCATGGGGAGGAAACGCGGCTGATCATGGAGGGAGGAGTAGAACCACGGATGGACACGGATAAACGCAGATTGATCCATGGGGAGGAAACGCGGCTGATCATGGAGGGAGGAGTAGAACCACGGATGGACACGGATAAACACAGATTGATCCATGAGGATGAAACGCGGCTGATCATTGGCTCGGCCATCGAGGTTCTGAATACACTCGGGCACGGGTTGCTGGAAAAACCCTATGAGAATGCATTGGTCGTCGAGTTCCAGCGACAAGGAATTCCATATCAACAGCAACCTCGGTTCGATGTAGTCTACAAGGGTGTCAAGGTAGGCGAGTACATCCCAGACCTGATCGTATTCGAGAAGGTCGTCGTGGATGCCAAAGTGATTGAAAAGATCACCGATCACGAGATCGGCCAGGTGCTCAATTACCTGAAAATCACCAGACTGAACCTTGGGCTGATTCTGAATTTTCGGCGTGCGCGGCTCGAATGGAAGAGGGTGGTTCTATGATTTCATCCGAGTCCATCCGAGTTCATCGGTGGTTCTATCA
>FWWM01001560.1_pt1 | contig 46327 bp, 50 predicted proteins | sample 2228351 | NCBI WGS metagenome assembly FWWM01 (sample SAMEA103939774, study PRJEB20133) | metagenome
GGCTATGCAGAGGCTTGAGCCGTATGCGGGGAAAACTCGCACGTACGGTTCTTAGGGGGCGGGGACGCAGCGATGCGTCCCTGCTACCCGACCCCCCAGACCTCAATCGAGCCTATGAACGCAGTAACAATCCAACGATTGAGTAAATCCTATCTCTAAATAGGCCAAAAGCATTGGATTCTGCAAGGTGTCGATCTAGCCATTCCGGCCGGTGAGTTCGTGGTTTTATTCGGTCGCAGCGGTTCGGGAAAATCGACCTTGCTCAACCTGATCAGCGCAATCGATTCCCCGGACTCTGGTGAAATCGAGGTCTGTGGGTACCAGCTCAACCGTTTATCCGAACGCGAGCGGACACTGTTCTGGCGACGCCATCTGGGATTTGTGTTTCAACAGTTCAATCTCATCTCGACCTTGACTGTATTGGAGAACGTGCTGCTACCTTTGGAGCTGAACAGCCTCCTCACTAGCTCTGGCCGCGCCGAAGGCCTGGCCCTCCTCACCCGCCTGGGGCTGGCGGGACGGGATGCCGCGTTTCCAGACCAGCTGTCCGGAGGCGAGCAACAGCGGGTCGCTATCGCCCGCGCCCTGGTTCACGACCCCGAAATCATCCTCGCTGACGAACCGACTGGCAATCTCGACCTGGAGACTGGCCGCAAGGTGTGAACTGCTCAATGCCCTAGTTCGCGAGCGCGGCCGGACCCTGATCATGGCGACCCATAGTCAGGAGGTGGTGGGGCTGGCCGATCGCATTCTTACCATCCGCAGCGGCCGCTTGGAAAACCTTCCGCCATGAAATCTTTGATGTGGCAGGCCAGTGTCCGCTTCCTTACCCGTCATCCTTGGCAGCTGCTTCTGGCCCTCTTCGGTGTGATGCTGGGGGTAGCGGTGGTGGTTTCCGTGGATCTGGCCAAGACCTGCGCGCTTGAGTCGTTCGAGCAGGCCAGGCAGGCCCTGTTTAGCCGCGCGACCCACCAGATCACCGCCCCTTTTGGGTTAGCGCAATCCCTATATCGGGACTTGCGCCGGGCTGGCTTCGTCAGGCTGAGAGCTGTGCTTGAGGATTCGGTTGAATTGGTCGAAAGTGGCCGGAGGCTGAAGCTGCTCGGCGTCGATCCCCTTGCGGAGCTTCGTTTCGCGCCAGCCTGGATGGATGGGTTCGAAGGCACGGCAAGCACTGGCGCCGCTTGCTGCTGGAGCCCGGGGCGGTATTGCTGGACCGAAAGACCGGGGAAATGCTGGGGCTCGCACCAGGCCATAAGTTTGCCGCCCGCGCCGGAAATCAACCTGTTATCTTACAAGTAGTCGGCTGGTTCGAATCCGGTCAAAAGCCTTTGCGCGCTATCCTGATCGCCGATATGGCCACCGCTCAGGAGGCTCTGAAGGCACCGGGACAACTGAGTGCCATCGATGTAATTGCGTCCGATCCGACCGAAATCCAAGAACTCAAGGCCTTACTGCCGCTCGGCGTGGAACTGGTCACCCGCGAGGCGGGCGATGTTTCGGTACAGCGGATGACAGAGGCGTTTTATATCAATCTGACCGCCCTGAGCCTGTTGTCCCTGTTGGTAGGGGCATTCCTGATCTACAACATCGTCAGTTTCATGACCGTCCAGCGCCGGCGCCTGTTTGGAATCCTTAGGGTGCTGGGCGTCACGCGCCGGCAAATCCAGGTCCAGGTACTCTCCGAGGCTACCCTTCTTGGGGCGGTAGGGAGTTTACTGGGACTGGTGGGAGGAAGCTTTTTGGGTCAGTTCATGCTGACGCTGCTGGCCCGGACTCTCAACGATGTATACTTCCCCCTTCCCACCGCGGAGCTGGAGCTATCCCCCCTGGCTCTTGACCAAGGGCGCTCTGTTGGGAATGGGAGCCACCCTGGGAGCGGCCTTGAAACCCGCATCAGAAGCTTCCAGGATCAGCCCGGTGACAGAGTTGGCCCGCTCGGTTCAGGAGATCCGAACCCGTAGCCGGATGCTGCCTGCCGCCCTGTTGGGAATGGGACTGCTGCTTGCCGGCGGGTCGCTGCTGCGTTTTTTCGGCAGCCTGGTCAGCGGTTTTCTCGCCCTAACCGCGATGGTCGTGGGCTGCGCCTTGCTGGTTCCCTTGCTGACGCGGATAGCGATGCGGGTAGTGCAGCTTGTCGCGGTTTCCTGATCGGCGTCTCGGGAAGAATGCCGGCTCGCGCCGTCAGTGCTTCCCTGAGCCGCACCGGCGCTGATGGTCGCCATCGCCACCACCATCGGCATGACCTTGATGATCCATCGCTTTCGGGATTCAGTGGCGAGTTGGCTGGAGCGGCGCTTGGATGCCGAACTTTACGTCTACAGCCTAGACCCCGGAACCAGCGGTCGCTCTTCCCTACCCGCGGCGCTCGGCCGTCGGATCGCGACCCTGCCCGGCGTGGCTGCCGTGGGGAGTGTGCGCTATCTGCGCCTGACTACCGACTGAGGGTTCCTCCGCATCAATGCCTACGATTTGACCCCTTCGGCCTTTGCCACTTTCGATCTGCTGGAAAAGGCCGTGGACGATCCCTGGACAGCGTTCCGGTTGCAAGCTGGGGTCATGGTGTCCGAGGCTTTCTCCAATCTCAACGGCGTGCGCGTGGGATCACGGATTACCCTCCCGACCGCGCGTGGCCCGCAGCCATTTCAGGTGGTGGCAGTATTCCCGGATTACAACGCCGGACGCGGGATCATCGCCATGAGCCGAACCACCTATGACCGATTCTGGGACGATCCGGGAGTTTCCACCTTCTGGGTCTATCTGGAGCCTGGGGCCGATCCTTCCGCTGTCGAACCGAAAATCCGGGCTCTAGTCCACGAAGATGGGCTGGAAATCAGCGACAACCGCGCCCTGCTCCGGATGTCCATGGAGATCTTCGACCAGGCCTTTGCAGTCACCGCCGTGCTGCGCTGGCTGGCGACGGGAGTAGCTTGCGTTGGGGTGTTCAGCGCCCTGCTGGAATTGCAGCTGGAACGGACCCGGGAACTGGGGGTGCTGCGCGCTCTGGGATTGACACCCGGCCAGCTGTGGGCGCAGATCGTAGCGGAAACCGGATTGCTGGGAGGGGTGGCGGGACTTCTGGCCTGGCCCACGGGTATCTTGATCGGGTGGCTGCTGACAGAGGTCATCAACCGGCGCGCGTTTGGCTGGGCGCTGTCTCTGAGCCTGAGCCGGGAAGCTCTGCTGCAGTGGCTGCTGTTGGCCTTATTGGCGGGGCTTCTGGCCGGATTGTATCCGGCCTGGAGGATGGCTCGCACTCATCCAGCCGAAGCGCTGCGTTGCGAGTGATCCGTCACAGCGTCTTAAGATATTCCAACAGCGCCTTGCGCTGCTCGTCGGTCAGGATGTCCCCAAAAGTATGACCGCGGTTGCTGTGTCCCGGTAGGGTGGTATCGTACAGGCGCTTGCGCTCGGTCTCGTCGCGGGCGCCAGGCTTGCCATAGGGGAGCTCGCGATAACGCCAGCCGACCGCACCAGGATCGTAATCATCGCGGTCGAAACTGCGCAGCCAATAAGTCGGCCGCTGGCGGCTGTCGAGCAGCGCCTCCAAAGTAGGAACGGAACCGTTGTGAAGATAAGGGGCCGTGGCCCAGACGCCGTCCAGGGGCGGCGGCACATAACCCGGAGCCGGTGCGGCCTGGCTCAGGCGCCCGAAGAAGGAGCGGTTGAACCAACGGATGAAGTGGTCGCTGCTGCCGTCGGTGGCGGACTGGGCCAGTAAAGGGTCGGTACCCACCTCGTCCAAACCCACTACCAGATTGGGATAATGATCGCTTTCCCCGTAGGTTCCATGGCAGCGGCTGCAATGGGTTGCAAATACTTGCTTGCTTTGTTGGGCCAGATCGGCATCGATGGGCCAGGGAAATTGAGGCGGCTCGATGCTGGCAAAAAAGGCGCGGATGTCGGGAGCATAGCGGTCGATGGCCTCCACGGTGGCCACGTCGTCGGCACAGAGGATAGCTCCCAGCATCATCGCCCGGGACTGATCACCGCGCCCCTCCGCGGTGTAGTAGAGCGCATTTTTCTTGGCCAGCCGCCACCAGGAAGACACGCTTACCGGCAAGGGTTTTTCCGGCGGGGGTTCCATGAATGGCCGGTCGGCCCAGGCCAGGGTGATCGGATCGCGGTGGGCCATCAAGGCCAGTGTCAGATTGGTGGCTGGATTGACGCCTACGGTATCGGTGACCGTGTATGGGGCGACGGTAGCGATGATATCGGCCCAGCGGCGCCAGTGGGCGATTTGTTGCGGATCGCTCAAGGTTAGCCCTGCGCTTTCAGCGGCAAGGCGCGGGTCGCTGGTGAAATCCAGCTGTTCGTTGCCGAGGCCCAAAACTAGCCGTCCGGCGATGAAAGTGGCGTGGCAGGTGAGACAGTTGACAACCACCAGGTCCACTCCGTCCGGAGTTTGGTAATGGGTTAAGTAATAAGGTAGCTTTGCGTTGCGGCCGCGGCGTTCGGGCAGAAGCAGTTCAGGCGGCGGCTTGGGGCAGTCCTGCGATAGGCTGATTCCGGCATCCCGCAGGTGATGTAAGCCTCGTTGAGGAGCGCCTCCCGTCCCCGGGCCGGATCCCCCAGTCGTTGGGAGGAAGGAGGAATCGGCCCCAGGGGGGAGTAAGTAGCGTTATCCTCCCGCTGGCAGGCCATACACACCAGCGCCAGAAAACCTATCAGCCAGATGCGGATCATCGCCTTTCCATTGCCTAGCCAAATACCTGCACGAAACCTTCGCCTTGCTCTCCCTCCCTGCCACGCGCCCTGACCCAGCCGCTCCACAAGGTTAGCGGTCCGTTGATGACCTGGTTGGGGATAACCGCCTTAAGGTCCAGGTTCAGTGCCGGGCTTTCCAGACGCCATGCGATGGGATAGATTTGCTTCCCCTGGCTGCGCCAACGGGAAACGGCCGTCACCCGGGCGTCGGCCAAGTTCTTTGGCTGACCCCCGAGCTCTTGCAAGAGGCATCTGATCGGTCCCTGGGTATTGGAGTCTCGGCGCTGGATCTGGAGACAGAAGAAATCGCGTCCGTCTTCCATTTGCACCTGAAACCGTTGTAAGGATACCGGGCCGCCGGGTAAAGGCAGCATTCCCCAGGCGTGTTCCAGCCAGGCGCTGCGGGTTACCGGTTCGGTTCCCCATAGGCCTTGGACGATCAGTCGGTGGAGATGATAAACGCGCAAGTTCGCGAGATTCTCGCTCGGACTGCTCGGGGGGGTGGGACGGCTGTAAGGTGAGCTCCAAGTAGTTGCCCCGCTGTCCAGCCCGAAGCAGCGCGCTGTCCGGACCAAAATCCAGCGCCCAATCATCCACCTAGACGCGATGATCGTCTGCCCCGCTCAATCCGAGCGCGGCCCGCTCCTCACGGTGCTCGGCCTGAAATGCCTGTGCATCGAGGTCAGTTCGCGTAAAATACGCTAGCAAGTAGCGGTGAGCCCCCCAAGCTGAAGGGCGCTCTGGGCTGCCTGGGCGGAGACCTAAGGCGAAGACATGCAATTGAAAGCCCAAGCGTCGGCCTTCAGGGGTGGTGAGGATCCCCTGAACTTGCCAGGTCTCCATCGATGCCTCGGAATGGCCGCCATGATCTCGGGGAAAGCGCAAGGGCTGTTCAGGCAACGGCGGGAAGGCGTCGAAATCCACCAATTGGGTAAGTACCGGAAGTCTCTTCATCGCTGCGCGCTCTGGCGTAAGGAATAGAAATATCATGCTTGCCACCAGGGTGACGATTGCAATTAGAGCCCAACGCATCATTTACAGAGCATACCTTTTATCACGACAGATTTGAACGTTTGGGGAGGAAGCGATGACAGTCGGTGAGATCTGTAGTCGAGAGGTGGTGATCGTGCATCGGGATGAAGACTTGATTTCCGCTGCCAAACTCATGCGCCAATACCACGTCGGGAACGTGGTGGTTGTCGAAGAGCGGGACGGCAAACGCATTCCTGTCGGAATTCTGACCGACCGCGATATCGTGGTCAAAGTCTTTGCCCAAGAACTGGAGCCTCACCACCTGGCGATAGCCGAAGTCATGACCGCTGGGGTGGAAACCATCAGCGAAACCGAGGAAATCCTTCCCACCGCTGATCGGATGTGTACCCTCGGCATACGCCGCCTGCCGGTAGTGGATGATGCAGGTGCGCTGGTCGGCATCGTAACCATGGACGATCTGATCGATCTGTTGGCGGAAGAATTGCGCGATTTGGCAGCCATCGCTGCGCGCGAACAACGCCGGGAGACGCGTCAAGTGTAGGAGGTTGTGCACAGTCCTCAAAGAGTTTGAGAATCTGTTGTCAAAACTTTTAGAAAGCCTATTCCTTGTTGCCTTAATCTATTCAAGCTGTTGATATTGCTTATTTTTATCCATGCAGCTAAATTTTTTACAGTTTGAAGGAGCGCTAGATATGGCGCTTGTTGGAACTGAAAGCCAGCAAATTATTCACAAATTTATCCACAGATTGAATGAGCTTAGTGGCTTATAAAACTATGCTCACTGAAAAACAAGATAGAACGACCGTCCAGACCGACACTGCGCCGCCTCTGGTCAAAGGACCGATACAAGTCGCGCCGGATGGGACCTTGGAGATTCTCTCTAAGAAGGAAATCAGCCATTTGCTAGATAGTGCGCATACCGAATTGTTCGAAACTTTCCGTAAATGCGCCTTAGCAGTGCTCAATTGTGGCAATACGGTGGACAACTCCAAGGCGGTGTTTGAGCAATACCGAAATTTCGCCGTCCACATCCGTCAGCAGGAACGCGGCATCAAGCTGGAACTCGTCAATGCACCTGCCTCGGCATTCGTCGATGGTCGGATGATCAAGGGAATCCGCGAGCATCTGTTTGCAGTGCTACGCGATATCGTCTATACCAATCAGCAGATCATCGAGAGCGGGGCGTTCGACCTGAACCAGTCGAGCGATATCACCGACGCAGTGTTTCACATCCTGCGCAACGCCCAGGCGCTGATCCCGCAGCAACCGCCAGACATGGTTGTATGCTGGGGCGGTCATGCTATTAGCAAGATCGAATACGATTACAGCAAACAGGTAGGTTACGAGCTCGGATTGCGCGGCCTGAATATCTGCACCGGTTGCGGTCCCGGGGCGATGAAGGGGCCGATGAAAGGCGCTGCCATCGGCCATGCCAAGCAGCGTGTCCAAGATGGACGTTACCTTGGAATTTCAGAGCCGGGCATTATTGCCGCTGAGCCTCCTAATCCTATCGTCAATTCCCTGGTCGTTATGCCCGACATCGAAAAGCGTCTAGAAGCGTTCGTTAGGGTCGGACATGGCATCGTTATATTCCCCGGCGGGGTGGGGACGTTAGAGGAAATCTTATATGTTCTGGGAATATTGCTGCATCCGGCCAACGCCGACCTGCCTTTCCCGTTGGTCTTCACCGGTCCGATCGAAAGCGGCGATTATTTTCGCCGCATCGACGAATTTCTCCAGGCAACTTTGGGAAAGCTGGTACGCGGGCGTTATCGGATCATCGTCGGCGATCCGGAGGAAGTGGCTAGGATCATGCGCCATGGGGTGGATGATGTGCACTGTTATCGCCACCGCACTCACGATGCTTATTATTTCAACTGGCGGCTGGCAATTGATCGTGCTTTCCAGCAGCCGTTTGAACCTACCCATGCCGCCATGGCCAATTTACGCTTGACTTCAGATCTGCCGGCTCACGAGCTGGCGGCGGAACTTAGGCAAGCATTTTCCGGCATTGTCGCTGCCAATGTCAAGGAAAAAGGGATATTGCAAGTGGAGAAGTTCGGTCCGTTCGAAATCCGAGGTGAAGCTAGAATCCTCAAGCCGCTGGAAAAACTTCTCGCTGATCTGGTGGCCCAGAAACGGATGAAGCTGGCCGATCATTATGAGCCGACTTATCGGTTGATTCCGGCGTGATGCGATTCTTGCCTCAAGTGTCGGACTAATTCACGGCCGCGACCGGATCCGACAAGCTTATGCGGCGCTGTGGTCGACCAATGCGGATAGCCGGGGAAAGCATGATGCGAAATGGAGCCGGTAAGCGGACTCGAACCGCTGACCTACTGATTACGAATCAGTTGCTCTACCGACTGAGCTATACCGGCAAGCAGGGCTAAAAAATTATACGGTTTTGCTGGCCTGATTCAAGCTTGCCGTGAAGCCTTAAGTAACCGGGATAAGCTTGAATATGTCATGGAGAGATGAAATGGCCAAAGGCGCGGCTTCCGTCGCCGGTGGGAATGGTCGCCAAGAGGCGCAATTTGACTGCATCGAGCACCGACACCGAATTGCTGAACCAGTTGGCCACATATACCCGTCGACCATCAGGATGGGCAGCGATCCCTTCCGGATATTCGCCAACGTCCAGGGTATCGATTACCTCTAGCCGTTCGGCGTCAATCACCGAGACGGTGTCGTCGTACTGGTTGGTAACGATGACCCGCCTGCCGTCATCCGCCAGGGCGATGGCGTAAGGACGATCCCCCACGGCAAGGGTTTTGATCGGGTTTAAGGTCGCAGCCTCCAACACGCTGACGTCGTTGCTGATGACGTTCGCGGTATACAGGCGGCCTCGGGTTTCATCCAAAGCGATACCGAAGGGATGCTGACCCACGGTTTGGGCGGCGATTACTTTTAAGGTTTTAGTGTCGATCAGGAAGACCGAGTCGCTGTCGCGGTTGGCCACGTACACCCGGGTATCGTCACGACTGACCACCAGGCCGGAGGGGGATTTCCCCACCGGGATCTTGGCGATCATCCTGCGGGTTGGAATGTCCAGAACGCTGACATAGTGTTCGTACCAATCGGCCACATAGCCGCGTTTGCCTTGGGAGTCCACCGCCACGCCCAAAGGACCCTCTCCGACCGGGATGGAACCCAGAACCTTGAGGTTTTTGCCGTCCACCAGCGTGACGTCCTTGCCGGCGGAGTTGGTCACCAGCACGGTGCGGCCATCCCCGCTGACTGCAACTCCCGCAGGCTTCTTGCCTACTTTCAAGGTTTTGACCACCCGGTCTTCGGCGGTATCGATGATGGATACGCTGTCATCTCCTTGATTGGTGATGAAGGCATAAGGTGCTGCCCGGGTGGGGGTGAGCCAAAAAAAGAGGGCGGCTGACGCCGCCACTAGCGATAGGGTAGATAGCAATGGAGATTGGATCATAACCTATGGTTTTTCGACCAACTGTTTCAAGTTGTCCAGGCCGCTCCGATAGAACTCGGTAACCGCCTGGATAGCAGCTTCCTCATTCATTTCCGGCGGCGGATTATTATTCATATAGGCTCGATAGAAAGCTCCCTTCCAGATCACTTCAGCAGCATTGTCGCTCTTCTTTTTGACTTCTATGCTGCCGGAGTAGTTCGCCACTGGCAGGACCGGCACTTCGACTTCCTGGCTGGCATGGACGATGGTTTTGGCAGCGCTCATATCGTCGACATTGAATTTATAGGAATACATCATTTTCTTGGCATTGTAATTTTTCAATTCTTCGATGATCCAGCCGCCGTTCGCCAAAGTCAGCTTGCGCTTGGTGCCTTTCTTGTAGGCTCCTTCGTGGCTACAGTCGGTGACCTTGGGGTGCCATGCTTTGATGCTACAGAATTCCTTGATAGTTTCCCATACTTTTTCCGCCGAAGCGTTGATGGTTACCGTTTCTTCGACTTTCTGCCGGACCGGGCCATGGGCCCAGGCTGAAACCGCCCAGAGCATAGCCAGCAGAGGGAAGAAAGCCATGAGCTTGTGCATAAATCCTCCAGGTTCGGACAAATAAACTTTCAAATTATGACAAGCTATCCATGACATGGCAAGGAGGTGGAAAAATTTCCCTTGCATAGGATGCCAATGCCATCAGGATATCCAAACGGCTGTGAACACCTTCTGAACGACGCAGCTTGCGCAGCTCATCCCAATATTGGTTCCAGACGACGCTGGCGCCGTATTCCGGCCTGGTCAGGCGCCTGCAGCGAAATTCGTCCCAGCGTTGTCGTTCTTCGGCCGACAGGGTTTCCGGCCAATTCCGGGCCCGGTAGCGGAAGACCATCTCCGGCAGACGCGGATCGTTGAACGCTAAGTTTAGGTCACGCAAGCGTTCAGGTGGCAGTTGTCTGACCTCATCCAGCCGCGCGCGGTCGGCAGCGCTGAAAAATCCGCCGCGGTAGAGCATCAGATCGGGATCGGTAATCGGCTCGGCCTTCGGCTGAAACAGCGCCGGCAGCAGCGCGCGCAGATGATCGCGATGGTGGCGCAAGCGATCCAGATGACAGAGGCAGAGCGCAGGATCTATGCTTAAGCGTTCGGCGTCTTGGGGGCGCAACGCCGAAACCGGCACCAGTACCGGACAGCGATTGACCCGTACGGTTTTGAGCGGCATCCGAGTGGTGCCTTCCGGCAATTGATCCGTGGGGGTAAACAGAAGCGCGCGCAGGTCGTCGGCGTCCAGGGTCAGAAAAGGCTCTGGATCGACGCTCAGATCGTAAACGATGACGCCGTTGGGGTTGCCCGGATCTTTGCCGATAGGCGCCACCATCGCCAGGCAGCCGCGCCAGGCCGGATATTTCTCCGAGACGTGCAGCACCGGATGCATAGCATTCAGGTCTAATAACCGCCATGCATCCGCCTTGCGGCGGTGATTAAAGCAGTAAGCGTAAATTTTAGGCTGACGGGCGCGCAGGAGGCGGGCCAGTCCGATGGTCGCACGCACGTCGGCTAAGGCGTCATGGGCATCTGGGTGTTCGATGCCGTTTGCGGCAGTCAGCTGATCGAGCCTGAAACTGGGGGCGCCATCCTCGCGCTTGGGCCAGACTATCCCTTCCGGGCGCAAGGCATAGGTCAGGCGCATCACGTCGATCAAATCCCAGCGGGAATTGCCGCCCTGCCATTCGTGGGCATAGGGGTCGAACAGGTTGCGGTAAAGACAGCGACGGGTGACCTCGTCGTCGAAACGGAGGTTGTTGTAGCCGGCCACACAAGTATCGGGTTGGGAAAATTCGGCCTGGATGCGGCGGATAAACTGGGCTTCACGAAGGCCCCGCTCCCGCGCCAGTTGCGGCGTGATGCCGGTGATCAGGCAAGCCCTCGGCTGGGGCAGAAAGTCGTCGGCTGGACGGCAGTATAACACCAGGGGATCACCTACCGGATTCAAGTCCTCGTCAGTACGCAAGCCGGCAAACTGGGCTGGGCGGTCGCGTGCTGGATCGGCGCCGAAGGTTTCGTAGTCGTACCAGTATAGGGTCGGCGGCATGCCAGGGGATCAGCGATTATTTTAAGGTATAATACAACAATTTATTTCTCGGCTACGGTAAAGACGCCATGCGCATTTTGGAAGAAGCCATCACTTTCGACGATGTTCTTTTGGTTCCCGCCCACTCCGACGTGCTGCCGCGCGAAGCGGATCTGTCCACGCGTCTGACCCGGGAGATCACGCTCAATATCCCCCTGGTCTCGGCGGCCATGGATACGGTGACTGAGGCACGGCTGGCGATTGCTCTTGCCCAGGAAGGCGGCATCGGCATCATTCATAAAAATATGACTGTCGCGAAACAGGCTGCCGAGGTGGCCAGGGTCAAGAAATTCGAAAGCGGGATCATCAAGGACCCGATCACCGTCACCCCAGATACTACCATTCGTCAGGTGATCGAGCTGATGCGGGCGAAAAACATTTCCGGCGTGCCGGTGGTGAACCGCGATGGCCGCTTGGAGGGGATCGTCACCAATCGCGACCTGCGGTTCGAGACCCGCTATGACGAGCCGGTGGCCAAGGTGATGACTCCTAGAGAACGGTTGGTGACGGTGCGCGAGGGTGCACCCAAAGAAGAGGCCATCCGGCTGCTCCACGCCCACCGGATCGAAAAAGTCCTGGTCGTCAACGATCAATTCCAGTTGCGCGGTTTGATCACCGTCAAGGACATCCAGAAAGCCAGGGATTATCCCCGGGCCTGCAAAGATGACCAAGAGCGCCTCAGGGTAGGGGCTGCGGTCGGGGTCGGGGCCGGAACCGAAGAGCGCGTGGCGGCGCTGGTTGAGGCTGGCGTGGACGTGATCGTAGTGGACACCGCTCACGGCCATTCCCAGGGCGTGATCGACCGGGTGCGCTGGATCAAGCGCCATTATCCAGACCTGCAAGTCATCGGCGGCAATATCGCCACCGGCGAGGCGGCCGTGGCGCTGCTTGAAGCCGGGGCGGATGCGGTTAAGACCGGGATAGGCCCTGGGTCTATTTGCACCACCCGGGTGGTGGCTGGCATCGGCGTGCCGCAGATTACGGCCATCGCCAACGTCGCCCAGGCCCTCAAGGATACCGGGTTGCCGATTATCGCCGACGGCGGGATTCGCTATTCTGGCGATGTGGCCAAAGCGCTGGCCGCCGGTGCCCACAGCGTGATGCTCGGCAGTCTGTTCGCTGGCACCGAGGAGGCACCAGGTGAGGTGGAGCTGTATCAGGGGCGTTCCTACAAAACCTACCGTGGGATGGGTTCCTTGGGAGCCATGGCTCAACTGCAGGGATCCAGCGACCGCTATTTCCAGGAAGAGACTGACATCATCGAAAAACTGGTGCCCGAAGGCATCGAGGGCCGCGTGCCCTATAAAGGCAGCGTGGTGGCCATCATTCACCAGCTCGTCGGCGGCATTCGTTCCAGCATGGGTTACACTGGTTGCCGCACCATTGCCGAACTGCACGATAAAGTCCGGTTCGTGCGCGTCACCGGTGCCGGAATCCGGGAAAGCCACGTCCACGACGTGACTATCGTCAAGGAAGCCCCCAATTACCGCCTGGAGTGATATGGACATCCACGCCCATAAGATTTTGATCTTAGATTTTGGCTCTCAATATACCCAGCTCATCGCGCGGCGGGTCCGCGAATTGGGCGTTTACTCCGAGATCCATCCGTTTGACTGGCCACAGGAGGCGATCCGCCATTTCAACCCGCGCGGCATCATTCTCTCCGGCGGTCCCAAGACCGTCACCGAAGCGTTCACCCCCCGCGCCCCGCAAGCGGTGTTCGAACTAGGGGTGCCGGTACTGGGGATCTGCTATGGCATGCAGGCTATGGCCGCCCAGCTGGGCGGCAAGGTGGAGCCGGCCCACAAGCGCGAATTCGGTTATGCCCAGGTGCGGGTGTGGGGTCACTCGCGCCTGCTCGAGGGGATCGAGGATCACACCACCCCCGCTGGTGAGGCGCTTTTGGATGTGTGGATGAGTCACGGCGACCGGGTGGAGGAGTTGCCGCCTGGCTTCAGGCTGATCGCGGAGACCTCCGACGCCCCCATCGCCGGCATGGCCGATGAAGCCAGAAATTTTTATGGCCTCCAGTTCCATCCCGAGGTCACTCACACCCGCCAAGGGGATCGCATCCTGGCTCGCTTCGTCCACGATATCTGCGGGTGCGAGGCGATCTGGACGCCGGCCAACATCATCGAGGAAAGCGTGCAAACGATCCGCCGCCAGGTGGGCGACGAGCAGGTGCTTTTGGCCTTGTCCGGAGGGGTAGATTCATCGGTGGTGGCGGCGTTGCTCCACAAAGCGATCGGCGATCAGCTGACCTGCGTGTTCGTAGACACCGGCTTGCTGCGCCTTGACGAAGGGGATCAGGTCATGATGACCCTGGCCAAACACATGGGCGTGAAGGTGAGCCGAGTCAATGCCGCCGAACGTTACTTTAGAGCGCTCAAGGGCGTGACCGACCCGGAGGCAAAGCGGCGCATCATCGGCGGTCTGTTCATAGAGATCTTCGAGGAGGAGGCGGCCAAGCTCAGGGACGTAAGATGGCTGGCCCAGGGCACCATCTATCCCGACGTGATCGAGTCGGCCGGGGCAAACCCTCAGGCCGCTCTGATCAAATCCCACCATAACGTGGCAGGACTCCCGGCCAGGATGAACCTGAAGCTGCTCGAACCTTTGCGCGAACTGTTCAAAGATGAAGTGCGCAAAATCGGCCTGGAACTGGGCCTGCCCTATGAAATGGTCTACCGTCACCCCTTTCCTGGGCCGGGATTGGGGGTTCGGATTCTGGGCGAGGTCAGGCCTGAGTATGTCAGCATTTTGCGTCAGGCCGATGACATTTTCATCTCCGAGCTGCGCAAAGCCGATCTTTACGACCGGGTCAGCCAGGCGTTCGCGGTTTTCCTGCCGGTGCGCTCGGTCGCGGTGATGGGCGATGCGCGCTGCTATGACTACGTCATCGCCTTAAGGGCGGTGGAGACCACCGACTTCATGACCGCGCGCTGGTCCCACCTGCCTTATCCTTTTCTCGATACCGTCTCGCGCCGGATCACGGGCGAAGTCAAAGGCGTCTCGCGGGTGGTTTACGACATCTCCGGCAAACCTCCGGCGACGATCGAGTGGGAGTGAGCGTGTGGGTCAGCAAGGTTTCCGTACCGGACGAACAGTGGATGCGCCACGCCCTCGGTTTGGCCGAAACCGCCAAGAGCCTGGGCGAGGTGCCGGTCGGGGCGGTGATCGTCTTAGAGGATGATCTCATCGCGGAAGGCTACAACTGCCCCATTGCCAGCTGCGACCCCACCGCCCATGCCGAAATCGTCGCCCTGCGCAAGGCAGCCGAAGCGCTCGGCAACTACCGCCTGCCAGAGACGGTGCTGTACGTGACCCTGGAACCCTGCGTCATGTGCCTAGGGGCGATCGTCCACGCCCGCGTTCAAAAGCTGGTCTACGGCGCGCCTGACCCGTTGCGCGGGGCGGCAGGAAGCGCCCTGGCGCTGCACCAGGCCCAGTTTCTCAACCACCGGCTAGAAGTCACAGGCGGCGTGCTCGCCGAGGAATGTTCGCATCTGCTCAAGGGGTTTTTTCAGAAGCGCCGCCGGCCCGAAGCTTAGAAATGACCGAAGCGGTTTCGGGACGTACCCCGCGCCACAGGAAGAACGCCTCGGCCGCCTGCTCGACCAGCATCCCCAGGCCGTCGGTGCTGAGACTGGCAGCGTGCTCTATGCCCCAGCGCACGAAGGCGGTCGGCTGGTCGGCGTACATCAGGTCGTAGCAGACACCGCCTGGGGCGATCAGGTCGTCCGGAAGCGGCGGCAACTCCCCCTGTAAGCTCGCTGCGGTGGCATTCAGGATCAGGTCGAATTGAAGCCCCGCAAGGTCCGAGAAACCCAGGGCGCGGACAGGCCCCAGGGCGGAAAATTGCGCTGCCAGTGCCTGCGCGCGGGAGACCGTGCGGTTGGCGACAGCCAGGCAGGCAGGTCTTTGTTCCAAAAGCGGCCCGGCGATCCCGCGCGCCGCTCCACCGGCGCCCAGAATCAAGATCCGGCGGCCCTCCAAAACCAGCTTCAGATTGACGGTCAGGTCCCGGAGCAGGCCGATGCCGTCGGTGTTGTCGCCGCAGAGCCTTTCATCCCGCCAGAAAAGCGTGTTGACCGCCCCGGCAAGGCGCGCCCTGGCGGTCAGTTCCTCCGCCAGGCGAAACCCGGCTTCCTTGAGCGGGACGGTCAGGTTCACCCCCTTGCCGCCGCCGGCGCGAAAGACCCTGACCGCCACCTCCAAGCACTCAAGGGGGACGTCTTGAGCGGTGTAGCTGATCTCCTCCCCGGTTTGCTCAGCGAACAGGGCATGGATCCGAGGGGATTGGCTATGGCTGATGGGATGGCCGAAGACGGCGTAGCGGTCAGGTGCCATGGTCTGCTTGCCTGGTGCGGCGGGCGCCACGCCTGCCCTGGTAGGTGGAAAACAGGATCAGGGCGATGGCGAGCAGGGTCGCGAGGGGCAGAAATTTTTCCACATAGGCGGTGAGGATGGCAGTCACGCCGAGGAAAACCCCAAGCAGGCTAAACCGCCAGCCGATCCGAATCCCGTTGAGATAAGTGGCAAGTGCCAGGATCAGGAGCATGACCAGGGCGGCGGCGGAATCACCCAGGATTTGCAGGTACCTAAGGACGAACACGCCGATCACCGCCGCCAGGGTGCCGCCCCAATGAAGCAGCTCGATCCACAGCAGCCGTTTGAGATCGTGCGCCTCATCGCCCTGCGTGCGGCGTGCCTGCGACCAACTCGACAGAATCGCACCGAACCAGAAAATCGGGATCATGCCCAGCCAGTAAACGTAATCGTCTTGGGGTGAAAATACGCTGATCGCAACCCCCCCCAAGGACAAGAGCACCAGGACGATCAGGACCGCCTCGTCCATCCACACGATCGCTCCCCGCAGGGAAGGTTTGGGTCGGATTTCACCCGGCATCGATTACTCCCAAATACTGGCCGCCAGGGGATCCTCCATGAGCCATTGGGCGACGGTCTTGGCATAGTAAGTCAAAACCGCATCACAGCCTGCGCGCTTGAACGCCAAAAGGGATTCTAGCACCACTTTCTTCTCGTCCAACCAGCCGTTTTGCGCAGCCGCCTTGAGCATGGCGTATTCGCCGCTGACCTGATAAGCGAAGGTGGGGACGCCGAAACAGTCTTTGACCCGGCGGATCACGTCCAGATACGGCAGCCCTGGTTTGACCATGACCATGTCGGCCCCTTCCTCCAAATCCATGGCCACTTCCCGCAGTGCCTCGTCGCCATTGGCCGGATCCATCTGATAACTGAATTTGTTGCCTTGTCCGAGATTGGCGGCCGAACCCACCGCATCCCGGAACGGTCCGTAGAAATTGGAGGCGTACTTGGCCGAATAAGCCAAAATCTTGGTGTGGATGAAGCCGTTTTCCTCTAGTGCCGCGCGGATGGTACCGATGCGCCCGTCCATCATATCCGAAGGCGCGACGATGTCAGCCCCTGCTTCGGCATGGGAAAGCGCCTGCCTGACCAGCGCAGCGACGGTTTCGTCGTTGAGGACATAGCCCGACTCGTCGATCAGGCCGTCCTGGCCGTGGGAGGTATAAGGATCTAGCGCCACGTCGGTGATCACCCCAAGCTGCGGCAGGCGTTCTTTCAAAGCCCGGACGCTGCGCTGGATCAAGCCGTCCGGGTTCCAGGCCTCTTCCGCCGTCAGGTTTTTGCGCGCTTTGGGGATGACGGGAAACAAAGCCAGCGCCGGCACGTTCAAGGCACAAGCTTGTTTGGCCTCGGCGAGCAGCACGTCCAGGCTCATGCGCTCGACCCCGGGCATGGAAGCGATCGGCTCGCGCACGCCTTGGCCTTCGCACACAAACACCGGCCAGACAAGATCGTTTACGGTCAGAAGGTGCTCGCGCATCAGCCTGCGGCTGAACGCCTCGCGGCGCATACGCCGGGCGCGGAAACGAGGAAAACTTGTGCTAGCCTTAAAGTGATTCATAGGAAGCTACTAGTTTATCCGGGCTATGGGGGTTATGATAAACAAAAACGACAAAGCCAGGACACTTTAAGGAGCGTTCAATGCGGAAAATGCGGAAGTTGAAAATGGGATATGGGTGGTTTTGGTTGGGGTGGTTTTGGGTCGCGCCTTGGGCTTTGGCCGATGCGCTCTTGCCGCCCCAGCAGTTGATCAAACAGACCTCGGATCAGATCCAGGCGGAACTTAAAAAGATCAACTACAAAGTCGATTACGCCAAGGCGGTGGAAATCGTCGATCGCTACATCGAACCCCACGTCGACGTGGACCGCTTCTCCGCGCTGGTACTGGGAAAGCACTGGCGCACCGCCACCCCCGCCCAGCGCGAGCGGTTCAAGAAGGAATTTAAGACCATGCTCATTCGCACGTATGCCACGGCCTATGGGGAATATGCAGAGTGGGAAATCCGCTTCAAACCGATGCGCAACTTCACCCCCGAGACGACCAAAGTCACGGTTCAGACCGAATTCGTCCAACCCGGCAAACAGCCGGCGCCGGTGGCTTTCCGCATGATCCGCAAGGGCGAGGCGTGGAAGGTTTACGACGTGGTCGTCGAGGGGGTGGATCTGGTCAAGAACTACCGCACCACCTTCGACCAGGAAATCGCCCAGACCGGATCCCTGGATGCTCTCATCGAACACCTGGCGGAGCGCAACCGCCAGGCGTTCAAGGACAGCAGGAAAGCCTCAAGCCTCGCCCAGCCAGTCGCGCGGGCGTAGGTATTCGTACAGATTGGCCTCCGGGGTGCCTGCTTCCGGCTGCCAATTATAGCCCCATTTGGCGAGTGGTGGCAGCGACATCAGGATCGATTCGGTACGGCCACCCGACTGCAGCCCAAACAGCGTTCCGCGATCATAGATCAGGTTGAATTCCACGTAACGGCCGCGCCGGTAGGCCTGGAAATCCCGCTCGCGCTCGCCGTACGGAATATCCTTGCGGCGCTCGACGATGGGAAGATAAGCTGGCAAATAATGATCGCCCACCGAACGCAGGAACTCAAAACAGCGCGCAAACCCCCACTCGTTGAGATCGTCGAAGAACAAACCACCCACCCCCCGAGTCTCACCGCGGTGCTTGAGGTAAAAGTACTCGTCGCACCAGCGCTTAAAGCGCGGGTAAACGTCCGCGCCGAACGGATCGCACGCGGCTTTGGCGGTTCGGTGCCAGTAGAGGACGTCGTCGCGAAAAGGGTAATAAGGGGTCAGGTCAAACCCGCCGCCGAACCACCAAGCCGGATCTTCCCCCGCTTTCTCCGCCACCAACAGGCGCACGTTGGCGTGCGAGGTCGGCACATAAGGATTGCGCGGATGGATCACCAGCGACACCCCCAGTGCCTGAAAACTGCGCCCGGCCAATTCCGGCCGCTGGGCAGTGGCGGCGGCGGGTAATTGGTGGCCGTGCACGTGAGAGAAATTGACCCCCCCTTTCTCGAAAGTCTCACCTTCAGCGATCACGCGGGTTCGGCCACCGCCTTGGCCTGGCTCGTATTCCCACAGGTCTTCCCGAAACCGCGCTTCTGGTTCCACGCTCTCGAGAGATTGGCAAATGCGGTCCTGCAAATCGAGCAAGTACGCTTTGACAGTGTCGATGTCAACAGACATGCGCGTTCCCTTTACTGTTGGAGAGACTATGCTAACACAGGGCGTTGAAAAATTTTTTATCTGTCTCAAATCTTACGGCTTGGCCTTAAGAATTTATCCAGCCAATCGGCCACCAGCGCGCACTCCAGGCCAAATGGAAGGTATCCGGCATAGCCCAAAACTGGCATCTCGAACACTTTGAAGCTGGAGACGAAAGGGACAGTATACATCCACTTGGGAACGCTGAAATAATTCCACATCTCCCAGAAAAAGCCGCAGATCAAGCCTGCCAGCATCGGCAGGGCAACCACCTCCCAACGGCCCTGGCGCAAGGGGTAAAAGTAATTCCTATCGCCCATGAGCACCTGCATGGCCACGAACAGGATCAGCGGCGCCAGCCACAACAGGGGGAAAAACCACTGCGGCCACCTCCCCACCCCGACCAGGCCGAGGCAGCCAAAAATCAGGCCACCCAACGCCCAGCGGCGGGGATGGTGCAGCCGCAGGGGAGGCAGCCCCTGGGCCGGCCCAAAAAAGGTGCAAAGCAAGGCAAGCGTGCTGACTGTCGCCGGCAGGACGGTGGAGAACGGCAGGGTGGCGCGCCAAAAGTACTGCCAGGCGGTGAGATTCTCCGCCCCCAGATAGTGCCAGTTGCCCACGAAGCGGTTGAGGTACTCGAAATACCACCAAAACAGCGCGCTTGAGGGGAACAGCCAGGCGAAAAACTTAGGTCTTTGGACTAAAAGACAGCTCCCTGTGCGCTTGTAGCATAAGGCATTGACTAGGCCGATATAGCCAAGCCACAGCGGGGTAAAGGTAAAGTCCGCAAGCGGCCCAAGCCACTTAGGACGGACCCAGGCAAGATACCAGGCCATTCCCAACCACGCCAATGCGATCCAGCCCCAAGCCGGAAAATGAATCCCGCTTTCGATTGTCTCTCCTGCTTGGGGAGGGGCAAACCGCCAGCTCTTTCGCAACATTCGGCCCAACCAAAGGTACAAGGGGATTTCCAGCAGCAGACACCCCCAAAAAAGCGGCCACGAGAATGGCACAGAGGCGGTTGGAGGCGGCTGAGGCGGAAATTGCAGGTATTCTGCGACCGATTCACCTGCCCACCAAATGCCCACCAGGGGAAGACCCAAGAGCAGAGCAGAGATCAGCAGTAAAAAAGCGCTTGACATGATTGCTGGCTGAGATGGTTTTGGTTTTATGACCGCGTTCACAAGCGTGATTTTCTTCTAAGACTATCTTGTAAAACACCTGCCGGCAAAATCGACTAGGCTTTAAAGCAAAGAAAACAAATCACATCCGATGTCAGGACGAAGCGGCTTTACTCTGGTTGAACTGATGGTTGCTCTCGCGGTGGCGGCGGTTCTATTGGGATTGGCCGTCCCCAGTTTCCGCGAGACGGTCATCAGCAATCGCTTGACCTCAACTGTCAACGAATTCATGGCGGCGCTCACCTATGCCCGTTCGGAAGCAATCAAGCGCGGGCAGCGCGTTTGGTTGTGCAAGACCGAAGACGGCGCCACTTGCAAAGAAGGAGGAAACCAGTGGGAGACCGGGTGGCTTGTGTTTTTGGACAAAAACGGGGATGAAGAATGGACGGCAGGAGATGAAGTGCTTAAGGTCTGGCCAGCTTTGCCGCAGGGCTTTACTTTAAGGCCCAATAACAATTTTGATAACTATTTATATTATACCGCGCACGGCGAGGCCAACAACCTGGGCACGTTTGCTGTGTGCTATAACAATCAGACGATTGGCGCCAAAGCCATCGTCATCACCCGCCTGCGCCCGCGCTTGGGGCTGGACAGCAACGATAACCGCATCCCCGAAAATGATTCTGGGGACATTGCAAGCTGCTTTACCTCATGAAACGCGAGACCGGTTTTTCCCTCATCGAAGTCCTCGTAGCCGTCCTGGTGCTTGGCTTTGGCCTCCTAGGCGTGGCCGGGCTGCAGGCCAATGCTTTAAGGACCAACCACAGCGCCTTGCAGCGCAGCCAGGCGGTGATGCTGGCGTATTTTATGCTTGATGCGATGCGCGCCAACAAAGAAGCGGCCGTCGCTGGCAGTTACGATCTGGGCACACCAGGGACGCCGGATACCCCGGAATGCACCGCCCCGACGGAAAGCAATCTTATCACCAGCGACCAGGCCAGGTGGTTTGCTGCGCTCAAAGAAAACCTGGGTGATGCTGACACTACCTGTGGCTTGATCGCCTGCAATGCGGCAAGCTGCACGGTCAGGGTCTTCTGGGATGACAGCCGCGCCGGAGGATCTTCCGCCCAAGTGATCGAGGTCACGAGCCAGCTATGAATGCAAGGCAGCGAGGGTTCACCCTAGTCGAGCTGATGATCGCCCTGGTGCTCGGGCTGCTCGTCATCGGCGGGGTGTTGGGCGCATTTCTCGCCAACCGCGAGGTCTACCGGCAAAACGAGAGCCTGGCGCGGATGCAGGAGAGCGCCCGCTACGCCTTCGAGGTGATGGCGCGCGACGTTCGCGAGGCCGGCGGGATCGCCTGCGGCAGTCATCTGCCTACCGCCAACGTGCTCGCCGGCGCGGCGAGTAATTGGTGGTCGAACTGGGGCGAGGGCCTGCGCGGCTACGAGGGCAGCGACACCACCTTTCCCAAAGCATTCGGCACCAGTGCCGCTGACCGCGTGGATGGAACCGACGCGCTGATCGTCCACAGCGGTACGGCTAACGACGGGGTTTACATCACCGAGCATAACCCCACTGCGGCGGAGTTCAAAGTCAACACCACCGCCCACGGCATCGTCGATGGCGATATCTTAATGGTGTGCGACTACAAACAAGCGGCCATCTTCCAGACCACCAACGCCAACAGCAGCACTGTTACCATCGTGCACAACACCGGCGGTTCCGTCTCGCCCGGCAATTGCAGCAAGGGTCTGGGGTATCCCACTGTGTGCACCACCAACGGTACCCCTTATACGTTCGAGAACGGTGGTTTCATAAGCAAACTCTCGGCCAATGCCTGGTACATCGGCCACAACGGCCGCGGCGGTAGGTCTTTGTATCGGATCCGGCTGCAAAACAACAGCGGCAACGCTTCGACCACCGCCGAAGAAATCGCCGAGGGGATCACCGACCTACAAATTCAGTATCTGAGTCGTGATGCCAGTGGTGTGCTAGCCAGTCAGTACGTGGATGCCACCTCCGTGGCCGACTGGAAAAACGTCGTCGCCGCGCACTTGACTTTTACCTTCCAAACGCTGGAGAGGGTCGGTACCGATATTCAGCCGATCGAGCGCAAGTGGTACACCGTGGTTACTTTGAGGAACCGTATGCCATGACCAGAAACCAAAGTCAAACCGGCGTAGCGTTGATTACGTCTTTAGTGCTGCTTGCGATCGTCACCCTGCTGGGGGTGTCAGGTCTTCAGAACGTGGCGCTGGAAGAGAAAATGGCGGCTTCTGCCTACGACCGCAACCTCGCTTTGCAAGCTGCCGAAGCGGCGCTGCGCATCGGCGAGGGGGTAGCCGAAGACCAAGCCAGGGCCATCCCGCCCAACAGTGGCTTTTCCACCTATACTGACGGCGACAACACCTGTCCCTCCTCTGCGATCGACAATTGCACCTTGGGTTTATGCCCTACTCCCGACAAAGACTGCACGCCGCGCTGGAAAGCATCTAGCTTCAACGGTTGGGTCGATGCCAGCGTCTCTTTGGGCGGACTAGCCGGCACCCCGCAGTATTTCGTCGAGTATTTGGGCGGCAATTTTCCCTGTTTTGATGGCGGAAGCTCCGACCCCATGGATTGCAAGCGCTATCGCATCACCGCGCGCAGCCAGCCGGGCGCAGGGCGGGCAACCGTGATGCTTCAGTCGGTGTATACGACGGATTGAAGGAGAGTTAAGATGCGTAAAAGCCTTGGGATTTTCTTGAGTGCGGTTTTAGGGAACAGTGCTTGGGCGGCGACCATCCCCAATGTTCCGCCTTTCGTGTCAAGTTCCGCCTTTGCTAACGTGCTCATCGATATGTCGGTGGAGACGCCGATGGGTGGGGCCGCCTACGCAGATCAAGCGGGCAATCCGCCAGGTTGCACCGGGAGAAGCAGCGCCGGCGGAGGAGAGGTCGGCGCCTGTTATTTCCCCGAGTACACTTATCTTGGAATCTTCGATCCCAACAAGTGTTATAGCTACAGCAGTGGCCAATTTAACCCGGGCTGGTCGGCCACGTTGCCCGATCACACCTGTAGTGGCAGCGCCAAATGGAGCGGCAACTTCTTGAATTGGGCGACGATGACTGCCATCGACATGTTTATCTGGACCATGACCGGCGGCGACCGGGAAGTGGACAGCTCTTCTGAAACCATCCTCCAGCGGGCGCGTGCCCACACCAATATCTCTTGGTTTCCGATCAAGTACGTCGCCGACGCCTCAGGCCATACCCCCTGGTCTGGCCCACTTTATATCACCAACCACAACGCCGGCGGCTACAAGTTCAAGGCGGGGACCACGAGGGGAGGGAGCGACAGAGGTACTTTCAACGTCAAGGTGAAAGTCTGCGATCCCTCAAAAGGGCTGGAGGCCAACTGCAAAGGCTACACCAACAGCAGCGGCGTTACGGTGTACAAGCCTGAAGGACTCATCCAGCGCCATGCTGACAGGATGCGGTTTGGCGTATTTGCTTATACCAATCACAATGCCCAATCCCGCGACGGTGGCGTGCTGCGTGCGCCTATGCGCTATGTCGGGGAAGAGGAAATGGATTCGAGCGGAAATCTCATCGCCAATGCGGCCAAAGAAATCAACCCCTCTACCGGTCAGTTTTATCCAAACCCTTTGGGAGCACCTGGCGGCTGGAGTGGGGTGATCAATTACATCAACCGCTTCCACCGCGACGGCTACAAGTCTTACGACCCCATCAGCGAGATGTTTTATGAAGTGATTCGTTACTTCAAAAAACTACCGCCGACTCCCGAGTATGCTTCCGGAGCGCCAGGGGGCAGCTTTCCTATCTATACCGCCTGGAACGACCCGATTCAGTTCTCCTGCCAAAAGAACTTCGTCGTTGCCATCAACGACGCCAACCCCTGGCTCGACAAAAAATTGCCCGGCACATTTTTTAGCTGCGACAAAGCTGGTCATCCAGGAATGCCGTCAAGTTTCACCGCAAGCGATTGCGGCGAGCCGAGCAATCCTGACTCCTCCATCAACGTCGCTGCTCTTACCCAGCAAGTCGGCGACATGGAAGGTCTGCATACGACCTGGACCCAAAACAATACAACGGGAAGCGATACGGTAGGTTATGTATACGGGACCGCAACTGGAGCAGGAAATTGCAACAACGGCAAAAGCGTCTCGGTCTCCAATCTCGGCCAGGTGATGGGGACTTGTCCGTATGCGGGAAAGCAGAATTCTTACTACATTGCCGGGCTTGCCTATTACGCCAATATCACCGATTTGCGTTCGGATTTGGACGGTAAACAAAACCTTAGCAGTTTTTTCATCGATACCCAAGAATATAACCCTAATCCTTTGGACGGCAACCGCAACATGCTGTACCTTGCCGGGAAGTACGGGGGATTTACCGATCTGAATGGCAACAATCAACCCGACCTCGGTGCCGAGTGGGATGCCGATGCCGATGGCCAGCCGGACAATTACGTTCTGGCAACCATCCCGGACAAGCTCGTCAATGGTCTTGAACAGGCATTTACTAATGTGTTAGAGAAATCAGGTTCTGCGGGTAACGTCACCGCCAATTCCACGCAGTTTGCCAGCGAATCGCTGGTTTTCCAGGCGTTGTTCAGTAGCGGTGTTTGGTCCGGCGACCTGTTCGCCTACCCCATCACCAGCAGCGGGGTGGGCAGTACGCCGACTTGGAATGCCTCAGAGCATATTCCTGCGCCAGAGGCGCGCAAGATTTTTATCAAAGGGTCTGATGGAGTAAAGGAGTTTTTGTGGAGTGAGTTGTCTTCGGCTGACCAAGCTGCCATCGGCAGCGAAGCTATCCTCAACTACCTACGCGGTGAGCGCAGCCAGGAGCAGCAAAACGGCGGTACCCTCCGCAACCGCGCGGCGAGCAATGTGCTCGGCGACATCGTGCATTCCTCGCCCTACTACGTCAAAGATACCAATACCATTTACGTCGGCGCCAACGACGGCATGCTGCACGCCTTCAACGCCACTACGGGCGATGAGCTCTTCGCCTATATCCCCAGCGCTGTTCTCTCTAGGCTCAAGAACTTAAGCCAGCCCAGTTACCCCCATGAGTATTTCATGGATGGAGACATCGCGGTCTCAAGCCAAGAGACTAGCGGCAAGAATTATCTCGTCGCCACCTTAGGCCGAGGCGGCAAGGGTTTGTTTGCTCTCGATGTGAGCGATCCTTTGAGCTTTGGCGCATCGCACGTGCTGTGGGAGTACTTTGCCACCAGCGACAACGACCTGGGCTATATGTTGGGTTGGCCGCAGATCGTCAAAATGAACAACGGCGATTGGGCGGTCATCGTCGGTAATGGCTACAATTCAGGAAGCGGTAAGGCGGTGCTGTATATTTTCAATCTTGCCAGCGGTAATTTGCTCAAGAAGATCGATACCGAAGTGGCCGGCGACAATGGCTTGGCCTCCCCCGGCGTTTTCGATGCCGACAACGACGGTGACGTCGATGTCATCTATGCCGGCGACCTCAAAGGCAACGTGTGGAAGTTCGACGTCGCAGACAGTAATCCAAGCCAATGGAAATCGGCCTTTAACTCAGGTTCGACCCCGGAGCCGTTTTTCGTCGCCAAAGACGCTGATGGCAACCTGCAGCCAATCACCGCTCAGATCACCGTAACGCTCAATGAGGTTACAAGTGACCCCAATTACGGCAAACGGTTCATCTTCTTCGGCACCGGCAGCTACTTCCGCGCGGGCGATCCGAATGACACCCAAGGGCAGAGTTGGTATGGGCTGATCGATGAGGGCGCCCAGATTGTAGGTCGCAGCGAGCTTAAACCGCGCGGTATCCTGGAGGAAGGAACGTTCGCTGGCAAACCGGTGCGCACTTTCCAGGCGGCCACCGCAGGCGACATGGCCGGCAAGAAGGGTTGGTACATCGATTTTACCACTAAGCCTGGCGAGCGCATCGTCACCGCCTCCAAGTACTATAAACTCGCCAAGCCCACCCTGATCGCCAGCTCGATCATCCCGCTGGTAGACCCCTGCGTGCCGGGCGGCACAGGCTTTGTCAACGCCATCGATCCATTTACCGGGGCGCGCCTTGCGGTAGGGATGCTCGACGTCAACGACAACAACGATTTTAGCGACGACAAGCTGAATGACAACTTCATCGGCGGCGTGGACCTTGGCGTGGGCATGCCCAGCGAGCCGACAGTGGTCGGAGACCGACTGGTGGTAGGCGGCTCTTCAGGAAATGTTGAAAGCATCCGCATCAACGCCGGTCAGCCTACAAAAGGCCGGATCTCCTGGCGCGAGATCGTGGTGGAGTGAGCGTATGAAACAAACAGGCTTTACCCTGATCGAAGTGATGATCACGGTGGCGATCGTCGGAGTGTTGGCGGCGATCGCCTATCCTTCTTATCAGAGCCACGTAGTCAAGACGCGCCGGGCAGCGGCCAAATCCTGCCTGATGGAGCTGGCGCAATGGATGGAGCGCTACTACACCACGAACATGAGCTATGCAGGGGCGACGCTGCCAACGACGCAGTGTCAGTTGGACCTGAGCGGCTATTACAGCTTTGCCTTCGACACAACGCCCACTACTACGGCTTTTGCCATCAAAGCCGAGGCCCAGGGCGTACAAGCGGCTCAGGACGCTTCTTGCACGCCGCTCAAGCTCGCCCATACGGGCAGCAAAACGCCGGCGGAGTGCTGGAAATAGATTAGCGAGAGTCCTAAGGCCCAAGCGCCTCGCCAACCAGCCCCCAATCGATCTCCACCCCAGGCAGCACCCCTATTAGGATCGCACACCGCGCTGCACCAGGGTATCGATGGCCTCGTCGGCTTCCTCGCCCTTGGGCAGGCGCACCTCGAAGGGGGCGATGAACGCCCGGCAGGGATGCCCTCGAAGCGCGTTGGCCACCTGGCGGAACAATTCCCCTAGCACCTCCTGATGGCGGCTGGGTGCTGGCGCCATCGCATACGCAATCCCGTCGATGAGTTCGTAGCGCGTCTCTTCCGGCCAGCTAAGATACTCCCGATAGGTGTGACATTCGCTGTCGCGTCTGGCCAAGCTCATAACAGGTGAAAGTCTTTATAGCGGTCCCACACCACAAAGCCGATCAGGCCAAAGATCCCCGCAATCAAGGCTAGCATCAAGTTTTGCATGAACTCAAGTCGCTTCTCTAGGCTGTCGAAGCGCTGGTCGACTGCGGCAAAGCGCTGGTCCATCTGCTCGGCCAACGCCCGCTGGCCGGCTTTGAGTTCTGTGAGCGCTTCGATGATCTCACGGTCGGAGATGCGCGGGGCCACCTCCACCGCTTGGGCGTACGAGCCAGCTGCAGCCAGCCAAACAGCAAAAAGCAAGCTTGTCAAACGCATGGTTTCATTATAGCGGAGGCGGTAAAATCGTAGAATGCGTCAAGCGCTGAAGATATTTGCCGTAGTGCTGGCAGTGAGCCTGATGTGCTCGCTGGTGGTGACCAGCGCCGCGGTTCTGCTCGAGGAACGACAGGCGCGCAATGTGCGTCTGGATAAAATCGGACACCTTCTGGCTGTGGCGGGCATTTTGGCAGAAGCCGGCGAAGATCTTTTGCAAGCTTATCAAACCCGCATCGAACCGATGCTCGTGGATTTGGACAGCGGTCGTCCCGCCGATCCAGGGCGCATGGGGTTAAGCGACCTGGCGGCGTTCGATATTTACGCCATGGCCCGCCATCCCGACTTTGGCGAGCCGATCCCGAAGGCACTGGATCTTGCCGGGATCAAGCGCAGGCCCCGTTACCTGCCGGTTTATTTCGTCAAGGACGGGCAGGGGTTCGAGCGCCTGATCCTGCCCATTTACGGGCGCGGCCTATGGTCTACTTTGTATGGCTATCTTGCCCTGAAGCTGGATTTGACTACCATTGCCGGCATCACTTTCTATCAGCATCAGGAAACCCCAGGGTTGGGAGGTGAAGTGGACAATCCCCGCTGGAAGGCCCTGTGGCGCGGTAAGCAAGCTTTTGACGCGCACGGGAAAGTGGTGATCGAAGTGGTCAAGGGTGCGGTGGACCCACAGCGCCCGGAGGCCATCCATCGCGTGGACGGTCTGACTGGCGCGACCCTCACCACCCGTGGGGTCGATCAGCTGATGCGGTACTGGCTAGGTCCCAATGGCTACGGGCCGTTCCTGGCCTGGCTGCGCAGTCGCTCGGGATCCCTGCCAAGCCAGGGTTCGGATCGCGGAAGCTGAATGGAAACGTTCAAACTTCTGCTGGCAAGGCTGGAGCAGGTGTGGGAACTCCTCGCCGCGCTGTGGCTGGCCAAGTGGCCCTGGATCACGCTGGGAGTGGGGGTCTTCGTCGCGGTCGTGGTTGTGCTGACGACGCTGATTTTGATCGCCCAGACGGTGCTGGTGCCTTCGGGCAGCGCCAAAATCATCGTCAACGATGAGCAGGTTCTGGAAGTGCCGGTGGGGGGGAAGCTGCTTTCAGCCTTGGCAAACCAGGGAATACATCTGCCCTCGGCGTGCGGCGGCAAGGGCATCTGCGGTGAGTGCCGGGCGATCATCCAGGAAGGCGCAGGTCCTCCGCTCCCGCCAGAGGTGGACACCCTGGGGCGGGCGCTGATCCGCCAAGGATACCGGCTGACGTGTGAGGTGGCGGTCAAGAACGATCTCAGGCTGGTCGTGCCGCCAGAGACTCTAGGCACTAGGACCTGGGTCGCGACGGTGCGCAGCAACCGCAATGTGACGCCACTGATCAAGGAATTGGTGCTGGACCTGCCCGCCCCTACGATGCGCTTTAAAGCTGGCCAATACGTTCTCCTGGAGGTGCCGCCGCATCGGCTTCGTTTTCGGGATTTTGCCATCGACGAGAGATTCCGTGAGGATTGGGATCGGTTTGACTGGTGGCGGTATGAATCTAGCCTAACGCGTCCCACCACCCGCTCTTACTCTATGGCCAACTATCCGGAAGAGGGCAATATCGTGATGCTCAACGTGCGCCTGGCTCTGCCGCCGCCTGAGCGGCCGGAAATTCCACCTGGTCAGGTTTCCTCGTATGTGTTTTCGCTCAGCCCGGGCCAGAAGGTTAAGGTTTCTGGTCCTTTTGGGGAATTCAACGTGCGCGAAGGGGATAGCGAGATGATTTTTGTCGGCGGAGGGGCCGGGATGGCACCTTTGCGCTCGATGATCCTGGACGAGCTAAAGCGCAAGGGGACGCGGCGCAAAATGACCTATTGGTATGGGGCAAGAAGCCTTAGGGAGCTGTTCTATGCCGATTTGTTCGAGCAGTTGGCCCGGCAGCACCCAAGTTTCGCCTGGCAGATAGCGCTCTCGGAACCCCGCGCGGAGGACCGTTGGGAGGGACCGACCGGCTTCATTCACCAGGTCCTTTACGACCGTTACCTCAAAAACCATCCCGCGCCGGAGGACTGCCAGTATTATCTCTGCGGCCCGCCGCCGATGATCGACGCGCTTTTGGCCCTGCTCGATGATCTTGGGGTGGAGCGGGAGGATATCTTTTTCGATAAGTTCTAGCTATGAAGAGTGCTGCTTTTGAACAGCAAGTGCGGGACATTGGTGAAACCCTTCACCGCTTAGCGGGACAGGCGCCCCCTTCGCTGTTCGACCCCCGCGGGATCAGGGGTCGGGTGCTGCGCGCGGCGATGGAGGACGAGGCGCTGCGCACGGCGCTGTTCCAATTCGTCGACGTGCTCCCGGTGCTCGAATCCGACCAGGAGGTCGCCAGTCATTTCCACAGCTATCTCAACGCCCATGCCAGCCGCCTGGGGGGGCTCTGGGGTCGGCTGTTCGCCCTGGGCGGACGCAGCTTCGCGGCCGCCGCCGTGCGCCGTACGGTCTCCCGCCTGGCCCGAGGGTTTGTGGTGGAAGAGCGGCCTGAAACCTTAAGCCGGGTGGTGAGCGCCATCGCCCGGTTGCCGGCAGCGGTGACGTTGGATGCGGTGGGTGAGGCCGCGCTCAGCGAGCGCGAGTGCGAGGTTTATGCGGCCCGCTATCTGGCGCTGCTCGACTATCTGGCTGCAGGTCTTGGGCTTGTCGGCCAGCCCCCTGTGCATCTCTCAGTCAAGCTGTCGGCCTTGACCGCCCGCTTCGATCCCTTGGACTACGCCGGGGTGCGCCGCCGGGTGTTCGCCCGCCTTGCGCCAATCCTGGCCAGGCTCAGGGAGCTTAAGGGCGGCATGACCGTGGACATGGAGCAATACGAACTCAAACCCCTCACGCTTCGCCTGTTCAAGGATTTGGTCGAAGCCGAGGGCGATGACCGCTGGCAGGCGGGCATCGCCCTGCAAGCCTACCTGAAGGATACCCCGCAGGACCTTCAGGAGCTGCTCGCCTGGGCGGATAGGCGCGGAAAGCGCCTGGCAGTGCGCTTGGTCAAGGGTGCTTACTGGGACACCGAAGTCGCGCTCGCCCGGCAACGCCATTGGCCAGTGCCGGTGCTGCTTGACAAAGGCGCCACCGATGCCCGGTACGAACAACTCCTAGAGCTTCTGTTCGAGCGCAACAATCTGGTCTATCCGGCGGTCGCCAGCCACAACTTGAGGAGCCTCGCCTACGCTATCGCCGCAGCTAGCCGCCATGGTCTTTCGCCGTCTACCTGGGAGGTCCAGATGCTGTACGGCATGGCTGAACCCCTGCGCCATGCAGTCGCCGCCTCGGGCATCAGTCTTCGCATCTACCTGGCTGTTGGCGAACTGCTGCCGGGAATCGCCTATCTGATCCGCCGCCTGATCGAGAATACTGCCAACACCTCGATCCTGCGGCACACCTATGTGGAAGGCGCCGACCTGAACGAGCTCCTGGCCCCGCCTGCGGTCGCCGAGGCGCCGCCCGAAGAGAAACCGTCTGGGTTTGCCAATGTACCATTGCGGGATTTCAGCCAGGCTGCCACCGAAGACCGGTTTCGGCGCGCGCTCCAGGCAGTGCGGGCGCGGCTAGGCGCCAAGTACTGGTTGTCCATCCAGGGAGTGGCGCCCGAAGGGGAGAAGTTTGTAGCTTCCTGGAACCCGGCGCGGCCGGAGGAAATCCTGGGTTACGTGGCGGTCGCCAACACCGTCCACGCCGGCCAAGCGGTCGAAAACGCCCGCCAGACCTTTCCCGCCTGGCGGGATACCCCGGCCGCCGAACGCGTCGCCCTGTGCCTCAAGGCAGCCGATCTGATGCAAGCGCGCCGCGACGAACTGGCCGCCTGGCAGGTGTTGGAGGTAGGCAAGAACTGGCGGGAGGCCGACGCCGACGTGGCCGAGGCGATCGATTACCTGCGCTACTACGCGGGGCAGATGCAGCGCCTGGCCGGCTGGACCGAGACGGTCTGCTTTCCCGCTGAGCGCAACCAGCTCCGTTACGAGCCGCGCGGGGTGGCGGTGGTGATTCCGCCCTGGAACTTCCCCCTGGCCATCCTTACCGGCATGACCGCAGCCGCCCTGGTGGCCGGCAATCCTGTCATCGTCAAACCAGCCTCGCCCGCCAACCTGGTCGCCCAGGGGCTCAAGGAGGTGCTGGAGGAGGCCGGTTTCCCGCCCGGCGTCTGTCAGTTTCTGCCCGGCTCAGGCAGCACCGTGGGGGAATATCTGGTCAACCACCCCGACGTCCGCCTCATCGCTTTCACCGGCTCCCGGGCAGTGGGGCTAGGAATCCTTCAGCAGGCCCATACGCCTGCGCCCGGACAGCGGCACGTCAAACAGGTGATCGCCGAGATGGGCGGCAAGAACGCCATCATCGTCGATGACGACGCCGATCTTGACGAAGCGGTGCTCGAGACGCTCTATTCAGCATTCGGCTACCAGGGCCAGAAGTGTTCCGCCTGCTCGCGCCTGATCGCCGTCGGCAGGGTGCACGACCGGCTGGTGGCCCGTCTCGCCGCGGTCCTGGACAGCCACCCTTACGGCCCACCCGAGGATCCGGCCTTTCTGTTCGGTCCCCTCATCCACGCCGCCGCCCGCAGCAAGGCACTGGACTACATCGAGCTCGGCAGGCGCGAGGGACAGCTCTACTACCTGGGCCGGGTCCCGAATGATGGTCATTACTGTCCGCCAGCGATCTTCACCGGCATCGAGCCCCACCATCGGCTGGCACGCGAGGAAATCTTCGGGCCGATCCTGGCTGTCCTGCGCGCCCAAAGCTTCGAGCAGGCGCTCCAGCTCGCGCTCGATTCCGATTACGCCTTGACCGGCGGAGTGTTCTCGCGCCTGCCGCAGCATCTGGAGATGGCCCGCCAGCGCTTTCAGGTGGGCAATCTGTATCTCAACCGGCGCATCACCGGTGCCCGGGTGGGCGTGCAACCTTTCGGCGGGGTCAGGCTGTCGGGCCTAGGCATCCAAGCTGGCGGAGAAGATTACCTCAAGCAGTTCCTGTGGACGCGGGTGGTCAGCGAGAACACCTTGCGGCACGGCTTCGTCCCGGACCGGCGGTTCAGCTCCTGATTGCCATTTGCTGGGTGATTGGTATAGACTGAAAACTCTATCCATCACCCGAGGAGGAGGTTGTGATGAACCGCGACGAGTGCATCCGAATCTGCCTGGAATGCGCCATCATTTGTGAAATCTGTCTGCGCAAGATGGCCGGGCAAAAGAGCCATAATGACTGTCCGGCTTGTTGCCGCGAATGCCTGGAACTGTGCCTGTTGTGTGCTCAAGCCCTGGCACGCGAAAGCGCCTGGGCAAAGGAGTATTGCCGTTTGTGCGCCGAAGTCTGCGAGTGGTGTGCCTCCCAGTGCGCCGAGCATACCCATCACGAACACTGCCTCAAGTGCGCCGAGAGCTGCCGGCAGTGCGCTGAGGCATGCCGGAAGATGGCTGCCTGATCCTCACCGAACCAATTGGCGGCGGATGGCTTCGATGCGGGCCCGGTTGACCCCTAGGTCACTGTAGCCCACGCGGGAAGCGGAACGGAAGTGGATTTGGTTGGTTTGCGGGTCGAGCAAAAATTCCACGTCGTCGACGAAACCAAACAGCTTGGACTTGAACTCAGCATGAAGATAACCGGGTTCATCGCGCCGAACGGTGACCCGGGGTTGGGCCATCAGCACCCGGCGCAGACGCGCTTGGGTTTGGCTAAGTTCTCCGGTGTAGGGAATGGGCGGCAGGAAATGCACCTGATCGGACGGATCGGCCTGGCTGGAGACACAGTTGGGGCGGGAGGGACACGGCGCCAGTTTACCGTTGTGCACGCCCAAGTCGGCCGAGGGTGCTGCGGCTTTGGCCAGCACCCAAAGGCCGATGCTGACCAGCAGAGCCAATCCAAACGCCCCAAGCAAAGCGATTTTGAAAAGGGGAGCAGAAATTATCAAGCTATTCTCTCTGGGTATTGCAGCCGGAAACTATCCTATCACTATTTCAGCCAGTTCTTCGAGTCGGCATCCAAATCCCCAGATTCCCACCGCTGATGGCGGATGCTATTCTGGCCGCTTAAAAATGGCTTTGATCTAAGGAGGGCTACCATGGCGAGTCGATGGTCAATTGGAATCCGGGTTCTCCATGCAGCGCTGGTTGTCACGGTTACGCTGCAGCTGATTCTCAGTCAAATGATGGCACCGCCGGGAGAAGGGGACGGGTGGCTGCTCCTTGCCTTCCGCCTGCATGCGTTTTTCGGCATGACCACCCTGCTGCTGGCACTCATTCACTGGTGGTGGTCATGGACCGGGCGTGACGGTGGCCTTGAAACTCTATTTCCCTGGTCTTCCCAAGGCCGGATGGTGGTATGGGCGGATGTCCAAGAGCTGCTGCACGGCAAGTTGCCCCAAGGTGGACCACAAAGTGGATTACCCTCCTTCGTCCACGGTCTTGGATTGCTTTTGGTTACTCTCCAGGCTTTGGGGGGGATGATATTGTTCCTCGCTTTGCCCGCCTCCGGCCCTTTTCCCGAGGGCATCAACCCGCTGCGCATCCTGCACCGCTGGATGGGGCGTCTTGTCATGTTGTTCTGGATCGGCCACGGAGGGATGGCGCTCGTCCATCATCTCAAGGGGGACAAAGTACTAAAAGAAATGCTACCGTGGAATTCACGCTAGCGCGCTGGCATATCAGCCGGCGACCGATCAGCTGATCGTGGTCCCCGTCCAAGCAGGGGCATCGCTGGCCGGGAAGCTCTCCTCCAAAGCTTCATCGAGCTTACGGTCGTATTCCTTGCTGTGAGTGGAGAACTCCTCAGCCAGCACATCGAAGGCCGTAGCTTCCATAGCCGGCCAGATTTCGGTGTGAGCAATCCCAAGCGAACGCACGATCATCGCCACTTTCATAGCCGTGACATTGTCGGGAGCCTCCAAAAGGTAGAGCAGGTCATAGGGGCCGAGCAGGGAATAGCAACTCTCGATGGCAGCTGCAGGCGCCAAATTTTGGAGTTTGTGTCGGATTCTACGCCCAAGCTCGCCCAGCGAGGGCGGGGACGATAATATCCTAGATCCGATTCGGCAGGCCATGAAGTATTTTGCCATCGTCTATACCTCGCCCGCTTTTGATTCATGCCACCCGATTCGGGCCAGGAAATCCCCAAAGCCTTCCCCGTTTTGGCGTTCGCTGGCATACTGCTGAAGCAGCAGGGAGAGAACAGCAAAAATGCGGGCCTCGTCGATATTCTCCAGATAGAGGGCGGCCAGCCGATCGCCATTAGGGCTGCCGCCCAGATACAGATTGTATTTGCCGGGCGCGCGGCCGCTCAAGCCGATCTCGGCCAAGTAAGGACGGGCGCAGCCGTTAGGGCAGCCGCTGATGCGAACGGTGATCGTCTCATCCTTAAGACCCTGGGACTTAAGGAGCTGTTCGAAGCGCTCCATGAAGCGGGGGAAGTAGCGCTCTGCCTCCGCCATTGCCAGATTGCAGGTGGGCAGGGCAACGCAGGCCAGCGAGGCCCGGCGAGAAGGGGAATGGTGCCCATTAAGTCCAAATTCGCAAAGCCTACGCTCCATGCGTGGCAGGTCTTTCTCCTCGATCCCGGCCAGGATCAGGTTTTGATTGCAGGTCAGGCAAAAATAGCCGCTTAAGTCCTTTGCGATGACGCGCAAGGCTTGCATGACCTCCCCCTTGATTCGCCCGCATTCGACGTAGAGTCCATAGTGCCACTTGCCATCTTCCCCCTGGACCCAACCGAAAGGATCGGTGCGGCGGGTAAAAACGAACGGGCGCGGGGGCTTAAGAGCCAATCCCAGCCGCTGCTGGAGCTCGCCCACGAACCAATCGCTGCCATGGGTGTCGAGGGTGTATTTGAGGCGGGCGCGAGCGCGGTTCTGGCGGTCGCCAAAGTCGCGCTGGACCGCCACCACCGTCTCTGCGACCTGGACCACCTGCTCCGGCAGGCAGAAGCCGATCACCTCCCCCAGCCGGGGATAAGTCGCAGGGTCGCCATCGGTTCGGCCCATGCCGCCGCCTGCCGAGACGTTGAACCCTATCAACCTGCCGGCCTCGACGATGGCGATGAAGCCTAGATCGTGGGCGAACACGTCCACGTCGTTGTCGGGGGGAACCGCCAACGCGATCTTGAATTTGCGCGGCAGGTAAGTGCGGCCGTAAAGCGGCTCCTCCTCCGACCCGGAAGGCCCCTCAGCAAGTTTTTCGCCATTGAGCCAGATCTCGAAATAAGCGCAGGTTTTGGGCAGCAAACGATCGCTCAAGTTTTTTGCCAGTTGCCAGACCATCTGATGTACGGCCGAGCGAAATGGATTGGCAGTGGCGATCACGTTGCGGTTGACGTCCCCGCAGGCGGCGATGCTGTCTAGCCTGACCTGACGTAGGCCCCTGATCAGAGGTTTCAGGTTCCATTTCAAGATGCCGTGAAACTGGAAGGTCTGGCGCGTGGTGAGACGCAAGGTGCCGTTGCCGTAGTGCTGCGCCAGTTCATCCAGCTTGAGCCACTGCTTGGGAGTTGCCACCCCCCCAGGAAGGCGCAGGCGCAGCATGAATTCATAAGCCGCCTCGAGCCGCTTCTGGCGGCGCTCCTGGCGCAAATCCCGGTCTTCCTCCTGATAGATGCCGTGGAATTTCAGCAGCTGCCGGTCAGCCTCGTCTGGGAGCCCAGCAGTGATCCGATCCTCCAATCCCGCAGTTATAGTTCCTCGAAGCCCTCGGCTTTCGTACTTGATCTTCTCGTTGGGATGGAGTTTTTCCAAAGGCTGGGAAAGGTCAGCGTCGCGTTTTGGCATGTCAATATACATCTTTGAGATAACGCTTTTCCTGCTGGAGCGCCTTGACGTATTCCTCGGCCTGCTCGCGGCTGTAGCCTCCCTCTTTTTGCACCACCTCGATCAAGGCCCTATGCACGTCCGGCGCCATGCGGCTGGCATCGCCACAGACGTAGAAATAGGCTCCTTCCTCCAGCCAGGCGTAAAGTTCGCGCGCTTGCTCGAGCATCCGGTGCTGGACGTAAGTCTTCTGCAATCCATCGCGGGAGAATGCCACCTCCATACGCGTCAAAAGCCCAGTTTTCAGCCACTTCTGCCACTCCACCTGGTACAGAAAATCAGTGCGGAAACGCCGCTCACCGAAAAACAGCCAGTTTTTACCCTTGGCTGCGCATGTCTCGCGTTCCTGTAAAAAGGCCCGGAAAGGCGCTATCCCGGTGCCAGGCCCTATCATGATGATAGGCGCGTTGGGATCCTTAGGCAAACGGAAATGCTTATTGGTTTCAACATAAATGGGGATGCGATCTCCCACCTTGACGCGCTCGGCAAGATAGCTGGAAGCAGTACCCTGACGCAGCTTACCGTCGATCTGGTATTCGACCACCGCCACCAGCAGATGGAGTTCATCGGGATAGGCCGCTTGGCTGGAGGCGATGGAATATAGCCGTGGTTGCATCGGCCTAAGACAGGCGAGGAACTGTTGTACTTGAAGACCAGGCACCGGAAACTGGTGCACCAAATCGACGATCCAGCGCCCGCGGGTAAATTCCATGAGTTCGCGGCGATTTTCCGGCAGGCTCAAATGTTTCAGCCTCTGATCCTGGTTGAATCTGGCATAACGTTCCACAAAAGCCGGCGTGAGCTGGGTAATCTCATAGCAGCTTGCCAAAGCCTCACGCAAGGGAAGCGTCGCTTTGGGGGTTTCTATCGGCTCATTGGCGGGTAGTCCCAACGCTTCAATCAACTCCTCCACCCACTCGTAAGCATTGGTGGGAATGACCGCTACCGCATCCCCCGGTTCATAGCTCAGCCCTGAATCCTCGATGGACAGCTCCAAATGGTGGGTTTTTTTGTCGGAGCCGCGACCGTTAAGATTGACGTTTTCGAACACCAGGGCCGAAAAGGGATGATGGCGATCATAACGAGTGGCAGGAGCAGGCGGTGTTTGCGGCTTGATCTCCAGCATTGGCCGGGTTGAAAGCAGATCAGCCAGCTTTGCCACTACTGCCGTCATCCATTCTCCGGCCGGCTGCTCGTAGTCCACATCGCAATCGCAGCGCGGTTGGAAACGCTCACCCCCTAACGCTTCCAGGCGCGCATCGATGACCTTGCCGGCGTGGCAGAAAAATTCGTAGCTGGAATCCCCGAGCGCCAGGACTGAAAATTTGAGCCCATCGAGCTTGGGGGCTTTAAGCGAATGGAGGAACTCGAAAAACCCTTCCGCTGGAGCGGGCGGATCACCTTCCCCGTGAGTACTGGTGATGACCAGCAAAAACTTTTCTTGTTTGAGTTCACGCGGATCGTAATCGGCCATGTCTGATGCTTTGGCCCGCAAGCCGCGGTCGATGAGTTTCCGGCACAAGCTTTCGGCCAGGGCTTGCGAATGTCCGGTTTCGGTGCCATAGAGGATGGTGATCAACGGCATCCTGGCCGGCGCTTGGAGAGCAGGCTCGCGCGCCAAAGCGGCCAGGTAGCCGCTCACCCACAGGCGCTGGTCATAGGACAAAGTGGCGAGCAGCCGCTCGAGCAATTCGGTTTGCTCCGCAGTCAAAGGCGAATGGGACGATCCGGTCATGCGCTCCCTCTCTCAAGGCGGCTAGGTTGGAAGACAAAGTATAAAATAGCTATAAATAACCAAAAAGAATAAGTTTTCATTTTTATATTCCAAAACTTGTGCTTGATTCGGCCAGAATTTTGGCCAAGGCGATCCTGTCCTCGATGGCGGCCGGAATCTCAGCCAGCGCCCCGACTTTTTTGAGGCGCTCAAACAGCCCCGCCCGGTTGGCGATCTGAATGGCCAGGCCCGGACGGGCGTTCATCTCCAGCATGAGGGGGCCTAAGTTGCGGTCCAAAACCACGTCCACGCCGATATAACCCAGACCCACCAGATCGGCGCAGGCAGAACTTAAGCGCAGGATGGTCTCCCAGTGGGGAATTGCCAACTCCGCAATCTTTCCTCCGGTGTCCGGATGCTGATCGAGCAGGATCCCTCCCCAGGTGCCCATGAGAGTCCGGCCGCTGATCAGGTCGATGCCCACTCCGACCGCGCCCTGATGCAGGTTGGCCTTGCCGTCCGAAACGCGGGTGGGCAGCCGGATCATGGCCATGACTGGAACACCGCGGAAAACGATTGTGCGAATATCGGGAACGCCCTGATAACTGACGTTTTGGAAGATGGGGTCGAAATCGATGCGGCGTTCGATCAGAGCGCTATCGGGCAGACCACCAAGACTATAGAGACCGCTTAGGATATTGGAGATGTGGAACTCAAATTCCTCCTCGCTGATCAATATGCCACTGCTTTTGCGGTAGCCACCCCGCACGTGCCCCGTAATCACCAAAATCCCCTCGCCACCGCTGCCATGCGTGGGCTTGACCACAAAGCCTTCTGGATAGCGCTTGAGCTGTTCGTGAAGAGCGGGGATCTGGCGCTGGATTTCCACCACCCCATAAAGCTCAGGGACGGGCACATCGGCCGCAAGCGCTAGCTGCTTGGTCTTGAGCTTGTCGTCTACCAAGGGATATAAGTGTCTGGGGTTGTAGCGCATGATGTAATCGGCATTGCGCCGGTTCATGCTCAGGATGCCTAGCGCGTGGAGGCGCTTCCAGGGGAGCCAGCGGTCCAATTGGGGGAAAATCACTTCAGGTCCTGGAGAAGAAAAGTTCGAAACCGCCATAGTTCAGTTAACCGATATCCGGTATAGCGGCCAAGGAGCAAGGTCAATGCTAGTACGATCAGCAGTGATTCTGGAAATACAAATATCAGATGCTGGAGCACGTTGTTGCTCATCAAGAGGAACGCCAAAACAGCCACCACCAGACTCCCGATGCCTTGCTTGAGGGCTTCGGCAGGCCCGTGTTCCTCCCACAGCAGGGCCATGCGTTCGACCGTCATGGTTAAAATGACCATGGGAAACAGCGCCACTGAAAGCCCCCGCTCCAGCCCCAGCTTGTGGCTTAAAAGGCTGATAAAGACCATCAAGATGATGACGATGATCAGAACCGAGGCCAATCTGGGCACGAGGAGCAATTGCAGGTATTCCAAATAAAACCGGCAACCAAGCCCAAGTGCCACCACCAGGGAGAAAAGCACTACCCCCCAAAGCAGTTCGGTCTCGCGAAACGCCAGGGCAATGAGCACAGGCATGAAGGTGCCAAAGGTTTTGATTCCCACCACGTTGCGCAGAAACACGATCAACAATGCCCCGACTGGCACCATAAGCAATACTCGGTAGACGTGCTGGGTCTGAATCGGCAGGCTGAACAGGGAGAACTCCATGACGGTGGAATCCAATTTGCGGGCGCGCTGCTCTGCGATTCGAACCGCTTCTTGGGTGTGGCGGCTGACTGCAAGTTCGAGCTTGATGCTGTTTCCTCCCTCGCTAGCCACTACGGGTTCACCTCCAACTGCCCAAATCAACATGTTTTCAGGAATGCCGCTATCCCCGCTCTCCGGATTGAACGTCACCCATTCCTCGCCGTTGTGCACCTGTAGCCATGGCATCAATTCTCCATGGCGCATCCCATCCCGCAAGACCAAAACCTGAATGGGGCGGGAAGGAATCCGCGCGCCTGCAAGCAACAACTGAATCCTTGCCACTTTTTCCTGTGGAGTCTTGACGTTGCGCAGCAGAATTTGAACATTGGCGTCTTGGGCGGTGGCGTTTAAGCGCAATAACAGCTCGCGTGCAAAAGTGGCGATATCGGCGGATTTCTGGCGCACCTCATCCAACAGCGCTGCAACCGCTGGGGCGATGTCGGGTGGATATTCAGGCACCGCTGGAGTAGCAGGAAGATCGCGCCGGCTTTGTTTCTCCGTCGGTTTGGCAACCGGCTTGGACTCAGGGATGCGCGTCATCTGCAGGTGATAGTAAAGAACCTGCTCCCCTTTGGCCCTGCGGGCCACCCATTCGGCGACGCGGTTGTACTTATCCTCGCGGATGGTCAATCCATACCGGCCGGAGACGAAATCCTCATCCAGGATCAGAAATCCGGGGGGAGTTTTGGGGATGGCGAGGTAGGCTTTGACCGGCTTGTTTTTCGCCTTGAAGAATAACCTGGCCTCCACGCTCCAGACCTCTATCTCCTCGGAGGGCAAAAGCGGCAGCCCCAAACGGATGATCTTGTAAGCGCCCAAGGCTACCGCAACAGCAACCAAGATCAGCGCCAGAAGCTTCAGATGCAGGTTTTTCAAAATGAATTCCTTATGGTCGTTTGGCTGTAGGTTCTAGTGACGCTGAAGCTTTTTTGGGGTTGATTCAGCCAGGAGCTTACATCGCTTGAGGTTGGTATCTAGGGTATAGATCGCAGCGGCATCGACCAAAATCCGTTCTTGCTGCAGGACGCGTCGGCCCAGGAGTACCGGGTAATTGAAACGCCCCCGGTCGATCAGGCTGAATTCGGTGGTGATTATGCGATCTCCAAGGCACAAATCCAAAGCCACCACCGGGCGTTCTTGATAGTCCGCCAGGTGGCGCTTGATTCGCACATCCCGGATCAATGGCCGCTCAATGGTCACTACTTTGGTTTTCCGGCGCGGATTGAAGGTCTTAAAGCGCACCCATTCTTCCCCCTCGCGCTGGAAGTATTCGACCTCGACGGCGTGGAGGGAGGAAGTTTTCGCACCGGTATCCAATTTCCCCTTAAGCTTAAGCCCCCATGGTTCGAGCACGACCCATTCCAACCAGCCGGCGACCGGGCGATCTTGCGCGGAAGCCAAGGCGGAAGCGCCGGCCGACAGCCCCGCCAAGAGCAGAATCGATCTGATTACAAGGCGAATGGAATTCAAACCAAGGCCTCCCATAAGGACCATTGTCTAAGATTGACCATCATCGGAGGGCCAGTAAATTACCATAGCTTTGCCTCTTTCTGCATGACCGTGGATGTTCCACGTGGAACATCGGAGTTCAGGCCAGGCGCTTGCGCAACTTATCCAGAGCAAGAGCGTGGATATTGCCGAAACCGCCGTTGCTCATGAATACCCAATGGTCACCAGGATGGGCAAGCGCCATCAATGCATCCAGGAGATCTTCCAAATTATGGAAAATGCGAAGGGGTGGATGGCCGGACACCAAGACTTCCGCATTCCAGCCCAGATCGGGGGGGGAGTAAATGAAAGCGAGGTCTGCTGCGGCCATGGCAAGAGCCAGGTCAGGGGTATGAACTCCCATGCGCATGGTGTTAGAGCGGGGTTCTACGATGGCGATCAGGCGCTGGTTCTTGATCCTGGCGCGCATTCCTTGCAGGGTAGCAGCGATTGCGGTAGGGTGGTGGGCGAAATCATCGTAAACCGCAACCCCTCCCACCTTACCGCGCAGTTCCAGGCGCCGCTTGACCCCTTCGAAGCGCCGCAAGGCGGTGCTTGCCAGCACCGAATCGATCCCGGCGTGATGGGCGGCAGCAATGGCAGCCAACGCATTGGACACATTGTGGCGGCCGGTGAGCGACCAGGAAATCTCGCTGATTAGCCTTCCTTTATGGAAAACTTGAAAGCGGCTGCCGTCCTCAGAGAGCAAGCGCGCATTCCAATCGTTTTCTGCGTTCCCAACTGCAAACCGCTCCACTGGCGTCCAACAGCCCCGAGCAAGGACTGTTTCTAGGTTACTATCCTCTGCCAGAACGATGAGACGGCCGTTGCCCGGCACGGTGCGCACGAAATGATGGAACTGGATTTGAATGGCGGCCAGATCTGGGAAAATGTCGGCATGGTCGAATTCCAGATTGTTGAGGATGGCTGTGCGGGGACGATAGTGGACGAACTTTGAGCGCTTGTCGAAAAAGGCGGTATCGTATTCGTCAGCTTCGACCACAAAAAAAGGGGCGTTCCCAAGCCGGGCAGAGCGACCGAAATTTTGGGGGATCCCGCCGATGAGGAACCCAGGGTTTTCCCCCGCCGCTTCCAAGATCCAGGCGAGCATGGAAGTGGTCGTGGTTTTGCCATGGGTGCCAGCGACCGCGAGCACCCAACGGCCTTGCAAGACCGCTTCGGCCAGCCATTGGGGGCCGGAGGTATAAGGCAGCCCGCGATCCAGCACTGCCTCTACTTCCGGGTTGCCCCGGGACAGCGCATTGCCGATGATCACCAGATCCGGTTTTGGATCGACATTGGCAGGGGAGTAATGATTGAGCTGAATGCCTAAGGACTCCAGCTGGGTACTCATGGGGGGATAAACGTTCTGGTCAGAGCCGGTGACTTTAAATCCCAGTTCGCGCGCCAGAATCGCCAGCCCCCCCATGAAGCTGCCGCAGATACCAAGGATATGAACGTGCATATCAATATGGTACTGGAAGCGGAGTTATTTTTCTTCTTTTACAGAGACTGGACTCACCACCCGTCGATGTTTGGCTTAAGGTGATCGGTCGTTGCCCGTTTCAGTAACTTGCTCGCCTTTGGCCTTATCCTGGGAATCGGCGGGCGAACCCTCAGCCTCAGGCGGATTTTGAGATGGCGGTGGTGTCTGGACCCCCGCTGCCGTCAGCAGCTTGAGGATTTCCTGGTTGCCGGTTTGTTTGGCTTTGTCCAGAACCGATTGGCCGGCCTTGTCCTTGGCGTTGATGTCGGCACCGACTGCCAGCAACAACTTGACCACTTCGGTCCAGCCACCAGCGACTGCATCCATCAGCGGGGTGATGCCGCGGTTGTCAGCCGCATTGACGTCAGCGCCGTAGCTCAGCAGCAGGCGTGCGCTGCGTTCATTGCCGAAGAAAACCGCTCCCATCAACGCGGTGCGGCCGGAGCTGGTCCTGGCGTCGACGTCTACCCCCTGGGCCAGCAATGATTGGAGTTGGGAGACGCGCCCTTGGCTGGCGGCGACAAACAGCTCAGCCACTGGGTCGCCGGCTTGCGCCAGCCAAGGGGTCAGTAGCATATAAAAAAGGTAAAACAGCGGCCGCATCTTGCTTTTCGGCAATCAAAACCCTTTTAAGTATAGACAGGGAAATTGCGGTTTAGGGAGTTAGGACCCTGGCTAGCTTGCATTGAAGATGGGGTTAGGGTACAAAAACGAACCCTAATCTAGGGGATTGCCCGCGTTGTGGGCATAAGAGGTGATCAGGGTGTGATCTATGGCCCATTATGCTATCGGCGATATCCAAGGCTGTTTCTTTGAACTGCAGAGACTGCTGGACAAGATCAATTTCGATCCGGCATCCGACTTGCTCTGGTTCACCGGTGACCTAGTCAACCGAGGACCTCACTCCCTGGAAACCCTGCGTTTCATCAAGGCCTTGGGCAGTCGGGCAGTGACCGTGCTGGGCAACCACGACCTGCACCTCCTCGCGGTCGCGCGGGGTCAGGAATACCGTCACAAGCAGGATTTGGCTGATGTAATCTCAGCACCGGACCGGGAGAATTTGATCGATTGGCTGCGTCAGCGTCCTTTACTCTACCAGAACGAGCGTTTCTGCCTGGTTCATGCCGGCCTGCCGCCGCAGTGGGACATAGCCACGGCGAGCCGATGTGCCGCAGAGGCAGAAGCGGTGCTGCAAAGCGATTCGTGGCATGAGTTTTTGCAGCGTATGTACGGCAATGAGCCCGATCTTTGGTCAGAGGACCTGACCGGTTGGGCGCGGCTGCGTTTCATCGTGAATTGCTTCACCCGGCTGCGCTATTGTGACCGCAGTGGGCGCTTGGCGTTGGAATATGCCGGGACGCCCAAAGACCTGCCGCATCTGGTGCCGTGGTTCCGATTTCCAGGGCGCATGAGTGAAGGCCGGGAAATCATCTTCGGTCACTGGTCCACGCTGGGATTTATGGCCGAGAATGGATGCTATGGGATCGATACCGGCTGTGTGTGGGGAGGGCAATTGACCGCGCTACGCCTGGATGGGGAAATGTACCGGGTCAGCATCGACTGTCCCTGTTATCGCCGGCCTGGCTGAATCCGCTCTAGCAGGATGAAGCTGTAAGCATGGGGAAGCGCAGGCCCTGCAGGGTAATCTTCCCGCTGAATTTCTCGCCACAACTTAAGCGGCCATTCAGGGAAGAACGTATCGCCGGGATAGTCGGCGTGAATCTGAGTCAGATGCATCCGCTGTGCCCGAGGCAACAGCGCAGCATAAAGCGTCGCGCCGCCGATCACCATCAACTCTTCCCCTTCGGCTGCGCCAAGTCCTTCTTCCAGCGATCCCACCACCGTGCAACCTTTGGCATCGAATCCTATCTTCCGGGTCACGACGATGTTGTGCCGGCCTGGCAGCGGCCGGCCGATGGACTCGAACGTACACCGCCCCATCAAAATTGGCTTGCCCCAAGTAAGCTGCCGAAAACGGTGCAGATCTTGGGAAAAATGCCAGGGCATCCGACCTCTAAGACCGATCACCCGGTTGCGCGCCATCGCGACGATGAGGGTGAGGGAAGGTTTCATACCGCTACCTCTGCTTTGATGGGAGGATGGGCCTGATAATCGTTAAGGCGCAGATCATCAAACCGGTAGTCGAACAGCGATGGTGCCCGGCGCAAGATTTCTAGCTTTGGCAGCGGGTACGGTTCCCGCCTGAGCTGTAACTGAGCTTGTTCCAGATGGTTGCGGTACAGGTGCACGTCGCCACCGGTCCAGATCAGCTCCCCTACCTCAAGCTCACACTGATGGGCCACTAGATGGGTCAACAACGCATAGCTGGCGAGGTTGAATGGCAGCCCTAAAAATACGTCCACCGAGCGCATATGGAACATGCAGGATAATTTGCCGCCGGCAACGTAAAACTGAAAAGCATAATGGCAAGGTGGCAACCGCATCAGGTTCAAGTCCGCTACATTCCAAGCACTCACCAAAAGGCGTCTGGAGTTGGGATCGTGTTTTAAAGTGGCAATGACCTGACTGAGCTGATCGATGATTTCCCCCCTGGGCCCTTCCCAAGCTCGCCACTGCTTGCCGTAGATGGGGCCTAGATTGCCGGATGCATCGGCCCATTCGTCCCAGATGGTCACACCCTGTTCGTTGAGATAGCGGATATTGGTGTCGCCGGAAAGGAACCACAGCAGTTCGTGGCAGATGGATGGCCAGTGCAGCTTTTTGGTGGTGAGGAGAGGAAACCCTAGCTTGAGATCGAAGCAGAGCTGGCGACCGAATACGCTTAAGGTACCGATGCCGGTGCGGTCGTCCTTGGGGGTACCAGACCTAAGGATATCCTTGAGTAGATCCAGATAGGCCCGCATGGCTCATTGCTCCATCGAAGCTTGTATGGTGCGATGGTAGGCTAAAAACAGGAGCAGCAAACCGAGTAGGATCATGGGGATAGACAAGAGCTGTCCCATGGTCAGCCAGCCAAATGCAAGGTAACCGATGTGAGCGTCGGGTTCGCGGATGAATTCCACCATAAAGCGAAAGCCGCCGTACAACAGCAAAAACAATCCCGAGACCGCCATCAGCGGGCGGGGCCGTTCAGAATAAAACCATAGCACCGTAAACAGCAAGATCCCCTCCAGAAAAGCCTCATACAGCTGCGAAGGATGGCGCGGCAACTGGCCGGCGGTGGGAAATACCATCCCCCAGGGCAAATCGGTCACCTTGCCCCACAGCTCGCCATTGATGAAGTTGCCGATCCGGCCAAAAAACAGCCCGATGGGAACGAACGGGGCGATGAAGTCGGTGACCTCGAAAAACGGCCGCTCGTACTTACGGGCAAATAAACCCATCGTTGCCAGAACCCCAAGCAGGCCGCCATGGAACGACATGCCACCCTCCCATACCCGGAAAAGGCTGAAGGGATCGTGGATGAATACCGATAGATTGTAAAACGCCATGTAACCGATACGCCCCCCTAACACGACGCCCAGGGCGCCATAAAAGATCAGATCGTCGATTTCCTCCACCCGCCAGCCCAGCCGCCCGGCCCTCCATCGCGCCAAGATCCAGGCGCCAAGAAATCCAAATACGTACATGAGGCCATACCAGTGAATCTTGAGGGGGCCGATCTGGATGGCGACCGGGTCGAGGTGAGGATAGGGCAACATGGTTAGATGTCCAGATTCTCTACTGCCAGGGCGTTTTCCTCGATGAATCGGCGCCGCGGTTCTACTTGGTCGCCCATCAGAGT
>FWWM01002738.1_pt1 | contig 46278 bp, 44 predicted proteins | sample 2228351 | NCBI WGS metagenome assembly FWWM01 (sample SAMEA103939774, study PRJEB20133) | metagenome
TGCAGTACCACCCCGAGTCTGCGCCTGGTCCGTGGGATAGCCGTCCCTTCTTCAGTGAGTTTTTGAGGATGATTCAGGCGGTTCGAGCTGAAAGGTAAAAACATTCGGACTTCAGTCAAAAAGACTCATCTGTTCCTTCGGAGCAGATGAATCACTTAGAGAATCGTAAACCAATCGAGATTTGGAAGCAACAAAGAGAAACTCATGGTTAGTGGTGTGAGATACTTTTCCTACGCGCTCACCCTTCGGGTTGTATATCCCTATCTGCGCCCCGATGTATCGCTTGTGCGGACGCACCAACCGAACCACATAGCCCCATTCACTCAAGAGAGACTCTATCTCCTCCACCGTGAAATAACCCTCATCGTTGAACGAAACCACCAAGTGCCTCGCCTGAATGGAACGCACCAGCTCAGTGAACGCCTGTCTTGCAAATCGCTTAGAGTTAAAATCGCTCGTGCGCTGGCGCACATCGGCACGCTTCTGAGCCACCCCATAGGTCGGCGGGTTATCCCACAACACCAGCGTCTCCCACACATGATAGTTGCCCAAGTACGAATGCTGATTGTACGGCGGGTCAAGATAAAACAAGTCCGCCGTGAGTTGCTTGGCAAGCGCAACCGCGTCCGATTGATAGGCTTTGCCTTCACCAGCGAGCAGGGGCGGGTACTCCAACTGCAGGTCGTTGTAGGAGCGGGGCGCCCAATCTTTCAGATACGCCATCTGGAGCCCTGTGGTGGAGTCGACCTTGTCTGCCGAGAGCATCAGGCTGGTGAGCAGGATGGCTTTGAGCAAGGGGTCAGCCGAGTATTCGGCTTCGATGGTGTTGCGGATGGCTTCGATGCGTGCGCCGTTTTTGGGCTGGAAGTATCGGGCTTTTTCGCAGTAGGTGTGGGTAAACCAGCCGTGTTGGGGCGGGAGGTCTTGGAGTTGTTGGAGGATGGGGATGATGCGCTGGGGTGGATACTCTTTGTAGTCGGCTTCAATGAGGGCTTGGGCGAGGGTATAGGCGTAGGTGTAGAGGTCGTTGGCAATCACGAAGTAGCCGTGTTTTTTCAGGGCGTGTCCCACGCGCGCCGTGCCCGAAAACAGGTCGCACACCGTTCGGAGAGGTTCAACCGCATCGATGCGTTGAATGGTCTCTACAATCCACGGTATCAGCACCCGCTTCGAACCGATGTACTTAATCACGCTGTAGGGTATACCCGATTGGGAGAGGTACAATTCGTTCGGAGGCGATACCTTTCAGACCAAATTGTGGAGCGAGGAGCTGACCGATTTTCTCTACCAGACGAACCCATGGTGGCAGGGCAAGGAGCCAGTGTTGACTCATACTTTCTCAGGCAGAGGGATATTCTCCAACTCAATTTTCACGAGTGTTTCGGGTACACCGAGACGCTTGCTGGCATCCAGAATTTCAATACCCGCAATCTGCCCGTCTTCAGTATAGTCTACTGCAAGACCCTCCGCCACATGCTCGGTTGTCACTGTCGCCTCTATGAAGCGAATATACAAGGCGTCGACCTCTTTATCGTATGTGATTCTCATCGTGAGCATCCTCCATATCAGAAGTAGTACACATAAACCGTCACCACCACAATCTCCTGCTCCTCCTCCACAAAGATGGGTCTAACCTGCTTCGTCGTGTAATATTTGCCATTCCACTCTCGGTTATAAGCGTAGTTCTTTCGGCATTCCAAACGCCCCATCTCAGCAGGTTCCCACGGGGCAGTTTGGATTGCATCCTCAATCTCTTGCACTGTTGCCCCTCGGTAATGCATGTTCTCGTAAGCATGGCGTGAGAGACGGATTGGCTTCATCTCCCTGTTAGCTAATCTATAACCTTAGTATCCTCAAAATCCGATTGGCTAACTCTATCACATGTCTCAGCTCTGCAATTCGTTTATCATAGCGTTGAAGAACAGGCTGGAGCATCTCCAACTCTTCTGTTTCTAATATCTTTTCCAGTTGTGCCCACTCTTGCTGTTCCTCTGCAGTTAGCCCCTCTTCAAGACTCTTGCGCGAAAGTGTGTTCCACCGTTCCTGTAGCGGTTCATTCCACTGGGACATGGCAACTGGATTATACCTGCGAAATGCTATCTGCACGAGCGCGCCCCACTTCGGTATAATTCCCCTCACACCCAACCAGTAAGGCGGAGTGACCTATGAGCGAGGGATACAATCCAAAGGAAATCGAACCGAAATGGCAAGCGCGCTGGCGCGAGGCGAACCTGTTCCGAACGGGTGACGAAATTTTTTTCTCTGACGACCCAGAGAGTCTCTCACGTGCAAACCAAGAGAAAAAAATTTCGGAAGACCCCAGCAAACCGAAGTGCTATGTGCTGGAGTTCTTCCCCTACCCGTCAGGCGATGGACTGTCGGTGGGGCACTGCCGAAACTATATCCCCTGCGATGTGTTGGCACGAATGATGCGCATGCGAGGCTACAATGTGCTTCACCCGATGGGCTGGGACGCTTTCGGTCTGCCCGCCGAGAACGAAGCCATCAATAAAGGCTCGCACCCCAAGCAGACCGTGCCCCGCTATGTGACGAACTACAAACGCCAGATGAGTCTCATCGGTCTCTCGTATGACTGGGAGCGCGAAATCAACTCCAGCCAGCCCGACTACTACAAGTGGACGCAGTGGTGGTTCCTGCTCTTGTATAAGCGTGGGCTTGCCTACCGAGCGAATGCGCCTGTCAACTGGTGCCCCTCCTGCCGAACGGTGTTGGCGAACGAGGAGGTCGAAGGAGGCAAGTGCTGGCGGTGTGGCAACTGGGTCGAAAAGCGCGACCTGCCCCAGTGGTTCTTCAAAATCACCGCCTATGCCGACCGCCTGTTGGAAGATTTGGACGAACTCGACTGGCCCGAAGGCATCAAACAGATGCAACGCAACTGGATTGGGCGCAGCGAGGGCGTCGAGTTCGAGATGCAGGTGCATGGTCGCCCTGACCTGAAGTTTCGGGTGTTCACCACGCGCATCGATACGGTGTTCGGCATGACCTTTGCGGTGTTGGCGCCCGAACATCCGCTGGTGGATGAAATCACCACGCCCGAACAGCGCGCTGAAGTGGACGCCTATCGCGAGCGTGCCCGCCGATTGGACGAGACTACCCGCCTTTCCACCGAGCGCGAGCGCACAGGCGTCTTTACAGGAGCCTATGCCATCAACCCTGTGAATAACGAGCCTGTGCCTATCTGGGTGGCGGACTATGTGCTGATGTCATACGGCACGGGCGCAATTATGGCAGTGCCCGGACACGACGAACGCGACTACGATTTCGCCCTCAAGTACGGCTTGCCGATTAAGGTGGTGATTGTGGAGAAATTGGAAGATGTTGCCCTCACCCACCCCAGCCCTCCCTCTCCCGAGGCTTCGGGAGAGGGAGGGAGCCACACTCCCCTCTCCCACAGCGTGGGAGAGGGGGCGGGGGTGAGGGCTGACCAAGAAGCACACGGGCGAGACGCCCGTGCTACAGAGGCACAGGGGCAAGGGGTGAGGGCTGATAATCCACCACTCTGCTACACCGGCGACGGCTACATGGTCAACTCGGGCGAGTTTTCGGGCTTGCCCAACCGCGAGGGGATGAAACGGCTTGCCGAATGGTTCGAAGCGCGCGGGATTGGCGAACGCAAGGTGAACTATCGCTTGCGCGACTGGCTCATCAGCCGACAACGCTATTGGGGCGCGCCCATCCCGATTATCCACTGCCCTGCCTGCGGGGAAGTGCCCGTACCCGAAGACCAACTGCCTGTGTTGTTGCCCGATGTGGAGGCATACCAGCCCACGGGCACAGGCGAGTCGCCCCTTGCGAACATCCCTGAGTTCGTGAACACCACCTGCCCCCAGTGCGGTCAGCCTGCCAAGCGCGAGACCGACACGATGGGCGGGTTCGCCTGCAGTAGCTGGTACTTCTTCCGCTTCTGCGACCCCAAGAACGACAAAGAGCCGTTCTCGCAAGAGAAAGTGCGCTACTGGATGCCCGTGGACTACTATGTGGGCGGTGCTGAGCACGCAGTGATGCACCTGCTCTATGCCCGCTTCTGGACGAAGGTCGGCTACGATGCGGGCATTTCGCCTGTGAAGGAGCCGTTCTATCGCCTGCGCAATCAAGGGATGGTGTTGGCGCTCACACCCTACCGCCCACCCAAAGAGGACGAGCAACTCCGACCAGGCGAGGTCGGGATACTGGTGCGTCGGGACGAACTCGCCAAACTCAGCGACGAGGAAAAGAGCCAACTCATCTGGGTCTGGGAGAAGATGTCTAAGTCCCGCTATAATGTGATTACGCCCGACGAGATAGTGGAGCAGTACAGTGCCGACACCCTGCGCCTGTACGAACTGTTCGTTGCACCGTTCGATGTGGCGATTCAGTGGGAAGAGCAGGGCGTGAAGGGGATGTACCGATTCCTGAACCGAATCTGGCGATTGCTGAGCGAGGTGCGCCCCTGCTTCGTGCGGGAGTGGCGTGAGGTGTTGGCAAACGCCGAGTTGGACAAGGAATCGCGTGCGATGCGCCAGCGCACCCACTCCGCGCTCCAGAAGATTACGGCTGACATTCCCGACTTCAAGTTCAACACGGCGGTCGCCACGATGATGGAGTGGTTCAACGCGCTGGAGGATTATTGGCGCAAGAATAACTCGCCCAACCAGCCCTGCTGTAGCGATTCGATGGCGGTGGTGAGCGAGGCAGTCGAGAGTTTCATCTTGGCGCTGTCGCCCTTTGCGCCCCATATTGCCGACGAACTCTGGGAGGCGTACGGTTTCGAGGGCTTCACGCTGGAGCAGAAGTTCCCTGAATACGACGAGGCGCTGGCGCGCGCAGAGGAGATTGAGCTCGTGGTGCAGGTGAACGGCAAGGTGCGCGACAAAATCCACGTGCCTGCCGACATCAGTGAGGAGCAGATGCGCGAAATCGCCCTCGCCAGCCCCAAAGTCCAGCAATATCTGAACGGCGGTCAACCCCGCAAGGTGATTGTGGTGCCAGGCAAGCTGGTGAATGTGGTGGTGTAGGGCGTAAGTCATCTAAGCCCACGAGATTTCAGGAGACTCTCAATCCACTTCCTATCTTCAGGGCTGAAGGGTGGGGGTGGTGGCTCCTTTCGATAGTCTATGAGGTCGTCGTATGCGCCGTCTTCGTAGCATTGAGCCAGAACCGCCCCCAAATCCAGCGCCGCATAGCCATCGTCGGGCGAGAGAGGGATTGGAATTTTGGGCAGAGGCTCCCGAACAGTGCGTGGGTACAGCAGAAAAGTCGCACGGTCGTCAGCGGGACTGATGCTAACCAGATAATGCCACTCCGTGCCAATCTGTTCCGTGAGAGGCAGGTAGGGCGGTGCTAATACATAGTCGCCCCCACGCAACAGGTCAATCTCCACAAGGTTCACATCGGTTTTGAGAATCTCTTCCTGCTTCTGGCGATACAGTTGCCAGCCTTTAGAGCGCGGTTCCTTGTTGGTCGGGCTTAGCACTTCAATCACCGTCACGAGTCGCATGTCGCGGTCTCGGTCGTAGATGTGAACCGCACCTTCCGTGTGCAGCTGCTCCTCAACTTGCAGGGTTATGGGGGTGTCGCACTCAAGTGCTGTTGCGGTCGCACCGCTCGGCATTTGTGAAACGCCTCTCAATACCGCCACATCAGGCACAACTTCACGCTTCGACTCTTCTACATAGACGCGCTCCTCGATGCGTGCGTTGTAGCGAGGGCGGATTTGGGGCTGGAGCGCGTTGCTGATATAGGTGATGAGCCGATGATGGACATCGTTCCAGAAAGCCCTGTCTTCAAGGTAAGGGTTCATGCCTGGAAAAGGATTTGCCATACCATCACCCTTCGCGGGGATTATACCACCGTAGGGTTTTTCTTGTATAGCCTCTACACCTCCACCCTCAGCGCCGCTGCGGGGGGCATCTTCGCCGCACGAATGGCGGGCAAAATGGTGGCAATCACCGTCAGCACCACGCCAATCACCATCGCCTGCCCCAAAACGACCAACAAATCGCCGACACCTGCCATGCTGAACACCGCCGAACCCTGACGCACAAGGTTAATTAGAAAGACCAACAGCCACCCCACCAGAAAACCGATAAACGACGCCACCACGCCCAGCAGTCCCGATTCTAAGAAGAAGAGTTTCACCACGAACGAGTCGAGCGCACCGAGACATTTCATCGTGCCGATTTCCTTGTAGCGCTCGGTGACCGCCATGAGCATCGAGTTAGAAATCCCGACGGTAGACATCAACAGGCTCATCACCACCAGCCAAGTCTGGCGTGTGGCGGTTTCGACAGCGACGGGGTCGTTGGGGTCTAACGGGGGCGCGTAGAGCGATGCCGAACGCACCGCCACAAAGAAGGCTATCCCCAACATAATGCCCGCCGCGGTAATCATCGAGCGCAGGAAGCGCACGCGAATGTTCAGCAGGGCAATCCGAAACGCCACCGAAAGGGGCAACTGCACCTGCTTTCGGATGGTCATCTTCTCCGCTGTCGGTCTCTGTGTGTTCATTGTCGCTTCTTCAGATAGGCGATAAATCCGCGCTGGGAAAGCGTGTTCAGAAAGGCGAACAGCGAGTATTCCGCCTCCCGACGCTCCAAACGATAGGTCTGCACCAGCACCTTCACGATGGAGTCGACCGTATGCTCGCCATCGCAAAGACGCCACACCGTGCTTCCCGTCTCGTCCAGCTCGATACGATGTTCGTTGGGCAACTTGAATATCCTGCTGAGCCACCGAAAAATTCCGCGCGGTTTGACGGGCACAATCAGTAGGCAGGTGTCATCCTCTCGCTCCTCGTAGCGCACAGCGGGATTGCGCAGGGGATACATTCTCAACACCTGCTTGCGGTCTACTTGGGGGGGCTGACGCTTCGTGAAGAGCCGTTTTAGTGGCATAGGGTGCGCGCCATCACCTCCTCCAGTAGGTTAGACTTGCGGGGGCTTCGGTGTTGGATGTGAAACACAGCGTTGCGCTCAGGGCACTGCCACGCCACCATGCGCACCCGATAGGCAGGCAGGTGGAGTATCGGCAGGCTGAGCAGGCTCTCTGCCACCAGTGCGCCCCACCGAAGTCGGCTGGCGAGATGAAGCCCAGTGTCGCCCTCTTGATCGAACGGCTCGCGCTCACCCTGATATGCCTCCCACTTGAGCCAGAGGTCAGTCCATTCCTCAAAACGGTAGCCCTTGAGCAGTTGCTCGGCACGGGCGATGCGCTCGATGAGCAGTCGCTCACGCCGATAGCGGAACTGTAGGCGCGTCTGTCCCGTTAGCACCTGCGCCTTCTCTAAGCGAAACCGAGCAGGCAGGGCGGTGTGCAACCCGTATAGGCTCCAAGTGACCCAGCCCTCCTCGTCGGGGTGGTCGGTCAGCGTGGCGAAAATCGGGCGGGCAATCTGGTAGAGCGGTTCGTGCTTCGAGGCGGAGCGAATTTGAATCAGCGCAATCGTTTGGCACTCGGCACAGCGTCGGATTTGCCCTAACCCTCGCTCATCCGAAGTCCAGCGAAACTCCAGCAGGTGGTCATCGACAGTGTTGAGGGTTCCTGTGAACTTCTGGCGATGCTTGCGTTTTTCTCGTTCGAGTCGCTTGAGGAACTGTTGAAGCACATAATGCAGGTCGGTCTTTCGGCGCGAGCGCACCCACTTGATATCGATTTCGGTTGTGGTGGGGGAACCGATTTGGAGATAGCCCTCGCGCCAGTCGCCCGTGTAGCCCTTGAGATACCACTCGGCAGGCACTTGGAGCGCGATACCCTGCCAGCCGATGGTGACGGGCAGGGTCGGGGATGCTGGCGTTCCTGCCCGTGCAAGTGGTTTCACTTATGCGCTTGTTCGGCTTCTTCTTCGGTACGCGTGGCGCGTCGGAACTCGCTCAGTGCTTCGCCGATCGAGCGTGCCAGTGCGGGCAGACGGCTTGCCCCAAACAGCACTAACACGATGACCAGCAGAATCATCCACTCCTGCGTACCCATGTATCCAAGAATCGGCATTCTGGTTCTCCTCCACTGGATAGTATACCCCATTTTGAAGGAGGGGCAACCCCTGTGAGTTTACGAGTCTTTTGGGCAGGTTTAGCATAGGCAGAGAGAGGGCTTTCGAGAAAAGTGGCTTGGGTATCCTGTCCATTTCGCACACGGGCGGGACGCCCGTGCTACGGTGTGGCTAATGGGCAGGATGCCCGTGCTACGAATCAGTTCGGCTGAATGGTGACCTTGCGGGCGTAATCTTTGCCTTCCTCGTCCCGAACTCGGTGGACGGTTGCGCGGGCGGGGGGCTTGATTTGCTCGGGCTTGATGACCTTACCCTGAAAGGTGAACTCGGTCTCCTCGTCGTAGTAGACCTCGCGCAGGTCGCCTCCTTGAGTGAGGAACCGTATCACCTTGCGCTGGCGATCGATGGCTTCAATCGTCCCTTTCAGCGAGGGCAGGGCACGCTCCCGACCGACCTCGGCACCCTTCTCGGCGTTGCTAACCGAGAGCAAGACCGTGTCCAAGTTCGAGAGCAGGCGCGGGGCAAGGTAGAGCGTCTCACCGATAGCGAAATCTTCCAACTTGGCGGGCTTATCGTCGCGTTCCCAGCGGGTGTTGGGGGTGTAGCGATAAGCGAACTGGCTCCCGTCTTCGAACTCAATCAGCAGATAGTTGCCCTCGACACCTCTGAGTTTGCCTTGTACCACGCCCCGACGCACTTTCATGAGCCACTCCCAAGTGTCGGGGTCTGCCATCTCACGAATCACGGGGCGAACCTGCGTGCCCACGCTCATGCGCACCACAACCGTCTGCCCCTCCATCTGGCGGAACTGGTCGACGGTGACGGGGCGTCGGTTCATCCAGAGCCGTGCGTTTCGGTAGAGTGTGGCGTTCACATCGGGCTTGTTATCGGTACGCTTGAGGATAATCGTGTTGCCACGCGGGTTGTAGGTTTCTAAACGCGCCTGAAAAATCTCGGTCTGGGCAAACCCAGCGAGCCACGCCAGACCGAACAGCACCGAAAGGATTGCTCTGCCTTTACTCATCACTCCTCCTCCGCATCCCACCATTTCGGCGTCGTTTGGCAAGATTCCTACAAAGCGTCGTGCAATCTGTCAAGGTACACTATTCTGCCGATGGAAGGAGTCGAGATAGTTCATGTAGGACATGTGCCCTTTCGCCCCGAAACGGGCACGCCCTATCATCTTTCGGTTGCGCTGGCGCGTCATTTGCCGTTGACTTATCTCAATCCGCCTTTGTCGTTGTCGCAGTGGGCAGGGCTTCGCACGAAGTATAGAGGTGAAGGAGAGGGCGTGAAGGTTCACTCGGTGGTTCTGCCAGGTGCCCTTCGTTTTCTACCGCGCAAGTGGCGTAAGAAACCGCTTCGTTGGCTTACTATGCCGGTCATGGTGGCGCGCTTGCGACACCTACGCCGTAAAAAAGTCATCTTATGGGTTTCGAATAGCGAGTCGGCGCTGTGGCTTCATCGCAAGCTCCGCCCTGAGTTGACCTGCTATCATCGTTTGGATGATTTTGGGGCGATGGACCCCCAATTAGAGCCGCTGGAGCGTGCGTTAGAGCAGATTGCTGACCTGATTTTTGTGGTTTCGCCTCACCTCATCCCCCAGCATCAAGCGCGGGGGCGTGCGGCGCATCTGCTTCCGAATGCCGTCAACACCAAGCTGTTTGCACAGGCTACTGAACCGACAACCGCAGTGCCCGCAGACCTGTTAGCCCTGCCTACACCGCGAATCGGTTTCGTTGGCACTCTCACGCCAAAATGGATCGATTTTGAGATGATGTTCGAAGCGGCCGAACGACGCCCGAACTGGTCGTTTGTGATGATTGGTCCGAAAGTGTCGTGGGAGCCAGCACGCCTGCCCACCAATTTCCATCTGCTTGGCGCGCGCCCCTATCACCAACTGCCTGCCTACCTAAAAGGCTTGGATGTGTGTCTGGTTCCTTTCAAAGACAATGCAATCACTCATGGAGCCAGCCCACTCAAATTGTATGAATATTTAGCCGCAGGACGAGCCATAGTGAGTACGCCCGTGCCTGATTTGCCTGCGTTTGAGGAGGTTGTATGGTGTGCCCGTACATCTGAAGAGCTCCTCTCGGCTATCGAACAGGCTCTTCCCTCTGCTCACGACCCACAGCAACAACGAAGGCGAATGGAGTATGTACAGCCTCACTCCTGGCAAGCGCGTGCCGAGACCGTCATTTCTCTGATTCGGAGCAGGCTTTCTTCTGGAGAAGCATCTCGGTGGTCGCTCTCAGCACATCCTGTGCAGTAATGGAGCGCATACACGCCCGATTATCGCCCCGACAAGTCCAAAAGCTACAGGTCGGCGCGCATAGGTGAGCGCCTTCCAATACGATATGGGGCGAACCGATGGGCGCGTAGTGCAACGCTTTACTGGGACCGAACACCGCCACGACTGGGGTGCCCACCGCTCCCGCGATGTGTGAGGGTCCCGTATCACCGCTAATCAGCAAGTCTAACTGACCGAGGCAGACAATCAATTCGTCTAAGTTCAGTTTGCCTGTGAGCGTCAGCGGGCGATAGTGCATCTTCTCAAGCACCGCCTCGGCTTGTGGAACATCGGATTGCGCGCCCAACAACACCACTTGTGCCCCCTGCTTCAAGAGCGTGTCGGCAACCAGCGCGAAGCGGTCGGGAAACCACTGCTTGTTCGGCGCGCTGGCGCCAGGGTTGACACCAATCAGAGGACGCTCACCGTGCCAGCCAGCTTCTTCTAACTTCTCGAAGGTCGTCTGGTGCGCTTCGGGGTCGGGAAATAGTTCCAACTTCCAATCGGAGACATCACATCCAATTTGCTGAACGATGCGACGCGCCATCTCGTTGATTTGATGTACATCGGACGGGATTAGCACAGGGTCGGTGAGCGTGCGCGAGAATCGTCCTTTGACCCCCCCACAACGACGAGGAATGCCTGCCAAAAAGGTATGAACCGCTTTCTCATCGCTGGTGTCCAGTATCACGGCGAGGTCGTAACGTCCCTTTCTCAGGCGTAGAATCTCCTGCAGTTTGCCACGCGCACCTTTGCCTAAGTGGCGTCGGTGGATTTCGCTGGGATACGGGCAGTTTTTGAGCAGAGGGTAGCCCCGATCCCCTGTGATGACCGTGATATGCGCACTGGGGAAACGCTGACGCAGGGCACGCAGGGCAGGCACGACATAGACTGCGTCGCCCAACCCAGCACGGGTCAGAACCACGATGCGCTGAGGTTCCTCAAGATGTCTGTGTCTCTCTCCCATTTAGATTTCTCTCCGTCCGCTAAGGGCATAACCGAGGGTGGCGGAGTCGGCGTAGTCTAAGTCTCCACCAACAGGCATTCCGTATGCGATACGGGTGACGCGCACGCCCAACGGCTTAATCAGGCGCCCGACATAGAGCGCGGTGGCATCCCCTTCCACCGTGGGTGGGGTCGCCAAAATGACTTCCCGAAAACTGCCCGACTGGACGCGATCGACCAGTTCGCGCAGTTTGAGGTCTTCGGGCTGAACACCATCGGCGGGCGAAATCAACCCGTGAAGCACATGATACAGTCCGTGATACTGCTCCAGCCGTTCAAGCGAGACCACATCGCGCGGGTCTGCCACCACACAGAGCTGGTCGCGCTCGCGGTTGGGGTCTTGGCACAGTTCGCAGAGCGGTTGCTCACTCAAGAAAAAGCACTGCTCACACAGGCGGATTCGGTGGCGCGCCTCAAGAAGAGCCGACGCAAGCCGTTCGACCTCTTCTTCAGGGCGCCGTATCAGATAGAGGGCAAGCCGTTGTGCCGAACGGGGTCCAATGCTCGGCAACCGCTCCAGCTGGGCGATGAGTTGGCGCAGAGCAGGGGGGAACACCATCGCTTAGAACGGGAATCCCATATTGCCTAATCCGCCTGTGAGCTGTTCCATTCGCTCCGCGCGGATGGCTTCCGCTTGATTTTGTGCCTCGCGCACTGCGCTCACAATCAGGTCTTGCAACATTTCGGGGTCGTCGGGGTCAATCGCTTCGGGCGCAATCTCAAGGCTCACAATCATCCCCTTGCCGTTGACCGTCGCTTTGACCACGCCCCCACCCGAGCTGGCTTGAACCTGGAGTTGTTCCATCTCCTCTTCAAAGCGCTGGGCATCTTCCATCATCTTTTGCGCCTGTTGCATCAGCTGGCGCATCTGTCCACCCGGTATCTTTGGCATCTTCATCGTCATCGAGCCTCCGCGCCAATTGTACCCGCTATCGGTATAATTCGGCTATGCGATTTTTGAGCGGGTTGCTTGTGGGAATGATACTGTTTGCGGGCTGTGCCAAAAAAGAGACGGTCTCACCCGAGCGTGCCCTATACAATCAGGCTGTCGAACGGGTCAGAGCGGGCGATTACGACGAGGCGAACAGGTTGCTGAAGCAGTATATTGACCAATCGGAGCATTTGACCCCTGCCCTGCGCGACGCCTATCTTGCCTACACACGCACCCCGAACTATCCACCTGAACGCGCTTATGAACTGCTGGTCGCCTACGAGCCGAAAGCGCGTGAGATTCCTGTGGAGGTAGACCGCGCCTCCTTCTACCAAGTGTTGGGCACATTAGGCTTCTTGGCGGGCAAAAATCAAGAGGCAGACCGATGGTTCCGAACGGCAGTGGAACTGGACCCCCAGAACCACCTTGCTCTGAACGACTACGCCTATATGTTGGCGGAGGAAGGGCGGGATTTAGAGCGCGCGCTCCAAATGGCTCAGCGAGCCGTAGCGATTAAGTCAGGGCAAGGCGCATACTACGACACACTCGGCTGGGTGCTTTATAAGATGGGGCGCTACGAAGAGGCACTGAGGGAGCTTCGGATTGCGGTGCAGACCGCTCCTGAGACGGCGGAACTGCGCTATCATATGGCAGCAACCTACGCCAAACTCGGACGCACTCAGGATGCGCTGGTGGAGTTGGAGAAAGCACTCGCATTAGACCCCCGACACGAAGCCTCGCGCCAACTCCAACAGGAACTGCAGGGCAAGCGGTAGGAGTAGCTCAAGACAGGGCGAACCATAATCGCGATGGACGAGATTACGGCTGAGTTTGCGCCTGAAGAGTGGAGCGCGGTGCCTCAAGAGCCACTGCGCGCCATTCCCCAAGTGAAGTTGGTGGCACGCTCGGAAATCGGGCTGGTGCGTGAGAACAACGAGGATAAGTTCGACTTCTATGAACCCGACGAATCTGAACTGTTAGCCAGCCGAGGCAAGGCATATGTGGTGTGCGACGGGATGGGCGGGCACAACGCAGGACAGATTGCCAGCGAGTTAGCCTCCAAGCAGTTCCTGTATGCTTACTATCATCTCGGAGGGGGCGCAACAGAGGCAGGCGAACGCGCCGTGCTTCAGGCGCACCACTACATCGCCGATATGGCGCGCAAAGTGCCCTCGCGCAAGGATATGGGCACAACGCTCACCGCGCTCATCCTGCGCCAAGATGAGGGAATGCTGGTGCATGTGGGCGACAGCCGTTGCTATCGCCTGAGAGATGGCGAATTCCAACGGCTCTCGCGTGACCACACCCTTGTCGCTCAACTGGTGGAACAGGGCTTAATCACGCCCGATATGGCACGCACTCACCCCTACAAAAATGTGATTCGCCAAGCAGTGGGTATCGTGAGTGAGGACGAACCCCTGCGACCCGATGTCGAGGTATTCCCCGTTCAAGCTGGCGACCTGTTCCTGCTCTGCTCGGACGGGCTGACAGACATGGTGGAAGACGCCGAAATCGCCGAGATTCTGACGAGCCTGCCCCCCACCCGCGCCGCATGGCGACTGGTCGACCGCGCTCTCGCTCAAGGCGGACACGACAATATCACGGTGATGTTGGTGCAGGTACTCAAGATAGAGAAGGTTTCCGATGAGGGAGCCGAACCCGAATAGGGAGGTACTGACGATGAGACGACAAACGAAAAATCTGTACGGACCGTTTCGAATGGGCATTCAGAGCTACTCGATGCGCAAGTTCAGCTTCGGGGATGCGCTCCGAATGACCCGTGAGTTGGGATTGGAGTATGTGGAGGCGTTTCCGATGCACCTCCCCTATTTCGCACCGCCTGAGAAGTGGCGCGACTCGGCACGGATGATTGCCGAATCGGGCAGGAAACTCATCGCTTACGGAGTGGTCGGATTCGGAGCGGAGGAGAAGACCGCACGCCAACTGTTCGAGTTCGCCAAAGCGATGGGTATCGAGGTGATTACCGCCGACCCTGAGCCTGCGAGTTTCGGCTACTTGGCGCGCCTGTGCGAGGAGTTCAAAATCCCGATAGCGATTCATAATCACGGTCCGAACTCACGCTACGACACCATTCGCTCGGTCGAGGAGGCGATGCGCGGTCAACCCCGCTGGATAGGCGCGTGTATCGATACCGCCCATTTCCTGCGTTCGGGCGAGAATCCTGTGGAGGCGGTGCGCCGCTTCGGCAAGGAGCGCGTCCACGCTGTGCATATCAAAGATGTGAAAGGGCGCACTCAATACACACGCTTAGGTAAGGGCGACCTGGACATCGTGGGCTTCCTGCGCGCCCTGCGTCAGATCGATTTCAAAGGCTCGTTCGCCCTGGAGTACGAAGAAGAGCCTGATGACCCAATGCCCGCTCTGCGTGAGTGCCTAACGGTTCTGCAAGAAGCGGTCAGGCGAATGGGATAGGCTCAGCGTAGCACGGTCTGGATGCGTGCTAAGGCGCGTGTGCCCCCATCTCGAAGCGAGAGCGCGCTGATTTGGACAAGGTCGCTACTGCCTGGACGCGCGCGTGGAACCCATACCCGCACCTGTATTTTGATGGCGTCGCCCGGAGCGATTTCGGGCGTAGGACTGGGCTGGGCTTCCGTGCGCCAGCGGTTGCCTTCTATCAGGAGTTGGTAGCGTTGGGGGTATCGGCTCAAGTTCACAATCGCCAGCCCATAGGTCATGATACGCGGAGTAAAGGCGACCTGTCGCTGGAAGTCAGGCTCGAGAGCGATTCCCGATTCGGCAGTTAGCACAATAGCGGAGTCGCTGAGGACTCTCCTGCCCCACACATCGTCCCATGCACGCTGGTCGCCCCGTAGGTAAAGTTCAAAGAAGGCGGTGAGCAGGCGTCGGGTAATCTGGAGTTGGGTGGCGCGTGACATTGGACCGCTATCGCAACCGAACACCGAGGTATCTTGGAAACCGCAATGCCACCCACCCTGTATCACAGGGAGCAGTTTCGGTGCAAAACCCGCGTTGTACATTCGTAGCCCGTGATTAGCGAGGGGCGTGATGGTGTCGTTGCTCCCCGAAATGAGGCTGTGGGGCACGGTGATATTGGGAGACTGCTGGATAGCGGAGGGGTTCGTTTCGGCAGCAGCGAGGGTCGCAATCGCACGAATGCGCGGGTCAGCCGCGGTCGCCAGCACACTTGCGCCACCGCCCATCGAGTGCCCCGATATGCCGAACTGGTCGGTCGCCACCTGCTGGTAGAGGCTGGAGGCAGGGCTGGCATGCTGTTGTTCCAGATAGGTCAGGCAGTGGCGCAGGTCTTCCGAGTAGCGCTGGTGGTTGGGGAACAGCCCCGTCTCCGACTCGGTGGCAATCACGAAGTAGCCCCAAGTGGCGAGATGCTCCAGCGTAGAGCGGTAGCGTTCGGGCGGTTGCAGAAATCCGTGCCCGAAGCTGACAGCGGGGTAAGGCGCTTCACTGCCGTCGTAGGGCGCGTTATCGCCTTGAACCGTCGCAGGATAGTAGAGTTGCGCGGTGAAAGTAGAACCGTTTGGACGCTGAACTGTTACGCGCCGTCTGCCAGCGCGGAATCGACCCGATGTTGAATAGTCGCTCATGACAGAACCCCTTTCGAGTAGATTATACCCATAAGCGGAGTTAGGGCAAATCTGACAAGACCTTCCCAAAAACACGGTGCAACCCCTGCCTTTTGCCCCCTGATTGTGGTATACTCTAAGTATACGGCTTGTGCGCGTTGAGGGATACCGATGGCAAAGCAGTCCACTCAGGAGACGAAGCAGTCCAGCCGAAAGGGGCACGGCTCTCCGTTTGAGAAGTTGCGGACGACGGGAGCCAGTGCGTACCGACTCTTTGCTCTGATTGCTTTTTATGCGCGCGCGCGCAACCCGCTCATCGATGCAGAGGTTATCCCCATCCTGCAGGCGCACCTGCCTGAAGTCTGCAAGAGTTATGAGTACGAGTTGATTGCCTATCGCATCACGCCCAATCAACTCCACCTGATTGTGGGGTTCAAGCCTGTGGATGCGATAGCCGACATCGTGAGCAATATCAAGCGAAGCACGGCACACCGCCTATTCGAATCGATTTCGGACCTGGAGCAACGAATTGGCAAGCGCAACTTCTGGGCAGAGGGCTACTTCGCAGAGAGCCTGAGCCACAGCCAAATTCTGAATCTCTTGCGCATGTGGCAATCCCGCGAGAAGAGCGAGGAGCATGCGGTGGTGGAGATTACCTTCAGTATGCACGAATTGCTCGGTCCGCGCCAGATGGAGCGCATGATGGAGCATCTCCTACCTGCTGAATGCGTGGTGATTCGGATGCTTTATGGACTGGAAGGCGAAAAAGAACATTCGCACGAAGAGGTCGCCGAACGCCTTTCGCTCAAACCTGAAGAAGTGCGCGAGATCGAGCGCGATGCCCTGAACCGAATGCGCAAACTGATTCAGGAAAAGTACCTTGCACGCGCAGGAGGGAAACGCCGTGAGTGAGTGCCTATTCTGTAAGTTCGCACGCCACGAAATCCCAACCCAAGTGGTCTACGAGGACGAACACGCTTTTGCTTTTCGCGATATTAACCCGCAGGCGCCCGTGCATATTCTGGTCATCCCGCGAGCGCATGTGGCGAACCTTGCCGATATGACGCCCGAACACGAGGGGCTGATGGGGCATCTGCTATGGGTCTGCGCGGAAATCGCCCGCCGTGAGGGAATCGAGGGCGAGGGCTACCGCGTGGTCGCCAACACGAACGCCAACGCAGGGCAGTCGGTCTATCATTTGCATTTTCACCTGTTAGGTGGGCGTGCGATGGGCTGGCCTCCAGGTTAGGATGGTTCCAGCCAGACTGTCCCGATGTGCTGGGCGATTCTCTCGATTCGGAACACCACTTCGCGCCCGCGCCGACGCTCTAAAGGAATTTCACGCTCTTCACCTGGCGCACGAAACACCGCCCGCTTCGGATTGAGCCAGCGGGGCAACATCACCAGCACCTCAATATCACTCTGTTCACGGAAGCGGTAGGCTTTCGGGTGCATCTCGTAGTCGTAGTTCGTGAGCCAGACAACCGCCGAGTCTTCCCCAACCAGCACACTCACATCGAGCTTTGTGGGCGATGTGGCAGAAAGCACGCGCCCTGCATTCGGTTGCCAGTCCATCGCAAGCAGGCGATTGCGTAGGGGTTGGAGAAACCGATTCAGCCGCGTCTGCTCCTCAAACGCCTCGCGCCCATGTTCGACCAGTTGCTCCACAAGGGGGGCGCGCTCCGATTCGGGCAAGCGCCTCAGCGCAGGAATGTCCTGCGCCTGCATATAGTAGCGTCGGAACTCGTCCTCATCAAAGCCGATGAACCACAGCACGCCTTTCGCCCCGCGCCCCAGCTGGAACCAGAGCTGGGTGCGTATCTCTTCGGGGGTGGGGCAGGAGCGTCCGAGTTCTCCATTCACCCACACGCGTTCGTCCCACCGATGCGCGCCCTGTGCCCACACCCAGAAGGGGAGCGGTTCGCAGTTCAGGCGCAAGTCTTCGGTGTAAGTGCCCGCTAACTCGATGAGGTTGCCCCACGGGAAGGGCGACATATCGGGCATCGGCGCGCCCACTCGGTAAGCGTCGTAGCAGGCGATGTCGGGCGTGGTCGCAAACTCACCGAACCGCCGAGAACGCGCCAAGTTGAGATAGACGGGGGGCGTAATCTGGCGGTCGCGAAACACCTTCGCCACCCGCTCGCACAGGGTCGGCAGATGCCAGTTATCGAACTGGGCGGGGTTCGCCCAGTCGGGTTCGTCTTTGATCATGTAGGCGATAATGTGCGGGTTCTCTTTGTTGCGCTCGATGAATTGGGTAGCGGGTCGGGGAAAACCTGCGAACACCAGCGCTTTGACCCCTTTCTGGGGGCAGGTCTCTTGGAAGGCGCGCCGTTCGGTTTCGCTGAGTTCACTGCCTGCGCCCATCACGAAGGTATCGAAGGCGCGTGCGCGCCATCGCTCCATCTCCTGCGGGTCTTCCCAAACTTGGGTACGCCATGTGCCGAGCGGGAAATGGCGCGCCATCGGTCGCACCAGTCCACCTGTCATCGTCTGCTGATTGCCCGTGCGTCCATCCACTTGGAGGGGCAGTTGCTGATAGGGTGGGGGTACAGTTCGCAAAGTGGCAGTCAGGAAGGTCAGCTCGCTCGGTTCCAGAGTGCGCAGGAGTGTGCTGAAACGCACTTCGCGCCCCCCAACCCGCAGGCGTTCGATAGTCCACCCACGCTGGGTGTCATCGTTGCGCACCACCACCTTGAGCGTGCGTCCCTCCAGCCAAGCATAGGCTAAGGTCAGAGGCGAGGTCTTTGTCGGCAGAACACTCTCCACACGCTCGCCGTCGGAGAAAAGGAGTTGAAGTTTTAGCGGTGTGCGCTGGAGTAGGCTCGCTTGAAGGTTGATAATGATTAGCGTCGTGCCGTTTGGGGGCACTGGCTCTGGCTCCACACGGAACCAGTTGAGGCCCCGCCCGTTCGAGAGCGTCTCCAGCGGTTGACCGTTGAGGTCGAGCGCGCTGATGTTGCGCGAGCGTCGGGTGGGATTGTGCAGAAAAACCCAGAAAGTACCGCCTAACTGCCGAAGCGACGGCTGCGGCTCCAGTATCTTCGGGCTGGAGCGGTGCGGACGATAGTAGGACTCGATGCGCATAGTGTGCCTATTCGCCCTTTGTGCCGAGTTCCCTACTCTATTCGGGGTCGCGCCAGACGCCATCTGCCTTCAGCAGGGCGATGAGCTCTTCCACTCCCCGTTCGGCAGGGATGTCGTTCTTGACCAACTGTCCCTGTCGGTAGAGCGCAATCTTCCCGCCACTGCGCCCGACATAGCCGTAGTCCGCATCTGCCATTTCGCCTGGACCGTTCACGATACAGCCCATCACGGCGATGTCCAGCCCCACAAGGTGTTTGGTCGCCTCGCGCACCTGGTTCAGCACGGTAGGCAGATCGAACTTCGTGCGCCCACAGGAGGGGCAAGCGATATACTCCACCTTCGTCTTGCGCAAGCCCAGCGCTTGGAGAATATCATAGCAGACTTCGATTTCGTTTATCGGGTCTTCCGCGAGCGAGACCCGAATCGTGTCGCCGATCCCTTCCGCCAAGAGTGTGCCTATCCCGATGGCGCTTTTGATGCGTGCGTACATCCCATCGCCCGCCTCGGTCACGCCCAGGTGAATCGGGTAGTCCATCCCTTCTTGTTCCATTCGTTGTGCCATGAGACGGTTGGCAGAGAGCATAATCGGCACTCGGCTCGCCTTGAGTGAGATGACCAGATTCTTGAAATCGTGCGCCTCACAGATTCGGATATACTCCATCGCCGACTCGACCATCCCTGTGGGCGAGTCGCCATACATCACCTTGATACGCTCGGAGAGGGAACCGTGATTGACCCCGATGCGCATCGCCAGCCCGCGCTCCTTGCACGCCTTGATGACGGGCAGGAACGCCTGCTCAATTGCCTCCAGCTCTTGTTGAATTTCGCTTTCGGTGTACTCGGTTCGGCTGGGGTCAGGTTTGCGGAACACGAACAGCCCCGGATTGATGCGCACCTTGTCCACATGTTTGGTGCATTCAAGGGCAATGTCCATCCCCTGATGATGCACATCGGCAACAAGGGGGATGTGCTCGTAGCCACGCCGTATGAGCTCTGCGCGGATTTCGCCAAGATTCTGCGCTTCGCGCAGATTCGGTGCCGTGACCCGCACGATTTCGCACCCCGCTTCGTAGAGTTGGATAATCTGTTCGACGGCGGCGGGCGTGTTCATCGTTTCGGCGGTAATCATCGACTGCACGCGGACGGGGTTGTTTCCACCGATTGCGGTGCTTCCGACCTGAACGGTGCGGGTGCGTCGGCGCGGTTTCGCCAGAGGCAACTGCACCGAGGTCAGCGGTACGACCGAGCTTGCCATAGCGAAAGAATTATACCAGAGGTACACGTGAGGGGTGGCTTGGGCATCTCGCCCATCAGCCAACGGTAGCATGGGCGTGCGCCCGTGCCTTGCAATTTGAGCCGAAAACGAAAAATATTGCCCCCTCCCGACACTTCGGAAGGAGGTCTGTGAGTTTATACGCAAGAGTTACATCTTACCCATACTTCGGATAACAGCACTTTTTGTACTTCTTTCCACTTCCGCAGGGGCAGGGGTCGTTGCGCCCGACTTTGCCCGAAGCGGTTTGAGCAGGGACATTTTGGGATGTCTCGCCGTCTTCATCACTCAAGCGCTGGATTCCTGCGTTGGCGCGCATCGCCATCGGCGAGTTCGCATCGCCCCCCACACGCACCACCTGACGCGGCTGGGGCGGTACTACCTGCGCGTGGAACAGGAACATCACCACATCGTTGCGAATCGCATCGAGCGTATCGGCGAAGATTTTGGACGCCTCCTGCTTGTACGCCACAAGCGGGTCGATCTGACCATATCCGCGCAGACCGATACCCTCACGCAGGTAGTCCATCGAAGCAAGATGCTCCACCCATCGGCGCGTGATGACCTGAAGCATGAAGTAGCGCTCCAGCTCACGCATCATTTCGGGCGTGAGTTGTTCCTCGCGCATCTCGTAGGCTTGGATAGCCCACTCCTCCACCTGCTCCACCAGCAGGTCGTGGCGCGTGAAGGTGAAGTCGTCGGGTTTCACGAACAGTTCGAGCGGGAACACCGAGTTGAGCCTCTGATAAAGCCCCTGCAAGTCCCACTCGGTTGGGGGCAGATTGCGCGGGGCATACTCATCAACAAGGTCCAGCACCAACTCGCGCACGAACTCCAACGCGCGCTCGCGCGTATCCTTGCCCTCCAAAATCTGGCGACGCAGACCATAGATTTGGATACGCTGTTTATTCAACACATCGTCGTACTGCAGAACATGCTTGCGAATCGAGAAGTGGTGCAGTTCGATGCGTTTCTGGGCGTTCTCGATGGCTTTGGTGAGCATTTTGGCTTCCAGAGGCTCATCTTCGGGCCAAGTTTTAAGTAAGGGGCTGTTGCGCAAGTTCTCACCGAACAGGCGCACCAACTCGTCGTCCAGCGAGAGGAAGAAGCGCGATTCACCGGGGTCGCCCTGACGCCCTGCACGCCCTCGGAGCTGGTTATCGATGCGTCGGCTCTCGTGGCGTTCAGTTCCCAGCACGAACAGTCCGCCCAGTTTGCGAACCTCTTCAGCAGCCACAGAGCGCTCTTGCTCGGAGAGGGGCAAGGGTGGCGCAGCGCGCTCTTTGCCCCCGCGTCGGAACGACATCAACTCTTGGTGGTCGGCTTCTGAATCGGTCTGCTCTTGTTCGTTCTCTTCGGTTTTGACCACCGAGCCACCGAGCAGGATGTCCACTCCGCGCCCTGCCATGTTGGTCGCAATCGTCACGGCACCCTTGCGTCCCGCTTCGGCGATGATGCGCGCCTCCTTCTCGTGGAACTTGGCGTTCAGCACATTGTGGGGAATGCCGTGTTCCATCGCCTCGATGAAGTAGTGTGCATTCTCCTCAGGCAGTTCCCAGTGTTCGAGGAACCAGTTCACATGCGCAGGGTCGGTGGCGCTGGTGGGCATATTCAGCGCACGTAACATCGGGGTAATCTGACGAAGCGAGAGCGTGTTGAGGGGCATCCGCAGGGTGTTGCGCCACTCCTCTTTTTGCTTCTTGTCGATCTCTTTCGCATCATCCAGCGCACGGCGCACGCGCTCAATCAGCACCAGCAACTGCAACTTATCAAAAGTGAGCCGTGAAGAGACCACCTCCGACATCTCGATGGAGCGTGTGCCGACCAGCACGGGCTGTTGCTTGGTGTAGAGGCGAAGAATCTCCAACGCAATCCCGCGCAACTTGGTTTCCAAATTCTTATAGACGACATCGGGGTGATCGATTCGAATCATCGGGCGGTGAGTGGGAATACAGACCACATCCATCCCGTAGATTTTGCGGAACTCTTCCTCTTCGGTCTTGGCGGTTCCCGTCATACCCGCCAGTTTCTTGTAGAGTCGGAAATAGTTCTGGAAGGTCACGACGGCAATCGTCTGGCTCTCTTGCTTGATAGCGACGCCCTCTTTTGCCTCGATTGCTTGGTGAATCCCATCGCTGAGTCGTCTGCCGTGCATCAGGCGTCCCGTGAACTCGTCTACAAGGATAATCTCGCCGTTGCGCACGACATAGTGAATATCTTTCTTGAAGTAGCCGTGCGCTTTGAGCGATGCGTTGATGTAGGGCATCAGCTCCACCTCGTCGGCGAGGTTCTTGATACCCATCATCTGCTCTAACCGCTCGATCCCCTCTTCGGTGAGTGTGACGGCGTGATGTTTCTCATCGACCTTATAGTCGCGTTCGGGTTGAAGCCTGCGTATGAACGAGTCGACCTTATAGTAGAGGCTCAGGTCTTCCTCAATTTGTCCTGAGATGATGTGAGGGGTTCGTGCCTCGTCGATGAGGATGCTGTCCACCTCGTCGATAATGGCGAAGTTGAGTTCGCGCTGGGAGGTGTCTTCGAGGCGGTAGACCATATTGTCGCGCAGGTAGTCGAAGGCGAACTCGTGGTTCGTGCCATAGGTGATGTCGGCGGCGTAGGCTTCTCGGCGGGTGACTTCGCGCAGGTGCAGGTAGCGCGGGTCGGGGTGGACATAGCCCGGCTCGTAGATGTAGGAGCCACCGCGCTCATCGGTCTCGGCACTTTGCCCTTGAATCACGCCTACGGTCAAGCCAAGCAGGTGATAGATGGGTGCCATCCAGACGGCGTCGCGTCGGGCAAGGTAGTCGTTCACCGTAACGAGGTGGACGCCTTTTCCTTCCAATGCGTTCAGGTACAGGGGCAGGGTTGCGACCAGTGTCTTGCCTTCGCCAGTTCGCATCTCGGCGATACGCCCTTGATGAAGCACCATTCCACCGAGCAGTTGGACATCGAAGTGGCGCATGTTCAGGGTGCGTCGCGCCGCCTCACGGCAGACTGCAAACGCTTCGGGCAAAATATCGTCGAGGGTCTCTCCGTCCTGAAGGCGTTTTTTGAATTCGTCCGTTTTCGCTCTGAGTTGTTCGTTGCTCAGGGCTTGGATTTCGGGTTCGAGCGCGTTGATTTTAGCGACAATCGGTTGCATGCGCTTCACATCGCGCTCGGTCGTATCCAGCAGTTTCTTCAACCACTCTCTAACTAACATAGTTTCCTCCGCACTTGGGGCAGATAGAATGATACCCTATCGCACTCTATCGGCAGGCGTGCGGTTTTGCTGGAGTAGAGAATGGGGAGTGGGGAGTCGTAGCACGGGCGTCTCACCCGTGTGCTTCTCGGTCAGCCCTCACCCCCAGCCCCTCTCCCACGCTGTGGGAGAGGGGGGTTTGGCTCCCTCCCTCTCCTGAAGCGTCGGGAGAGGGAGGGCTGGGGTGGGTGAGGGCTATCATTCGGGTCTGGGGGTGAGGGCTAATCTTCGCTGCGCTCAGAATGACGCCCTTTTCATTCTACATTCACAATCCCTCGAAAGACCTCGACGGCGGGACCGGTCATCAGCAGTTCGCCGTTGGTATGCCACTCGATAAGAAGCGGACCGCCTGGCATTCGGATGGTGGCACGGCGTTCCAGAAGCCCTGCCAAGTGTCCTGCGACCAACACGGCACACGCGCCCGTGCCACACGCTTGGGTCAAACCTACCCCACGCTCCCACGAACGAGCGTCTGCCTCGCTGGGGCTGACCACCTGCGCCACCTGCACATTCGTACCTTCGGGAAAGCGCGGGTGACGTTCGATAGCGGGTCCGAGCGTCTCTAAAGGGAACTTGTCGAGCCTATCGGTGAACAGCACGGCGTGGGGCGTGCCAGTGTTGACCGCACGAACGGTCAGGCTCTGACCTGTTATGATGAGTGTCTCCAGTTCAGGTTCGGCGTGGGGCACCCCCATCTGAACGGTGTAGCCCCACTCTCGGCGCCAGACGGTTTTGATGCCTGCGTCGGTTTCGATTCTCAGTTCCTCACGGTCGGGGCAGTAGTCGGTGAACAGATAGTGCGCGAAACAGCGGATACCGTTGCCACACATCTCGGCGCGGGAGCCGTCAGCGTTGATGATGCGCATTCGGTAATCAGCAACCGACGAAGGTTCCAGAATCAGCAGACCGTCTGCGCCGACCCCTGTCCGACGCGCGCAGAGGCTCGGCGCCAGCGCCCGCCAGTTGTGAGAAACCGCCCCCAAGCGCAGGGTATCAAAGAGCAGGAAGTCGTTGGCGTTCCCGTGCAGTTTGACGAACGGGGTTCGGCTCACTCCTCGAAGTCGCCACCTTCTGCTTGCGGTCGGGAAGGACCGTAGCCGGGCACTGGGCGCGACGGCACGATGGAAGTGACCGCGTGCTTATAGACCAGCTGGACGGGCTTACCCGGACTTTCCAGCAGGATGGTGAACGCATCGAAGCCTCGCACCACACCTCTCAACTGAAGCCCACCGCTCAGGTAGATGGTAACGCCGATGCCTTCCTTGCGCACCTGATTCAAAAACATATCCTGCAGATTAATCGATTTCGCCATTCGTCATGACCTCCCTACTCCTCTATCATCGTTCGCAGTCTTTGTGCAATCATCTCAGCAGAGTCATCAACCTCGATCCAGTGGATGCCTGGCTCTTTGCGGAACCAGGTCATCTGACGCTTTGCGAACCGCCTCGTATCGCGTTTCCAGAGCTGTATCGCCTCCTCAAGAGACACCGTCCCCTGTAGACACGCTATCAGATGGCGGTAGCCTAACCCTTTTAGGGCTGGCAGGTCTATATTGTACCCGCTCTGCAACAGATTCTGTACCTCTTGCAACATCCCTTGTGCCAGCATCTGGTCAACGCGTGCATCGATTCGTTGATAAAGTTTTTCGCGTGGCATAGTCAGCCCAAATTTAAGCGTCGGGATTTCCGAATCGGCGCGCGCTTGCCACTGGCTGAGCGGGACACCTGTCATTTGATAGACCTCCAGCGCACGCACGATTCGCACGGTGTCGTTGGGGTGGATTCGTGCGCCAGCGGTGGGGTCGATCTGCATCAACCGTTGGTGTAGGGCAGGCGCACCCAGCGCTTTCGCCTGCTCCATCAGATTGGCGCGCAGGCTGGGGTCGGAAGGTGGAGGCGCAAGGCTGAAACCGTGAAGCAATACCCGTAGGTACAATCCCGTGCCCCCCACAAGCAGAACACGCTTGCCCCGCGCTTGGATGTCCCGAATCGCCTCCAGCGCCAGATTGCGAAACTTCGATGCGGTGAACACCTCGTCGGGGTCGGCGACATCGAGCAGGTGGAAACGCACCCGCGCACGCTCCTCAGGTGTCGGCTTCGCCGTGCCGATATCCAGCCCCCGATAGACCGCGCCCGAGTCGACCGAGATAATCTCGCCCCCAAGCCTCTCCGCCAGCCGAATGCCTACCTCGGTCTTGCCCACCGCCGTCGGTCCGACGATTGCAATCAGGGGTTCCATCCCCCGTAAGTGTACCTATCGTCAGCACTGCTTAGAGTGGAACAAAGCGGTGGGAGGGGCGGACGGAGGTTCGCCTATCAGTTCACTATGAGACACTTTGCAGGAGTTGGGGCATTTTGTGTTCTGGGTTTGTTGTGGGGTGTCGGTGTGGCACAGGGGCAGTGGTTCCAAGCCGACCCGAGCCAGCCCGATGTGTACTATGTGGCAGATGAGTTGGTGGTGGGGCTGTCGGAGAGTGAGCCGACCGCACTCGCACGGCAGGCGATGCTCTTTATGGGGCAACCTATTCGGTTCAATCCTGCCACAAGCAGTTATGTAATCCGCCTGCCACGCGGGATTGATGTGGAAAGTGCGCGCCAGTTCCTCAGCCTCATGCCCGGCGTGCGCTATGCCGAGCCGAACTATCTGGTCTCGATATGCAACAATCCTAACGACCCGCGCTATTCAGGACAGTATGCACTCCAACGGATTCAAGCGCCCCAAGCGTGGAGCATCTGGAACCCTCAGCGCACGACCTATATCGCCATCGTGGACACAGGGATCGACCACAACCATCCCGACTTGGCACAGAAAATGCGACGCCACTCCGACGGCTCGGTCTACGGCTACAACGCTATCTACAATGTGCCCAACGCTTGGGACGATAACGGGCACGGCACGCACTGCGCGGGGATTGCGGCGGGACACATCGATAACGGGGTCGGCATAGCGGGCGTGGCGGGCTGGAATCCTTCCAATGCCAACGCTCAGCAGCTCATCCAGCTAATGCCTGTGAAGGTGCTGACCGCTCAAGGCTACGGCACTTTCGCCGATGTGGCGCGTGGAATCACTTGGGCGGCAGATAACGGGGCGCATATCATCAGCCTGAGCCTTGGTGCAACGGTCGGGAGCCAACAGGTCGCCGATGCGGTGAACTACGCTTGGAATCGTGGATGCCTAATTGTCGCCGCGGCGGGCAATAACGGCGAGCCGAACCCGTTCTACCCTGCTTACTACGAGCGTGTGATTGCGGTCGCTGCAACCGATATGAACGACCGCCTGACCAACTTCTCGCAGTACGGGAGCTGGGTGGACATCGCTGCGCCAGGGCTTTGGATCGACTCCACCGTGCCCGGCGGGGGCTACGAAGTGTGGAGCGGAACCTCGATGGCGTGCCCCCATGTGGCGGGCGTCGCGGGACTCGTGTGGTCTCAAGCCCCCACACTTACTAATCAGCAGGTGCGCGAGGTTATTGAGAGCAACACCGACCCCTACCTGCCGTTCGAAGAGCGCCAGATTGCACCGAATGCAGGGCGTGTGAACGCTTATCGTGCGCTTTCCGCCGCGCCCGACACCACCCATCCTATTCAAGATTTCACGCTGAGCCAACAGAGTATTGCAGGAGGTCAGAGCCTCACCGGAACCGTCGTGTTAGCCTCTCCTGCGGGGTCAGGGGGAGTTGTCGTGGCGCTGAGTACCAACCACTCAAACATCGTGGGAGTTCCTACCAGCATTACGGTGCCATCGGGACAGCGTCAAACGAGTTTCACGATTACGACCCAGCGTGTGGGTTCGCCGACCAGTGTGCAGATTACTGCTACGGTGAATGGGCGGAGCCGTTCGGCGTCGCTCACCATCACGCCCAGCCTGCGCCTGCGCTCAATCACGATTAACCCGCCCAGCGTGCTGGGAGGCAACTCGGCGACGGGCACTGTGGAACTCACAGAGCCTGCGCCTGCTGGGGGCGTTGTGGTATCCCTGAACCGCTCGGTCAGTGGGGCTTCGGTCAATATGCCGAACAGTGTCACGATACCTCAGGGACAGACTCGTGCCACCTTCACGATTCAGACCCAGCCTGTGAGCCGACCAGCGACTTTGACAGTCTCGTCCAACCTGAACGGTTCTCAAGCGCAAGCAACGCTCACTATTCAATCCCCCAGTATCCAGATGGTGATGGTCTCGCCCTCATCAACACTGGGTGGGCGCTCGGTGTTATTGCAAGTGCGCTTGAACGGGCTTGCACCAGCGGGTGGGCTGTACATCCAACTCAGTAGCACTCATCCCAACCGTGTGTTGTTGCCCAGCACGCTGTACATCCCAGCGGGTCGCAACTCCGCCTCGATAAGGGTTCCGACCACGCGCGGGCGCGGCATAACGCGGGTCACGATTACCGCTCGGTATGGCAACTCTTCTCGTTCGGCTGTGCTTCAACTGCGGAACTGAGTGCCTCCCGTCGCTTGTATCTATGTGGAGGAAGCGCGCTTAGAAAAGTAGCTTGGGCATCCTGCCCATTATGCAAAGAGTGGCTTGGGCATCCCTGCCCATTTTGCACACGGGCAGGACGCCTATGCCACAGTATGGCTAATGGGCAAGATGCCCGTGCTACGATGAAGTAGCTAAGGCATCCCTGCCCATTTTGCACACGGGCAGGACGCCCGCCAACGAATAGGTTTTGGCGTTCTACTTCGTGCGAGACCGCCTTCGTACCTGACTGCGAATATCGCTATCCGCTGGGGACAGTTGTTCGGCGCGCGCCCAGTCCGCCTTCGCCTCGTCGTGCCTCCCCATCTCTTCAAGCAAGTCGCCTCTGCCAATCAGAGCCGCGGCAACGGTATGGGGCGGTGCGTTCGGGTACTCATAGGACAGCACTGCTTCCTCGACCCCACAAGTGTCGATTGCTCATGGCGACCTCCATACAAAAGATACTGGAAATCCTAGAGGAATCCTACTGTTTCCGATTGTAGAGGTTTCCCAGTGTTTGCGGTGTATCGGGTATACTTTCAATTGTAGGTGATTTGGCATGACACAAGCCACAGCCCCAACCAAACCCAAACGCACCACCAAACGCAAAAAAAATACAACAGGCGAGACCGAAAAACTCCTCGCCCAAGCCTTCCCTTACATCCCTGACATCCTACCCGCGGAGGACGATGAACCGTTGGAAACTGATTGGCATCTGATGCAAATCCACCTCCTGCTCGACCTCATCCGCCAACTCTGGCACGAACGCAACGACTTCTATGCAGGGGGCAACACCTTCGTCTACTACAGCGCCGAACAAGCCCAAAGCGTCATCCAAAACCGCCCCCTCTACAAAGGACCTGACTTTTTCATCGTGAAGGGAGTGGATGGGGGCAAACCGCGTTCGTACTGGAATGTGTGGAACGAAGGCGGGCGTTTCCCCGATGTGATTTTTGAGTTGAGTTCGCCGTCGACGGCACGCAAGGACAGGGTGGAGAATGTGGCGTTGTATGGGCGCGTGTTTGCGACGCCTGAGTATTTTATTTGTGACCCTGACAAGGGGGAGTTGCTGGGGTATCGGTTGACGAGTCGTCGGGAGTATGCGCCGATAGCGCCCGATGAGCGGGGTTGGTTGTGGAGCGAGCAGTTGGAGGTGTGGGTTGGTTTTTGGGAGGGGGAGTATCACGGTCGGGTTCGTCGTTGGGTGCGTTGGTGGACGGGTGAGGGTGAGTTAGTGCCAACGCCGTACGAAGCTCAGTTAGCGCGTGCGGAAGCCGAGCGTCAGCGTGCGGAGGCTGAGCGTCAGCGTGCGGAGGAAGAACGCCGACGCGCGGAGGAAGCGACCCAGCGAGCCGAGCAACTTGCCCAACGCCTACGCGAACTCGGTATCGACCCAGACCTGATGTAGTCGGAAGATTCAGATTGGCGTCTTTGTAGGAGACTGCTCACTCCTCACAATCTTCCTCGTCGAACGCTGAGCGGTCTTCCTTGAGACGCCACGAACGCAACTCTTTCGGCTCGCCCTTCTGCACCGAGACAATCACATAAGAGTAGTAGGGTAGGGCATGCTGGCGGTCATATTCCGATGGGACGGCAGGATGGTCAGGGTGGGAGTGATAGAAGCCGAGCAGGAGTAGCCCCTCGCGCGTGGCTTTGCGCTCCACCATTAGCACCTGTTGGGGGCTAACATAGAAGCGTCGCTCACGCTCGTCGGTGCGCTCGTTGTTGAGGCGTACAAGCGTCGTGATTCGGCGCACAGAACCCTCTTCCAGCCCCAACAGCGCGCCACAGCACTCGTGGGGATAGTCCTCGCGGGCATGGGCGCGTATCGCCTCGGCGATGCCTTCATCGAACTTTAGCCTAAAATCGGTCATCGTCCCAGAATGGGTCAGAGAGATACTTGTCCGCCGAGTCGCACAGAATCGTCACAATCACCGCTTGGGGCGTGCGCCCTTCCGATTCGGCTTGGGCGACAATCCCCTCAGCGACCTGCAGGCTCATCGCGACCGCCGCACCCGCCGAGATACCCACCAGCAAACCCTCTTCACGCGCCAGACGCTTCACCATGCGGTATGCTGACTCGGTGGAGATGCGCAGGTCTTGGTTCGCTAAGGTCGGGTCGTAGATACCGGGCACAATCGCCGTCTCCATATGCTTGAGACCTTCCAACCCGTGGAAGGGCGAGTCGGGCTGGAACGAAATGCACTGGATATTCGGGTGATATTCGCGCAGGCGTCGGCTTGTACCGGTGAAAGTGCCCGATGTGCCCAGCCCTGCCACAAAGTGAGTGATGCGCCCTTCGGTCTGTTGCCAGATTTCGACGCCGGTGGTCTCGTAGTGCGCCTGCCAGTTGGCGGGGTTGTTGTATTGGTCGGCATAGTAGTAGCGTTCGGGGCACTCGGCATAGAGTTGGCGTGCCTTGCGGATTGCGCCGTCCGAGCTTTCCAGTGGGTCGGTCAGGATGACCTCCGCGCCGTAGGCTTTCAGGATGCGCTTGCGCTCTTCGCTCACATTCGCAGGCATGCAGAGCGTGACCCCGAACCCCAGCGCAGCGCCAATCATCGCAAATGCAATCCCTGTATTGCCTGATGTGGCGTCAAGGAGTCGCTTGTCGGGGGTCAGCTCACCCCGCTCGATAGCGGTGCGCACGATGTTCCACGCAGGGCGGTCTTTCACCGAACCGCCGGGATTGAACCACTCCGCTTTACCGTAGATTTCGATGGTTTCGGGCAGATGTGCCGTCACCTTGCGCAGGCGAATGAGCGGCGTGTAGCCAATCAGATCGACCACATCCGTCACCTGCTGGAGGTGGTGAGGCAACCGCATATAGCACGGATAACTCATAGCGCGTTTTAGATACCTCCTGAGTCATAATGCCAACCCGATGGTTAGCCATACTAAGGATACCCGATAGCGGGTATTGTATCGTTATGCGACGACTGCCACGATTACGGGTTTTTGAGGAGGCAGGGCATCTCGGCTCTCGGCGTTTTCTGGTGACAGAGCAGGGGAAGCCGTTTTTCTATCAAGGCGACACTGCTTGGGAGCTGTTTCATCGGCTGAATCTGGAGGAGGCGGAACTTTATCTGCGCGACCGCGCCCGAAAGGGCTACACGGTCATTCAAGCGGTGGTGCTGGCAGAGTTGGACGGACTGCGCACGCCCAATCCTTATGGACACCTCCCGCTTCACGATGAAGACCCCACCAAGCCCAACGAAGCCTACCTCCAGCATGTGGATGCGATTGTGAACCGAGCAGAGGCGTTGGGAATGTACATCGGGATGCTCCCCACTTGGGGCGACAAGTTCAACCGTAAGTGGGGCGTCGGACCCGAAATCTTCACGCCCGAAAATGCGCGCATCTATGGCGAATATCTTGGGCGACGCTATAAAGACAAGCCGATTATCTGGATTCTGGGAGGCGACCGAGCCGTCGAGAACGATACGCACAAAGCAATCGTACGGGCGATGGCGGAAGGACTGCGCGCAGGGGATGGCGGAGCGCACCTGATAACCTATCACGCTTGGGGCGGACTCCAAGCCTCCCAAATCCTGCACGCCGAGCCGTGGCTCGATTTCAATATGCTCCAGTCGGGGCACTCCAAACAGTACGAGCACAACGACGATTGGATTACCGAGAATCTCAACCTTCAGCCCCCAAAGCCGTGTATGGATGGCGAGCCGAACTATGAGAATCACCCGATCAACTTCAATCCTGAGAACGGCTGGTTTGGGGAGTTCGATGTTCGGCGTGCGTGCTACTTGGCGTTGTTCGCGGGTGCGCACGGGCACACTTACGGCTGTCATGAAATCTGGCAGATGTATGAGCCGAGCAAACACGAGCCGATTACACAGGCGCGCATCAGTTGGCGTCAGGCGTTGAAGTTGCCTGGCTCAAGTCAAATCCAGTACGCCAAGCGGTTGGTGCTGTCGCGTCCGATGTTGGAGCGTGTGCCCGACCAGACGCTGATACGCTCGGATGTAGGCAAGGGCGCGATGCGTATGCGGGCGTGTCGTTCGGCGGAGGGCAGTTATGCGTTTGTCTATGTGCCTCCGATGGGCAGGGTGTTCACGATTGCGACTGGCAAGTTGGGGGGGCGACGCATAAGAGGCTGGTGGTACAACCCCCGCAACGGGCGCGTACAGAAAATTGGCAGCTGGGCGCGTGCAGAGGAGCGCACCTTCCGCTCGCCAGACCCCCAGCAGGATTGGGTGTTGGTGCTGGATGAGGAGGCACGTCGGTTCCCCCCACCAGGACGGTTGAGGTAGTTCCCTGTATGTTTAGGACTATCAGTGTTCTGGGTGATGAAAGGGATGAAGCGGGGGTGGCACGACTGTCCCCTACCCGCTCCCCATTCCCTACTCCCCATACCCTCAAAACACCACCACCTTTGCGCTGTCCACACCCTCCAGCGATTGTATCGCACTGAGCAGGTCGGGGCTAATCGGTTCATCTAACTGCGAAATCATAATGGCGCGTCCGCCCACCTGTTCGCGCCCAACATGCATCCCTGCGATGTTCACTTGGCTCGCACCGAGCAGAGTGCCCACTCGCCCGATGATGCCGGGGCGGTCTTGGTGTTCGGTGAAGAGCAGGACACCTTCGGGTTTGATGTCCACGAACAGCCCGTCGATATGAGTGATTCGGAGGTCGTTGCGCCCGAACACTGTGCCTGTGAGCCGTTGTTCAGTATGCCCTGCGATTGCGGTGGTATGAATCGTGTCGGGATAGGGGTCGCTTTCGGGGCGGGCGCTCCATTCCAGTTTCACTCCACGCTGACGCGCAATCAGCGGGGCGTTCACAAGGTTCACTGGGTCAGCACTGGTGCGCCCGAACAGCCCCACCAGCACCGCGCGCGCCATCACCTCCAGCGGGAAGCCCTCCCACTCCCCTGCAAACTGCACACGCACCGATTCCACAGGCACACCAAGCAGTTGGGCGTGGAGACTGCCCATCCGCTCCAAAAGTTGCAGGTAGGGCGCAACGCGCTCCATCTGCTCGGCAGGGATTGGGGGCAGGTTCACAGGGTGGCGTGGAACCCCACCCGTCAGCACCGCCACAATCTGCTCAGCGACATCCAACACAACCTTCACTTGCGCTTCCTCGGTCGATGCGCCGAGGTGGGGGGTCAACACATTCTGGGGCTGGTGAAGCACCTTGAGGTCGCCAGGAGGCGGCTCTTGGGGGAACACATCGAGCGCGCATCCCGCCACATGCCCCGACTCGATAAACTCGGCAAGCGCATCCAAGTCGATGAGTTCGCCCCGCGCGCAGTTGATAATCCGAACTCCCTGTTTTGTCTTGGCGAGGTTCTCCCGATTGAGCAGGTGGCGTGTTTCGTCGGTGAGAGGGGCGTGCAGACTGATGAAATCGCTGTGGCTCAGCAGGGTCTCCAACTCAACAGGCTCTGCACCGAGTTGTTGGATGGTGTTGGGGGGCATGTGGGGGTCATATGCCAGCACCTGCATGCCGAACGCGCGTGCGCGCCGTGCTACCTCCCGTCCGATTTTGCCGATTCCCACAATGCCCAGCGTCTTGCGCGAAAGTTCCGCGCCGACAAACTGATTGCGTTTCCATTCCCCCGCCCGCAGTGAGCGGTCGGCTTGGGGAATCTTGCGTGCGAGTGCGAGGATGAGCGCGAAGGTCAGCTCCGCTGCAGCAATCGTGTTGCCTTCGGGCGAGTTGACCACCACAATCCCGCGCTCGGTGGCGGTAGCGACATCGATGTTGTCCACACCCACCCCTGCACGCCCGACTACCTTCAGCTGTACGCCCGCCCGAAGCAGTTCAGCATCCACTTTGGTCTGTGAACGCACCAACAGTGCATCGTAGTGGGCAATCACTTCCAACAGTTCCGAGCGGGCGAGCCCGGGACGGTAGTCCACTTCCAGCCCGGCGTTGCGCAGGATTGCAAAACCTTCCTCTGAGATCGAATCGCTGACCAGCACGCGCATAACGAATCAAGGATACCCTGCTAACATCGATTCCCGAAGTTAAAAAGCACCTCTAACAGGTCTGCATCGTCCACCACGCCATCTCGGTTGACATCTTCTGGGAGACCGCTTCCGCTCGTACCGAAGGCGAACAGTACCTGTAGCAGGTCGGCGTCATCCACGATTCTATCCCCGTTCACATCGGCGTCCAATCGGCATCCAGCGGTATCCAGTAGGAACGCCTCCCCTCGGTCGGCAGTTGCGTTATAGCCGTACCCTACGATGAAGCGTCCGTCTGCCGAGAGCGCACGTGCGGCAAGTAGTCGAGAACCGTCTACCAGCAGGGAACTGTAGAGGTTATTGAGGTCTGTCATTCCATACAGTGCAGTCCACAGAAAGGCTGTTGAGTTTCCGTTCGTATCATATGCAACCCCTACAACCGTGTTCCCATCGTGAGAGACGGCATAGGCGATGCTCCGAATAGTGGCTTGCAGTGTGCCAAGGTATTGGATTTGACCATTCACCCAGCGAAAAGCGTGGTCTGCGATTTCACCTACCACAACACCCCCGTCCGCTGAAGCGGCGTAGGCTGTCGCGAAGCCTTCTGAAGTGTTTCCTATCGTATGGATTGTACTGCCTATCCATCGAATCGCTTGATAGAAACCGCTTGCGTTTTGGGCAGTTCCCACCACCACCTGTCCATTCGCCGAAATGCCGTACGCTATGCTGTTGACACCGCCCAGAGTGCCCAAACTGGTCATACCTCCCGAAAGTATCCATCGGAAAGCACGCGTCGCGCCCCCTGCAAGTGTGGCGCGCCCCACCACCACCCCGCCGTCCGCAGAGACACCGTGTGCAAAACTTTCACTGCCTCCCAGCGTGCCGAGGTCTTGTATGCCATCATTCACACTCCAACGGAACGCGCGATTCCAGCCGTTGCTGAGCTGCGCCCATCCCACGATGACACTCCCATCCGTAGAGATTGCAAGCGCACCGCTGGATGCCCCGCCCAGTGTACCGAGGTCTTGAATCCCGCTACCCAGCATCCATCGGAAAGCGCGCTGATGCCCGTTTGCATCTGTTGAGACTCCCACCACGACCCTTCCATCCGCCGAAACTCCATACGCATCGCTAAACCAGCCACTCGGCAAAACCCCAAGCCAAGTGAGAGTCTGCGCGTTCCCTGCCGTCGCCCAAGTCAGCCAACAAGCCACTAACGCAAATACCATCCGTTGCATCACTTCCCTCCCGCTTTCCAGCGTCGGCACGAACAAGGTACGACCAAAGTTGCGTTTATCCTGCTTAGTGATGGGTATCATTTTGTATAATGCTCTGCCAACTGCGCATCGAGAACTTGGCGATTATTGACACGGTCGAAATCGAGTTCTCGCCCGGTTTCAATGTGTTGACGGGTGAGACGGGGGCGGGCAAGTCGATTTTGCTCGATGCGTTGGGGCTGGTGCTGGGCGAGCGTGCCGACCCAGCGATGGTGCGCACAGGAGCCGACCGCTTGCGTGTGAACGCCATTTTTCAAGTTTCACCCGACCTCCACGAAAGCCTTGTGGAACTGGGCGTGGAACCTGAAGAGGGTCTGCTCTACCTTGCGCGCGAGGTGCAAGCAGGGGGACGCTCCACCGCCCGAATTAATGGTCAGCCCGTGCCCCTGACGGTACTGAAATCGCTGGGTGAACGGCTGGTCGACCTGCACGGTCAACACGAACATCAGTCGCTTTTGAAGGCATCGAGCCATTTAGAGTTTCTCGACCGCTGGCTGGGTGAACCTGCGCTGAGCTTGCGCCAACAGGTATCCGAGACCGTTTCGGCTCTGAGCCGCGCCCGTGCCGAACTTGCTGAGATTACCGAGCGCGCCCGTGAACGCGAGCAGATGCGCGACCTGTACCAGTTCCAACTGAACGAAATCCGCCAAGCGAATCCCCAACTCGGCGAAGAGGAGGAACTGCAGACCGAAGAGCGACGGCTCACCCACGCCGAACGCCTAATCTCGCTCGCCAACGAGGTTTACGAACGGCTGATGGGCGAGGAGAGTGCGTATGACCGAATCGCCCAAGCGAGCCGTTCCCTCACCGAAATCGCACGGATTGACCCCTCCACCTCTGCGTGGCAGGAGACCTTAGAGGGCGCACTCGCCCAAGTGGAAGAGGTCGCCTATCACTTACGCACCTACGCCGAGAGCATCGAGTATGACCCTGAACGGTTGGAACAGGTGATTCAACGATTGGAACTGCTCAAACGGCTCAAGCGCAAGTATGGCGATACGATTGAAGCCGTGCTTGCTTATGCCGACGAGGTGGAGGAAAAACTGGACGCGATGGAACATCAGTCCGAACAGCGTGAGGCGTTGGAGGCGCAGATTGCGGAGCTGGAGGCGCGCGCCCAATCGCTCTGTGCCGAGCTGAGTGCGCTTCGACAGCAGGGCGCCAAGCAGTTCGCCGAGAGCGTGCAGAGCCACCTGCAAGAGTTGGCGATGGCGCAGGCGCAGTTCCTTGTGAGCATCCAGCCTAAGCCGATGGACAGCACGGGGGCGGACGCCGTCGAGTTTCTTTTTTCGGCGAACCCTGGCGAACCACCCCGCCCGCTCACGAAGATTGCTTCGGGGGGCGAGATGTCGCGCGTAATGCTTGCGCTTAAGACTGTGCTGGCGAACGCTTCACCCGTGCCCACCCTCGTGTTCGATGAGATCGATGCAGGCTTGGGCGGACGCACTGCCCAATCAGTCGCCGAGAAACTGAGCCAACTCGCCAAACAGTTCCAAGTGCTGTGCGTGACACACCTGCCCCAGATTGCCAGCCGAGCCGACCACCATTTCCAGATCGAGAAGCAGGTGCTGGACGGCACCACGCGCGTGCAGGTGACTCCACTTGATGAGGAGGCGCGTGTTGGGGAAATTGCGCGGATGCTGGCGGGCGAACCGAGCGAAACCGCCCTCCAACACGCCCGCGAACTGCTCTCAGCGAAGGGATAAAAGGAGGTATACTCGTCCTATGCAGACCTCTTCTCAAAGCCTTATCAATCGGATTGTGCGAGACCCGAACATCTGCCACGGCAAACCTGTTATTCGTGGGCTTCGCTACCCTGTGCAAACCATCTTGGAACTGTTGGCATCGGGAATGAGCATTGAAGAAATCCTTCAAGACTATCCCGACCTCGAACGCGAAGATATTCTGGCGTGCTTAGAGTACGCAGCGCGCTTATCGCAAGTTAAGAGTGTAGAGACCCCTTAGTATAATGCGTTTCCTGGTGGATGCCCAACTACCGTATAGACTTGCATTATGGCTGAAGCAACGAGGACTCGATGTCCTTCATACCTCAGAAATGCCCGACGCTAATCGAACCACCGATGCTGTCATTAAGCAGACTTCAATGCTTGAGCAAAGAGTGGTAATCACCAAAGATACAGATTTTGTAGATAATCTTCTCTTACACGGAAATGTATATCGTCTTTTATTGATTACAACAGGTAACATTGGCAACCAACATTTAATCGAATTGTTCGTCAAAATGTAGAAACTCTTTTAGAACTTCTAAAAAGTTATATTTTCGTTGAAGTATCGAAAGAGTCTATAATTGTTCGTTGGTAGTATCCTTTCAGTGAGGTAAAGTGTGCAGGAGAACATCCTCGTTCAATACAAGGTTGTGCTCTCCTGCTTCTACCTTTCCTATCCAGAGAGCTTCAGTTTTCCAACCCTTCGCGCACCAGTTGCTCGGCGTTCTCTACATTGTGGGCGACTTCGTTCAGGAACTCGGCTCCGCCCACGCCGTTGATCAGGCGGTGGTCAAAGGTCAGCACCAAGTTCACATGGGGCACACCATCGATATCGAAAGTGTCGCCCGCAAACAGGATGCCGACCGCAGGCGCCACCAGCACAGGGATAGCGTCAATCATCTGGTATCCGCCCATGTAGGTCAGCAACAGTTGCATACTGGCGTCGGCTTGGTCTTCGCCTGCGCGTGCCTTGCGCACTTGGGTCTGCACCGCTTTCACGAACTCCACGAAACCCAGCGCGCTGGCGTTCTTCACAAGGGCAGTCACCAGTTCATCACCTGGACGCGCCACTGCAATCCCCAGGTTGACATGCTTATACTCGCGCAGGGTCTCCTCGCCCACCAACTGGGAGCGAAACTTCGCGTGATTGAGCGTGGCGCGCGTCGCGCAGTATGCGAACACCTGAAACTCGGAAGGCTGAATCGGCACATCGGGTCGCTCTTTGAGTTCGTTTGCGATTCGGCGCACCGAGTCCCAGCGGGCAGGTCGTCGCAAAGTTGCAGGCACTACCAGCTGGCTACTGCGCTTGATGCGATAGATGAAGGTGCGCTGTTGCGCAGGCAGCGGATAGTCCACGAACTCGGCGTCAGCGATGGCAGTAGCACGGGTTGCCAAATAGGCGTCGATATCCTCTGGCATCAACTTGTTGCCCACGCTGGCAGGAATCCGACGCAGTTCCTCTTCAGAGATACCCTTTTGGCGCGCGTAGGCACGGGTGCGGGGCGGAATGACCACATCGGTTCGGGGACCTGCGACCACAGGTTGGGGATTGGGCAACGGTACAGTCGACGCCTCTGCCACCGCTGGTTGAGCGGAATGCGCTCCGCCATGCACAGGAGCAGAAGCCTCGACCACGCCCTCGACCTCCATTCGGGCTATCGGCGCGCCAATCGGCAAAATGTCGCCCTCCTTCGCCAGCCATTCCACAATCACACCTGCATAGGGGCTTTCCACTTCCACATTCGCTTTGTCGGTCTCCATTTCGTAAATATGCTCATCCCGCTCCACGCGGTCGCCCGGTTGCTTTAGGAAGCGCATCACGCGCACTTCGGTCAATCCTTCTCCTAATTGGGGAACAATCACTTCGACAATCGCCATCGATATTATGCCTCCTCAGGAACTAATTCTACCCGCTTGGGGTATCCTATCCTGTAAGGAGCAGACCAATGAAAAAATGGACTTTCGCATTAGCAGTGAGTGTTGCGTTGGTGGCAGGTGTGCACGCGCAAGATGCCAAGGCGTTTCTGAAACAGGTTCAGCAGAAGTTCAACCAGGCGAAATCGATGGAGATGTCGATTGACCTGACGGTGGAGTTCTCTATGGGGGGGAACTCCCAACGCCAGCAGGTCAAAGCGCAAACCGCAATCCAGCGTCCGAATCGCCTCCACGCCAAAATCGATATGGGCATGGGCGAGACCCAAGTCTTCTCTGACGGCACCAATCTTTTCGTGTATCAGCCTTCAGCAAAGCGGTATATGAAACAGCCCGCTCCAAAAGATTTTAAGGGGGCGAACATCGGTGCGTTGGGTCCGGTAGGACTTCTGTTTTCGCTCATGGAGATTAACTTGGACGATGCGAACGCCAAGCGCACCTTCAGCTTCAAGGGTAATCAGACGATTGCAGGAAAGCAGACCCGAATCGTGGAGATTGTGAATGTAGAGGGAAACCAGCGCACGGTCGCTCGGCTCTTCATCGGCACCCAAGACCGCCTCATTTATCGCATCGAAGCGACTGCTACTATTCAGGGACAGGGCGGTCAAAGGGGACAACAACAGCAAAGTATCACCCAGAAGTTGACGGCGGACATTCGCTACACCAGTTTCGACCGCCCCATCCCTGCGTCCCGATTCCGCTTCACCCCCCCCAAGGACGCCAAGGAGATGCAACCGCCCCAGCAGGGTACTCCTGCCCCCGCACCTGGTGGCGGTCGAGGTCGCTAAAGTCAGAGCCTCCTCTTAGAGTGAAAGCCCCTGCCCTTTTAGGGTGGGGGCTTCTTGATTTAGGGCGCAAGCCGTTCCCTGCGCCAAGTGCCGTCTTCTTGGCGCACATAACGAATTCGGTCGTGCAAGCGGTTGCGGCGTCCCTGCCAGAACTCGAAAACCTGGGGCACAATCCGATAGCCCGTCCAATAGTCGGGGCGTGGTACGGGTTGACCCTCGAAGCGCGCTTCGACTTCGCGGGCATGCTCTTCCAGCCATTCACGGCTCGGCACCACCTCACTCTGGGGCGAGACCCACGCCGAGAGTTGGTGTCCGCGCGGGCGTGTGGCGAAGTAAGCGTCCGCCTCCTCTTCGCTCACCAACTCCACCGAGCCAGAGACGCGCACCTGACGCTCCAGCACGCCCCACCAGAAGACCGCGGTCGCATAAGGACAGTGCGCTAACTGCCTCCCCTTCGCGCTTCGACTGTTCGTATAAAACACCAGCCCACGCTCATCTAAGCCCCTCAGCAGCACAAACCGTGCATCGGGATGACCCTGCTCATCAACGGTTGCTAAACACATCGAGTTCGGTTCAATCACCTGCGCCGAGATAGCGTCGTCCAGCCATGCGCGCAGTTGGCGAAAGGGATTGGGGTCAAGTTTCGACTCGTCTAAGGTGTCGCGTTCGTAGCTCTGGCGGATATGCTCAATCATCGGGGCACCTCCAAGCTGGAGCCGGCGAGGGGATTCGAACCCCTGACCTTCCACTTACAAGGCGGTTGCTCTACCGCTGAGCTACGCCGGCTCGCAAGCATAATTATACCATCCTCTGACCTATAACTCTACCCCTATTGGTCTTGTTCAGCAAGAGCTTCCCAGCACAAGTAGAGGTATAATGCTGGGCATGCCTTCCCTGAACGATGTGGTGAGTCGCCTTACGCGATTCGTCGAGCGGGTGTTCAAGACCAGTTTGGAGGTGTTCTTCGAGGCACTTCGCCACAGCCCAAACGCGCAGGGATATGTTGCAGGGTCTATCAGCGAACTACTCATCAAGAAGCACTTAGAAAATCTCGGTTATGAGCTGCTGCGTATTCGTGAAAAGTGGGAAGGTCAGAAAGCTCATCACGGCGACTTCTACTTCCGAAAGCGTGATGAGGCAGAAACCAACGGCTGGTTCGTTATAGAAGTCAAAGGCGTCAAGTCAAACTCTGAGAAGTGGCATAAGCTGTACAACCTTGATAACCTAATCAAGTTTCTCATCAAATATTCAGACCTGATACAGTGGATAGACCCGTGCCAGAATCGAGAAGAGCAAATTCAGAGATGGCTTCAGCAAGAGCTACCAGACTTCTTCCACAAATATCAAGACCCGCTGTATGAACCTGAAGAGGTAGCCAAATATTGCCCTAACCCTACACGAGCAACGAAAAAGGGACAAGCGATTGAGAAACTCAAGTCACTTTCAAGGGAGGAGATCAACGCCCTTATAGAGGAGCGTATACAATACTTGAACACTAAGATGCGGGTCTTAGAAACTCACTTCGTCGCAGGTGCTGGAACTGGGGGCAGGAAGATTGCAACTCCTCGCAAGGATGAGTTTCATGTAGTAGCAGTGGATATATTTCTGAAGTACCAAGAACACAAATTTCTCTTTGCAAATCCCTACAATCTGGAGAGTTCCAGCTCCGATGTGAATCACCTTCAACAGAACTACATTATCGGCTTCGTGTTTGTCATGAATGGTCAGGAGCAGATTCACATCTCCGAAGAGTGGGAGCAAGACTTCAATAGTGTCTATCAGACCATTCCTAAAGAGACCGCTGTGGCAGAAGACTCCATGCAGATAGACTACCGCTACCTCAAGGAGGAAGAAGATGCGCTCTCATAATCGAAACATTTCACGGGTAACCATGGGCGATATGGTGTTCAAACAGCCTGCACTGATAGAAACAGAAGATTTCCTCCCTACAGAGCTTCCCCAGCCGTCCGATTTGCGTCCCGCTCATAACTTATTGAGTATACTTGAAGATTGTCATAACTATCTTTATGCAAATGAGGGAATGCTAAAAGAGAAGGTCTTTAGAGAAATACTCAAGCTGATTTCCATCAAGTTGCTCGATGAGCGGCTCGCTCCCGTGGAAGGCACGCGATTCGGGATTACTTCAAGTGAATATAGTGCCGTGCTATCGAATGGGGGACAGTCGTTTACCAACCGAATAAAAACCCTATACACACGCTTGAAGGAGGTCTACCCTGAGTTCTTTCCAGACCCCGAAATTCAACTCTCTCCACGCAGTTTAGCCTATATCGCCCAGAAGATTCAGTTTCTCAATCTGACCGATACCCCAGCCGATGTCAAGGGCGAGGCATTTCAGACCTTCTTCACGCGCTATCAGCGGGGCGACCGTGGTGAGTTTTTCACACCCTACCCGATTGTAGAGTTGGCAGTAGCGCTAATCGAGCCTGCCCCCCACGAGACCGTCATAGACCCCGCTTGCGGGAGTGGTGCATTCCTGCTTCAAACAATTCGTCATGTCTGCTCAAAGTATCCAGATGTGAGTAAACCTGACTATATCGAAGCAAAGATTCGTGGGATAGAGTTCAATCCCGACATCGCTACCACAGCTCAAATGAGACTTGCTTTAGAAGGGATTAGTAGTAAGCCGATCGTATATGCAAACGCCCTCGAGGTGGGTTTGGAAATGACGGGCGAGTACGACATCGTGTTAGCGAATCCGCCCTTCGGAAGCAGAGGTAAGATTGACGACACTAATCTGCTCGCCCAGTACGCACTCGGCTATCGATGGTACAAGAACTCCACAGGGCAGTGGCAACAGACAAAAGAGCTGCTACCAGGACAGTCGCCTGAAATCCTATTCGTGGAACTCTGCATACGGCTTCTACGCCCCGAAGGGCGACTCGCTATTGTTCTCCCTGACGGAATTCTTCAAAATGCAACCACGGAGCATGTCCGAGCTTGGATTCGTTCTCAAGCAGAGGTGCTTGCGGTTATATCCATTCCCCAGATTGCTTTTGTTCCTTATGGAACAGGAGTCAAGACTTCTCTGCTTCTACTTCAGAAGCATCCAGCAAAGGTTAGCCATGTCTTTATGGCAATCCCGCAGAAAATAGGCTACGATGTCAAGGGTCAACCCCAACATCGGCGCGACTCGAAAGGGCGCCCGTGCTACGACGAGCAGGGGAAGCTGATTGTAGAGAGCGACCTACCTGAAGTGGCTCGTCTTTATAGGCTTCTTCAGAAGGGAGAAACGGAATGGCAAAGTCCAGTTGCGTTCTCAATCCCATCGTCCGCTCTTAATCACCGTCTCGATGCGGAACACTATCGCCCAAGTGATATCGACCTGCTCGAACAAATACGCCAATACCCTGTACGGCGCCTCTGTGAAGTAGCTGATATCGTTAGAGATGGAGACGACTTTCGTATCAGTAACGAAGAGACCATTCGCTACATCGCCATTTCGGATGTCATTCCCGAATTAGCTCTTGTGTCCTCAGTTCAGGAAATTAGCCCGAGAAATGCTCCCTCGCGCGCCAAATATCGTGTTCGAACAGGTGACATCATTACTGCGGTTTCGGGTGCAAGCACGGGAACAGCTCAGCATGCGAGTGCCATCATTACCGAGTCGGAAGATGGTGCAATCTGCACGAATGGGTTCGCGGTACTGAGAAACTTCCGCGAAGTTGACCCCTACTACTTACTTGCCTACATGCGCACCGAATTCTTCTTGCGACAAATAAGACGCCTCCTGCGCGGGCACGCTATCCCTGCAATCACACTTGACGACCTCGCAACGGTGTTGGTTCCCATTCTACCCAGCGCAATTCAAGCCGATATCGCTATGAAGATGAAGCAGTCGATTGAAAGATACAAAGAGGGATTAGCGAACTCACAGGAGGCTGTCGAGACTTTTTCTACCTCTCTCGGCACGCCATAAAAAACAGGGAGAACTTTCGATTCACTCATCCCCATTCCACATGGATGTTGGAAGACCAAGAGCTGTGTTGCCTAAATCTACCCCTCAGGCACAATCGCTACTTGCGTGGGCGATTGTTGGAACAGTTCCTGAGCCAGCCGATGGATGGTTTCGGGCGTGACAGCATCGATGTTGGCGATGACCTCTTCAGGAGGCACGACGCGCCCGCGCATAAGCATCTCACTACCTATCAGCTCGGCGCGTGCTTGGGTCGACTCCAACGCCAACACACGATGCCCCTTGAGTTGGTTGCGTGCACTGGTGACCTCTTCTTCGGGTGGGGCTTCCTCTATCAGACGATTGATTTCAGTCTGTACCAGCGATAGTACCGCTGCGTAGCCCTGCTCAGAGGTTCCACCATAGATGACGAACATCCCCCCGTCCGAAGCCGGCGACGCATAACTTCCGATTTCGTAGGCAAGTCCACGCTTCTCGCGCACCTCCTGCCACAACCGGCTGAACATACTGCCCCCAAGTAGGCTGTTCAACACCGCTTGCGCATACCGACGCTCATCGTGGAACGAAACCCCATCGTAGGCAATCGCAAAGTGCACCTGCTCTACCTCGCGGGGAACGACAATCGGCTCGGCAGTGGGGTTCGACTTGTGGGGCGGGGTCGAGTCGCTTACAGGTGCGGGCGTATTCGAGCTGGGGTTCCATGCGCCCAGAGTGCGCTCCAGCTCGTTCATCAAGGTATCGGTCTCGAAGTTACCCACCACCGAGACGACCGTTCGTTCGGGGCGGTAGTGGGTTTGTATGAACTCGGTCAGATGTTCGCGGGTGAAGGCACTCACGGTCTCAGGTGTGCCGATGATGCGCCTGCCCAGTGGATGCCCCTGCCAGTGATATTCGGCAATCAGGTCGTGCAGGATTTCGTCAGGCGTGTCCTCTATCATGCGCATCTCTTCCAAGATGACGCCCTTCTCGCGCTCGATGTCCTCAGGGTCTAAAAGCGGGTTGAGAAACATATCGCTCAGCACCGCGATGGCAATCGGCAGGTGTTCGCTGAGCATGCGCGCGTAATAGAAGGTGAGTTCCTTGCCCGTGGAGGCGTTCAGCACGCCCCCTCGCCCCTCAATCTCTTGGGCAATTTGGGTAGCGTTTCGGGTAGGCGTGCCCTTGAACAGCATATGCTCCAGAAAGTGCGCAATTCCGTGCTGGTGAGGCAGTTCATCCCGCGAGCCACAGCGCATCCATAGGCTTACCGTCACCGACTGTACGGTGGGGATATGTTCTGCCACGACGCGTATGCCGTTGGAAAGTCGCTCCTCGATTAGGTTCATCGGGCGAGAGTATACCTCAGTGTTTCGCGTCGTGAATCCAAACCCGTATGTCGCTTTATCCCGACAACAGGGGAGCGAATTAGAACACTCGGTGGGGTGATGTGGTCACCCGCACCGAGTGTTTTCTCAGCGGTCGACAGCGATAAGTGGTCTCAGCGCACGGGCTGACCTGTCAGACAGTCGATAACAGGTCCGCCCCCTGCCGTGTAAGCCCGCTTTGCCCACAAGAAGCGGTTCGGGTTGAAGGTGGCTTCGAATCGGAGCCACTGCACATGCCCATCTGTGAAGGCATAGATAGCACCGCCGTTGTGTCGGTCGGGTTCCACATACTGGATACGATGGTTTCCAACAGCGGGATTATTGACCGCTGTACGCGCGCGATCTGCTGTCAGCGCGACAATCACCGCCGAGCCTGGAATGAACGCCTCCCCGTCAAAGGGAGTGTAGGAACAGGTCACGGCGATACCGTTCGTGGGGCGGTGTGATTTGATGGCTTGCCCACTTGCGCTGGAGGTATCGTTCCAGCGGGCGATGTTGTTGGTGGCTTCCGTGAACAGAATGACCTCAGCGGGGGTATCAACAGCCGCTTGGGAAGTCACTTGGGCTGGGTCGGCAGAGCGACGCTTGCGTGGCATCACCATCTCGTTGCCGACATAGCTTAAGCGAGGTGCTTGAATATCGATGTCGGCATCATATTGAGGAACCTGCCCTGCTGGAACCCCGTAGCCCTGATTGTTCGTGGCGCGGCTGAAGTTGGTGGGGGCAACGCCCTTATTGGGGTCGCTGGGGCACACAAAGATACCCCAGTTCTTCACATAGGGTCCGCACGCACCTGTCCAGTGTACATAGCCCCCCGCGCTGTTCTGGTTGTTGCGATAATAGTAGTGGGGCGGGAAGGTCTCGTCGTAGTCGTTGATGTACATCATCACCGCAAGCGCCGACTGCTTGACATTACTCGTACAGGTCGATTGACGCGCTTTTTCACGCGCCTGTGCAAACACGGGGAACAAGATCGCCGCCAGAATGGCGATGATCGCTATGACGACCAGCAACTCAATCAAAGTAAAGCCCCTGTAGTAGCGTTTTGCTTCCATATCTAACAGGATATTCGAGCCAGCGTTAAAGCATGGTTAAGACGAGGATTTTCGCAAAAGTGGCTTGGGCAACTCTCTGCTTTCCTTTGGGGTGAATGCCAGAGTTTTTCAGCAGTTTTCAGACTTCACTCCCAGTCATCTTCCCCTGTTTTACCTGCCATTCCGAGCCGAAGGCAAGGAATCTCAGCCCTCACCCCCAACCCCTCTCCCGACAGGGGTACAGTCTTCCAGTTCGCTTTCGAGGTGAACGCCAACATTTTCCAGCGGTTTTAGCCCTCACCCCCAACCCCTCGCCCACGCTGTGCTTACTGCACGACAGTTTTCCGAACTTGTGCCTGAGGTTGGCTTCCATTTAGAAGGGCAGACACGGGGGTCTGCCCCTACGGGTAAGGCGGTTGTGTAGGGGCGCACCCCCGTGTGCGCCCATTCTCTA
>FWWM01002739.1_pt1 | contig 46254 bp, 43 predicted proteins | sample 2228351 | NCBI WGS metagenome assembly FWWM01 (sample SAMEA103939774, study PRJEB20133) | metagenome
ATGGCCGCCGTCAGGGTGGTCTTGCCATGGTCAATGTGTCCGATGGTGCCCACATTCACATGGGGCTTGGTGCGTACAAATTTCTCCTTGGCCATGCCTAAATGATACCTCCGTTAAGTTCTGGTCATATGGAGCCCACGATGGGACTTGAACCCATGACCACTCCCTTACCAAGGGAGTGCTCTACCGTCTGAGCTACGTGGGCACCCGGCCGAACGTTTGCGCGAGGTTATTATACCCACATTTCAGGTTTTGGCAAGGGTAGGCAGCCGGGGAATCCACTTCATGCAAGGGTGGGCGCAGTGGGGGCTTAGGCTTCTTCTTCGTACCGTTCGCGCTGCCGGTGATCCACCGGCACGGTCCGGCCTACAAGGAGATAGCGGCTTCCGGCTGCCCGGAGGTCGTCCAGGGTCGGGTTGACCAGAATGGGCCATCCCCAGGCCTCCACCGTCTCGCGGCGGAACTTGCCCACTTTGTTCACATCGCGGATCAGCCCGGCGATGACCGCTGGCTGCATAAAGGCGACCGCCTTCAGCAGCGAGGTGAAGGCCAGGAGATACGTCTGGCCTGTCTCGCGTTCGGTGGCGACCTGCGCTTCCCAGGTGATTTCCTCCTCGCTCATCCTTTCCCAGCCAGGTCGGTTCGGCGTCTGTGTGACAAGCAGGTACAGATGAAGCGAGCGCAGGGCCTGAGATGGCGCGGAGCTGGCGCTCTGCTGCACCTTCAGCCTGCCTTTTTCGCCCCGCCCGATCAGGCCCAGGCCCGCCAGCGTCTCCTCGGCCAGGATATGCACAAAGCCCGCCTGACGCAGCGCCCCGGCCAGGCGGGTGGGTGTGAAGGGGCCGTGAAGGCGGCTGTAGATGTGCCAGAGGATCGCCGAGACAACAAAGCGGAACTCGCCGAACGCGCGGCGCAGAAGGCCGGGGGCGAGGCGGCGACTGCTGGGCTCCATGAGTACGATCCGCCCGCCGGGGCGCAGCACGCGATAGGCCTCCGCCAGCACACCCTGGCGGTCACCGACCAGGTAGAGGAAGCTGTGGCCGGTGACGACGTCCAGGCTGCTGGAGGCAAATGGCAGGCGTGCGGCGTCGGCCTGGATCCAGGGGATGCGTCCGGCCAGGCCATCGCGGGCAGCGTAACGTTGCGCCTGGCGCAGCATGGCCGCCGTAATATCCAGTCCAATCACCTGCGCTTCAGGCAGGCGGCGGGCAACTTCAAGCGCGGAAACGCCTGGCCCACAGCCGAGGTCAAGCACACGGGGTGGCTCTGCTGTTGGAGGGAAATGGCGCACCAGCTCAGCGCAACTGGCTTTCCAGGTGGGCTGGTCGGTGGACAGGCCATAGCCCCATGCGCCCCAATGGAACAATCGCCGGGTGATGCGTGGGGAAGTGAGCGCGCTCACGAGCCGATCAGCAGGCCGAACAGGTCCAGCAGTTCGTCCCATTCGTCTTGAAAGAAGTGGCAGGTGACGACGCCTAACTCAAGATGGTAGGTGACTTCGCCGTTCTCATCCACATCGCGCCATACGGTGTAGTTTTCGGTCTCGGCCAGGGTTTCGGAACGCCCATTATGGGGGGGATGCCCATTCATCTCCTTCTCCTTTCGCGTCAGGGAACTCATCCCTGTTCTTCCTGCTCCTCATGTTGGGAGAGCGCCTGGAGTACACGGTCAAGCGCAACCAGGCTGCCACCGCTGTGGCGGCCCTCCACGCCAGGCAGGTGGTAACGGCGTTCGCTCTGGTTCGCCACAAAGTCAGGACGGTTCAACAGGGCGCGTAGCTCCTGCGCGACCCTCCGGCGCTGCTCCGCATCCCAGGTGCGGGCGACTTGCATCCAATAGACACTATATGAGAAGCCATAGCGCGGCGGGTCGCCATAAGTGGATGTCTGCCGGGGAGCGAGCCGCTCACGCAGGCGTTTCAACAGATTCATCATGCTCACTGTCTGCTGCCCTGGGCCGGATTGGGCGCTCAAAGATCCACAAGGTGTTCTCCCAGGTATTCTCGTAACCGGCGGCCTCCAGTGCCGCCAGCGTGTCGGTGCGCTCAAATACCTTCCAGTCCACCCGCTCCAGGCCGCGTTCGCCTGCCAGATGGCGCAGGTCACGCGCCAGGTCGCTGAGCAGGTCGCCGGGCGCATCGGCGTAATGCACGATCAGCCGGGCCTCGTTGCGGTGGTCGCTGACCAGCGCCAGGCCGCTCAACTGGCTGCCGCGCTGGCGCCAGCCCAGGAGTTGTCCCCGGGCGGCGTATTGGCTCAGAAGCTCACGGGTCAGCGTCTGCCAGGTCCACCAGCGGTTCTCGCATAAACGATGCGCGGCCTGAAAGCGCTCCGATTCCTCCAGGAAATGGGTGGCCCTGTCCAGGTCGCTCTCTGCCAGAGGCGTGAAGGCGGCGGATGAGGCGATCCCTGGCCCCTTGAACAGGGCGTAGCTGCCGGTGCATGTGAAGCCGGTGTCGGCGGCGAAGCGATGGACACTTTGATTGGCTGAGGAGGTGGCGAAGCGCAGGATGCCCCTACCGAGGCGGTCAGCCAGGGCCACGCCCTGCTCATGCAGAAAGCGCCCGATCCCCCGGCCCTGGTAGGCCGGGTCAACGCGCAGGCCCTCCAGCCACCATTCGGTGGGCGTCAGGCGCGTCAACTTGCCCAGCCCGACGACCTTCCCCTCCAATTCAACGACGCTGAGCTGCCCATAAGGGTCAGCGATCCACTCATCCCATACCTCAGGGATGTAATCGTCCCCTTCCCAGATTTGGGCGCAGATGGCTATCACAGCGGGCTTATCTTCAGGAACGGCCTTTCTGAATTTCAGATGCTCCATGATTATAGCCTCTACGATGCCATATTGGCGCTTAGTCTTCAATGGCAGGCTGGCCGCTGGCGGCTGAGCGCTGCTCGTCCGCCGCATCTGGCGCAGTGCTATTGGAATGTGCCCCTACGAGGGTCGGTGCGGCTTCGGGGACCGGCTCCGGCGGTCTCTCTGCCTCAGGGAAGGGGTCCTGGTCAAGGAGCTTACAGTAGATATAGTGCCCCAGCAGGCGCAGTGTCGCCAGCGTGGGCGCTGCCAGGAGGAGGCCCAGGATGCCTGCCAGGCTCGCCCCCATAATGGCCCCGACCAGCACGACGACCGGGTGCAGGTTCAGGCTCTGCCCGATGATGCGCGGCACAAGGATATTGTTCTCCACCTGTTGGTTAAGCACGTACATGATCAGCACAATGAAGGCGAAGGTCAGGTTGTTGAAAGGCTGTGGCGTGAGCCAGGTTGAACCCTGAAAATAGGCCAGCAGGATGCCCGGAATGGCTGCCAGCCCCGGCCCAAAGAAAGGGATGAATTCGCCCAGCGCCGCCAGAATGCCCAGGAGCAGCGAGTTAGGCACGCCCAGGATGGTAGTGGCGACAGCGACAATGGAGCCGACAGTCAGGGAGAGGATGAGCTGGCCGCGCAGAAAGGCGTTCCAGGTGCGCCCGGTCTCGCTGATCAGGCGGCGCAGGTCGTGACGGTATTCCGGCATGGCGGCCTGCTCAATAGAGTGCAAGAGGGATGGTGCATCCTTGAGCATGTAGAATGAAATGACCAGGATGAAGATCAGCAGGGTAATGAAGTTGGCGATGCCGCTGAGGATGGAGAGCGTCTGGGTCATGGCCTGCTGGACCACGCCGCCCAACTGATTGCCCAGCGTGCTCAATTGGCCACCCAGGTCCACCTGGTAGGGGCCGATCTGTACGGGCTGGCTGAGCAACACGGCCAGGTCAGCGATATATTGGGGCAGGTTCCTGGCCAGCGCCGCGACCTGATCGATCAGGCGCGGGAGCAACACGGCGGGCGTCAAAATGATCGCGGCGACCAATGCCAGGTAAACCAGCGCAACGGCCAGCGTGCGCGAGATACGGGTTGCCCTGGTAAGGAAATTGACGATCGGGTTAAGGATGTAGGCCAGGAGCAGCGCCAGGATAACGGGCTGGATGACATCGCGGAAGCGGTAGATGAAGAGCGCGATGAGGACCAGGCTGGCCGTGATGACCAGCCGCTTTGTGCTCGGACTCCAACGTGGTGATTGAGAGAGCATCCGGCTCCTCAGGGTGAGAGCAAGCGAGATGGGGGTTCACCCGCGTGAACCCCCACACACTGGCGGTTGCCTCTAACCTTCGTTATCTCTGGTGTCTAATCGCGCCGTGGCGGCCTGCCGCCGGAGCGGGTGCCACCGGGGCGTGCACCACCGCGGTCGGGGCGGCTACTTCCTGAGCGGGCGCTGGCGCTGCCACCCGTGCCGCCACGACCCCGCAGGTCGCGTTCACGCGCTTCTTCGGGCGTTAAGCCTTCCAGGACAGCCGCACGGCTTAGGCGCACTTTGCCATCCGGGCCAATGTCGGTGACCATGACCATGATCTCGTCGCCGACCTGGACGACGTCCTCAACGCGGTTGACTCTGCGGTCGGACAACTGCGAGATGTGGACCATGCCGTCTGTGCCGGGCAGGATCTCCACAAAGGCGCCGAAGTCGGTAATGCGCACAACCTTGCCCGTGTAAATCTTCCCGACCTCCGGTTCTTCCACCAGGGCGCGGATCATCTCCACAGCGCGCTCAGCCTGCGCGCCGTTTGTCCCGGCGACGAAGACTGTCCCATCATCCTCAATGTCAATCTTCACGCCGGTCTGTTCCTGGATGCTGCGCACGACCTTGCCGCCCGGCCCGATCAGCGCGCCGATCTTGTCCGGGTCAATATGCAGGATAGTCATGCGCGGCGCATAGGGTGAGAGGTGCGGTCGTGGTGCGGGCAGCACAGCCAGCATCTTTTCCAGGATGAGCAGGCGGGCCTCACGCGCCTGGGCCAGCGCCTCGGCCATGATCTCCGGCGTAATGCCCTTGATCTTAATGTCCATTTGCAACGCAGTGACCCCCTGACGCGTTCCGGCGACCTTGAAGTCCATGTCGCCCAGGTGATCCTCAATCCCCTGGATGTCGGTGAGGATAACGTGTTCGTCGCCCTCCTTAATCAGGCCCATAGCTATGCCAGCGACTGGCGCTTTGATGGGCACGCCGGCGTCCATCAGGGCCAGGGTTGAGGCGCACACGCTGGCCATAGAGGTGGAGCCGTTGGAGGAGAGCACCTCGGAGACGATGCGAATGGTGTAGGGGAAGGTCGTCTCCGGCGGGATCATCGGCTCCAGGGCCCGTTCGGCCAGGGCGCCATGGCCGATCTCGCGCCGACTCGGCCCGCGCAGGAAGCGCGTCTCGCCGGTGCAGAAGGGCGGGAAGTTGTAATGGTGCATGAAGCGCTTGGACTCCTCCGGGGACAGGCCATCCAGGAGTTGTTCGTCGCGCGGCGTGCCCAGTGTGACGATGCTCAGCACCTGTGTCTCACCGCGCTGGAACAGGCCACTGCCGTGCGTGCGCGGCAGCAGGCCGACCTCGCAGGTGATAGGGCGGATGTCCTTCGGTCCGCGCCCGTCCGGGCGGATGCCCTCGCGCAAGATGCGGCTGCGCACCTCGCTCTTGAGCAGGTCATGGAACACGCCTTTGATGTGGGCGGGCATGATGTCCTCCTCGGTCTCAAACGAGGAGAGCACCTCCCCCTCAATGGCATCCAGGACGGCGTTGCGTTCCTCTTTCTCTACGGTCTCCATCAGGGCCTGGCGGATGCGGCTGCCGATGCGGCCTGTCACCTCGCTCTTCAACTCCTCGCTCACTGCGAAGGAGATGTATTCGGCGCGTGGCTTGCCGACCTCCGTTCGCATTTGCTCCTGGAGCGCCACGAGCGGCTGGATGGCCTCGTGCGCCAGGCGCAGGCCGTCCACGATCAGTTCCTCGGTGACCTCGTCCGCGCCTGCCTCCACCATCAAGATGGCGTCGGCTGTGCCTGCCACGCGCAGGTCCAGCGTGCTCCTGGCCATCTCCGGGATGGTTGGGTTGATGACGAACTGGCCATCAATGTAGCCGATGCGCACAGCGCCGACCGGCCCATCCCAGGGGATGCCGGAGATCGCCAGCGCAGCCGAGGCTGCGTTGATGCCCAGGATGTCAATATGGTGGACGCTATCGGACGAGAGCGCCGTCAGGATGATCTGCACTTCGTTGCGCAGGTCGTTGGGGAAGAGCGGGCGCAAGGGCCGGTCGGCCAGCCGGGCGATGAGAATGGCCGCCTCGGCGGGCCGGCCTTCGCGGCGGAAGAAGCTGCCGGGGATGCGCCCGGCGGCATACAGGCGCTCTTCATAATCCACACTCAATGGGAAAAAGTCCACGCCCTCACGGGGCTGCTTGGACATGGTGGCGGTGGCGAGCAGCACGGTGTCGCCATGGCGGGCCAGGACGGCCCCGTCGGCCTGGCCGGCCAGCTTTCCTACTTCAAAGGAAATAGCCTCGTTGCCGACCACGGCACTGTATTGTTTTACTGTATTCACTTTCTTACCTCCGTTTGGTGAGGGCCCGACGGAGGTCAGGGGCTGGGGACTGGCGACCGGGGATAGATACCCTGATCGCCACTCACCAACTCCGGACCTTCCGCCGTACCCCTCTATTTATCTATTTTGCCCCAATACGAAACGAGTACATGGGGGTCTCCTGCATTCCATGTACTCGTCGTGATCCCGGTTCATCCAGGCTACTTACGCAGGCCCAGACGCTGAATGAGCATCCGGTATCGCTCCGGGTCCTTGCGGCTGAGATAGGCCAGGTGGCGTCTGCGTTGGCCGACCAGTTTCAACAGGCCACGACGGGAATGCTCGTCGTGCTTGTGCACTTTGAGGTGCTCGGTCAACTGGTTGATACGAGTGGTAAGCAGGGCGACCTGAACCTCAGGCGACCCGGTATCTTGCGGGTGCCGGTGATATTCTTGAATGATGCTTCCCTTGACGTCCTTACTCAGCACAGCTTCTCCTCACGGCGTCTAGCCAGCGTATTTCAACCTGTGCCTTATTATAGCACAGGTTGCCGGAGTGCACAAGGTTGTGAGAGGCTGTCGGTGGATTCCATGAACTGCTGTCCCATGAGAAGAGAGAACCCCGCTTCCGGGTGGGAAGCGGGGTTCCAGTGGCGGGGAGGCAGGGATTCGAACCCTGGGTAGAGGTTTAAGCCCCTACAACGCATTAGCAGTGCGCCCCAATCGACCACTCTGGCACCTCCCCGTTAAGGGACTGGCTGTTCGGCCAGGCGGAGGGAGAGGGATTCGAACCCCCGGTGACCACAAGGGCCACAGCGGTTTTCCATACCACACCTATTTTCATAGGCCGCTTTCGCGTTGTGGTCTGGACCATATCTTCGCCGTCTCAGGCGTCCCGCGTATGGTCTCTGAGGATCCTGTTGACGTCTTCAAGCTGACCAACCACCCAGCATGTCCGCTCTTGTGGTCTGGGCTCTTCTCTAAGGTTAAGCTGAGGGAAGACATCAAACTTACCCTCAATCAGCTTTGAGATAACCTTTGCTTCTGCCAGAGCCCCGAGCCACGACTTGCGGTCCATCATACAGGTGAAGGCGCATATCGTAGACGTCCCAGTTTCCTGCTGATCACCCATTTATGCCATCTGCTGGGATTGTCACCAGTTGGTACCCGCAGCTTTAGGGTTTCTCAGCATACAGCGGGATCCACCTTACGGGTTCATTTCCCCGTAAGGGCTCGATTGTCAAGACCGCCGCCATCAACCACTCGGCCATCCCTCCGAGACAGATTCAGTATACCACGCGATGGCGGAGGTGTCAATGAGGGCGGGGCGGGCCGGGGGTTGACAAACGGTGTGTTTGCCCATATAGTTGAAGTACAACAAGCTAACGGGGAGCTTGGGAGGCCCAGGCTGAGAGGAGGACGGACGTCCTCGACCCGAAGAACCTGATCCGGATAATGCCGGCGGAGGGAAGCGTAAAGCGAGTAGCTTTGTCATGTCTTTACACCCTCTCAGGCAGAGGGTGTTTTGTTTGGACCCTTTGAGAAAGGAGATAGCCCTATGTCCACTCAACCTTCTGTTCTCACTGCCAGCACACTTATTGAACAGATACGCCAGGATTTAGGCCCCCTTATGAAAAAGATCGTCACCCATCGCTACCTTGACGCGCTGGAGCAGAAAAAAGTGCCTGAAGACGCGCTGAGAATCCTGGCCAGCCAGCAATACCGTATCGTCACCAACGGTATCAGGAACATCGCCTTAATCGTCTCGCGCTATGGCGATTTGCCCAGTCGCACGATCTTAAATGACTTTCTGCAAGCCGAGTTCGCCGTCCGCGAGGCCGTCCAGAAATTCGCCAAAGCTGTGGGGTTGACGGAGGGAGAACTAGAACGCGCCCCTGTTCTGGCAGGCGCGCTGATGTTCAGCTACTTTGAGACGTTTATTTGTTTGTACGGGTGCGACGCGGATCTGATCACGGCCTTTTTCTTTGACGCTCAGGTGTGGATCAGCAATGCCCGTCGTGTCAGTCAAGCCCTTCAAACCCACTATGGCCTCAGCCAGGAGGCGGTCACCTTTTTTGACATGTACGCCAACTACCAGGCGTCGGAAGATGCGGTGATTCCGCCTGTGCAGGCGGCACTTGACCGTGGCGTGCCCGCCTTTCAAATCCGGGAAGCCACACGCTTGTTGCTGGAGTATGAATTGGCGTTTTGGGACGCCATGGCCGAAGCGGCCGGCGTCTAAATAGAACTGGGGGGCCTGGCCATCTATAGTTGCCCGCGTCCCAGGTTGACCTCAGGCATCAGGGCACATCCACCTCCTCCACCAGGATGACGCGGTCGGCGGGGTGGGGCTGGCCGTCCGGGGCGCGGGCGGGCAGGCGGGCCATCGTGGCGGCATCGTACCAGCCCAGCGCCAGGCGATAGCGGCCCGGGGGCACATCGGCAAGCGCCAGCGCAATGTCGTCGCTGACGACCTCGCCCGGCGCCCATTGCCAGGTGGGATAGGTGCCATTGTGGGGCCGGGTGTCCACCTGGGCGACAATGTGTTCGGTGGCCGGGTCAAACAGGTGGACGAAAAAGGTGTAGTCGCCTTCTATCGCGGTGATCGCGCCCCAGTGGAGCCGCAGCCGCAGGCTGGCGCCTTCGTGGTCCAGGTCGTAGCCCCACAGGCGAATCACCCCGCCAAAGGTGTCACCGCGAGAGACGGCCATCGGCGGGACGGTGAAATTGCGGGAACGACCCACCAGTGCCACCTGGCCCACGTCAAAGCTCGCGCTCAGAGGGGTGTTGTCCTCGCCGGTTAAGGTCAGGGCCAGGCGATAGGTCCCGACTGACAGGATGGGCGGCAGCTTGAGCGCCGTGCGCCCGACGACGAGGGCTCCCGCAGGCCAGAGGGCGGGCCGTGAACCGGGGGCCAGGGGCAGCGTGGCGCTGTAGACGGTCGTGCCAGGGCCATCGCGGAGTGACCACAGCGCGGTATAGTCGTGTTGGGGGCGGTTGAGCGCCAGCCAGGTGGCGGTGAGGGGGAGGGCGTCGCCTTGTTGGACCTGGGGCGGGAGCTGGAGGCGAGATAAGGCCAGGTCAGCGTTGAAGCGATGCATTTGGGGCGCATCTGGCCTGACGGTCGCCAGCGGCAGGCTCAGCTTGGAGGTGGCCCGATAGACGGGCTGGAGCGTCGCGGCGCTATACAGTTTGATCTCCAGCTCATAGCTATCTCCTGGCGGCGTCCCTTCCGGCAGGGTCAGGTCATAGCGATCCGGGATGGAACGTTGCGTCGGCCAGACTGAGGTCGGATACAGGCCATAGGCGGGCTGCGTATCCAGCGCGGCCCATTCATTGCCTGCGGCATCGCGCAGCCGCAGTGCCACCACATAGTTGGCTACAAGCGGATCGCCAATGCACCACATCAGGCGGACACGCAGGGTCTGGGGGGCAATCTGCTCTGATAGGCCTGCTCCAACGACGATTGCGCTACAGTCAGGAAGGATGCGGGGGAGGGGCAATTGGACAGGCCGCAGATAGAGGTCGCCGCGCGGCTGGCCACCCGGTGTCCGCGCCGGTAGCGGGCCTTCTGGCCCGGCGGCACGGACGCGCACGAAATACAGGCCAGGGGCCGCGTCATCGGCGGGCGTGAGGCGGTAGGAGAGCGTGGGGCCAACTGGCTGGCTCTGGCTGGCGATGGTGTAAGCCGCGCCGAACAGGTGCTCGGCGGGCGAGACCAGTTCAGCGGTGATCGTGGCGTTGCGCTCAACGCTCGGCGCCCAGTGCAAAGTGACAGTGAGTGCTTCTCCCCGTTCCACCAGGCTGGCTGAGTATTCATAACGCAGCAGCCGGCCCGCCGGGCCAAAGTCTACCCCGCCGGGGTTGTGGTGTGGGTAAGCCATCTGGGCGAAGTCCAGGGTGATGTCGTCCGCTGAAGCGGCAACAGCCGGCAGGGCGTGCAGGATCAGGCTGATGAGCGCCAGGGGGATAAGCGCCAGGGCGATGGGCCGGAGCGGGATGCGTCTGCGCTCTTGGGCCAGGAGAGCCAGGCCCGGAAGCAGCCCCAGGACGGATAAGGCCTCCGCTCCAGCCCGCAGCGGCGTTCGGCCCAGACTCAGCCTGACCTCGTGCTCGCCCAGGGGCACCTCCACACCGATCCAGCCCAGGTTCTCAACAGGATAGGCTTCAACTGCCTGCCCGTCTACGCTGGCCTGCCAGCCGGGCCAGTAGAGTGTGGGGAAGGCCAGGCGGGCCGGGCCGCTTCCTTCCACCTGCACGCGCCAGGCCTGCGCCGTTGGTCTCTGCCAGAGTTGTTCGGCCCGGGCGGCGCCGGATAGCACCCTGGCCGGTGCCGGCCGGCCCGTGATCACCTGCGGAGAGGTATAAGGGCGTGGCACGGTCCAGCGGGGCAGATACTCGGCGCGGATGGTTGTGCCGATGTTGCCGGTGAAGATTTCGTATAGATAGAGTTGCTCTACCGTGACATCGGCGTCGCTAATGGCCAGGAACTCCGGGCGCAACCCGGCCAGGGCGGAGACTGCCAGCATGAGCGCGGGTATGAAGAGGACGAGGGATGGTGGATGGAGGGCGGAGGACAGACGAAGAGCCTGCCCTGAGCGCAGCGAAGGGACGGACGGCGGAACGAGTGCGCCGATCGCCAGGGCGCTGAAAAGCGCCTGCACCGAGAGAAAACGCCAGGGAAACTGGACGAAGGGTAGGAGCGGCAGATGATCCCATAGGGGACGGGAGAGTGGTGTGATCATCAGGGTGCTGAGCGCCAGGCCGATCAGGATAAACAGCGCCTGCCTGTCTGCCTGGCGCCGCATCAGGTACACGAGCAGGACGAGCGTGCCCAGGGCAGTGAGCGCGGCCTGCACCAGCCCCATCGCGAAGGGCGTGGCTGGCCCGCCAGTATCATAATTGAACAGCAGGCCGGACTGCACCAGATCGGCGCCGCGAAAGTGCCCGGCATAGTTGAAGTAGCCGGTGGTGACCACACCGAGTTGGACATCGCCGCCCTCCGCCAGCGCGGGCAGCCAGAACCAGGCCGCCAGGACCAGCCCCCAGATGAGGCCGGCGGCGACGGCTAAAGACCTGGCCCCCTTCTTTTCCCACCCCTCCCCTAGCAGGGGAGGGGCCTGAGGGGCAGGGTTAGGGAGGAGGTTGATCAGCGCGTAGAGCACGATAAAAGGCGTGAAGACGAGGGCGGAGATGTTGTGCGTAAGGAGCAGGCCGGCGTAAACGACGGCCAGCAAGGCGACCCGACCGGCTGTGGGGCGCTCGGCGGTATGTTGTACCGCCCATAGGATCAGCGGGTAGAAGACAAAGGCCCAGAACTCGGAGAGGGAATCGCCGCGCACATAAACGTTGACCATGTGGAAGGGGGCAAACGTATAGGCGATGGCGGCGAGGGTAGCGCCTGCCGGGTTCTTCAAGGCGCGCCGTGCCCAGCCGTACAGCGCCAGCCCGGCCAGAAGAAAGCCGAGGACCTGAATGGCCTTCAGGCTGGCGACGTAGCTTAGCCCATAGGCTTTGAATGCAGCGGCGAGGTAGTAGGGTAGCGCGGCGTAGTAGTTGAAGAAGGGGTAGCCCAGGCCGTAGGCTGCGTCCGGCATCCAACGGGCCGGGAAGACGCCAGCGCGTAAGTTCACCACAAGCTCATACAGGCGAAAGAGCAAAAAGGGGCTGTCGCCACCCCCGCGGGTATTGAGCAGGCCCCCATTGGTCAGCAGCGGCACTGCCGCGGCCAGACCAGCAATGACGATCAGGATCATTTACGTGCGACGCGAGAGATAGACAAACCCGGCAATGCCCAGCGCAGCCAGGAGGACCAGGATGCCGCTGGCCCGCCACAAGGACATACCCAATTGTTGCAGCAGGCTGGCGCTTGCCTGTGGGGAGGGCTGCGCTGCCGGCTGTGCTGACCGTGTCACGCCCAGCGAAACGCTTCCATTTTGCCCTCCGACCAGCGACAGCGACCATTCGGTGCGGGTGGTGGCGCGGCTGCCCTCTGGCGGTTGGGCTTTGACCGTGTAACTTCCGGCGGCCAGTTCAGCAAAGCAGTAGGGCTCGCCACTGCCAACCGTCTTGTATGTGCCGACGGGCTGATCACCCTGAAGTACCTGCAGCGTCGCCCCGGCCACGAGACTCTCGCCTGTGTCGCGCAAACCGTTGCTGTTGGCATCGTCAAAGGCCGAGACGCAGATGGAGCCGCCGGGAATGGGCGTCACGGTGGGCGGCGGCGCTGTGGGCGAGGGCAGCACAGGCGGCGTGTTGGTGGGCGGGACGGCGGTTGGCGTGGGCGTCGTGGCCACCTCACCCACGATGAGTTCCTGCCCGGCGTAGATGAGCGTTGAGTTGCCCAGGCCATTCAGGCGTTGAAGCTCGGCCACAGTCGTGCCGAACTTGAGCGCGATCCCCAGAAGGGTGTCACCCTCCTGGACGATATAGGTGATCTGGCCGCCCGCCCCTGGGGTGAAGGTGGCGGTGGGCGGTTCTGTGGGGCGGGGGGTGGGCGAAGGGCCGGGCGTGTTCGTGGGGCCGGGTGTGTTGGTCGGGGCGGGGGTCGGCCCGGCCTGCCCAATGACCGTCAGGCTGGCATCGTCCCAATAGACGTTATTGTTCGCCAGGCAGTAGGTGGGGTTGGAGTAGGTGAACACCGTGACCTGGCCCGCATCGCCGACGACGGCCTCAACGCGGAACTGGACATATGTATCAAAGGCCGAGTTCTCCCCTGACCAGACGATGGCCGGTGAGAAGGGATTGGTGCCGCCGTTGGGGTCAATGCCGATGCGCAGATGCATGGCGTTGTTCGTGTCGGAGTGATTCGGGTCGCCGTTTTCCGGCGCGGTCCAACTCTGGCCCCAGATGGTGAAGCGGACGATGGCCCCGGCAGGGGCATTCACCTGCTGGTAGACCCCGGCGATGTGGCTGGCATACAGCGTATAGTACTGCTGGGCGTTACTGCCGCTATGGATACGGTTGGCATAGGGGGCTGCCCCCTGGTAGCGCGGCCGGAATTTGTAGCAGGGCGGCTCGCTGGGCTGGGCGAACCAGGGTTGCCAGCCCTGGGCGACGACGACCTCGCCATCGCCCTGCCAGGCGTAATATCCCCCTTCAAAATCGGGGTTGGTCAGCAGGTTCTGCGCTGGCGCGGCCTGGAGACCCGGCGATGGGAGCGTCAGCACGGCGAGGATCAGGCCCAGCCCGATCCGGGTCAGCCACTTGAGGGGCAGCTCACTGTATTTCATTTGATGTTTCCTCCTTATCTAGTCCCTGGCGGCGCCGACGCACCAGGAAGATGGTCAGTGCAGCCAGGGCGATCACGCTGAGGCTGGCACCCCATACCAGGGTGTTGTTTGTCGGCAACGGACGAGAGGCGACAGATGACAGACGATCCGGTAGTGCGCTGCCGATGTCAACCTCAACCGTCTGATCTGGGAGCAGGGTGACGCTGTACGTTAGCGGTGTGGTCGCGCTCAACACGTGTGGGAGGCTGGCCGACAGGGTGTAGCGGCCTGGAGCCAGGTGGAAGCAATGCCAGGCTTCATCCGTCGTCCCAACGAGCGTGCTGGCGCTATCCATCAGCGAGATAGAGAGGCCCGTTTGGCCCACTTCGCCCGGCTGGCGCAGGCCATCCCGATTGTTGTCATGAAAGGCGAGAACACAAATCTGGCTGCGCTCCGGCTGCGGCGTTTCGGTCGGCGGCTGAGTCGGCGTGGACGAGGGCGTCGCGGAAGGGCGCGGCGTGGCCGTTGCGGGCCGGGCGGTTGCTGTTGGCGTTGGCGTGGCGAAAGCGACGATCAGCACCTGTCCGACTGAGATCGCCGTTGACCTGCCCAGGCCATTCAGGCGCTGCAGTTCGGCGACGGTGGTGTTAAATCGGCTGGCAATGCTGCGCAGGGTGTCGCCGCGCTGGACGACATAAGTCACTGCGCCGGGCGGCAGGGTCGGCGAGGGGCCAGGCGTGCGTGTGGGGCCGGGTGTGTTCGTAGGTCGGGGCGTGGGCGAGGGTGGGCTGAGCACCACCAGGCTGGCATCGTCCCAGTACACGTCGTTGTTATCATTGCGGTATTCCGGCGCGGCGTAAAGAAAAACCGTGACCCGCGTGCCGACGGCAACGGCTTCAACCGTGAAGAGTTGATAAGCGTCGTATGGATCAGCATAGGGGGACCAGACGACGTTAGGGCTGGTCCAGTCCGTGCCGCCGGTGGGATCAAGGCCAATACGCATATGCATCGGCGAGGGGTTGACGGAGGTGGCATTGGGGCAGTCCTCAAAATGCAGGCAGCTCCAGGCCTGCCCCCAGGCGCTGAAGCGCAGGCGAGCGTTGCGAGGGACGGTGACCTGTTGCAGGACGCCCCCGACGAACGTGGCGAAGCTGTGGAAGTATTGCTGCGCCTGGGCACCGGAGCGGACGCGCGTGTAGGGGAAATCGGTGGTAAAGGCGGCCTTGTACTCCGGCTGGACTTTGTACCCCTGGGCGTTCTCCTCCGGCGACCCCTGTAGCCAATACGGGTACCAGCCGACAGCGACGTTGATATTGTCTCTCCCAGGGATCGGGGCGACATATGTCCCTTCAAAACCGCCGTTGAACAACAGATTTTCCTCCTGCGGGGCCTGGGCCGGTGCGACCCAGGCTGGGATCAACAGTATCAGTATGGCGAGTATATGCCACATACTCTCCTTTCACCTGACTCAGTTATTTGATCTCCACACTGTCGCCTGCGGGCTGTCCTGAGGCGTCCAGGCGCGCCAGGCGTTGCAGTGTGACAAGGTGATACAGGCCCACCCTGATCTGCCCGTCCGGGTGGGGCGTGTCCAGCGGCAATAGATGTGTGTCCTGGATGACGTCGCCGGGTCGCCAAAACGAGGTCGGCAAAGCGCCATCGCCAGGTGGGCCGTCATGCTGGGTGATTAACTGCCCATTGTTCTCCAAATGGACGAAGACCGTGTAATCCTCCGAGACAGGCTGTGTTGTACTCCAGTTCAGTTCAACGCGCAACGCCGGCTGGTCGGAAGGAGTGAGTTGCGCTGTGCTTACCTGCGCCGAGAGGAGCGTGATCCCATGCTCAAAGTGGGCGAGCGGGCCGGCGCCCGGCTGTGCTGCCGTTGCGCTATATACGACGTAAAGGGCATATGGCTCCGCTTCCAGGTCGCCGCGTGCCAGCGGCCCCCACTGTGCGCTGATGCGGACAGCATGCGGCAGCGCCTCCAGATAGCCGCGGGTCGGCTCATAAGGCCATAAGAATAGGCGTAACGGAACCTCCGGCGGCACCTGCGCCGGGCTGTCCACAATCACCAGGTTCGGTGTCTCAGGGACCAGATAGCGGACGCTGGCAAAGCTCTCCCAGAAGCGTCGCGCCAGGACGACGCGCCCTTGGGGCGGCTGAGACCCGGCTTCAGCCGCCCCAAGCGTGTGTCCATCCCAACCCGCCCCGATGGTGCGATTGACCTCAGCCGCCAGGTCCGCCGCCGCACTCTGGAAATAGTAGCCGGTCACAGGATGGGGGCTGTATTCCCCAAAATAATCGCGCACCGTCAGCCCCAGGCCCACGACGAGCACAAGTCCGGTCAGGGTTGCGCCCGACCAGGGTGGGCCCACGCGGCTCGCCCATGTCCAGGCGGCCTCCAGCCCCAATGCCGGGAAGAGGACGGCGATGGGCAGCACGCCGACAGCGCGCAGGAAATGAGGCGCATCCTCGGCCAGGAGCGTGGGGAGGAGCATGACGCCTGTCCAGATGAGCGCGGACGCGGCGGGTGGTTCGCGGCGGAAACGCGCCAAGCACAGGATCACGCCGAGGGTGAAAGCCAGTGCCAGCAGCGGGTCAAACACAGGCCGTCCCGCCAGGTTATGGCGCCAGATAGTATCGCCGCGAATGGTGAACATACCCAGGACCGCCAGGAATTGCCGTCCCAATGTCCCCCACAGGTCGCCTTTGTTGATGTCCGGGTTGGTGATCAGCACCTCGCCAGCACGAGCAAACACAATATCCGGGTGCTGCACTGCATACATGGCCAATGGTGCGGCCACGACCAGCGTTGCAGCTATAAAACAGACGGGTGAGCGCAGGCGAATGTTCCCTGCCGTTTTGGACTGCTGAAACCTGGCTTCAGCGGGCCTCCCCTGCCGCCACATCAGGTAAAGCCCAAACACGGCCAGGGCCAACGGAGTGAAGCGCGCGGCCAGGTAGGTGTAAAAGCTCAGCCCGTAGAGGGCACCACCCAGGATAGGGCGGAGGACGGATGGCGAAGGACGAAGCGCGTTGTCCTCCATCCATCCCCGCCAGGCGGCGGCCAGCGCCAGCGCCAGGAACAGCGGCAGGGCCACGGCGCGGAAGCCAATGCGGCTCAGGTGAACATGCCAGAATGTGATCGCCAGGATGGCCGCTGCCAGCAACCCCACGCGCCGATTGAACCAGGTGCGTCCCAAGAGGTAGGTCGCCGGGATAGTCAGCGTGCCCAAGACGGCGGCAACCAGACGGATGGCGGCGGGGCTGGGGCCGAGCGCACCGATCGCAAGGGCGACCAGGTAAATGAACAGGGGTTCACGGCCATTGTTGGCCGCAAAGTACAGGGGACGCTCCCCCTGAAGCACCTGAAGCGCATCCAGGCCGTTCCAGGCTTCGTCCTGGTACAGGCCGGGGGGTGCCTGGCCGAGGGCGGGGAAACGCAGGGCTGCGGCCAGTGCGGTAATGGCCAACAATAAAGCCCATTCGCGGTTGAATGAGCCGGGTTGGCGCAATCGTCTACCTCTTTCCTTCCCCCTGTCCCCGATAAGGGAAGGGACAGTGTAAGCCGCTCCATATTAACATAGATGGGTGTAGATTTCAAGTTAGCGCCCGGTCCGTCGGGGGATAGCGGCGGCTTTTCCTCTCCCCTGGATGGGGGAGGAGCAGGGAGAGGACGCCCCACCGTTTACGGTGGGGTATGACCCCCCACCCCAACCCTCCCCCGCAAAGGGGGGAGGGGGAAGTATACCGCAGCGTAAACGCTGCGACTTGAGGACGCCCCACCGTTTACGGTGGGGCGTCCCCCTTCCCTACGAGGGGAGGGGGCGAGATCCTTCGCTGCGCTCAGGGGGACATTTTGTGAATCTACAATGAGACTATTCGGAGCCGCCGGGCATGGATATGCGCCTGGGGAGCCACAGGCGATCCCCTTGCAGGATGTGCCTGGTGAATTGGTACATGCTGAAGCACTCCAGAGCGAAGGGCGGAAAGCCGAGAAAGCCGATCAGGGGCATCTCAAAGATGCGCGGGCCGAAGTCCAGCGGCGGCGGGACGGCATAAACCCACTTTCCCAGGGCCCAGAAGTTCCAAAACTCCCACAGGAAGCCGCACAGGGCGCCCGCCAGGAGCAACTGCGCCGTGCGCCCCCAACGGCCCTGCTCCCAATCGCGGTAGAGAGAGGGGGCACCTAATTGATAGTTGATCGGCTCCAGCAGGAGGATGAAACCCAGCCAGATGAAGGCGAAGGTGTAGCGGGGGAGGGGGGCGGGAAGCGCGTCCAGGCGCAGGTCGGCGGGCAAGAGCGGCGGGATGGCCACAAAGGCCAGGCCGAGGAGGAACGAGACCGAGAGCCACGCCGGTGTGATGTGGCGCGGGCGGCCCTGGAGCCGCTGCAGAAAGCCCAGTGCGGCGAGCAGGTCGGCTGTCTGGAAAATGCCGGGGAAGATCGTGGCGAAGGACCAGCCGTAAGCCAGGTTGCGCAACCAGGGCTCTGAAGGCACGCCGATGTAATACCAGTTTTTCAGCCGGATGTTGTAGACCTCAAACACGAGCCAGCACAGGATGGAGAGCCAGAGCATCATCACAAACTCGCGGGGGCGGTCATGGATGAGCGAGGCGCCGCGCAGGCGCAGCACCAGGGCGTCGGCGAGCAAGATATAAGCGCTCCACATGATGGGCGTGAACCACTGGGCGAAGGGGGGCACGCGCTGGAGCATCAGAACCTCGGTGAGGATCAGCATCGCCAGCCCGCACCAGCCGTACCAGATGAGTCGCTTCATGCCTGATCAGCCCTCCGCTATTTTCTGCGCCCCGCCGATCTCCTGGATATATATCTCTGAGCCCACGTTCAAGGGATGAACTGAGATCTGCACGCATGATCGGTAGCCTATGACATAGCGGCAATAGCGCGCCGACTGCTGCTGGCCGAATGGGTATCTGTTCTCAGAGACGAAACGGATCGGTGACCTGAAGCGGATGTCACGATAATTTTCGTAGAAGGCCACAACCTGGGCTGGTGAATCGGGTGTCTCATAGAAGATCTGATAGCAGTAGACCGCCAGCGTAGGGACACAAAGCTGGCCGAAGCGCTGGTCGGTCCTGATCGCACCGGGATACACAGGGGGCATAGCCAGCCACTGGCCGATGTAGCTCTGCGCGACGTTGGTAAGCACGGACAGGAAGCAAAACAAGCCCAGCGCTGCGCCCAACCATGTCAGGCACGAACGCCAGCGCATCCGGCGCAGGTTCGCTTCGGCAGCGGCCTGATCGTATTGCCCCCAGGTGATTTGCGGGCGTTCTGCTACCTTTGTGTGATCAACCATTCTCTCTTATCTCAGGGCATACACCTGTAGGGGCTGCCCGGTTTCCTCCACGCGGGTTGGCGCTATAAATTGCGCCACCGCAGCGTAAACGCTGCGGTTTGGGGTATCCCCATCAAACTTTTAAACATCTAAAGTCTGGCTCACCTCCTGAAATTGGATGACAAGGCGGTCCTGCTCATCGTAAGAATATGTCGCGAAAAACGGTGGGGCATTCGCAGGCGCGTCCAAAACGCGCGGCAGCAGGACAGGCAGGTCTTTCACCAAATCCAGCGTGCTGAGCTGGGTGCGCGGCACCCAGACGAGCGTCCCCTCGGTGGAGCCTGCCGTCTCACGCGAGGCTGCTTCGGCGTGAAAGACGAAGAGCAGGATACCCACCTCTTCGTCGGTGTTGATGTTGATGACACCGCGCAGCCGGATGTTCTTCACCCCCAGCCCGGCCTCTTCGCGCACTTCGCGCAGGGCTGCGCTGAGCACATCCTCATGGCGTTCCACATGGCCTCCCAGGCCATTGTAGCGCCCCGGCCAGATGCGCTTGGTGGGCGCGCCCTTCAGCAAGAGCACCTCTTCCCCTTGCGTCACAAAGCACAGCGTGCGCGGCACGACGCGATAGCGGCCCCGGCTGGCGGTCACACCCTGATCGGCTCTGGGCATCGTGTCCCCCTGTGGGGGTTTATAGGGCATCCGTGGGAGTTTGTCAAGCAGTGCCTGGGCGCGATTTCAATCGTATGGCCGCTGTCAGGCGGGCGTCAGGCGACCGTCTGCCTGGCTTCAGGCACATCTCAAGGTTAGGAGTATAATGGCATTCAACGAATGACAATCGGTTTTAACCATCATGGTGCCAGGCGAGAAGTTGGGCGGGTGCAGAACTTGCATCACCTGGGTGATAGGACATGGGTCTGTCGCCTGTGTTTCTGTCATGCCGGGCGAAGTGAAAGGAGAACTGGCTTGAGCGCTAGACTGCGCATTGCGCTGATCGTGCTGATTGTCCTGGTGTTGTTGGGCCTGAGCACGACGGTTGAGGCCCAGAGTCGCTCGCTGTATTGGAAGCGCCTGGATGTGGACATCCGGGTACAGCCCAATGGCGACATGCGCATCACCGAGACGAACCACATCGTGTTTGAGGGTGGGCCTTTCCGCTTCGGCTATGCCGCCATTCCGCCGGGGCGCTGGGAGGATATTCGCGATGTGAGCGTCTCGGATGAGACCGGGCGCGTGTATGAGCGCAGTTTCTCGCAGCAGCCCTACACCTATCTGACCGAGCGCGATGAGGACGGCAACTTCGTCATCCGCTGGACCTTTCCGGCGACGAGCGATAGCGAGCATATCTATCGTCTGGAGTACACCGTTGTGGGCGGCCTGCGGTATTACCCTGACCATAACCAGGTCTATTGGAAGGCCATTCCTCCGGATCACGACTTCCCTATCCAGGCGGCCACGGTGACTGTGTATTTGCCGCCGGGGGCGGCAGTGTTGCGCTCCAAAACCGATCCCAATGAACAACTGGCCTCGGTCACATCAGGCGTTCCGGCGACGGTGAGCCTGAGCGCCGATGGCAATGTCGTCGTCTTTAAGGCCAATCGGGCCATCCGCCCTGGTGAGGAGATGGAGGTCTTCGTCCCCTTCCCGGCGGGCTTTGTGAGCGGGACAAAGCCGGGCTGGCAGGCCAGGGTGGACCAGCAAGAGGAGTGGGAGCGCACGGGCCGCCCGTTGGTCACCCTGGGTTTGGGGGCCTTGGGCGCACTCCTGTTGATTCTGGGGCCGGGGCTGGTGTTCCTGCTGTGGTACACACGGGGGCGTGACCCCAAGGTTGGCCTGGCTGCGCCCTATATCGCTGAGCCCCCCTCGGATTTGCGGCCTGGGCTGGCGGGGACGCTTCTGGATGAGCGGGCCGACTTGCAGGACATCATGGCCACGCTGATTGACCTGGCGCGACGCGGTTACCTGACCATTACGGAGGAGCAAACGCCCGGCCTGTTCGGCATCGGCGCGTCGCGGGATTTTGTGTACGCGCGGACGGACAAACCGGCGGGCGACCTGCTGTCTTACGAGCGCACGCTGCTGGAGCGGCTGTTCAACCGGACCTCACACAGGCGCCTGTCGGAGCTGCGCAACAAGTTCTACACCGCCATCCCCACACTCCACAGCCAGCTTTACGACGAGGTGGTGAAAGCCGGATTCTTCCGGGGCAATCCGCAAAGCGTGCGCACGCTGTACACCGGCCTGGGGATTGTGCTGCTGATCCTGGCCGGCGCGGCGGGGATCATCCTGACAGGTATGTTGGCGGAGAGCTTCAGCGCGGCGATCATCTGCCCGTTTATCGCGCTGGGCATCACCGCGGTGGCTTTGATCCTCGTGGGGCAGTTCATGCCCGCGCGGACGCGTAAAGGCGCTGAGGAGACCGCCAGGTGGCGGGCCTTCAAGAACTATCTCCAAAACATTACGAAGTACGTGAATGTTCAGGAGGCCACTGACCAGTTTGATAAATACCTGCCCTATGCCATCGCCTTCGGCCTGGAGCGGAGTTGGATTAACACGTTCAGCCGGGTGGAGAGGGTGCCTGTGCCGGTGTGGTATCGCCCCTGGATCTATGGCCCCACCTCTATGCGTCGGGGGGAGACGGTGACCACGCCTGTTGGCGGGCCGTCGCCTCTAGCTGGGGCTGGGGAAGGTTTCTCGCTGGACCGCATGAGCGAGGGGATGGCGGCCTCGCTAAATAGCATGAGCGAAGGGCTGACCTCTATGTTGAACACGGCGGGGCGTGTGCTCACCAGCAGCCCCCAGCCATCAGGTGGCGGGCGCGGTGGCTTCAGCGGCGGCGGTTTCTCCGGCGGCAGAGGCGGCGGAGGCGGCGGCAGCCGGGGGTTCGGTTAAAATGAGCCTGCGAAAGGAGCCTTGAATGGGAGGAAATACAGGGCGGATAGCCGGGGCGGTCCTGATCGTGGCCGGGCTGGGGTTCTGCGCCCTGATGGCGCTGTGGCTTCTGGTTCAGGCCTCAGGTGGGAGCCTGACGCGCGGGGGCGCCGTCTTGGGTGCGTTGGTGGCCTTTGTCTTTATTGTCGTGCCGCTGGTGGGCCTGGGCGGGTTCCTGTTCTACCGGGGCACGCAGGAAGCGCGGGAAGAGGCGCAGATCGCCAAAGAGCGCCGCATTCTGGATATGGTGATGACGCGCGGCCAGGTGCGTATCTCCGACCTGGTGCTGGAGCTTAAGGCGACCCGCGATCAGGTGCAGGCCTGGATTTACGACCTTGTCGGTAAGGAGCTGTTCAGCGGCTATGTCAACTGGAACGAGGGCGTGCTGTACTCGCGCGACGCCAGCCAGTTGCGGGCGAATAACAAGTGCCCGAATTGCGGCGGCGAGGTTGAACTGGCGGGCAAGGGAGTGGTGCGTTGCCCGTACTGTGGCAGCGAGATTTTCTTGAGTTAAAGGAGAGTAACATGAGCAATGTGAGCAAAACGCCGGGTGAGATCAAGCAGGAATGGGGCGCCCTGCAGCAACTGATGAGCAAGGTCCCAGGGTTCTCCGGCTATATGGAGCGCGAGTCGCGCCGCGCGGCGGACAAGCTGCTGCGCGAGACGCTGGTGCGACGCTTTGAGGAGCAGGCGCGGCGCCTCCCTGACCTGCAGCGCCAGTTAATGTCCAGCGGCATGGTGGACCTGACGGATGATCTGGAGAGCGCGACTAGGAAGCTTCAGACGGCGATAGACCGCCTGCGTGTGGCCAGCTATGGCTATGCGGGCTTCTTTGACGCGGTGAAGATCAATGAACCACAACTGGATCGGCTTTATGCCTATGATAACCAGTTAGTGGATACCGTCGCGCGGGTGCAGGCGGCGATTGATGCTCTGGCCTCGGCGATTGCCGCCGGGGAGGGTGTCCAGGCATCGGTTGCCAGCCTGAACACGGCCTGCCGTGAGGCGGATGAGGCTGTGTTGCGGCGCGAAGATGTGCTCAGTGGAGCCGTGTAAGCCAGCGCAATCGGCGTTTCGCGTTTTACGAAAGGAGACTATTCATGGCGAGAATATTTGATGTTGTTGAATATCCCAGCGAGATGCGGGATGAGATGGTTCACCGTATCCCGGAGAGCGGATCGGGCGATTTCCGCCTGGGGTCGCAGGTGATTGTGCGCGAGAGCCAGGCGGCGGTCTTCTTCCGCGATGGCAAGGCTCTGGACACGTTCGGCCCGGGCCGCCACACCATCAGCACGGGCAATATCCCCCTGCTGACGGGGTTGCTGGGCCTGGCCTTTGGCGGCACCACGCCGTTTAAGGCGGAGGTCTATTTCGTCAGTCTGCGCGAGTTCCTGGACCTGAAGTGGGGCACGCCGGAGCCCATCGCCCTGCGCGACCCGGACCTGGGGATGGCGCGCGTTCGCGCGTTTGGGACATACTCCACCCAGGTGGTAGACCCGCAACTGTTCGTCAACAAGATCGTGGGCACACAGGGGCTGTACGACACAGCGCAGATTCAGGGGTTCCTGCGGGGGATCATCATTAGCAAGCTGAACGATGTGCTCGGTGAGTTGCGCCGGTCGGTGTTGGACCTGCCCGCGATGTTTGAGGAGATCAGCGCGGTCATTCGCGGTAAGGCGCAGGAGGAGTTCGGCGCCTTGGGCTTGAGCCTGAAAGCGTTGTATGTGAACTCGGTCAGCCCGACCGAGGAGACGGCCAGGGCGATTGATGAGCGGGCTGCGATGGGGGCCATCGGCGATATGCAGAAGTACCTGCAGTTTAAGGCGGCACGTGCGCTGGGTGATGCAGCGCAGCAGGCCGGCGGCGCGGGTGATCTGACCGGAGCCGGACTGGGCCTGGGCGCGGGCATGGGTCTGGGTTCGGTCCTGGCGCAAACCATGCGCGAGGCGATGCAGGCACCGCCCCAGGGCGGACAGGCACAGCCCTCCACCCCGGCACCTCCTACAGGGCCGCTGACCCGCGAGCAGATCCAGGCGATGCTGGACAACCTGGATATGCGTCTGGCGGCTGGCGAGATCTCCGAGGAGACTTACAAGCAGCTTTACGCCCGCTGGGAGCAGAAGCTCAAAGAACTGGGCGGATAATCTCAGTTGTTGGCAAAATTGTCCCTGCCACCCTGGTCACCCCCGTAATGGGAGAGGGCCAGGGTGGGGGGTCTGGTTTACTTTTCGTATAGTCATCAATGGCTCACCCAGGCGGCTCTTGCCCCTGTGTGAACTCGCGGATAGCCTGGGCGACGCGCTCCACCTGGACTTCGGACAGCTCTGGGTAGAGCGGCAGTGACAGGACCTCGCCTGCCAGGCGCTCGGTCACAGGCAGCCTGCCAGGGCCTGGATGGAGATGATGGTAGGCTGGCTGCAGATGGATAGGGAGGGGGTAGTGGATGCCGGTGCTGATCCCACGCTTGTGTAGGGCCTGCTGAAGCTCACTCCGACGCGAGGAACGGATAACATAGAGGTGATACACATGGCGGGCGTCGGGGTGCTCAGCCGGTGGGATGACTGCGCATCCGGCCAGCAGAGCCGTGTAACGTTGAGCCAGCACACGCCGCCGTTCATTTTCGGCCTGCAGATAGCGCAATTTGACCCGCAAGACTGCTGCCTGGACCTCATCCAGGCGGCTATTGAAACCGGCTGTCTCGCTGATATAGCGCGAGCGCCAGCCATACTGCCGTAATTCCCTGAGGCGCCCCGCCAGGTGTGCGTCGTTGGTCACCACCATGCCGCCGTCGCCCAGCGCCCCCAGGTTCTTGGGTGGGTAAAAGCTAAAGCAGGCCAGGTCGCCTGTGTGGAGTGATCGCAGCTTCCAGGTGAGCCGGGTCAAGTGTGTAGGAGGTGGGATGGACGTCCACCAGGACGGGGCGGGCGCCGGCCAGCTCAATAGCGGCGACTGTGGCCACAGCGGTATGGGAGACGGTGATCACCTCATCGCCGGGGCCGATGCCCAAGGCGCGGAGGGCGAGATGCAGCGCCTCGGTGCTTGACCCCACGCCGATCCCATAGGCGACGCCACAGAACGCGGCGAATTCGGCCTCAAATGCCTCCACTCCTGGCCCTAAGATGTACCATCCCTGATCCAGGACGCGGGCGATGGCGGCATCAATCTCGGCGCGATGGGCCTGAGTATTGGCGCCAGGGTTGGCCTGGGGAATGGGGGTGTGCTCTGTGTGCTTCACCAATAGTACCAATGGCGCTTTTCCTCGCGGTACATGATGGCGTACTCCTCCCGTTCCATGACCTTACTTCAGTGAGAGAGTGTGGGCAGCACCTCTTCAAGCTGCATCAGTGTGGGCCGTGGGAGGGTGCGCCCGCGCTCCACCGAACGCAGATGCGCCTTGAGTTTCTTGGCCAGCACCACCGGCACGGCTGGCGAGGTAATGGTGACCTCCGCCTGGGGGTGGGTGAAGACAATGATCGGCTCAATGGGCACATCCAGGCCCGGTGCGTGCTCGGCCAGATAGCGCCGCAACGCCTCCACTTCGGCGCGGGCCTCCTGTGTGGGGTTGCCGATCCCCTCCTGGCCGAAGAGCCGCAGGAAGCGCCCCCAGCAACCCTGGCGCTGCTGCCAGCGCTCACCTTCGTTGATAAACGTACCTGCCTGGAAGCGCACGATCAACGGGTACATGCCGTGGGGCGAGACGAGGACGTGATCGGCGGGTAGCATGTAATGGTAAATGGCGTACTGGTCACTCAGGCCCTTGAGTGCCTGGTCAAGGGCCTGGTCGGGCCGGGGTGGGCGCAGGTAGCGATTAGCCAGATAAATGCCGATGTTCGCCAGGACCATGCCGATAGGCAGGGTCAGGTAGGCCAGAAGGATCAGGCTAGGCTGGAGCAGCGAGGTGACGAAGCCGCCCGCCAGGATCGCCAGCCCGACATAGCTGACCACACGTGCCAGCCGTGCGCGCTTCTGGATAAAGGGCAGGTTGGTGATGATGCGCATGTGTCAGTCGCCAGTAGCCGGTCGTCAGACAGTTTAACTGCGCGAAGCATGAGAACACTTAGCTTTCATGCTATCACAGGCAGGTTTATCCGTCAAATGAGGGAAGGAGTGATCGTCAGGCGCGATGCGCTTCCAGGCAGACGACGCCTTGCGGGCCAACGACGGCGCTGTGTGCCACGCCCGGCGGCAACTCCAGGCGGTCCCCGGGGCGCAGTGTGATCTGCTGACCGTGGTCGGGTAGATCAAATGTGATTGAGCCGGAGACGGCGTAGATCACTTTGTGATAGGGGTGCGAATGCAGGCCATAGACATCGCCCGGCGCGTTAGCCCAACGGTAGGGCTGGAGCCCCTCGGCGTCCAGGAGGCGGCGCACTTCCGCCTCAGTAGGGGCGCTTGCCCCGGACCAGGATCGCACTGTGATTTTGTCCTGAGGCATGTTCACTATCCGATCAACCTTTGATGGATTATAGCATATCCTGCTCAGGCCTGTGAAAATGAGAACGCCGGCGCCTGAGTTGGGCCGGCGCTCTCATTTTTCGGATGCTTTATAGGGCTGACGCGCTAGCGCGTGCGCCGCCGAAGCAGCAGCCCGCCGATGGCTGCCGGCAGGGCGAGCACGAGCAGCCAGGCAGGCGAGACAACGGGTGCGCTCTGGGCCTCAAACCGAGCCAGGGCGACGCTGGTGGGTGCGCCTGAGCAGAGCTCCACATCGTCAATGAAGAAGTTGGTCACTTCATCTAGGTGCTCGTAAGTTGTGGACTCAAAGCGAACCTGGTGCTGTGCGCCGTTGGCGAACTGGCTGATGTCGTGTTGAACGAGCGTGTACACCGAGAACTGCGGCTGGCTGGCGATCGTGTAGGTCACAATGGGTGTATTGTCAATCATGACCGTGAGGAAATCATTCCCCTGGCTGGCGGCGGCGGGGATCTCCAGCCAATACCGGAGCACGGCGATGCCGGCTGGGATGGTGACATCCTGACGCACATAACTCTGCTCCAGGACGGGAATGCCACCGAACCAGGCCCACCAGTCGCCGCTGTGCGGACCGGTGCCGCCACCGGTGCCACAGGTGGCGATGGTGCACAGGGGTGTGCCGAAGTTGCTGGAGAATTCCTGCCAGTAGGGGTTCGGGCTGCCCGCCTCAAAGCTGCCATCCTGGATGATGTTCGGGGGCAGCGGCTCACACACCAGGGGCACCTCGGGGCCTGGGGCTGCGCCTGCACCTGATCCCAGCCTGGCTGCAGGGTTGGTGGGTTCGGGCGGTGCGGCTGCGGCGCCGCTGACGCCCACCAGCAGGACGAGCACGCCAAGCAGGTGAAGGTAAATGAACCGATTGAGCTTCATGTGACAACCTCCCTCTTTAGGTTTTTGATACGCGATCGGTGTGATTGCTCTCCGCCGAACTGTTTGGGGCCACCCGATGGCTCCGGCTCAGCAGGTAGCCAGTCGTTCGCCCCACCTCGGTGGGATTATAGTCCCTTCTTGATAGGGTGCAAGTGTCGGGCCAGGATGGGCATATTCCATGTTTTTGGGGCGACCTGGGGCTGGCGACCGGAAGGCAGCCATCGGATGGAATCCGACGGCTACTATCTATCACGGGCGGCATCGGCGGCGCGGCGCCCGAAGGTGGCGAGCTGGTCTTTGATCTTGGCGACCTGAGTTTCGGGGGCGTAGATGCTGCGCGTGGTGGCGACGGAGGCGTGGCCGAGATAGGCCTGGAGGACTTCAAGGTCCATCCCTTCGTGCAGGAGTTGTTGGGCGCGGTAGTGGCGGAAATCGTGTGGGGAGATGTCCTGGGCCAGGCCCAAGGCCTGAACAGCGCGTTTGACGATGTGCCACAGGCTGGCGCGGGTGAGGGCTGCTGCGCCCTGACCGCGCCTGGCCTTGCCCTGGGCTTTGCCACGGCGGTGCGAGATGAACAGCGCCTCGCGGCCATCCTGGCCGCGTTCGGCCAGGTAGGCGGCGATGGCGGCGCGGGCTTCATCGTCCAGCAGGATCAGGCGGGCCTTGCCGCCCTTACCGGTGACGCGCACCTCATCACGGATGATGGGGCGACCATCTGGCCCTTCGCCGGCGACAACGGCGCGGCGGGTGAGGGCGGCCACTTCGCTGACGCGCCCGGCGGAGGCGTACAGGGTGTGGACAACGGCGCGGTCGCGCAGGATCTCCAGGCGGCGCGTCCGCCCGGCAGAGCCGCCGGGCAAAGGCAGGTTGTCATAATAGGTGATGATCTGGGGCAGGCGCGGATCGCTGGGCGGGGCCGCGTGCGATTTGCGGCGTGTGCGCCCTTTGGCGGCCTTGAGGCGACTCTCAGCCTTGCCAAGCTGGAAACCCTGAGGAAGCCGGTCTAGCGCGTCCAGCCAGACCAGGAAACGGCGTGCTGCTGCCAGGCACACGCCCGCCGAACCGGTCAGGCCGCTCTGAACCAGCCAGCCATAGAAGCGGGCCAGGAGGTCGTCGCGCAGGACGGACACGGGATAGTGCTCGCCCTCGCCCACCTCAACTTCGGCGTAGTGGGCCGTGATCAGGAATTCGCTGAGCCTGGCCAGGGCCAGGCGGTAGCGCTCAACCGTGCGCGGGCTGGCGGCCAGCTCTTGCAGGAACTGGTCGGCGTATTGGGGGAGCGGATAGGCGGACGAAGAGCGGGCTGGCGTAGCCATACGAGAGCGGGCGCTTCAAGGCTCTGCGGCGGGCTGGCGCTGTTCCCATAGATGCGAGCGGGCGTCCCACAGTTCCGGGAAGAAGTGGGGGCGCTGCACGGTGGAATCCAGATAAGGGACGCCGGAGGTATAGCCAGTACCGCTGATGTGAGCCCCCAGGGCGCGTTCGGCCATGCGGGCGTGGACAAAGCGCCAGTTGGCGAAGGCTTCGTCGTAGTCCAGAAGGGCCTCGGCCAGCCAGAACAGGTCCTGGTGCGGGTTGGGCTGGGCAGAGGGCCGGTACAGGTCGGTCACGGTCACATTGCGCTGCTGCAGCAGGGCCAGGAAGCGTTGGCGCAGGTTGGGCGCCTCCCAGCGGCGGGCGATGCGCTCGGTCCACAGCAGGGTCTGGGGCGAATCCGGGGCGGGGCCGGGCGGTAGTTGCAGGAATTTGCGCAGCTGGGGGTCGCGCAGGCCGGAGGCCAGTTCAATCTCGCGAAAGCCTATAGACTCGCTGCCGCTGGCCGGGCTGAGCGCAGCGCGAAACTCAAAGAAGTCCGCCGGTGACATGGTCTCCAGGATGACGATTTGCTGGATGAACAGGCGGATGATGGCAGCGATACGCCGCACCAGCCAGGTGGCCTGCTCAACCTGGCCCAGGCGAAGGGCCTCCATGATCCGCTCAAGCTCAAACAGGACCACCTTGAACCAGAGTTCAAACGTCTGGTGGGTGACGATGAACAGGAGCTCGTCCGGGTGGCGGAGGGCCTCCGGCGCTGGCTGGAGGCTGAGCAGTTCGGCCAGCCGCAGATAGGTGCAGTAATGGACCTGATTGGGATCAACCACCTCGTGGCCGCAGGCTAGTTTCATAGTTGCAATTATGGCATAAGAAGTGGGAAAAGCGCAAGCAAGACAACGCGGGGATGACGGAAGCTGGTATTGGGGGTATAATGGGGATGGACGCTTTCTTATGGACGATTTGGCTATTCGCACGGAACATCTGACACGCCTGTATACGTATCGGCCCGTCAAGGGCGCGAAGACACGGCGGATCATTGAAGCGCTGGTTGACGTCAATCTGGAGGTGAGGCGCGGCGAGTTGTTCGGCCTGCTCGGCCCTAACGGCGCGGGTAAAACGACGCTTATCAAGATCCTCACCACGTTGCTGGCGCCCACGTCGGGGCGTGCCTGGGTGGATGGCCTGGACGTCGTTCATGACTATCGGCGCATTCGTGAGCGTATCAATATGGTTGCGGGTGGTGAGAATACGGGCTATGGCCTGCTGACCGTGCGCGAGAACCTGTGGATGTTCGCGCAGTTCTATGGGCTGGATTCGCGGACGGCGCACCAGCGTATAGACGCGCTCCTGGCCGTCGTTGGTCTCACGGATCAGGCGAACACGAAGGTCAGCAACCTGTCCACCGGCATGCGCCAGAAGATGAACTTCGTACGCGGCTTCGTTAGTGACCCGCAGATCATCTTCCTGGATGAGCCCACGTTGGGTCTGGATGTCGGGGCGGCGCGCGACGTGCGCCGCTATATTAAGGAGTGGACAGCCAGACCTGACAAGACGACGTTGCTCACGACGCACTATATGGTGGAGGCCGATGAGCTGTGCGACCGGGTGGCCATCATTGACCGGGGTCGGGTGCTGGCCTGTGACACACCCGCTGCCCTCAAGCGCCAGCTCCAACGCGAAGCCCTGTTTGACTTGCAGGTGAGCGGCTTCCTGCACCCTGCCGGGCGCGAACAGCTTGCGCACCTGCCCGGCGTGCGTAAATTCACCGCCGCTCAGCACGACGGTTATATTGACCTGAGCCTGATCCTGGCCGATGAAAGCGCTATCGGCCCGGTGGTTACGACGCTCACCAGCGACGGCGCGAGCATCCTGACGTTGCGTAAGCGCGAGCCGACGCTGGAGGATGTGTTTGTAGCCCTTGTCGGTCGCAGGTTGGCGGAGGACACCCAGGAAGCGGAAGGCAGTCGCCAGGACGAGGAGCACGAATGAGTTCCGGCATCCGGCTATTTGTGCGGACGATGATGGGGCGGGCTTACCCCCGTATTGTCGGATCAGTGCGACAGACGAGCGGCTTCTTCTGGGAGACGGTGTTGCCCATCCTGTCTGTGACGGCCTTCGTGTTCGTTTACCGGGCCCTTAACGCGCCTGAAGAGTTCATTGGCTTCGTCATCATCGGTGGGGCGATGACTGCCTTTTGGGCGAACATGCTATGGAGCATGGCGGCACAGTTGTACTGGGACAAGGAGGAGGGCAACCTGGCGCTGTATATCCTGGCGCCGGGGCCGCTGATGGCGATCCTGCTGGGCATGGCAGTGGGCGGTATGTTGTGGACGCTGACCCGCGCCGTGGTCATCTTCATCGCGGGCTGGCTCTTGTTCGGTGTGCAATTCTCCGGGTCGGGCCTGGGCCTGCTGGCACTGACCTTCCTGCTCACCATGGCGGCGCTGTATGGCCTGGGCATGTTGTTTGCGTCGTTGTTCCTGCTATTTGGGCGCGAGGCGTGGCATCTGAATAACCTCTTTCAGGAGCCCGTTTACCTGCTGTCAGGCTTCTACTTCCCGGTCAAGGCGCTGGGGCCCTGGGTCGCGGCGGTAGCGTCGCTCATCCCCTTGACGTTGGGGCTGGACGCCATGCGTCAATTGCTGTTTCCCAATCATCCCCTGTACGGCTTCCTCAGCGTGCCGATTGAATTAGGCTTGCTTACACTTCTGGCCACCCTCTTCATCCTGGGAGCGCGCCTGGCGTTGGACCGGCTGGAGATGCGGGCACGGCACGAGGGCCGCCTGACGGAGTCGCGGAGTTGACCGTGTTGAGGACCGCCTGGCGTAGCTTTCGCGTTGCTGCCTGGTTGGGTTGGCAGATTGAAAGCAACTGGACTGACCCATTTCTGTTCTTCATCTACTCTGTCCTCAAACCCATCGCCAGTGTCCTGATCCTGGTTGTCATGGTCGTGATCATCTCACAGAACAGCACGAGCGCGCCGCTGTTCGCCTATATCTATGTGGGTAATGCCTTCTATATCTACGTTGGCAGTATTATGACGGGCGTGTCCTGGGCGGTGATTGACGATCGTGAGCATTATGGCACGCTCAAGTACATCTACCGCGCACCTATCCCATTCATCATGTATCTTCTCGGGCGTGGTGTCGCCCGCCTGATCACGGGCACGATGGCGGTCGCCATCACCCTGGGGTTCGGTGTGGTGGCGCTGCATGTGCCTCTGCGCTTTGAGCACATGGATATCCCCCTGTTTCTCATTAGCTTGGTGCTGGGTCTGCTCGGCCTGGCGTTCATCGGCCTGTTCCTGGGCGGGGCAACGATGCTCATGGTGCGCCATGCCTGGCACGTGGGCGAGGCCGTCGCAGGCGCGCTCTACCTGTTCTGTGGCGCGGTCTTCCCGCTCTCCGTTCTGCCGCCGGCGTTACGTCCCATTGGCTTCGCGCTCCCCATGACCTACTGGCTGGAGTTGATCCGCCGTGCGCTGCTTGGCCCGGGCGCGGCAGCCTTCCCCACGCTGGGAGGATACTCCAATGGCCAGCTCGTGGGCATCCTCACCGGGCTGACCGTTTTATGTGGCGTGGGGGCGCTTCTCTTCTTCCGTTGGGCCGAGAATCGCGCCCGTGAGAGGGGCCTGCTTGACCAGGAGACACATTATTAGAGGGCATGCGGCGAACAGCGCTCTAATAGGCCGCTAATTCTCGCAACGCTCTAGCGATCTTCTCTGTGTTGGGCAGGTAGTAGTCGCGCATACCGGCGTTGAAGGCGACGGCGGGCGCGTCGGGTGAGGTCAGGCGGCGCACCGGCGCGTCCAGGTATTCAAAGGCTTCCTCGGCGATCAGCGTGCCGATCTCGGCGCCGTAGCCGCAGGTGCGGGTATCCTCATGGACGATGAGCACCCTGCCCGTTTTGCGCACACTGTCAAGCACGGTCTTCTTGTCAACAGGCAGGAGCGTGCGCATATCTACGACCTCTACACTGATCCCTTCTTTGGCGACTTCTTCGGCTGCCTGCAGGCTGAAGTGGAGCATCATTCCATAGGTCACCAGGGTGATGTCGCTGCCCTGGCGTTTAACATCGGCAACGCCAAGGGGGATGGTGTACTCTACTTCGGGCACTTCGCCTTTGATCAGCCGATAAGCGCGCTTGTGCTCAAAAAAGAGCACCGGGTCGGGGTCGCGGATGGCGGCCTTGAGCAGGCCCTTGGCGTCGTAAGGGGTGGCGGGCATGACGACCTTGAGGCCGGGGACATGGGTGTAGAAGGATTCCACACACTGAGAATGGTAGAGGCCGCCGCCGACACCGCCGCCGCAGGGGGCGCGGATGACGAGGGGACAGGCCCAGGCGCCGTTGGAACGGTAGCGGATTTTTGCCGCTTCGTTGACGATCTGGTCAAAGGCGGGGTGCATGAAGTCGGCGAACTGGATCTCGGCGATGGGGCGGAGGCCATACAGCGCGGCGCCGATAGCGACGCCCACGATGGCGACCTCAGCGAGCGGCGTGTCCACGACGCGCATCTCACCGTATTTTTCGTATAGCCCTTGCGTCGCCAGGAAGACGCCACCGCGTTTGCCCACATCCTCCCCCAGGATGAAGACGCGGTCGTCGCGGGCCATCTCCTCGTCCATGGCCTGGCGAATGGCTTCAATAAGCGTGATCTCGGCCATCGGCTCCTCCTTATTCATCCGCGTACACCGGGCGGAGCACATCCTCCGGGCGGGGGTCAGGGGCCTGTTCGCAGTAGGCTTGGGCTTCTTTGACCTCGCGCAGGCAGGCTTCGCGGAGTTGGGCCTCGCGTGTCTCATCCCACAGGCCCACACTCTCCAGGTAGGCGCGGGTGAGGCGGAGGGGGTCGCGTTCGCGCCAGGCGGCGACCTCCTCCCGGCTGCGGTAAAAGCGGTCGTCGTCACTGGTAGAGTGAGGCACCAGGCGATAGGTCTTGCACTCAATCAGCGTTGGGCCATCGCCACGCCGCGCCCGGTCCACTGCCTCTTTGGTCACGCGGTAGACTTCAATCACATCCTGGCCGTCCACGACGACGCCGGGCATGCCGTAACAGGCGGCCCGGTCGGCGACGTTCTCAATGGGCATCTGCCTGGACACCGGCACAGAGATGGCATAACGGTTGTTCTCGCAGATAAAGACGACAGGCAATTTGTGCACGCCGGCGAAGTTCAATCCCTCATGGAAATCCCCCTTGCTGGTGGCACCCTCGCCGAAGGAGACATGTGAGACAATGGGGTCGCCCCGGTATTTGGCGGCAAAGGCGATGCCCACAGCGTGGGGGATCTGCGTGGCTACGGAGCTGGACTGGGCGACGATGTTCAGGCGGCGGTTGCCATAATGGCCCATGATCTGGCGGCCACCGCCGGAAGGGTCCTCGGCGCGGCCATAGTAGGGCAGCATCAGCTCTCGGACCGTTGTGCCGACCGTGAGGGCTGTGGCGACGCCGCGATAGTAGGGGTTGAAGTAATCCACGCCACGTTGGAAGGCGTAGGTGCTGCCCACCTGCGCGGCTTCGTGCCCCATCGCGGACATGTGCAGGCCAGAGATCTGTCCGGCGCGGTGGAGATGCCACATGTGCTCGTCAAAGGTGCGGCACAGGACCATCAGGCGGTACATTTCCAGGATGTCGGCATCGCTCAGCCCGGCCTCACGGTGGCGGATGGAGGTGTGAAGGGCGACTGTGCTTTCTGTCAAGGTTATGCCTCCTGCCTGTCAGCCTCAGAATTTGATAAAGCGGGTCTGAAAAACCATTATAGCAACTTCGCGCCTGATGGGAAAGTAGGGGGCATCCCTCGTACCTGAGAGGATTGGCGGCATGTCGGTTTTGTAATATACTCTGGAAGAGGACATTGCAATTTAGAAAAGGAGGGCATTATGAATGGGACATCCGAGGTTCATGTCAGCATCGGGCAGGTTAAGCGGGATATTTCTGAACTGGTTAACCGCGTTGCTTATGGTCATGAGCGCATCGTGCTCACCTCTCGTGGTAAGCCTAAGGCGGTCCTGGTCAGCCTGGACGATTACGAGCGCTTGAAACAGGTGCAGGTGAGTGACACGCTGGCACGTTGGCAGGCATGGCTGGCCGAGAGCAGGCAGTTATCAGCCGAGATTTTGGAGCGGCGCCAGGGTAACCCGGTGGATTGTAGATAAATTGTGGGAAGAAGCGAGGGCGGATCTGGAGGCGCGAAATGACCGAATTCGTGGTTATTGATGCCAGTTTTGCCCTCAACCTGATCCTACCTGGAACTCGTCAAGCCTATTTTCAGACTCTGGTAGGACAGTGGGAGAAAGGCGGGATGGTCTTATATGCACCTGCATTATGGCTCTACGAGATCACCTCAGCGTTATCCAAGGCGGTGCACTTTGGAGACCTCACGCCTGATGAGGGCAGACGTATGTTGGGGTTGGTTCAGAAGTTAGGCGTACAATTGAGGCCGCCAGATGAGGTTCAGGCTGATCTTGCATTTGACTGGACGATGCGCTTGCACCGAAGTGCGGCTTATGATAGTTTCTAGCTGGCGTTGGCTGAGGTGCTTAAGTGCGAGCTATGGACTGCGGATAAGCGTTTACATAACGCAGTAGCTGTCCCCTGGGTTCACTGGGCGGGCTGAAGTCTTCGTAGGAGACGACTTATGCCCTTCGGGAAACCTATTTTCACTACCATGCCTTTCCGTCCTACATGGATAGGGCGTCACAGAACTAAAGTTAAGAAGTGGTACAATGCCTGGGTTCATGCTATGCTAAAAGGCAGGAGGATAGTCTCATGAACGAACGCATTCGCGAGATTCTAAGCTGGTACGAGTCAGACAATCCCGGTGTCCGCGCCAATCTGGCGCGTATGCTTAACCATGGCTACCTGGCCGGCACAGGCAAGCTTGTCATTCTGCCGGTGGACCAGGGGTTTGAGCATGGCCCGGCGCGCAGCTTCGCGCCGAACCCACCCGCTTATAATCCGCTCTATCACTTTGAACTGGCGATTGAGGCGGGCTGTAATGCCTATGCCGCGCCATTGGGGTTCATTGAGGCCGGCGCTGCCCGCTATGCGGGCGAGATCCCCCTGATCCTCAAGCTCAATAACCATGATCTGCTGTACAGTAGCGCGGACCCTATCCCGGCGGTGACGGCCAGTGTGGAGGCGGCTTTGCGGCTGGGGTGCTCAGCCATCGGCTATACGATCTATCCAGGCTCCGCTGAACGGTTGGAGATGTATGAGCGGCTGGCGCTGCTGGCCGAGGAAGCGAAATCCGCAGGGCTGGCGGTCGTGGTATGGGCGTATCCGCGCGGATCGGGGCTGAGCAAGGAGGGCGAGACGGCGGTGGATGTGGTGGCTTATGCCGCGCATATTGCCGCAGAACTCGGCGCACACATGATTAAGGTCAAACTGCCGACCGGGCATATTGAGCAGCCGGAAGCCCAGAAAGTCTATCAGAAGTACGACATCCCGATTAGCACGCTGGCTGACCGGGTGCGTCATGTGGTGCAAAGCGCCTTTGATGGGCGGCGCATTGTCATCTTCTCAGGTGGCGCGAAGAAAGAGGACGATGAGGCGGTCTTTGAGGAGGTCCGTGCTATTCGGGATGGCGGCGGTTTTGGCTCCATCATCGGGCGCAACTCGTTCCAGCGCCCACGCGAGGCGGCGCTGAAATTCCTCAATACGATCATGCGGATCTATAAGGGGGAGATCCCGTAAGATGCGCGAAGCAGGGGCACGGCATGCCGTGCCCCTCCAGGCGCGATTCCCCCAACGCGGGCAACCTGGCTATCCAGTACCTAGCTGAAGCCAGGTTCTGGATAGCCAGGTATTGGGACTGTCAATCGCTGAGTGCTCTCAATCCCTGCTGTTCAATCGCTGCCACTTTTGCCAGGCGGCGGACGTGGCGTTCCTCGCCGGTAAAGCGGGCGACCAGAAAGGCGCGGACGAGTTCGCGGGCGAGTTCGGGGCCAATAACCCGCGCACCGAGGCAGAGGATGTTGATGTCATCGTGCTCAACACCCTGATGGGCCGAATAGGTGTCGTGGCAGAGACCGGCGCGGATGCCTGGGAGTTTGTTGGCGGCCACCGAAGCGCCCACGCCGCTGCCGCAGATAAGGATGCCGCGCTCGGCCTCACCGCGTTGCACGGCCAGGGCGACGGCATAGGCGAAATCGGGATAGTCATCGGTGGGATCCAAGGTATATGCGCCCACATCTATGATCTCATGTCCGCTGTCAGCCAGCATCTGGGCGATCTCAGCCTTGAGTGTGAAGCCACCATGATCTGCGCCTAGTGCGATACGCATAGCTCCTCCAGCCCGTTCATTTTACCTCAGATTGGAAATGGCGCTATCGCATAGAGGCAAGTGTAGGAGAGGTTGAAATGACACAATCCACCATGGTAACCGGACGTCGCATCAATTTCAAAAATTGGTATCGCGCCTTGTACACGATCCCTCATTTTGAGGAGGGCGAATATGTTGATCCCGTGACGCGCTGGCTGGTTGCCATGCGCGCAGCGGTGCTGGTGATGACCGCCATCTCCGGCTTGCTGGGTGGTCTGTTGGTCCTCATCGGCGCCCCGGACCGGTTCAGCCTGGGGTTGACAGTGCTCACGACCCTGGGGCTGGTCCTGGCGCATGCGGGCAGCAATCTGGTCAATGATTACTGGGATGCGCGACACGGGATTGATACGCCCGATTCGCCGCGTGTAAATTATGGCCCGCAGGCGTTTGTGACTCATGATTTCACTCCGGCGCAGTTGTTGGCGGGCACGGCCTTGATCCTGGCTGTGGCTGCCGCAATTGGAATCTATTTGACCACTGTGGCGGGTTGGCCTGTGCTGATATTCATGGCGCTCGGCGCGGCGATGCTGCTGTTCTATTCGGGTGATCCATTTCCGTTGAAGTATCGCGGTCTGGGCGAGATCGCGGTCCTGATCGTGTGGGGCCCGCTGATGGTTGGCGGGACGTACTATATTCAAGTGCGTGAGCTACCGGGGTGGGTGATTTTGGCGTCACTGCCTTACGCGCTCGGCGTGACGACCGTGCTTTTCGGCAAACATCTGGACAAGATCGCCTTTGATGCTACGCACGGCACGCGCACGTTGGTGGTGATACTCGGCGAGGCGAATGCGAAACGCCTTACGCTCATGCTGGTTGGCTTGATGTATCTTTTGACCCTGGCGCTGGTTGTGATGGGCGTATTGTTGCCGACCGTCTTGTTGGTGTTTCTGGCGCTCCCCCTGGCGCGGTTGACGTGGCAAATGGTCACCTCGCCCAAACCGTCCGAGCCGCCGCCGGGCTATACCGGCTGGCCCCTCTGGTATGTTGGCGCTACATTCGTTCACAATCGCCGCTTTGGCGGGCTGTATCTCGCTGGCCTTGTGCTGCACATTCTGATTCGCGCGCTTGTTCTGCCAACGTGAGTAGGGGCGCCATGCATGGCGCCCCTACAGCGGTTCTCTTATCCTGGCTTATCCCGGTGTGCTATTGACGCCCCACTATGCCTGTGCTAAACTTCACGCAGCATACATCTTGAATCGCCTACACCGCACTCTATGGAACAAATCGCTCCCGGCATCTACGTTGAAACAGGCTACCGTGCCGTTAACGTAGGCGCGATCGTCACTGACAAAGGGCTGATTGTGGTGGATGTGCCGCCCTTTCCGGCGGATGCCCGGCGCTGGCGGCTGCGGCTGGCGCAACTCAACCCCAGCCAGATTCTATTTGTGATCAATACGGATGGCCATCGCGATCGGGTGCTGGGCAACCACTGGTTTGATGCCCCTGTGATCGCTCATGAGACCGTTGGCGAAAAGCTGCGCGGCTATAATGGCACCTTCCCCCAGGCGTTTATTGATGCGCTGGTCGCGCGCGATCCGGGGGCAGCCGAAGACCTGGCCCATGTGCGTGTGGTCGTGCCTGAGATCACGTTTGCGCGGAAGCTGTTGCTCCATATTGGGGGGCGTACGATCGTGCTCATGCACATGCCTGGGCCGACGTCGGGCAGCATCTGGGTGATGTGCCCCGCAGAGGCGGTTGTGTTCACCGGCGCCAGCGTTGTCTCCGGCATTCATCCCAACCTGACGGAGGCCGAGACCAGGGCCTGGCTGGAGAGCCTGGTGGAGCTACGGCGCGACCGCTTTCGCGCTCGCATGATCGTCCCCGGGCGGGGGCCGGTCACTGACAAGAGCGCCACCGAGCCGATCTCCAATTATTTGCGCCAGATTCGCACGCGAGTGCGTTCGCTGGTCCAGGCCGGGCGTCCGCGTTCAGAGGCGGCCAGCCTGGTGGCGGAGTTCCTGCCGCTGTTCCCTATCTCGGAAGAGACCCGCGACCGCACCCAGCGCCGCTTGAAAGCGGGCCTGGATCGGGTCTATGAGGAGATCAAAGCGGAGATTTCCAGGGAGGCAAAAGCGGAACGTCAAGTGGACGGAGGCCGAAGGACGCAGGACGGGTAAAAGCGATCAGCTCTCAGTGGTCAGCTTTCATCCTGCGGATTGGAGATAAAAAGCTGAACGCTGAACCACAGCGTAAACGGTGTGGCTTGTACTGCTAATTTCCGTCTTCCGCCAGTGGCGAAGCGACTATTGAAAGCGGTCAAAACAGGAGAAGGAGAGGAAAAGCGCTAATGTGGCAGCCTCTGGTTGAGGTTTTGCGCGGCAATCAGGTGGAATCTTATCATCTGGGCGCGGTTGCAGTGGTGGATGTGCGGGGTCGCCTGCGAGCGCATTTAGGCGACCCCGATTTTGTCACCTTCCTGCGCTCCACAGCCAAGCCGATCCAGGCGCTTTCGCTGGTTGAGAGTGGGGCCGCCGATGCGTTTGGCTTTGAACCGCGCCATATCGCCATTGCCTGCGGCTCCCACAGCGGCAGCGATGCCCATGTTGAGGTGATCCGTGACATGCTGGCGCGGATCGGCCTGGACGAGTTCGCGCTGCGCTGCGGCGCCCATCGCCCCTTAGACAAGCCTACGGCGGCGCGACTGGAGGCAGCGGGCGCCTGGCCCACACCGCTGCGACACAACTGCTCCGGCAAGCACGCAGGCATGCTGGCCCAGGCTGTCCATCGCCGCCTGACCACCGCTGACTACCTGAATCCCCAGCACCCGGTGCAGCAGACGATCCTCCACACGCTGGCCGAGATGGCGGGTAGTGATGCGGCTTCAATCGCCATCGCAGTAGATGGGTGCAGCGCGCCCACCTTCGCCCTCCCCTTGCGCGCGGCTGCGTATGCCTTTGCCCGCCTGGTCCATCCTGTAGACCTGCCGCCGGAACGGCAGGCGGCCTGTCGCCGTATCGTCATGGCCATGCAGAGCCATCCAGAGATGGTGGGGGGTGAAGCCAGCTTTGATACCCGTGTGATGCGCGCTCTGTCGGGCCGCCTGATCTCCAAGGGTGGGGCGGAGGGCTATCTGGGCCTGGGCATCCTGCCTGATGCGCTTTTCCCCGGCTCGCCTGCGCTGGGCGTGGCTATGAAAGTGGTGGATGGGGATAGCCCACGTGCGCGCGGGCCGGCCTCGTTCGGCGTGTTGCGCGAGTTGGGCCTGCTGGACAATGAGATTCCATCTGATATACAGCCGTTCGCCAGCCTGCCCGTGTTGAATGTGCGTGAGCTTCAGGTGGGGGAGGTGCGACCTGTGCTGAAGCTGACGTGGGATTTACCTCTAACCCAGTACCTCTAACCCAGTACCTGGCTTTAGCCAGGTTGGTACTGTTAGGATAGGAGTGGTGCCCGTCGGCGTTGGTCTATCACAACCGAATGGTTGAGGGGATGATAGAGAATGGAGACCGTCTTGCCGCAGGTAACCACACCGCCGAAAGGCGCCAGGCAGAGCCAGGCACCCAGGGCATTGAAACATGGGCTGCCCGTTGCATCTCTCGTCATTGTGCTGCTGCTGGCCTTCACGGTTCGGATCTACCATCTGGGTTTCCGCGTCCTTACTGGCGATGAAGCGTATAGCGCGCTCGTCGGGCGTGGTTCGCTGCGCGCGCTGTCCGCGATCTACAAGTCGGTGGAGCCACATCCCCCAGCTCATTACCTGGTGCTGGTTGTCTGGGAACGCCTGGCGGGATCGAGCGAATTCGCTGTGCGCTTCCCATCGGCGGCGGCGGGAGTGTTGCTTGTTGCGCTCGTTTGGGCGTTGGGCCGCCGGCTTCTCACACCGGCGGCCACCACTTGCGCTATGTTGCTCATCGCTGGCAGCCCCTACCTGGTTGCCTACTCGCAGACCGCCCGTAGCTATGCGCTGACTGCCGGGGCGCTCGCTCTGGCTATGCTCGCCCTTGTCAGGGCGATTGAACGACCTACCATCTGGCGTTGGGCAGCCTATGTTGTGGCAGTGCTGCTTGCGCTCTATAGCCATACCTTTGCAGCCCTGGCAGTGGCCGCGTTGCCGCTGTGGTACATTGTGTTGCCTGTAGGTGTCCGGAACAGGTTCGGCTGGCGGCTCTGGATTGGTGTGCACCTGGTTATTGCCCTGCTCTATCTTCCCTGGGTGGTGCGCGTAGTGACACTGCTTGGTCATCCCGCGCCGATGTGGTTTGAGCAAGGGGCGCTGTTGTCGCTGGGCTGGAAGGTGCTGGGCACATTCGCTCTGGGCATAGATGCCCCGTCGCCCGTCGCCGACATCGGTGCCGGGTGTCTTGTCGTATTCACTGTTGTCGGCATAATGAAGTTCGGTAGTCCGCTATCAGTAGTCGGTCGTCAGCCCACCTCAAGCAAAGCAGCCGATGGATTATCCACAGAGGTCAAGGAGATAGGGGGTATCGGGACGGCGACACCGTCAAGCGTTGCGGGTGATGCAGTACGGTGGCCTGCCCTTGCGCCAGGCGAGCGCAATGAATTGCGCCCCTACACGGGTGCGCTCGTTGCCGTTGCTTTGCTGGTGCCTCTGGTGTTGGCGGTGACCATCTCGTTGCGTGCCCCGATCCTTCGCGATAGATACCTGATTGTGCTCTTTGTGCCGCTCATTCTCATAGCTAGCGTGGGCGTGGCGACATTCGCCAGCCGCCGACAGGGTCTGTTCGTCTCAGCACTTATAGCCATGCTCATCCCATCAGTGATTGGGCTTTTGGCTTATTTCCAGGCGAACAATTTCACAACTGCTGCCCAGATGCGAGAGCTGCAGGCCTTTGTCCGTGAAGCAGCCGGGCCTGATCTGGCCATCGTGGCCACGCTGGACCCGGCCGATCCATTCTTTAAGTACTATGACCTATCTCCAGCCGAGCTGTTCTATGTGCCGGTCTCCTGGGGCGAGCAGCGACAGGCTGGTGAGCAACTGTTGCGCGAGTTGGTACAGACGCGCTCACGCATCTGGCTCATTCCGTTTCCATATGGCCCGGAAGAAGCACGCTTCGCCGAACCGCTATTACAGCAAATTGCCTTTCGCCTGGACGACCGTTGGTTTGGGAATCTTCGCATCGTCCGTTATGTGACCGCACGGGCGATGGGTGCGCTTCGTCCGGTTGGCGCAACGCTCCATGATGGGGGCGGGACGATCACGCTGGTCGGCTACCAGCTCGGCGCTGACCGGCTTGCCTCAGGCGAGATCATCGCTTTGCGCTTGATCTGGCGTGCTGAGACAACACCAACCGAACGCTTTAAAGTCTTTGTCCATCTGGTTGATGCCGCCGGTGTGCGCTGGGCACAGAACGACGCTGAGCCCTTGGCTGGCCACTTCCCCACGACATTGTGGCCACCGGGGCAGAATGTGGAGGATCAATATAGCATCGCTATTCCGGCTGGAGCACCACCTGGTGTTTACATTCTAAATGTTGGATTGTACCGACCGGATGACGGACAACGGCTGAGGCTGCCAGACGGGGTGAACTTCCTTACGCTTGGCCCAATCATTGTCGGGCGGCGATCACCCCCGGCCACCCTGGAAGAGGCTGGCTTGCATTATCGTATTAACTACACCTGGGATGGGGCCTTGACGTTGCTGGGCTATGATCTTGACCGTCCGGACCGGGCTAATCCGATCGTTATCCTTCGCCCTGGTGAGGAGTTGCCGGTGATACTGCTCTGGCAGGCGAAACGCCCGCTTGGCGACTACCGGGTGCGCCTGGAGCTTCGGGCAGTAGATAGCGGCGTGCCCTCTGGCCTGGCTGCTGCGATTGAGGGGGCGCCGGCCGGGCCGACCTATCCCACCACTGATTGGCAAGTTGGGGAAACTGTGCTTGGCCAGCATCGGTTGAAGCTCCCGCCTGATGCGCGCCTGGGACGCTACAGGCTGGTTGCCGCCGCAAGGCCAGCGGACGCTGGCCCCTGGGCAGAGGAACGCTGGATTACACTTCACCAGATTGAGATCGTTGCCCCTTGACGTCGCCTGCGGTATCCGGGAGGGGGACGCTCATCCACCATCCGCCTGACCTGATCGCCTGTGCCTTGATCTGCCGGGTCGTCCTTACCCAACAGCGTTAGAGAGTCAAACAGATGAGGTACAAAATTAAATTATAGAAGCAACACTGCTTGAGGAAAAATCGCCTACTTCGCCATTTCCACAATTTCTTCTGACGTAATCACAGCTAGATGCGCGGCGGTGTAGGCGACCAACTCTTCATAGGCCGTCCAGATCGCCGCTTTGTCGGCCTCCGTGCGTGGACGGGAGGGGTCGGGCGCGTTCAGGTCGAAGGGCGGCGAGAGCGGTTGGCCGCGTCTGCCCCCTTCGATGGTGTAGTAAATTGAGGTCCAGCCCTCGGGGCCATTGCGGTAGAAGTTGTTTTCGTGGATGATAGCGGTGATGAAGGGCACGCGGGAGTAATGGTTGGCCTCCCACTCCCCCATATAGTGTTCCAGGATGCGCAGGGGGTGGTAATCGGCGGCTTGCGGCGCGCTCATTTTGTTCCACCAGAAGTTGTCCGTGCCGTCAATGACCCTGGTGCGCGTGACGCTGAAATCGCTGGGACGTGCGAGCAGGCCGTTGACGTATTCAAACGGCTGGTTTATCTTCGTGCCTTCTTCATGGTAAAGCACGGTCATCTGCGCGCCGAGTTCCGCATAGACTTTTTGCGCCATGTCCTTGATCCGCCCGCTATTGGGCACAGAGACAACAACCGGATTGCGTCCAAACATCTGCGCCACGTACGTGTAGCCACCGGGCCGGGAGCGGTCTAGGTCGCCGGTTTTCAGGTCGAGGGCGTAGGTCTCGTAGTCGAGTAGAGTCTGGTACAACTCATCGTCGTTCAATCCGTTCAACCGGTCATCGAAGCCGGTGTAGAGCGGGTGTGGCGGGCGGAGGTGGTAACTGATGGTCATGTTCGAGTTGCGGAAGCGTTCGATGACTTCGGGATGATTCTCCGCAAGTTCGCGGGTGGTCTCAGTAGTAAAGTAAAAGTCGCCGCGCACGCCATAACGTTCAAACAGGTCCACGAGTTGAAGCAGGATGCCCGCGCTTTCGTCGGGGTGTGTCCAGTCGTGGACGTTGATGATGAAGGAGATGTAAGGTGTTCCAGTGTCAGGCGTGGGCGGAGCTTGAGGCGTCAATTGGGTGCAGGCGAGGCTTATCAGGCGGAGTAAGGCGAGGGCGAGAAGAAACTTCTTCATGCGGAACTCTTTCTTGTCATTGTTCTGTGGCGGCGTAGGCATCTGCCATCTCGGAGAGGGTCATCCACTGCACGTCGCCTGAGGCAACGAGTGGGTCAACAACTTCGGTGAGGAATTTTTCGATGACGCCGAAGGGGTCTTGTGGATTGCCGCGAAATTCGCCGGGGTGAATGGTGAAGTGGAAAACGTTCACCTTGCCGGGCTGCGCGGCTGCGAGGGAGGCGTACAGGCTTGCTTCGAGATATTCAAAGTAGGCTTCGTCGCCGCCCGCTTCGTCGTTGCGGCGCATGGAGGCGAAGTTGTTCGTATCGTATTGACCTTCGGGGAGGAAGATGATGGCGCCATTGGGGTCGTGCTGGGTGAAGAGGGTGAAATCGGCGCCGTCAGTGCCGCCTGCAGGACGCCAGGGATTCACGCCCACGAGCGCCAGGTCGGTGGTCTGCGTTTGCGGGTTTTTCCAGTCGCTGTTCACGCTTAGCCCGGCACATTCGGCGGCTTCGTACAGGCTGGGGTATAAATTGCCGCCGCTCCAGTAGCGGACCCCGGTCACGCCCGAAGCCTGCGTGATGTAGCCGATCTCCTCCTTCATTACGTCGCACCATTGCTGCACCGAAAGCGCGGACGAGTTCTTGCCGAGATGCGCGTCTTCGTGGAAGTGCAGGGCGATCTCGTGCCCGCGCGCGGCGAGGTCGGCGAGGATGGTGTTGCCCGATTCGATGGCCACCGTGGTGAACGGGCTTTGTGCCTGAATGGTCATGCGTCCGCCGTGCGCTTCAACCATCTGTGTGACAGCGAGAATATCCTGCACGTGCCGCTCGAAGAACCGCGGGTTGTGATAATCGCCCTTGCCGCCGCTGGCAAATCCCTGCGCGGTTTCGCCCATTGGCTCGATGTGCATCCCGATGGTGAAATACAGGACGGCTTTGCCCGCTTCGGGCTGGACTGCGGGCTGAGTCGCTGCTTCGGCAGGCTGGGTCTCGCCAGGCTGCCTCCCCGCCGCTGTGGGCTGCAAACCAGCATTACAGGCGATTGTCAAAGACACGAGTAAAAGCAGGATGATCGTTAGTCGTTTCATCTCAATGTCTCCTCAAAAAACGCCGCCACCAACTGAGCGATCTCTCTGCGTGACGGACTGATCTGTCCGCCATCGGGTTTGAAAGAATGATTGGCATTGACCACTCGCACGAGTTCGGCCGGCACGCCAGCTTGTTGCAAAGCCGCAAGCAAAATCTCCGATTGCTCGATGGGAACGAGCGCGTCTTTCTCGCCATGCAGCATTAAGAATGGCGGATCGTCCGGGGTCACATAGGTCACGGGGCTGGCGAGCGCGGGGTCAAAATTACCGAACACGTGGCGGGCAGATTCATATCCGCCTGGAAAATCCACCGTGAGGTCGGTGGGACCGAACATATCCACCACGGCCTGCACGCGGCTGGAATACCCCAGATACTCGCCCACATCGAAGCCCGCACTTTCATCGCTTGTCCCGAGCAAGGCGACCAAATGTCCGCCCGCGCTGCCGCCCCACACGCCGATGCGATCCGGGTCGAGGTTGTACTCGTCCGCATGGGCGCGTAGCGAACGCACGGCGCACTTCACATCTTCGATCATGGCGGGAAATTTGTATTCAGGCGCGAGGCGGTAATTGACCGACACCACCAAAAAGCCTGCCTTTTGCAATTCAGGGATTTCAATGATCCCCGCCTGCTGCGCCTTATCGCCCGAACTCCAGCCGCCGCCGTGAACGTACATGGTCACCGCGAAAGGCCCTGCGCCGTCCGAGGGGTAATACAAGTCCATTTTGAGTTCCACCCCATCCATCGTGCAGTACGTAACGTCTGCCAGGGTGGGCGTGGTGGAATTTCCGGGCAGGTTTTGCGGGGGGCGGGGCGTCGTCCCTGGTGGAAGACTCGGTTTGGGGGATGGAAGACCGCTTTGCGGACCCGGAGCGGGGGTAGTCTCCCCTACCGCTTCGGTCTCCATAGGCGTGACCGCTTCGGGCGTGGACGAGGCGTCTGCTACCGCTTCGACGGCCGGCTCCGGCATGGGTGTCGCTGCTCCAGTCAACGCGCAGGCCGGGCTGAATAAGATAAGGATGGAAACGAGAAGGGTAAAGTGTTTCATAGTTCACGTTTGTATGGGCTATCACGATATAAGATAACTGTCAATAGGACAATTGATGGATTCCTGCCTGTATAGCATGGTGCAGGTGTATTACGCCTGATCTTGCGCCGGGCGTTAAGAAGACCCT
>FWWM01002740.1_pt1 | contig 46219 bp, 40 predicted proteins | sample 2228351 | NCBI WGS metagenome assembly FWWM01 (sample SAMEA103939774, study PRJEB20133) | metagenome
AGGTGGGTACAAGATGTGGGGGATGTTTGGGGTGGATGTCGTCGAACGACTGGTTAGTCATGGTTTGGGTTGAAAAATGGGCTGACTGAGCGAACGCACTTACGATGCGCTTCCGAAATTCGTCCCAGAGAATTTCTTACGCAGACGCTTTCGCTCACGATGCGCTACAGGAACTGCGACGGCTCATTTTTGATGACGCCCAGCGTGCAACGCTCCATGTAGGCTTGAGTGCGTAAGATGTAGAACAGGATGCTGTCCTCTTCGGGATCGATGATTTTCTGCAGGGCGCGTTGCAGGCGGGCGAATTGCGCTTCGGTCAGCTCGCCTTCAAACACCGAGTTCTGCACCCAAGTCAGGTACTTGCGTCCCGTCTTGAGCACCTTCTGCACACGCGCCACACTCACATCGTATACCATAATCACATACATCGCTTCACCTCATCTTGAACGGCTCGTAGGGCTTCTCACCCAGCAGGTGCTTCTCCAGTTTGTAGAGGTCTAAGCGGATGGCGGTGCGGTAGGACACATGGCGCTTGAGCGTGCGATGTTCAAAGGTGCTTTGCAGTCGCTCTTCCCACGCCTTCAGAAAAATTTTGCGCCCTTCCTCGTTCAGATAGATGCCTGCGGTCTCTTCGGCAAAATGCTGGGCGCGAATCTGGCGCTTTTGGATCAGGTTGAACAGGGTACGGTCGACCAGCACGGGTTTGAACACCTCCGCGATATCCAGATTGAGCGTGAAGCGTCGGAAGTTGGTGGTGTGCAGATAGCCGATTCGCGGGTCGAGGTGGGTCTGATAAATCTCGGAGAGGGCAACGGTGTAAAGCAGGCTGTTGCCGAAGGAGAGCAGGGCGTTCAGGCGGTTGCGTGGCGGGCGTCGTGTGCGCTTACCGAAGGCGAAATCGGGGTTCTCCAGCACGCGATCGAAGGTCTCATAATACGCCTCGCGCGCTTTGCCCTCCAACTGCATCAGCGCTTCAATTTGTGTGCAGTTTTGACAGCTCTCGCGCAGGCTCTGCAAAGTCTGCAAAACATCCTCAAGGGGGGTCTGGCGCTGATGATAGTAGCGGGCAACCGATTGGAGATTGGTGAGCGCCCCGCGGATGAAGCGCTGGGCAAGGTCTAAGCGACGCTCCCCATCCAGATAATGCTCCGCTTGTTTCAACAGCATGTAGCCTGAATTGAAATGCTCGCGCGGGTAGTAGGAGCCGGTGTAGTAGCCATAGTAGTTATAGAAGTGGACCAGAACATGATTTTGGCTCAGAAACTCCAGCACGCGCTTATTCAGGTTCACCTCGCCAAAGATATGGATTTCGCGCACACTTTCGATGGGCAGGTAGCGCTTCTCGCCATTTTCCATTTGCAAGAGGAGCGTGTTCTGGTCTCGCTGAAGGGTGCAGTGGCTACTGATGTACAGGCTCTTTTTCATTTCATTCCTCCTCGCACCAGCAGAGTTCCTGATAAGCGCAGGTTCGGCAGATGCTCATCGGTTTGGGCACTTGGGGTGGCAAGGGTTGCTCGCGCAACTGCCTGAGCGCGTCAAGGGCACGCTGGAGGGTTTGCAGTCCCGCTTCATCCATCTCCACGAGTTCGCGGCGGTTCTGTTCAGGGTAATACAGCACGCCTTTGAGGTTCAGCCCGCGCTCGCGCAGGAGATAGAGGTAGTACAGCAGTTGCAGGCGGTGCGCTTCCGCCTTGCGTGGACTGCGCTTGATTTCGTACACCAGTTCCCCCGCGAGTTTATCGATGCGGGCGAAGCCTTCGATGGGCACTTCGGTGAAGGCGGTCTCGCATCGGGATGGCTGGCTGAGCGTCTCCTGATGGATGAGCCGCCCCAGCTCGACATAGGGCGAATGCGGTTCCATCATCATCTGGCGTTGTAGGAACCAGCACTTGCGCGGGCAGATAGCGAACGCATTCAGCTCATACCCGCGCACTGCCTGCTCCTCCCAGCCCTCTTCAGGGAGGCTCAACTCCAGCCACTCCTCTCCCTCCGCTTCTGCCAATTCCGAATGGATATCGCTCGGATCCATTTCTGTCGCACCTAAATGTACTCCCAAGAGATTGCCAAATCTTCGCCTAAAGTGGCGGGGTGTGCCAAGCCGATGTTCGCATCATAGGGAAGCGTGGTAAGATACACGCCCAAGTCGCGCGCGGGTGTGAAATATTCGTGGAAGCGAATCAGCCACCAGTACGGCACAGAGACCAGCAGGTCGGGCAATTGCCAGAGCCTTTTTGCCTCGCGCAGATGGTAAGCCTCTGCTTGAAATGGCTCAGGGAGCACCTCCACATGGATTTCGCCACGGCGTGTGGTGAACCGCTGACGCATCTGCTCCTCTGTGAGATCAATCGTGTAGCAACCGCAGATAGATTCCACCTCCTGTAGCGTCTGCCACCCTTGCTGAAACTCGCTCTGGAATTCAGGGGTATCCCACAGCGTTTGGTACAGTTGGTCGACTGCCTCGGAGAGTTCCCTGTTGGTGGGCGTCTTGGGGAGTTGGTCAAGTAGCTTGATGGTGTTCTCCATGGTTTGCTTCCCATAGAGATGGTCTGAACGTGGGTCGTATGGGCGTATGATATGCACCTCGGCGGGTTTTTGCCGTTCGCCTCTGCGGTTTATGCGCCCCATGCGTTGCACCAGCGCGTCCAACGGAGCCAGCTCGGTGTAGAGCCGTTGATAGCTGATGTTGAGGCTGACCTCCACCACCTGGGTCGCGATAAGCAGGGTGCCAGGGGATGGGTGCTGGATGGCTTGCTCCTTGTGGTGGCGGTCGCGGTAAATAAAACGCGAATGGAGCAGGTGAATGGTGGGCGGATGTGCCATCGTCTGCGCCCACTCCATCGCTTGCCGATAGAGTCGCTGTGCCAAAGGCACGATATTGACCACGAAAAGCACCGTTTCGCCATTCCTGGCGTAGTGAAGTGCTTCTACCAGTGCCTTGTCCAGAGGGCGGTCGTCCAAAAGGAGCGAATGGCGCCGCTGCTCCCAGAGGGCGTGCTCTGCGACGATGAGGGGCGCATCGCCAATCCGCTCGCGCAGGGGCGAGGGCAAGGTCGCGCTGGCGATTGCCAACCGTGCGGGCGGGTCATTCTCCAAAGCTGCTTTCAATAACCCCAGCGTGTACGGTTCATAAGCGTGAATCTCGTCCATCAGAACGGTTGCGTAGCGGCAGAGCGCGCGCCGTATTTCCCAGTGGCGTCCGTGCAGGTGCGCCAGCAGATATTGGTCTAAGGTGGCGACGGTAACAGGGGTGGCGAACACACTGCTGAACAGTTTGTAATCCAGGGGTGGCTCTTCCTCTTCGCGGCTAAGCTCCAGGATGGCGCGTGCGTGTGCCAGCCCAACCCTCTCTTTACCATAGATGTCCTGTAAGCGTCGGTACATTGCGTTGACTGTCGCTTGCGTGGGTAGCAGGTAGAGGATTCGCTGGCTGTCGCCCGCCCACAGGAGCAACGCTTCCGTTTTGCCCGCACCTGTGGGAGCGTGTAAGTAGAGCCGTGAGGACGATTGTGCTTGCATCTGCTGCTGGTAGTTGTGGAGTTTAAAGGATTGTTGTTGAAGATACTGTTGTAGGTGTTGAGCGCCATCGCTCAGGAACAACCCTGCGTGGCTGTTCCGTTTTGCGGATGCCAGCCAATCGGCAAGGCAGAGCACCGCCTTTACCGTGGTGAAAGCTTGCACGGGCAATCGCTGGAATTGCGCCATCAAAGTGCGACTGCCATCCGGATAGGAGGCTTCACGATGAAGCCACTCGGAGGGGTTCACCGCGAGCAGCTTAGGCAGTTTCAGATGGAGCTCGTCCCACACCGAAGGGGGCAACATCGCTTTTAGCCACGCTTGCAGGGCATCCCCAAGCAGGTCGCGTGGTTGTTCATACCCTTCATAGAGTAAGGGATGAAGCGGCGAGTGATGGCTCAACACGGCGGCGGTCGCCAACTTGGGCGCATCCGGTCCGAAGAGTAGGCTTTCCAGCGCTAAGGTGAACGGAAAGCCCGCGAGAGCGTGCGGATAGGCTCGGGGGAGCGAAGAGGGGTTTTGCCCAGCCGCTTGGATGCGTCGCTGGAAGGAGCGGGTCGCTTTGCCCACATCATGCATGAGGCAAGCCCATTTGATCCGCTCCGTCAGCTCCTGCCCCAGTTGGAGCTGGGCACAGATAGCTCGTGCCAGTTCCATAACGCGCTGTGCATGCGCGGTAAGGGTCTCATCAGGCTTAGCGAACAGCTCCATATGCCTCCTCTATGTCTCGTTTCAATCCCTCACAGGTAGGCTACTAACGCAGCCAAACGAAGTGGCGCTCGCGATACTGATAGACGGGGCGATTAAGCCCCTGTAGTTCCACCTGCAGGCTATAGGGCAGGAAGGTGAAGGTTTGCTCGTCGAGGGGTTGGCGCGTGCCGTCGCGCTCAATCTGGAACCGTGTCGGAAGGCGCTCCACAACGGCAGGCTCCAGAGTGAAACCCTCGCGCAGGACGGGGCGAGCGTTCAGCATGCGTAGGTCGCCGGGCAGAATCGTGCCGTAGAACAGGTGCGGCGCAGAGACGGAGGGGCATTCCACAAGCGCACACGATTCGATACGAAGCAGTTCGTCCTCGCGCCCCAGCGAGAGCGGGTAGGCAGGCTGTAGGAAAGCGGAGTGGAGCGTCTCCAAGGTCTCACGAGCACCGCCATAGAGCAGGGTAAACCGCGCGTCGAATAGAAGCTCGCGCAGGTAGGGCGAGCGCTCCATAATGCCCGCCTTGATTTTGAGCAGGGTCCACATGTCGGTGGCGCGGGCAGGTTGGTTCTCAGCAAGCACCTGCACTTGTAGCCGGGTGAGTGTGCTGGTGCCGCTCCAGAGCTGGGCTGCATCGATGCCCAGCGCCGCTCCTGCCAGCCCCAACATGGTGGTCGGTGGTGGCAGGAGCAGAGTGCGCTGGTAAGTGTGATCCAGCGGACGCCGAAACGAGGCAACGGGCGCCTCCACCTGAACCGCGAGCGCAAGCATTATCGTGTGCCCTCTTCGATGTCCTTTTCTTCGATGTCCTTTTCTTCGATGTCCTTTAGAATCGCAGGGATAAGCTCAGCAAGGGGCATGACGGTGCCGATGGCGCTGAGCGCCTCTTTCAGCTCTCCCTCGTTGGCGAAAAAGCCCGGCTCATAGCCGAACAGCACCACCTCGCGCCAGCCCGCAGAGAGCCGTTCGATGGCATGGCGGATCGGCTCTGTTTGCAGGATGTAGCTGCCCTGCTGGTAGGTTGCCCGCACCGCCTCCAGAAAGAGGGGGGTTTTGACCTTCAAGCGGGCATAAGCCAAAAAGCGCGGGGACAGATCGGTCAACATGCGTGCCGTCCGCCCGCCGCCCCAAAGCAGGCTCAACGCCTGCACCAAGGCGCAGAGCCGCTTTCGACGCTCTTCAACAGGTAGACGAATTTCGGAGCGATTTTTGCCCAGCTCACCGCCTGGAACTATCCCGACGCGGTCTAACTCCACCAGCATCGTGCCCCGAAACAGGTTATGGTACAGCTCCGTTTCGAACAGGTTGCCGCCTTCCGCAGGTGTGCCAGTGAACCGTTCGAAGGAGCGCGTACCCAAATCGCGGTCGCCCCAATAGGGGAACAGCCCGACCAGTGCCGAGACGCGCGTGGGCGAAGTGCGGCGCCTGCCTCCCGAAGCGTCCATATAACCGAACAGATCCTCGTCGATATACTTATCTGGTTCCACAGGGGGCGTAACTTCTTGCCCGCTGACCTTCGCGAACGGTTCCGAGAGCATCCATCCGAGGTCCTCCAAGCGGTCGCGCAACATGCGTCGCACTGCCTGCCCAGAGATATAAGGTAGAACCCCCCCATCAGGCAGGGTCACCCGCTTGATGGTTTGGATGTTCCCCTCCGTATGCGAGGCGTTCACATTCGCCGCGGAGACCTTGACCAAATAGGTCATCGTAATCGCTTTGCTCATTGCTCTCCTCCTTGTGTTGTGGCTTGTGCAGGATACTTCTTGCGCAAGTAGGCGTTCATCGCGTGAATGGCGAGCAGGGTCTTAACGCGATTCCATGGAGCGCCCGCGATGCGCTCGCCCGGTTCCACGCGAAGCAGGTCGGGGTTGATGGTGAGTTCAAGCACGAACTGAATCTGGTTCAGTACTTCCAGGAACTGGTCGAGGTTCTTCGCGTTGCGCAGGGCGTACAGGAGCCCCATCTCGTCCTTCTGGGCCGCTTGACTGCCAAGTTCGAAGCCAAAGCCCCTGAGAATGTTGAGCAGTTTTTCATCCATCCTTATAACCTCCTGCAGATAGGTTTCAAGCACTTCCAGCGTGCCATAAACCAGCGGCTTTTCTTGCTCAACGCTTACCTCATAGAGGAATGCGGAAACAGGAGGAAGTGGGTCTGCTTGCTGGAGTATGGCACGGCAAATCTGCTCGCGCCAGAGCGTCTCGGTCGCTTTCTGGCGACGATGCTGAAATTGGCGGAAAACACCTTCCAAGGCACGCACGGGATTGTCCACCGCCAACCGCTCCAGCCATTTGGAATAGAGCCGGTACATCGGCTGGAATCGGTCAAACTGGTTCAGCGCGCGCATGGTGAAGCTTTGACCACCGTAAGTGCCGCTGATTTCATAGATTACAATCGGGTTGCCTGACACCATTTGCGCCCCTGTGAGTTCTGCAAGCAAGGAATCGGGCGCTCCCTCCGATTCGCGCTGGCGTAGAAATGCAAACAGGCGCAGAAGCAAAGCGAACAGATTTTCGAACGGATACTCGCCGAAAAAGGGCACTGAGAAGTTGCCGCCCGTATCGCTTTCCAATTGGAGATGCTGAATAAGGCTCTCATACAGCCCGCTAAGCCGCTCCAAATCGGTGTGGAACAGGAAGAAGTGGTAGGTGCTCCCTTGCCGTCGCCAAAGCCAGCTTTCAAACGCAGAGAAGCCCGCTAAGGCACAGCGCGCACACATATTCAGCCCTCGGCGCGCTCCAGAGTAGAAATTGCCGAACTTGTCGGGGGCGACCACGAAGGGAAACAGGTAGAGCTTCGCATCTACCACTTTGCCCTGCGCCCCACAAAAATCGCATCGCCCACTACTCTTGAGGGATATCTGTAGCTTAGGCTCAGGAGGGCGCGTGTAATAGTCTTTCCCCTCAATTTTTACTTTTGGTACTGAGTCGACGACCTTAATAAATAATCCGATAGGCTCCCTCCAGCTCCGCTTGTTATAGGTTTTGACCTGGTTTGTCGCCTCATCCCAATACTCTCCTCTGTTGCCCGTCTCCACATAGATGCGGTTCACGATCTGCTGGACGACCGTGTTCACATCGTCGGGCAAATCGTTGCCGCCCAGCATACGATGCAGAACGACCAACCCGTTATCGATCCAAAAGTTTCCCGTCGCTTTATCCAATAAGCTCATAAAAGCCTCCTATCGTGCCTATTTGCGCTTCGATTCCATACTGACGTTTCAATCCCTCCCAGGTAGGCTGTTAACGATTATACACTATCGAGTTTCCGAAAAGAGGGATTTTTGGGGCGCTTTTTGTCAACCTTTTGGTACACTTCCACACAGCCGAAGCCACCAGAGTTGCGTTCGCCTAATCCCGCATCCAGTGCCATCTGGAAGTATTCTGTGGGCGCATGGAAGCGATACAGCCCGCTCCACCCCTTGACCCATGTGCCTTTGAAGTTTATCGGGTGATAGTTCTTGTTCTGGTCTACCGCGTAGGGCAGGCAGTAGGCGTCGCCGGGCGGAATGTCGTACCCGTACCAGAAGCGCACCTTACTGCGCAGGTTGCTGATAATCCGCTCGCTGAAGTCGGGGTCGTGCGGCGCCAGATAGTAGGTGTAGCGTTCGTTCGGTTGGCGCAGGGTCTCGCGCAGGGTGATGGGCGATAGCGCCTTCAGAACCACTTCGGGCTGATATGCGGGCTGAGGCACCACCTCCACTTTGTACAGCGGCACACGCTGACCACTGATTTCGATCTCGCCCTCCGCCAGCAGATGGATCAGCAGCGATTCCAGAAAGGCACTGTTCGGTGAGGCGATATAGAGAATCGCGCCGCGCGTGAAGTGGAGCTGTCCGTCTCGCCGCTGGAAGTCGCCCATCAGGCGGGAGAAGGTGAAGTAGCGGAAGCGTTTCGTGCCCTCGCCGATGCCTTCGTCATGCAGGGTTTGTGCCAGGTGCACGTCCAGATGGCGATAGATGAGCGATTGCAAGAAGTAGTTATAGTGCACTGGCACGGTGAACGGCTCGTTTCGCTTGCCCAGGCAAAGTTTCAGTCGCACCGTTGCCCTCCCCCTTTATTATACTGGAGCGGGCAGCGGGAATCGAACCCGCACCGCCAGCTTGGAAGGCTGGAGCTCTACCATTGAGCTATGCCCGCTCGCCTTTAATATACCCTATCCATGCGCCGATTTTCAATTTCCATCCCTCACAGGTAGGCTACTAACCCTCACCCTATCGCTTCGCGACTCCCCCTCTCCCACTGGGAGAGGGGGACACAGGGGGTGAGGGCATTTCCATCCCTCACCGGTAGGCTACAAACGGGGATGGAGGTCCTTATTGCTCGGATTAGCAGGAATCTGCAATCCCTGAAATATGCTGGGAGGTGACGGTTTGTACATCGTACCCCTCACCTCGGAACAGTTGGGCAACCGACTCGCTCAAATTCTCATCCAGTTTGAAGCGCACGGCTCACCCCACTGAGACCAAACGCTCGCGTGCCAGTTCGGCACCGTAAGCGATACAGGCTCGAATATCGGCTTCCTCCAGCTGGGGATACTCGTGCAGAATGTCCTCAATGTCCATCCCGCTGGCGAGCAAGTCCAAGATGAGGGAGACCCAAATTCGATGTCCCCGAATGCACGGCTTGCCAAAGCAGACATTCGGATCGACGCTTATCCGCTGAAGCAGTTCCTCTCGTGTCATGGCACGATTCTACCCTGACGGCACTCTGCTCATATCGATTGTGAGACCGTCCGAGCAGGAATCTGCCCCTGCATGAGGTATGATTGACTCGCTGTTCGAAAAAGGGCGGTAGCGCACGAGGCTGGTTCAGTGCTCTGACACCTTTAGCCGAATGGGCAGGGTGCCCAAGCCACAAATGCACGGGCGAGACGCCCCTGCTACGCTAAATGGGCAGGATGCCCAAGCCACAAACGCACGGGCGAGACGCCCGTGCTACAGGGTGAGGTGCCGATGATGGACTGGAATTGGGACTTAATCACACGGCATACCTACATCGGGATTACCCCGATTTGGAAGGCAATCTTCTACGGCATTATACTCAGTTCGCTGGGCGTTGGTGTTGTCTGGTATTGGAGACGGCTGAAACTCTGGCGGCAGGGTCAGCCCGATGAGCCGAAACTGCCGATGAAGGTGCGCCTGCAGAATATGTTCGCCTATGCGCTGGGTCAGAAGAAGGTGCCCCGCCACCGCTACGGCGCGTGGCTCCACCTACCCCTCTATGCGGGCTTTGTGATGCTCTTTATCGGCACGACTCTGCTCGCAATTGCCGAGTGGACGGAAATCGGCTCCCATATCTTCTTGCAGGAGGGTATCTGGTTCCACAAAGGGCTGTACTATATTCTCTATGAGGTCACGCTCGACCTGTTCGGGTTAGGGGTTATTTTCGGGTGCTTGCTCGCCCTATACCGACGGCATGTGATGAAGCCCAAGTCGGTCAGCCTGGAGCGGATAGATGGCGTTGCCGTTTGGCTGTTGCTCCTTATCTGTCTCAACGGCTATGCGTTGGAGTCGGCGCGGATTGCATTAGAGCGCAACCCAGAGTTTATGAACCCACCGCGCCCCCCGTATGCGCAGGTCTGGTCGTTCGTGGGTTATACCTTCTCGCCCCTGTTTGAGAATATCGGTGTCGCCACCTATCGGCTCTGGTGGTGGTTCCATTCGCTGAGTATTGCGTCATGGTTTGCCATCTTGCCCTTCACACGCCTGCGCCACTGGTTCCTTGCACCGATAGTGGCGTACTACAAGCCGAACTATCTGCCGAATGTGCCAAGTATCGAGAGCCTTGAGCGTGTGGAGCAGACGGGCAGGATAGGCGTGAACTCCGTCAGCGAGTTTTCACGCTGGCACTTGATGAGCTTGGACGCCTGCATGGGCTGTGGGCGGTGCGAGCGCGTGTGCCCTGCGAATGCGACGGGCAAACCCCTGAACCCGAAACTTATCGTGGAGAAACTGCGCGATGCACTGGCGAACGGTAAGGGCGACGACCTGACGCAAGTGATTAGCGACGAGGAGCTGTTCGCCTGCACGACCTGTGGGGCGTGCAACAACGAATGTCCCGTGCTGATTGAGCATCCGACGCTGATTATGGAGATGCGGCGCCATCGCGTGGCGGAGGGCAACCTGTGTGGCACACCCGCAGGCACGCTCCAGCGCATCATGACCCAGTCGAACCCGTGGGGCTTGCCCCTCACGGAGCGTGCGCGCTGGGCAGACGGGCTGAATGTCCCCACTGCCCGCGAGAACCCGAACTTCGAGGTGCTGTTCTGGGTGGGGTGCGCTGGTGCGTACGACAGTCGGGGTCAGCAGGTGGCACGCGCAATCGTGAAACTGTTCCAGCGGGCAGGGGTGAACTTCGCTATCTTAGGACCTGAAGAGCGATGCACGGGTGATACCCCGCGCCGACTGGGCGAAGACCTGCTGTTCCAAGAGATGGCTCAGCAGAATGTGCAGACGCTCCAGCAGTACCAAGTGCGTCGAATCGTGACGATGTGTCCCCACTGCCTGCACACCCTCAAGCATGAGTACAAGGCGTTCGGGGGCAACTTCGAGGTGGTGCATCACAGCCAGTTTCTCGCCGAGCTGATTCAGCAGGGCAAACTGCCCCAACCCGCACCGATGAACGACGGCAGTATTACCTTCCACGACCCATGCTATCTGGCGCGCGTGAACAAGATACACGACGCCCCGCGCGAGGTGCTGGGGATGGTGGCGGATGTTGCCGAGCCGGAGCGCAATCGCGACCGCACCTTCTGTTGTGGGGCAGGGGGCGGGCGCATGTGGATGGACGAACTGCCTCACGAGCGCCCCGGTCTCATCCGCGCGGAGGAGTTGCTTAAGACGGGCGCACGCACCGTCGCGGTCGGCTGCCCCTTCTGCATGATTATGGTCAGCGATTGCGTGAAAGCCAAAGATGACCGCGTCCCTGTCAAAGACATCGCCGAGATTCTGCTGGAGCGGATAGAGGCGATGGAACCCTCCACCAGCCAAGTGCGAGCTTACAATGCGAAAGCGACACGCAAGCAATTTTGAACTGCCTGCCAATCCTCATCACTCAATCTGCCCAGTGTCGCTTTGATCCTGTCGATGCGAAGGGTGGCAGGGCGACAGCGCACGGCAGATGGTGCAGACAAGCCCGCTTCTCGCCAATCCCATAACAGGGAGTCCGTTTCGCAGGAAGCACGCTCCACCTGTGAAGTAATCATCAAGACAATAATCTCCTTCTCACAATCAGGGTAAGAATCTGAACTTACAACGACTGCAGGACGTTGCTTACTACCCGTTGCGTCGCTGAATGGAAATTCTACCAGTACCACATCGCCAGGGCGAGGTTTAGTCGAGGCTGTCATCTTTATCCCAGGTTTCTGAGGTTAGCATAAGCCAACCTACCATCTCGGCAACTTGAAACAGTTCATCTTCCTCCACGCACAATCCCGATCGCCCAGAAGCGCAACGGCTGGCTACAGGCGATTCATGATGCACCTGTAGTAGCCCTTGATCAATCCATCTGCATATTGTTTTCTGCGAGGTTCCGAGTCGCCTCGCTGCCTGCGCAATCGTGATTTTGCCCATCGCTTGGGATTATACCCCGATTTGCAGGTCTTTCCATCTCCTTCATACGGGGAAGCCAAATGCACGCAATAAGGCGCGCCCCTCCTCGCTGATGCGCTCAGGTGTCCACAGGGGGTCAAAGGTGAGATCGACTCGCACATCCTTGACTGCTGGTAAGGTCAGCACCCGGTCCATAATCTCCTGCGCAATCAGGTCGCCAACGGGACAGCCGGGCGCGGTCAGCGTCATCAGAATGTAGACCTCGCCCTCATCCGAGACCTGCAGGTCATAGATTAGCCCCAAATCGACGATATTGAGCGGTATCTCTGGGTCGTACACATCGTGCAAAATCTCCAGCACTTGCTCTTTTAGGTTCATTATACAACCTCCAAGCGGGCGGGCATCGCCATCAGGCGGCGGATACGCTCCTGCACAGGGGGGTGCGTGCTGAACAGCACCACCAGCCCTTCACCGCGCAGAGGGTTCACGATATACATGTGAGCCGTTGCAGGCTGGGCATGCTCGGCTGGAATGCGCTGGGCGGCTACCTCTAACTTGCGCAGGGCGTTCGCCAAGCCGATAGGCGTGCCCGCAATCATCGCGCCGATGCGGTCCGCCTCATATTCGCGGGCGCGCGAGATTGCCAATTGGATAATCATTGCCGTCAGGGGGGCAAGGATGACCATCGCAAGCGCCACCAATGGATTGCCACCTCGCTCATCCCGATGCCCGAAGAAGAGGGTCGCGTAATAGAACATGTGCGCCAGCGCCGAGATAGCGCCCGCAATCGTGGCAGCGACTGCCATAATCAGCGTATCTCGATTGCGAATATGCGCTAACTCATGGGCAATCACGCCCTCCACCTCCTGGCGATCCATCATCTGCAGTAGTCCTTGCGTGACGGCGACCACGCCATGTTGCGGATTGCGTCCCGTGGCAAAGGCGTTCGGCTGAGCTTCTGGCACCAGATAGAGACGCGGCATCGGTAAGCCCGCCCGCTGTGCCAGTCGGCGCACCATCGCGTACAGCTCAGGCGCTTCCGCCTCGCTGATGGGCTGAGCGCCCGACATCGCAATCACCAGTTTGTCACTGAACCAGTAGGAGCCGAAATTCATCAGCACAGCGAAGATTAGCGCAACAATCAGCCCCACCTGACCCCCAATCAGGTTGCCTAACCAGACCAGCAACAGCGTCAGTAGGGTGAGCAGAAACCCCGTCTTGACCACATTCCACATAGAGCCATCACCTCGCACAAGGAGTATACCCCATGAGGTATCCTTCAGGTTATGGTCAACGGCAATCGTCGCAAAGGGCACGCCGTCGTGCTGGGCGCGGGCACGATGGGCAGTGGGATTGCTGGGCTGTTAGCCGGTGTCGGCTGGCGTGTGAGCCTGCTCGATGTGGGCGACATCGCTTTCAAAGCGCTCGAAAAACTCCAGCAATCGGGCGCGTTCTACCAACCAGATGATGCCAGTTTGATTACCCCAGGCGATGTGGAGCGCCATCTGGATTGCGTGGAGAGCGCGGACTGGGTGGTGGAGGCGATTATTGAGCGTATCGAGCCGAAGCGCGAGTTGTGGGCGCGGGTGGCAAAACGGGTGAACCCCGAGGCGGTGCTAAGCACCAACACCTCTGGGTTGGGCATCGCCGAGATTGCTGACGCGCTTCCACCCACCCTGCGCGCACGATTCTTGGGCACGCACTTTTTCAATCCTCCGCGTGTGATGCGCCTGCTTGAACTCATTCCCACCGCTGACACCGACCCTGACCTCGTCGTACGCTTCACCGCCTTTGCCGAACGGCTGTTGGGCAAGCGGGTGGTGCTGGCGAAGGATCGCCCAGGCTTCATCACCACACGGATTGGCATCTACGCCCTGATGCGCGCTCTTGTCAGCGCGATTCAGCATGGCATCACGCCCGAAGAGGCGGATGTGCTGCTGGGTCCGCTGGTCGGTCGCCCGCGCAGTGGAGTGTTCCGCCTCGCGGATTTGGTGGGACTGGATGTGGCGCACAATATCGTGCGCAACCAGAAGGAGCGCCTGCCCGACGATGGGTATATCCAGTCGCTGGAGTTGCCGCCTGTCTGGCACGCACTTATTGAGAGTGGGCGACTGGGCGAAAAGAGCGGGGCAGGCTTCTATAAGCGCGAAGGGCGCGAGATTCTGACCCTCGATTTTGAGACGCTGGGCTATCGTCCGCGTCGTGAGCCCCAACTGCCAATTGACCCCACGCTCAGTTCCAAACCTCTGCCTGAGCGACTGCAGGCGTTGCTTCAACTGCCTGACCCTTATGGCGCGTTTTTCCGTGAAGCGTTCCTCTTGCCACTTGCCTACGGCGCGGAGGTGATGCCCGAAGTCGCCTATGACATCCCCTCGCTCGATATGGCGATGCGGCTGGGCTATAACTGGGAGCTGGGCGTGTTTGAAAGTTGGGACGCGCTGGGCGAGGCGGGGCGCACCGCCCTTGAGACGGTTCGGCAGAGTCTGCCCGTGCCGATAGAGGAGCCGCGCGTCCTGCATGCCCTGCACAATGCTGGGCTGACTCATTTCTACAGCACGCTCGGCTCCACGCGCGTCTATTTCGAGCCGCGCGACGATGAAGGCGACTATGTGCCCCTGACCACGCCCCACTTTTTCATCCAGTTGGACGACCTCGCGTGTGGGGGTAAGCTGATTGAGGAGACCTCCGAGGCGCGCCTTATCGATCTGGGCGATAATGTGGTCTGCCTCGAATTTCGCACCAAAGCGAATGTGCTGACCCCGTCGCTGATGCGTTTCATGCTGAATGCACTGGCGCGTGCCGAGCGCGAGTTCGCGGGCGTCGTGATTGGCAATCAGGGGCGGATGTTCTCGGCGGGCTTCAACCTCAATCTGTTTTTGGAGTATATCGCGGCGGAGGATTGGCAGGGACTGGACGAGGGACTGCGCCTTCTGCAAGGGCTGAGCCAGCGCATTCGCGCCTGTGGTGTGCCCGTGGTCTCAGCGGTTCACGGCTACGCGCTGGGCGGCGGGCTGGAGGTGGTGTTGCCCTGCGCCCATGTGCATGCGCATGTGGATGCCAGTCTGGGTCTGCCCGAAGCGCTGGTCGGCTTAATTCCTGCTGGGGGCGGCACGACGCTGATGACGCGCCGCGCCTTAGAAGGGCTACCGCCCGACGATGACCCCTTGCCCCACCTGCGTGCCGTGTTCCAGACGCTCGCGTTCGGCAAGCGTTCGAACAACGCCTTCGAAGCCTACGCGATGGGCTTCCTGCGCCCGCACGACACGCTCTGCTGGAACATCGATCGCTTGCTGTACGAGGCGAAACAGCATGTGCTGGCGCTCTCGCGGGCAGGTTATCGCCCTCCGCGCCCGACGCCCATTCTGGCGGTGGGCGAGAACGGCTTCGCGCGACTGATGATGGAGGTGCACTGGGCACACAAGGCGGAAGCCATCACCGACCATGACCGCCTGATTGCCGAGAAGATTGCCTATGTGATGACGGGCGGTGCGGTGCGTTCCGCCACGCCTTTACCCGAAGAGCATTTCCATGCGTTGGAGCGCGAGGCGTTCATCGAGCTGTGCCGTACCGAGAAGACGCGCGAGCGCATCCGCCATATGCTGGAAACGGGCAAACCGCTGAGGAATTAGCCCTCACCCCTTGCCCCTCTCCCACGCTGTGGGGGAGGGGGTTACTTCCGCTTCCGGCACAGGCTTCCCCAAAACACGCACGAGCGCGACCAAGAGCGCCCCCCCTAAGAGAAGCGCGAACCAAACAGGTAGCCCCCACGCCGTGCCAATATCGCCAATCAACCATGCGACCGCGCCCACTACCAGCGCATAGGGCAACTGGGTGCGGACATGGTCGATATGATCAGAGCCGCTGAAGATGGAGGAGAGCACCGTTGTGTCCGAGATGGGCGAGCAATGATCGCCAAAAGTCGCGCCTGCCAGCACCGAGGAAAGCGAGGCTATCACAAAGAAGGTCTGCTGTTCGGAAGGCATCTGAGCGGTCAGGTTCAGCGCCAGCGGGATAGTGAGCGGCATCAGGATGCTCATCGTTGCCCACGAACTGCCTGTGGCAAAGCTAATCCCAGCGGCGACCAGCGTCGTGAGCGCAGGAAGCCACACGGGTGAAAAGCTTCCTTGCAACGCCTGCACCAAGTAGTTCGCCGTGTGCAGGTCTTCACAGACCTGCCCAATGCTCCACGCTAATCCCAAAATCACCACCGCCAGCAACATCATGCGCAACCCGCCCAGCCAAGCGTCGAAAGTAGCCCGCAGGCTCAAGGTGCGCGTAATCAGCACGGTAAGCATCGCCACCCCACAGCCAACCGTGGAACCCCACAACAAGCTCTTGAACGAGTCGGTGTGGGAAAGGATGGTACGCAGGGTTGCAGGTTCTCCCGCGCCGAGCGCATGATAGCCTGTATAGACCATGCTGACGAGCGTCGCCACCACGGTGGCGAGAATCGGTAAGAGGGCACTGATGATGTGCCCCTCGGTGTGGGGCTTGAGTTCTGCACTGTCGTAATCTGCGAGAGGCTCTGCATCATCTGCCAACACCTTGCCCAGCGTACGGGCGCGTACCTCCGCCCGGTACATCGAGGCGAAATCGCGACCGAACCAAATCAAGGCAGGAATAAACAGCAACAAAAAGATGGGGTAGAAGCGATAGGGCAGGCTCATCACGAACGCCCAGTAAGGTTCCAGCTTAACCCCACTCGCTTTGAAGCTGTCGGCAATCAGAGAGACCTCGAATCCGATCCAGGTGCCGATCAAGGCAAGGTTCGCCACCGGGGCAGAGGTCGAATCGACAAGGAAGGCGAGCTTTTCACGAGAGATGCCCAAGCGGTCGGTGATAGGGCGCATGGTGGAACCTACCAGCATGCTGTTGGCGTAATCGTCGAAGAAGACGAGCCAGCCCATCAGGTAGGTGATGAACTGGGCGCGTCGGGGGGTATGCGCCCACTTGCTGAAGAGGCGAATGAGCGCCTGCAGTCCACCTGCCCGCGTGATAATGCCCACCATCCCGCCAATGAGCAAAGTGAACCCTATAATCTGCAGATGGTCTCTATCGGCATACGCCTTCAGCAAGTAGGTATCCACCACGCGCAACAGCGCACTGAAGGGGTTTCCCCTATCCACCAGCCATGCACCGATCCAGATGCCTGCCACCAGTGCCAATACCACCTGCCGAAGCAGAAGTGCGAGCACCACCGCCACCAGAGGGGGCACAAGGCTCCACCAAGTAGGTTCCATTCTTAGGACACCTCAGCTATTGCCCACTCTGCGTTGCGTCTCCAAATAGGATGCGGTAGAAACAGTAGACGAACAGTCCACCGACAAATGCCCACGCCAACAGCATGAAGAGCCAGCCACTTGCGCTCATGCTTGCACCTCCTCGCGCTTCCGTTTAAAGGCGACTCGCACCATCCAGCACATGCCAATGAAGAGCGCCAGCAGGAACAGGCGGGTCACCCATACCGTCCAGCCGGTTCCTTGGCCCTCCACACCTTGTTGAAGGATAGTGCCCTTCAAGATAGGCACGACGACATTGAGCCACACCCAGAAGCCCAGCACAAAGGTCAGAATGAGCGGCGCGATATACTTCGCACTATAGTAGAAGAAGCGGGAGGGACGCAGTTGAGCTCCGTGCCGAATCTCCTCCCAGATTTTATCCGCACCAAAAATCCACATCATCAAGATAACCTCTAACAGGGCAAAGAGGGGTGGTCCGAAAGTGCCCGCCCAGAAATCCATCACATCCAGCGAGCCGCTCAAGAAGATGCACAGATGCGTGCTGGGAAGCCACAGCGCGCCCAGAATCGCCACCGCCTTGCCCCGCGGCACCCCGAACTCGTCCTCCAAGAAAGCAATCATCGGCTGGGCTAACGCCATCACCGAAGTAATCGCCGCGATAAACAGCAGGAAGAACCAGAGCGTGCCCAGTACCTGCCCCAACGGCATGAACTCAAAGACCGGGGGCATAGAGGCAAAGCCCAGATAGAAAGTGCCTTGCGAGGCGATAATCTGCGTGGCGGTAATCCCGAAAAAGGTCGCCGCTGCCGGAATCGCAATCGAACCACCCAGTACTACCTCGGCAAACTCGTTCGCAGAGGTGGTCGATAGCCCTGTAAGCGCGACATCATCATCCTTGCGTAGATAGGAGGCATAACACTGAATCGCCCCCATGCCAAGACTCAATGTGAAGAAAATCTGTCCCGCTGCTGCCAGCCATACTTGGGGGTCGAACAGAACGAACACCTGACGACCGTCGCGCTCAATAAACCATTTCGGCTCCCACAGGAACGCCAACCCGTTCAGCGGACCCAACGACTCGGAGACCGGGTGCCCCAAAGTGAAGACGCGAATCACCAGAATCACCGCCAGGATGAAGAGCAAGGGCATGCCCACTTTCGCCAGCACCTCAATCCCGCCCGAGACGCCCCGCACGAGCACAAAGAGGCTGAATGCAAACACGCCCAGAAACACCAAGTAGGTAAATAGGGAGGGCGAAAAGATGTCACCCCTTGGTTTTCCGTCAGGAGTGACGGCACCTGCATAGAGCTTGCGGGCGTCGTCGAATGGCTTTACAATCTTCTCTTTGATAATTGCTGCCTCCAGCTTCTCCAATCTCTGCTGGCGATCGAGGCTCGGAATCTGCGCTTCCGATAGATTCACCGCTTTTAGGAACTCCACCATGGCAGGGGTTGCTGTTCCTCTATCGAGAAACGCATCGATGTCTGCGCGGGTGATGGGCAGTCCTTGAATCACATGGTCGCGAATCTCGCCTCGTGCCAGTGCCGACAGGTCATCTTTGGTGACGCCCGTCTCGCTCACCTTGGGCAGTAGGTTGAGGGCGGTGTAGATGCTATAACCGATGGTCCAGCTCGTAAGGTAGGAGTAGTAGATGAGGATGACCGTGGGCAGGAACAGTCCCAGCACGCCCAGGTATTTGCTGATGCGATGACGCCACATCAGATGGAACATTCCGGGGGTCGTGCCATGTCCGCGCGTGCCTCCATAGCGTCCCTGTGCCCATTCAAGCCACATGAGGGGGATTGCCATGAAGATGAGAGCAATAAAGTAAGGGATCATGAAGGCGCCCCCACCGTTCGCGGCGGCTTGCCCCGGAAAGCGCAGAAAGTTCCCTATGCCGATGGCGTTGCCCGCCATCGCCAGCACTAACCCAATCCGAGTGCCCCAACGTTCACGCTGTCCGTTGCTGTTCTGTGCCATCGACGCTTACCCTCCTTGTGAACATGCCAATTTCGCCTTAGGTTGCCGTCCTCCTGCTTATTAGGTGCTCAAATCCGTTCGGTATAATCTGGTGGGATGGAGTGGTACGCGCTACTGGGAGCGATGCTGATAGCCTTCGGGATTGGCTCGTTGCCGTTCGGCTACTGGGTCGGACGCCTGCGCGGGGTGGATGTTCGGCAGTATGGCAGTGGCAATATCGGCGCGACGAATGTGTTCCGGGTGCTGGGCGCGAAGATGGCGGCTGTGGTGTTGGTGTTGGACGCTTTTAAAGGGTGGCTTCCGACCTTTGCGGTGATGCAGGCGACCCATCATGACGCTTATGCCCTGCTGGTGGGCGCCGCGGCGATAGTGGGGCACACCTTCTCGCCCTTTATGCGCTTTCGTGGAGGCAAGGGCATCGCGACGGGGCTGGGCGTGCTACTGGCAGCGACGCCTGCTGTGGCAGGGATTGCCTTCCTCGTGTGGCTGATTGCCTTCCTCCTGACCCGCTGGGTCTCGCTCAGCTCGATTCTGGGCGCGACGACCGTGCCGATGACCGCGTATCTGCTGAACCATTCGCCCTCTGCGGTTGCTATCCTTGCGGTCGCTGCGGCGATTGTGGTCTGGCGTCATCGGGCGAACATCGGACGCATCCTGCGCGGGCAGGAGCCGAAGCTGGCGTGGCGTCGCGTGGAGCCGTCGCTGGAACAGGCGTGCCTTGAACTGGCGCGGACAGCGGTGGAACGGTTCGTGCAGGAAGGCGCACGGATTGAACCTGACCTGAGACGACTACCGCGTGCCCTGCGCGAGCCGGGCAGTGTGTTCGTCGCGCTCTATCAGGGGGAGCAGTTGCGCGGGCTGATGGGCAGTCTGAAACCGCAGAAGCCGACCCGTGCCCACGAGATTATCTACCACGCTACGCGCGCGGCGCTGTTAGACCCGCACCGCCCGCCTGTGGAGCCGGAGGAACTGCCCACCCTCCGCTATGTGGTCTATCTGGTCGAGTCGTACGAGCCACTGCGCGACAGCTCGCAGGTCGATCCCCAGCGGGACGCCGTGCTGGTCGAATGGCAAGGGCGTGCGAGCGCGATTGTGCCGCCCATGCCCGATGTGCGCACCCCTCAGGAGCAGATTGAGCGGGCGTTTGCGCGAGGCGGTATCCCACGCGAGGCATCGGCTCAAATTTACCGAGTGCGCCTGAACCGCTTGGGATAAGGCGAATAGAAAGTGGCTTGGGCATCTTGCCCATTAAGTAGCCCGGGCGTCCCGCCCGTGTTTTGCTTGGGCGAGACGCCCAAGCCACTGGTAGCCCGGGCGTCCCGCCCGTGTTTTGCTTGGGCGAGACGCCCAAGCCACATAGCAGGAACGCCCTGCTTGCTAAGCGAACTATCAAAGCATCGATGCAGACCAAGCCCACTTTGGAAGCGGTTGCGCCCGCAGTAAGCGAGTCGGCAACCTCGGAGCAGGCGAACCCGATACGGCTACGTGCCCTGTTGATTGGGTTCGCCCTTTTGCCGTTCACCACCTATTGGGCAGTGGAGAGCGTGGTCAGCGTTATTTTCTCGCTGATTATTCCACCCGTCTCGGCGCTGATGGTGGTCGTGCTGTTGAACGCGATTGGGCGATGGCTGACCCGTCGCTGGTTCCTGCACACGCCCGATTTGGTGGTGCTGTTCACCGTGCTGTTTGTGGGCACGGCGATGTCCGCTGAGTGGATGGCGGTCATCGCGCCCTTATGGCACGCTTTCGGGCTGTATGCGGACCAGAACAACGCCTATAAGACGCGGGTATTACCCCATGTCGCCGGCTGGCTCTTTTTCAAGAGTAGTGAGGGTCTGCAAGACTATGGTCAGGGCGGGCACGGCATGCCCTATGTGCTGACGAAGCTCGGACTGTGGATGCCCATCTTTCTGGGCTGGATGGGGCTGTTTGGCGCCGCCGCGCTGGCGATGCTCTGCATTAACGCGCTGATGAGACGCCTCTGGACTCAGCAGGAGCGATTGGCGTTCCCCATCCTGCAAGTGCCGATGTTGCTGTGCCAGCCGCGGGCGCCCCTGTGGCGCAGTAAGTATCTCTGGGGCGGATTCCTTGTGATGGCGGCGATCGACACGCTGAACGCGCTCAACTTCTTCTATCCGTGGATCCCGCCCATCAAGGTGCGCTTTCTGGCGCGACTGAACGAGTATTTCCAGAGTCCGCCATGGAATCAGGTCGGCTGGATTCCCGTGGGGCTGTTCCCCTATATGACGGCGATTGGGGTGTTCGTGCCGAACGATTTGCTCTTCTCGTGCATTCTGTTCTATTTTGTGCGCAAGGGGATGCAGGTCATCACGGCGGCGATGGGGTATGAGCAGGGTGTGTTTGGCGGGGGCTACCTGGTGCCCCAGCCGCCCTATTTCAGCGAGCAGTCGTGGGGCGCGTTTCTGGGACTGTTCATAAGCGTGGTGTGGGCATCGCGTGGCTACCTGCGCGAAATCTGGCACGAGATTCGCACGGGGTTCAACCCCGACGCAGGCTATGCGATTTCGGCACGCTGGGCGTTCATCGGGCTGATTCTGAGTCTGGGGGTGCTGATTGGGCTGGGAGTGGCGGTCGGTCTGCCATGGTGGCTGGTCACGATTTATGTCGCGCTCTATATGGCGTTCAGCGTGATTGTGGCGCGGTTGCGGGCGCAGCTGGGCGCGCCTATCCACGAGATGGCATTTATGGGACCGCACCAGCTGATGATTGCCTTCACAGGCACGCAGAACCTGTCTGAATCGACCATTGCCCGTCTGATGACCACCTTCCACTTTATGAACCGCTTGCACCGCACGCACCCGATGCCCTATCAGCTGGAGGCGATGAAGATGGGCGAGATCGCGCGGCTCAACCAGCGTGGGCTGTTCTTTGTGATTGCCGTCGCGGTGATTGCCGGCATCTTTCTGGGCGAGCTGTTCAGCGTGAATCGCTTCTATCGCGATGGGGCACCCGACTGGGCAGGCGGGATGGCAGGCGTGATTACGCAGTTAGCCGATAACCGCTACCCGCCCAATGTGACGGCGATGGCGTTCTTCACAGGCGCGTTCTGCTTCGTGCTCCTGCTCGACTTCATTCGCTACCGCGTCCCTGGTTTCCCCATCCACCCCGCGGGCTACGCCCTCTCGATGAACTTCGGCATCGACTATGTCTGGTTCGGATTGCTTGTGGTGCTGATTATCAAGTTGTTCGTGAACCGCTACTGGGGCTTGCCGGGCTACGAGAAGTTGCGTGCCGTGGCGCTGGGGGTGATTTTAGCCGAGTTCGCCGCGGATACCCCGCTGGCAATCTATCGGCTGGTGACGGGTCAGGCGGTCTACACCATCTCCATTAATGGGCATCTGGGCTGGGATCAGTAGTTGCCCGTGATGTGGCTTGAGCATCCTGCCCATCAAGCGTAGCACGGGCGTCTCGCCCGTGCCAAAGTGGCTTGGGCATCCTGCCCATCAAGCGTAGCACGGGCGTCCCGCCCGTGAAGTGCAGTTGTCCCTTCACCCCACCCGCCCATCAAGATAGATTTGGGTAGTGGGGACGCGGAGCGTCCCCACTACTCCACCCTTTCATTTAGCGAGGTCGCCTGGGTGCCCTGCCTGTGTTTTGGGGCACACACGGGGGCACCTACGCAAGGGTATACTCTTGGCGCGATGGGCGTGCGAGCCGTTGGATTACGGGATACTCCCTGTCCATCCCCCATCAAACGGGGGATAGAGGGGGGAACAGAGCATGCGGGTTCGCGCCTGCTCTGCCGCACGGAGCACTTTCTGATTTTCGAGCGGCGCTTCTCTTCGGATGACCCGCTGATGGCGCCCGAGTTCGAGCCGTCGGAGGGCTGGTGCGAGTTTGTGGTGAGCCTACGCCCACCTGACCCTCGTCAGCTGACCTGCCCACGCACCACGCGCCCTGACCTGCACTACATGCACCACCATCTGATTGTGCGCGTAGAGCTGAGCTATCTAAGAAACCTGCTTGCGCCAGAGGCGGAGCGCGTGTTGGATGAGCTCCTGCCGTTCCTGCGTGGCGAATCGCCCTTCCCGGAGCAGCTCTATCTGGTGGCAGGCAACCCGCTGACCGCTGGGGTCATCGATTCGATTTTACAGCCACCGCCTGTGGGCAGTTTGCGCCTATTTTATGAGGCGAAGTTGCGTGAGCTGCTGGCGTTCCTCTGTTTTCGCGAGCCGGAGGTGGTCGTGGCACGGGATGAAGCGCGTTTGCGCGAGGCGTTAGCCTATCTGGAGGCGCACCTGGGCGATGCGGATGTGCTGAACAAGCTGACGCGCCAGCTGGGGGTCAGCTCCCGCCAGTGTCAGCGGCTGTTCCGCATCACGATAGGGCGCTCTCCTTCAGAATGCTTGACCGAGTTGCGCATGCGGCGCGCTGCCACCCTGCTGACCACCACCCGCATGTCCATCTCTGAAATCGCGCTGGAGGTCGGCTACCTCAGCCTAAGCCACTTCTCGCGCGTGTTCTCTCAACATTTCGGCAAGACGCCCCGCGCCTTCCGACAGGATTGCACCACCTTATCCCATCGCACAAGTCAGACCCGTCGGATCGGTCAAACCCGTCCGACATGTCCGAAGAAATGAGGTACTCTATAAGCGAGGAGGAACATCGATATGAGCAAAAAGTGGTTCATAATTGCCGTCTTGAGCATGGTGAGCATGCTGGGTGCGTTCGCCCTTTTGCAGGCGAAGTTGCCCGTAGGGGCAACCGCGCCCGACTTCGAGCTGGAAAGCCTTGAGGGCAAAACGGTGAAGCTCAGCGAGTTGAGGGGCAAGCCCGTCTTTCTGGACTTCTGGGCGACCTGGTGTGGTCCGTGCCGTCGCGCGCTACCCCATACGCAGGCGTTCTCCGAGAAATATAAGGACAAGGCGCACATCTTCGCTGTGAATGTGCGTGAGGGCAAGGAGACCGTCAAGGCATTTATGGAGCGCAATAAATACTCCTTCCCCGTGCTGATGGATAAGACGGGCGAGGTGGCATCCGCCTACAGGGTATCGGGTATCCCGCAGTTCGTCGTGATCGATGCCAACGGCAAAGTCGCCCTTGTGAAGGTCGGCTACGGACCCGGCGTGGAGAAGGAACTGGAACGCGCCCTCGAAAAAGCCATCAAAGAGGCGAGTGGCGAAACGGCAAATGGCGAATAGGGTGTAGCACGGGCGTCCCGCCCGTGCAAAGTGGCTTGGGCATCCTGCCCATCAAGTAGCACGGGTGTCCCGCCCGTGCAAAAGGCGATCGCGAATGGCGATTGACAAGTCGATCCTGTGTCGGGTCATTCTGGCGTTGGACACACCCCATTTGAGTCAGGCGTGCACTTGGGCACGGAAGTTTCGGGAGCAGGTGCACGCCTTCAAGGTGGGTGGTGCGCTCATTGTGCGCTACGGTCTTGACGGGCTGGCACCACTGAAGGAGGCGGGCGCGACCCGCCTCTTTCTCGACATGAAGTTCCACGACATTCCCCACGCGGTCGCGCTTGCCGTGCGGCAGGCAGCTGAGCAAGGCATCTGGATGCTCACCCTGCACATCAGTGGGGGCGTGGAAATGTTGCACGCAGCGCGGGAGGCGGTCGCGGACTTGCCCCAGCGCCCCCTGCTGATGGGCGTGACGGTGCTGACCAGTCTGGATGCGCCTGCTCTTCAGCAGTTGGGTATCCCGCGCAGCCCGCGCGCGCAGGTACTGCGCCTTGCCCAGCTGGCGTATGAGTGTGGTCTGGATGGAGTGATTGCCTCCCCGCAGGAGATTACCCCGCTTCGTCGGCGTTTTCCCGCGCCTTTCCTGATTGTCACGCCGGGCGTGCGTCCAGCGGGTGCGCCTGTTGCCGACCAGAAGCGCATCGCCACGCCCGAAGATGCCCTGCGTCAGGGCGCGGACTATTTGGTAATGGGGCGTGCTCTGTTGGAACCCTAATCCCAGCGACGCTCCAAAGCCCACTCAATCAGGCGCAGTATTGCAGGGAACACCTCTTCGCCATTCGGGCGAATCTGGTCGGGTGGCAGAAGGAAGCCGTATTGACCCCTATCGCGCAGTTCGAAGGCGAACGCCAGCGCGCCCTGGGCGCCATACACCCAGTCGGTCGCGTTCCCGCTTGCAGGATAGATGGTGGTGTAGATGGGACCCGCGATATATTCCATCCCGTGCACGCTGAAGATGAGCGACTGCATCTCCAGCCCGATGCGCCTGAACACTGCATCGTGGGGCGCGAGCTGGCTCGTGTAGCCCCACGGCCACATAATCATCTGCGAATAGTTATGGATATCGATATAGGCACGCAACAGGGGCAAGCTCGCCAGCCAACGGCTGAAGAAGTAGGTCTCTGGCTCGGAAAAGGGCGCGTCGCCCCGATAGGTCTCGGAGCGCGGGTTCCTGCTTGCGCCCTCACCGCCCCACTGATAACCCCAGTTTCGGTTCAAATCCACGCCATAAACGGGTTGCCCATCGATAATCCCCAGGTAGCGACGGTTCTTGCGCCACAGTCGATTGGTCGTCCAAGTGTACTCGTAGCCATCGGGGTTCACCACAGGCACGATATAGACTTCGGTGCGCTCCAGCAATCTCGTGATACGGACATCCGTGCCGTAGCCCGATGTTAGCCCATACGCCAGATAGAGCGCGACGGCGACCGTAATCCATTCGCGGGCATGCTGGCAGGCGTTGAACACCACTTGCGGGCGATGGCGATAGACGCGCGCCAGGCGCGGGTCTTTCGTCAGACGCAGTGCGTAGATCGGGCGCCCCTCCACCGAACGCCCCACCTGAAGCATTTGCACCAGGCGCGGGTTGCGCTCCGCCAGCACTCTCATCGCCGTATAAACCTCCTGCAAGCTGAGATAGCGCGAGAAAATATCGTCGCCCTGTGGGTAGAACATGGTTTCCTGTTGGCGAATAAGTGCGCCCACATCCTCGATGAGCACCACCCATTGGTAGCCCGCTTTGTGCAGTCGCTCACGCTCCTCAGGTGAGGCACACACATCGACCGTGCGCCCGCGCGGATTGCATGTCCAGATGTCGCGCACCAGCTCCTCGAGCTGCTCCAGTTGCTTGTAGCTCTCAATTTGCAGGCGCAACACCTGATAGCCTGAATAGTCCACCTTCTGCGCCCAGAGCACAGCGCACAGCAGTCCGAGCCAGAGGAGGGCACTCCAGCGTCGCATAACGGTATTATACACCATTCGCCACTTTCAACGCCTCGCGCATCACCGGTACAGGCGCGGGGATGCCGGTCCAGTGTTCGAATGCGAGTGCGCCTTGATGCACCAGTGTGCCCAGTCCGTCGATGGTGCGCAAGCCGAGCTGTTCTGCTCGTTTCAGCAGGCGTGTGCGCAACGGGCGATAGACCAAGTCACACACCCACGCGGAATCGGGCAGGGCTTCAAGGGGTACATCGGGCATCGTGTCGGCGTTCGGCTCCATGCCCAGCGGCGTGCAGTTCACCACGAGTTGCACAGCAGGCATTAGGGAGCTGAGCGCGTCGCGTTGCAGGGGGAATACCTGCTCCACGCCAAACACCTCTGCTAACGCCTGAGCGCGTTGCAGGGTGCGGTTCGCCAGCGCGACACGGCAGCCGACGCTTTTGAGCGCGTAGACCACCGCGCGTGCCGAGCCGCCTGCGCCCAGCACCAGCGCGAAGCCACCCGACGGCTCACAGCCTTCAGCCCGCAATGCCCGCAGGAAGCCCTCCGCGTCGGTGTTGTGCCCAATGAGGCGTCCCTCTTCCCAATACAGGGTGTTCACCGCGCCGATGGCATCCGCCGCGGGCGTGAGCGCGTCCACGAGCGCAACTGCCGACTCCTTATGGGGAATGGTCAGGTTCAGCCCGCGAATGCCCAGCGCCCGCATCCCGCGCAGGGCATCGGCTAACAGAGCGGGGGGCACTTCGAACGCCAGATAGACCCAGTTCAGGTGCAGGTGGCGAAAAGCGGCGTTGTGCATCGCGGGCGACAGCGAATGGCGCACAGGGTAGCCCAGCACGCCCACCACCTGCGTCTGCGCGTCAATCATTGGTGTTCCGTCCGACGATACGGCTCGATTCGGCGCAGAATCCATCGCTCCACCATTCGGCTAATTTTCGTGCCGATAAACTCGCGTGGGTGCATCGGTTGCACCCAGATTGTGTACAGCCCCAGCCGATTACCGCCCCAGATGTCGGTAAAAAGTTGGTCGCCCACAATCGCGGCGTGTTCGCGCGGGACGCCCAGCTTTTCCAGCGCGCGGCGTAGCATCTCTCGGCGGGGTTTCATCGGTCCGCGCACATACGGGATGCCCAGATACTCACTGAGCCATTTCAGCCGTGCCATGTTGCGCGTGTTCGACACGAAGCAGAGGGCGATACCTGCTGCTTGCATCTGGCGCACCCACGCCACCACTTCGGGGGGCACCTCGCGACTGCGCCACGGGGTCAGCGTGTTGTCCAGATCGAGCAGAAGGGCACGAATGCCCCGTGCCTGCAGAGATTCGGGTGTGATCTCCGTGATGCTGTGCACATATTCGTCGGGACACCAGCGCTGTAGCCAGCGCGGCGCGCGTTCACGCTCGTAGTGCATCATGGTCGGACGGGTCAGACAGGTCGGGCGGATCGGACAGGTCAGACGAGTCGGGTGGGTCGGACAGGTTGGATGGGTCAGCGGTGCAGGCGCGTGCCAGCAGTTCCACCGGGTGGTAGATAGGCATGGGTTTCCCCGCTTCCGCCAGCCCCTGCGCAATCCAGAGCGTGCAACCGGGGTTCGCGCTAACCACCGCCTCTGCGCCCGTCGCCAGAATCGCCTCCACCTTGCGCTTGAGCGCGGCAGACGCCAGCTTCGGCTTCTGCAAGTTATAAATACCTGCCGAGCCACAGCACATCTCCGCGCCCTCCATCTCGATAAGTTCCACGCCCGGTATCCGACGCAGGAGCAGGCGAGGTTGCTCGCGAATGCCCTGCCCGTGCACCAGATGGCATGCATCGTGGCAGGTGAGGCGTATCGTCAGCGGGCGCAACGGGAGGTCAACCAGTGGCTTGGGCGTCTCGCCCATCAAGCGTAGCACGGGCGTCTCGCCCGTCCCGCGTGGCGTGGGCGTCCCGCCCAGAAGTTCAACCAACAGCTCATTCACATCGCGCACACGCTGGCTAAAGTGGCGCGCCTCTGCCTCTTCGCGCATGCCCTCAAACAGCAACGGGTACTCCTTCATCGTGGAGCCACAGCCCGCCGCGTTCACCACGATATAGTCCACCTCACGGAACGCCTCAAACAGTTGGCGTGCCAGTTTGCGGGCGTGTTGCGGGTAGCCGTTATGCACCCAGAGTGCGCCACAACAACCCTGCCGACGCGGGATGAGCACCTCCAGCCCACTACGGGTCAGCACCTCGATAGTTGCCCGATGAACTTGTGGGAACAGCACGCGCATCACACAGCCGAGCAGAAGCCCCACGCGCCCGTATCGTTCCCCCTGAGCGGGCACACGCTCAGGCAGAGCCGACAGGTCAGACCTTTCCAATGGGGGCAATCGCACCACCGATTCGGGCGCGCCGAGCAGACGCGCAAACCAACGAGGCGCACGTGGGAAATGCAGGATGTGTGCCATTCGCAACAGCCAGTGCAGGCGCCAAGGCGTGGTGAAGCTCCGAATCGCCTGCTGACGGAACCAGCGCTGAAGGGGTCTACGCGCGTGGCGCTCCACCTCCGCTCGCGCGGACTCGATGAGCCGCGCGTAGGGCACGCCCGACGGACACGCCGTCTGACAGCCCAGACAGCCCATGCAGGCGTCCAGATGAGGCGCAACTTGCTCCCAGCTCTGCCTGCCATCCACCACCGCCCGCATCAGATAGATGCGCCCGCGCGGCGACTCCGCCTCCTGACCCGTCTCGATGAAGGTTGGGCACGCCTGCAGGCACAAGCCGCAGTGGATACACTTCTGCAAATCGCGCAGCTCCAGCCTCACAAGGGGATTGTACCTCATCGTGGCTTGGGCATCTTGCCCATCAAGTAGCACGGGCGTCCCGCTCATGAAAAGTGGCTTGGGTGTCCCGCCCACAAGCTCAAAAAGATGTCAGCCGCGTAAGTCCTGATGGTATTCACAATTCACCGCTATTTATGGAACAACAGCGCGTGGAGAGTTGAAGTGAGAAACCAGTGGTGGCTTGTGCTGAGGGGTCTCATTGGCTACGCCACGATGCGCCTCTGGCTCCGATGGGCGCAGATACCCGTCGGTAAGCGTCTGGCGCTGGGCATGTTCACGACGACCACAGCGCTCCTCTTGCCCTATCTCTTGCTCAGTCGCCACTCGATGTCCGCCGCGCTCGCCGATCAGCAACGGCTCACCCTGTTGCAACAGATCAAATCGGCACAGGTTCTGCTCGACCACGAGAACCACCTGCTCCTGCGCACCACCGAGGATTACGCGGTGTGGGAAGAGTTCCGCGATGCCTTGCTTCAGCGCGACCGCGAATGGGTTCAGACCAATATTCTCGACTGGGCACTGCCCCATTTCTATCTCGATGCGATTTTGATTTTCGACATGCGCGGGCGTGTGGTCTATCGAGCGGGTCAACCTGTGCCTGCTATGGCGCGAGCGGACAATCCCCTGCTCCAACGCGCGCTTCAAGGTTCCAGTGGGATGGGCTTCCTGCGCGCGGGCGACAGGCTCTATCAGGTGGCTTACGCGCCGGTGTTGGGTGAGGAATATTCACCGCCGCAGGCGGGCGTGCTGATGTATGCCAAGCGGCTGGACAGGGCGCGATTGGCACGCCTCTGGGGGCAACTCAACAGCACGGTGCGCCTCCAGCCGCCCAAGCCGACCGCCTCTGCCCGCGACATGGCGTCGCCCATTGTCGTGTCAAGCCAAACGGATACGCTGACGATGGGCGTGCCACTTTACGGAATCGATGGGCAGGTGGTCGCCCTGCTCACGGTCAGCACCCCACCTGTGCAGACGCAGGCGATGCAGGTCGCGATGCGCCGCGCGACACTCTATCTGATTCTGGCAGGACTGCTCCTCACGCTCGGCGTCACGCTCACGGTACTCTGGATACTGCGTCGTCACCTGACCCTTTTTCTGCAGGCGGCTAATCGGCTGGCGTCGGGCATGTGGGAAGCACGGGTGCCCTATCCCGCCCGCGACGAGTTCGGCATACTGGCACGCGCCTTCAATCAGATGGCAACCGAGCTCCAAGCCGCCTTTGAGCATCAGGAGCAACAGCGATTCGAAATCGAGAAGCAGAAAATGGAGCTGGAGCAACTCTATGACCAGTTGCAGCGGGCGAATCAGGCGCTGGCGTCAGCGAACCAAGAGCTGATGGCGATAAACGCCATGCTCTCGCAGGCGGCGATTACGGACAGCCTCACAGGCTTGCGCAACCATCGCGCCTTCCAAGAATCCCTGTTGAGCCTGGTGGAGATGGCGGAACGCTACGGTCAGCCCCTCTCGCTGATTATGCTCGATATCGACCATTTCAAGCAGTTCAACGATCGGTTCGGGCATCCGGCGGGCGATGAACTATTACGACAGGTGGCGTCCGTGTTGCGTCAATCGGCACGCGCCTACGATGTGGTGGCGCGCTACGGCGGGGAGGAGTTCGCCATTCTCTTGCCCAATACCGATTTGCAAGAGGCGGTGCAGGTGGCGGAACGGCTGCGCAAGCAGATTTCTGCGATTCAGAACCCGCATATGCCCATTTCCGCAAGTTTCGGTGTGGCGACCTATCGGCACGGGAGCGCGCCCGCCACGCTCCTCTACGAGGCAGATAGCGCGCTCTACGAGGCGAAGCGACGCGGGCGCGATTGCGTCTACACCCATGATCCCCATTCCTACAAAGCGGTGAGCTAAGTTTTTATGCCCAGTGTGGTCGCTCTGGCTTCTGCAGAAGCGAGAGATATTTGCGTGCCTCTTGGGGACTCATCGTCGGGTTCTTGTGCGAAAGTCCGAACAGTTTCAGCATTTTGTAGAAGGCGTCGGTGTTGCGCACCAGCCCGTGGAACTCCTCGCGCCCCGTGCCGAACGCCGTGAGCCATACATAGTCTGCCGTGTGGCTTGTGCCTGTCCAACCGATGCCGTTATAATTGCTCAGGATCTCGCCCAGCAGCCCGTTTAGGCTTGCGTGCTGGCGGTTCCACACAGTAGGGATGCGGTTCGCCAGGGCGGTGCTGAGCGCGTCCGCCTCCTCACGACTAATCTCGATGCCCAACTGCTCCTTGATGACCTCGCGAATGGCGTCGGGCGTGCGCCCCTGCAGATAGCGCGGCAGCTGTTCGAAGGAGCATTTCGCCCGCGCGAGCCGTTCGAAGCAGGCGTTGCTCTGGCGATACCCAGCGCCCATCCCGTTCAAGCCCGGATTGGAGTTGCCGTGGTCGCTGGTGATGATGACCAGGGTGTCATCGCGGTGGGAGGCGAAGCTATAGACCACCTCAATTGCGTCGTCGAAGGCGAGCTGGTCCCACATTATCGCCGCGGCGTCGTTCGCGTGCGCTGCGTGGTCGACGCGCCCGCCCTCCACCTGCAGGAGAAAGCCGTTGGGCGAGCGGTTCAAAATCTCTAAGGCTTTGCGCGTCATCTCGGCTAAGGTCGGAACCGTGCGCTTCAATTCGTCCGAGTTCAAATGATCGAGGGTGAAGGGCAGATGGCTGTTGTAAAAAAGCCCCAGCACCTTGTCGGGCGTCTCTTTGCTGAGCACTTGCTCGCGGCTGTTCCAGAAGGTGTAGCCCTTGCGCCTATATTCGCTGATGAGGTCGCGCTTATCTTGGCGCATGTTGGGGTCATAGTGGCGCAATCCGCCGCCCATCAGCACATCGACCACTTCCAGATACTGGAGTGCAATCTCGTCCTCCGCATCGCGGCTGCGCTGGACGGCGGCGAAGCCCGCAGGCGTCGCGTGGGTGATGCGCGTGGTGGTCACCAGTCCCACCTTCTTGCCCGCTGTCTTCACAATCTGGGCGATGGGGGTCAGGCGCGTGCCATCGGGCAACATATTGAGCCAACCGTTGAAGATACGACTGCCACTGCCCCATGCGGAGGATGCCGACGACGAATCGGTCACCAGCGAGTCGAGCGATGCCATATCGAAAAAGCCGAGCGTGGTGGCAGGATCCTGCAGGAGCCGATGCCAGAAGGAACCTTTCCCGCGCACCAGTTTGCCGAACTCATCGGCGAGCGAGGGCACACCCGCGCTCATACCGTCCGCGACCATGAAGATAATATTGCGCACCCGTCCCGCGTTACGGGCGCGTCGCTGGGGGGTGGAGAGCGGTGTCAAGGGGCTTGGGCGTCCCGCCCATAAGTTCAAAAAGGCGATGCCTCCTGCACCTGCCACACCGAGTTTCAGCATCTCTCTGCGTGTGAGTTTGCCGTCCATCGTCTTCCCTCACCCAAAACTATACCTCATCGTCAAAAGTAGTCTATCGGGCGCAGGCAGGGGGAGCGGGCGGGGAACAGCCTGTCGAGCGTGTCGAGGAGGGCAGGGGGCGCAAAGAGCAGTTCGCGGGCAGCAAGTTCGCCTGCGCTGAAAGTGCCCATCGTCAGTTGGGCAAGCGCACGCATATCGAGGCGCACCATCGGCAACCCATCTTGGGCGCTGCGCTCCACACGCCAGCCGTCGGAACCCGCCCGCACCGCATAGACCCCACTGTTCACCTTAATCTGGGCATCGTGAATCGCCAAGCAAAAAGAGTGCCCCTCAACAGGGCACGCACGCAGGAGTGTCTCCAGCAGGTTCAACACATGCACCACGCGCCCCATGAAGCCGGGCATCAGTTCCCAGCGCAGGAACGGCTCGTTCGGGTCGCGATGGGCGAGCGTCCAGCCCGTCAGCCGAAGCCGTGCCAGCTCATCGGGAGTGCCACTGAACTCGACTTGGCGCACATGCTCCTCGTTCCCCGCGAGCCAGCCGATGAGCGCGCGCCGCGCCCGCTCCGTGCGCCATATCAACTCCCGCACACGAAGAACCCAGCCCGACTCCGTAAAATCGTAAATTAGGTAGCCCTCCACAACTCCGCCATACGAGCAGACGAGCTGATGGCGGAAGTTCCACAGCAGGTAGCGCCAGCGCAGGTCATCGCGCTGAAGTCGCCCCGTGGCAGGGTGTACCTGCTCCTCATACAACTGGCGCATGGCAGGGTGGTCGATCTCGATAGCGCGCCTCACCCCATCGGGCGCAAAGGGCGGTAGCATCAGGGGCGCAACGCGCACGCGCATCAGCGTGCCGACCACCTCCCAGCCCAGCGGACGATAGAAATCGAAATCGAACGCCTGAAGCGCAGCGACGGGTACTCCCTCCGCGTGCAGAGCGTTCAGCACGGTGGTCAGCAGTTGTCGGGCGTAGCCGCGCCGCCGATACTGCGGATGTGTCACCACGCCCGCGATGCCCCCGAACGGAACGACCACCTCACCAATCCACATCTGCAGGGGAACAACGGTCAGAATCGACGCCAGCACGCGCGAAGAACCCTCGCCCACCCATAGCCCCCACCGCTGATTGTGCCGATAGTAGGGGTCGTTGTAGAAATAGGGGCGCGCCGTCGCCAAATCGAAGCCGAAGCCCTGACAGAGCAGGCGCAGGAACGCTTCCTCATCCTCTGGTGGGACAGGCGCAATCTGCACAGCGGGACGCCGCAGCCTCAGCAAAGCCTTCCAACCTCCTCAGCGGGGCAAGCCCTCACCCGCCCCCACCCGCCCTCTCCCACGAGGAGAGGGAGGGAGTTTGAACCTCCTCTTCCTGTGGAAGAGGGGCATGGAGATGAGCGCCGCGCGAAACGACCGCATGCAGTTCCAGCAAGGTGCGCAACAGGGGTTCCACCTCGTCGAGCGGGTACTGCGTGGCGGGGTCAGAGAGGGCACGCTCAGGGTCGGGATGCACCTCCATAAAGAGCGCGTCGATGCCCACCGCGACCGCTGCACGCGCCAGCGGGGCAATTGCTTGCCTATCGCCACCCGACTGCTGACCCGCGCCGCCCGGACGCTGGACGCTGTGCGTGGCATCAAACACCACAGGCACGCCCAACCGCCTCAGCAGGGGCAAGCCCGCCATATCGACAATCAGCGTGTTGTAGCCAAAGCATGTGCCCCGCTCGGTCAACAGAATCCCCGCCGCACCGAACGCTTGCAACTTCGCGACGAGATTGCCCGCATCCCACGGAGCGAGAAACTGCCCCTTCTTGACATTCACGGGCTTGCCCGTTCGTGCCGCCGCACCCAGCAGGTCGGTCTGACGGCAGAGGAATGCGGGTATCTGCAACAGGTCGACCGCCTGTGCCACGGGTTCCGCCTGCCAACTTTCGTGGATGTCGGTGGTGATGGGCACACCGAACTCGCGCCGAATGCGCGTGAGCACCTCCAGCCCGCGCTCCAGCCCGTAGCCGCGAAACGATTGGTGCGAGGTGCGGTTCGCCTTGTCGAAAGACGCCTTGAAAATGTAGGGCACGCCGAGCCGGGCGCACAGCTCGCAAAGCGCGCCCGCCACCCGCTGGCACAATTCAAGGCTTTCAATCACGCAGGGACCCGCAATCAGCGCGAGCCGTCCATCACCCACCTGCACTGAACCGACCTGAACGGTCTGCATAGTTAGAGTGTACCTGTTTTGCAGGAATTGGCGATGCGCCCGCGAACCTTTCTGCAAGTGGCTATGAGCACGCTATCGATGCCTCAGCGGGTGCGCATCGTGGAGGTGGGTGCGCGAGATGGGCTTCAAAACGAGCCGACCTTCGTGCCCACCGAGATGAAGATTCGCTTTATTGAGATGTTGGCGGAAGCGGGCGTGCCCGTGGTGGAAGCGACCTCGTTTGTCAGCCCGCGCTGGGTGCCTCAACTCGCCGATGCCGAGCAGGTGCTGATGGGCATTCGTCGCCTGCCGGGCGTGCGCTACCCCGTGCTGGTGCCGAACCTGAAGGGGCTGGAGCGCGCCCTTACCGCAGGCGCTCGCGAAATCGCCATCTTCACCGCCGCCTCCGAAACCTTCTGCCAGAAAAATCTCAACCGCACCATCGAACAGTCCCTGCAGGAGTTCGAGGGGGTGGTGCGCGAGGCGCGGACAGCCCAGCTCTGGGTGCGTGCCTATGTCTCAACCGCTTTTGTCTGCCCTTATGAGGGCACAATTCGCCCTGAACAGGTGCTCCCGATTGTGGAACGATTGCTGGCGATGGGCGTGGACGAGATTAGCCTGGGCGACACGATTGGCGCCGCAGTGCCCACGCAGGTCGCCCGACTGACCGAGCGACTGCAGGGCATACTTCCGCTGGAGCAGACCGCCTACCACTTCCACGACACCTACGGCATGGCGCTGGCGAATGTGCTGATGGCGATGCAGATGGGCGTGCATATTTTCGATAGCAGTGCAGGGGGCTTGGGCGGATGTCCCTTCGCGCCCGGCGCCGCGGGCAATCTGGCGACGGAAGACCTGCTCTATATGCTGGAGGGCATGGGCATCGAAACGGGCGTGGATCGGCAGAAGGTGATGGAGGCGGCGCGTTTTATTCTCCAGCACCTCCAGCGTGGCACACCACCCAGCCGCTCCCTGCAGGCGTGTGTGCCACCGAAGGAGGTGAAATGATGCGAGTTGCGATTATTGGTTGCGGCGGACAAGGGCGCATCCATGCCAACGCCTATGCCCAGATTGAGGGCGTGCAGATTGTCGCCTGCTGTGATGTGCTGAAGGAGCGGGCGCAGGAGTTAGCTCAAGCGTTCGGCGCCGCCGTTTTCACCGACCACAAGCAGATGCTGGCGCACACACGCCCCGATATCGTCTCGGTCTGCACACTGGAGGGACACCACGCCCAGCACACCATCGATGCGCTGGAGGCAGGGGCGCATGTGCTGTGCGAAAAGATGCTCTCAGCGACCCTGCACGAAGCGCATCAGATGATTGAAACGGCGAACGCCACAGGCAGGCTACTGGCGACCCAGTTCAACTACCGCCATATCCCGTCGGTACGCTGGCTCAAGAGTTTATTGGCGCAAGGCAGGCTGGGCACGCCCCTGTTGGTGGTGCTAATAACCAGCGGCTATTGCCACCATCACGGCATCGATCTCCTGCGCTTCCTGTTTGGCGAGGTGGTGGCGGTGCAAGCCAGTTTGCGCGGGGGACGCGATGAGGCGCCCTATCACGGCTGGGCAACAGGCATTAGTGAAGAACTGCTCTACATTCCAGCACGCGCGATGGGTGCCGTTATCGATTTTGCTGATGGGCTGACCGCAATCTTGGCGAGCAGTGCACGCTATCATCTGCCCGACTTGATGCTGGAACTCCATCTGTTGACCGAGCGGGGTCGGCTCACGCTGAGGCGAATGCGCTCGCACAACATCTGTGGCGAGCTGGACACCGCGCTGGATTTGAGCGATGCACCTCCTTTCCCAACACCTGTGCCGTTCTCGGCGACCTTCCCGCCCAGTATTCGCGCTTTTGTGCAGGCGGTGCGCGGCGAGGCGAGCGAGATTGCGACTGGCATCGACGGACTGCGTGCGATGGAGATCGAGCACGCGCTCGTGCGCGCCCATCGGACAGCCCAGCGCGTGCCCCTGTGAAAACACAACGCCTTCACCTGCACCCATACCATCTCAGCACACCTTTCGCTCCTATCTTATCCCTCTTTCACACAGTAAGCGAGGTGAATTCACTTCAGCGGGAAATAACCCATGCGTATCGGGTAGACCTCCTCGTCCAAACTCCAACTTACCCGATGAATAACCCCCTTGCGCGAATCGACCACGAAAACACACATCGCTGGACGAACGGTCAGCCGAAGCACTGAAGGAGGCTCTAAACCTCTGCGCTGAACGCTTTGAAGCAGGCGCTGCTGATAGTCGAGAGGGAGGCTCGCCCAACGAACCCAATCGCTCGCTATCCCCTGCCTAAACTCCTTCTCCATCTCACGGGTCAGCCGCTCCACCACCATCTTGCTCAGATTCTCATAACTTTCCCTCGCTTGAAGGTCCAGAGACTCCCAGAATACGCTCAGCGCCCGAATCCCGTGCGTGAACACCGTGCGGGCAGCAGGAGTGTTATAGAGCAGGCACTGAGTGAACGGCGAGGAGGCAGGTTTAGAAAGGGGCGCAGAGGTCTTCACAGGTTTCAGGTTCGGCATCAGGGCATCGACGGAGGGGAAGGATTCGCCGACCCAAGCAAATTGCTGGGTGCCATCGGGTGATGTCCACTCGGCAGCGATACGCGCTCCCATCATCAAATGACTATTTTCGCTTACTAGCCACTCCAAGCCGCTGAGTTGCGCCAGTTTGCCTCGCTGGACAGAGGTGACCAGCGCAGCGCGCACTGGCTCAGGAAGCATGGAAACTGGCACGGGCTGTTTGGAAGAGATGGTTTCTACCAGCATGCGCAATAACTCATACCGCGCTTGGTTCGGGTTCTCGCTGGCAAACAGGGGTTGGCTAATCAGCAGATGGTAGGCTCCCTGCACACTGTAGTAGAACTGGTGCTTGTGGCTCCACTCCTGCAGGGCACGAATCCGGCTCTCCAGCGGTTGCTGGGTGTTTTCGAGGAGCGCGAAGGCGTCTTGAACCTCGGCTTGCCGTTCGCGTTCGACCAGCACGATCAAGGGAGGCACTGGCTCTATTTGAGCGGTCTGCTGAGCCAGCAGACACGCCACAAGGCTCCAAATGCTCAACATCCCTATTGCCGTCCTTCTCATCGCTCATCCGCCTCTCCCTTCGCAATAGACGGTCAGGAGTGAACATGGTTTCATCACGGTGACGGTATAGTAGACATTCTTATCGCAGGTAGAGACAGGTTTTTTTTCTCGTGAAGGCAGACAAGTCACGGGTGACCCTCTGGAAAAGGGAGCCGTTTACAATAGGAACTTCTCATACTGCTCACGCCGAAGGGATGCTTGATAGGAGAAAGTCGACGAGAAAGAGTAGATAATGCTCCTTTTATCACCTATCATCGCTCCTTCTGGAGTGCAGGGGGAAGTAGAACAAACCCCCAGCAAGAGAGTTGCCCCCTATCATCACATCAAGCCAAAATGACTGCTTGTCCCGCACTTTGATACGCAAGATACCCTCACGACTCAACCAGTCTACTAACTCTCCTGACCTTCCCAACCAGATAAACGATTGAACCGCCACATCGGCTCCTATCCCGTTCGTCTGAATGAGCAGAGAAACCCATTCCTGCAACAAGCTCGGTGGCATTGGCAAACGGTTCAGCGGAATCTCTGATTCATCTGAGCTCGGTATGAGCTGCTCCCAACCCGATATCCGACCCAACAAAGCCACAACCAGCCATGTCTCTCCTAAACTACGGAGGGAGCCAACCCTCTCTGTGACAGAGAATAGGTGTGCACAATCGACAGACTCCGATGTCAACAACATTTGACGCGCTTGCGCCAAAGAGACCTGACGATAAAACTGAAGATAATCCGAAAATCGCTTGCCTGAATGAACCAGCTGACGAATAGCCACCAGTGGATAGTCGGGCACTCGATCCAGAAATGCCAGCCAGTTGCGCCAGACCCACACGCCCTCTATCCGTTCCACACGCCACGCCCCGTTTCCATCCTTCTCCAGTAGCGACACCATTTGAGACAGCGAGAGTGCCTCTTTTGATACCCAATAAGGAACTCTCTGCGGATACATCTCCACGATGACCTCTTGCCCCAATTGGTCGGCAAAGCGGGCTAACCATGGGTAGAGAACAAAGAAGTCGGGGCGCTGTTTGCCCTGCATTTCTGCGGATGTTTCCGCAAGCAGGACAGGGGTTTGATAGGCTGGGTGCTGCGTCAGCACTCGGTGTTCCTGCGTTGCCTGCAGATATTCAGTGTGAAGCTGAGCGTCCATCTCTTTGAACAGGGCGGTGAGTGAATCTGAATCAATATCAATAGACACCACACCATTATCGTCTGGAAGGAGTTTTAGCGTGCCATCCGCTGTATCTAACACATACGGCGTACGGGTAAGCCGAATGCTCTTTATCTTAGGCTTACTCTGATACACCAGAACGCCCACGACTTGCGACATACTTTGGTGCTCCCTGCCAGATTCCGAGAGGAGCGTCCCAACTTCAGCAGGCAGTGGCGTTTGCCGAACGATCAAGCCTTGCTCAAGCAGTTGACGGACGACTTTCCCACGCTGCAAAAGTGAGTGCAGGTGGTCTACAAGCAGGATTTCGCCACGATGAAGCAGACCCTCCGAGAGGGCGAGGAGAATGTAGCGAGTTCGTGCCTCTTCACTTAGCGAAAACATATACTCGCCAAAGTAAGCTCCAAAACGATATAGGAACTCCTCTTTAGGTAGTTTCGCCTGACTGCGCGCCCAACGCACCAGCACGAGCGACGATGGCATCTGCCCAAACCTTTCAAGACGATGACCCAAAAGTTGTGGAAGAGCCGTCGGCTCCTCTTCCTCATCTGCTGAATCTTTTAGGAACTCCTCCATCTGAGAACGCCACTCCTGTAAAGCGTGTAGGTCTTCCTCTTTGATATCTGAGGGCAGCGAACGGAGTATCGCTGACCAGTTCGGATAGCGTTGCGGGGTCTTGCCGGTTAGCCGCTTCTCCAGCACCTGAGCCAGTTGGTCTAACCGCTTCTTTTCCTGCTGAACCACCTCCTTATGACGCCGAAGGAGCCAACGGTCTTGCTCTTTGCTGATACACACAATCTCCAGGTCCAAGCCCTGTTCCAGCAGGTGTTTGACTTCGTGCCACGGGCGCGGTTTGAGCGAGAGAAGCGCCATCCGTTGGCGAAGCGATGGCTCGCAGACCACTGTGCACCCTTCAACCGAGAGCTGGCGGGCAATCTCCTCAAAGGCGTAGTAGCCCCTTTTGAAGGCAATCTTTGCCTGCGGAGCGGGCTGAGCCTGCAAAAGCCCTGCGATGACTATCCCGAACAGCCAGATAATAGTTCTCATAGAGAATCTCTATTCGCCAGATTCGTTCAACTTCCTCCCGCGCCACCTCCCTTGAAGGGGCGTTCCGTTATGGGGGCACGATGAGATAGGTTTGCCCCCCTCCGATCTCTTTCGCACCCGGCAAACCTTCAAGGTCTTCTTCAACGCCTTCAGGAGATGAAGGCGCGGGCACAAGCAGGTTCACCGTCAGGAGGAGTGCCTTCAGCGTGCTCCCCTGTACCCGTTTCGCTTCCCACTCAAGCCATCCTACCTGATGGAATTGATGCGCCGTCGATTCATCCTCTGGCTCTGGGAATGTATCCAAAAGCCATCCCAGCACAAGATACCAGTCGCTAAGCGGAACGGTTGGTAAAAGCTCTCTCACCGACATCCTTCCGCCCTGCCGCAAAATCATTGAGCGTCTAACAGGGGACAATCGTGTGAGGAGCCACGCGACACCATATGAATCGCTATCTATCTCATCACACGGAATAGGCAAAAGGGCGATGCATTCCCTTGCAAGTTGCCAGCGTTTCTGGAGCGAGGGCGGCACTCTACGCACATAAGCCTGCCACGCATCCAAGGGCACAGCCCTTAGCATGCTAAAAGAGGTGCCTAACTCCTGACTCTCTTCCTTAGAAAGGGGGGTGATCTCTGTTTTTATCTGGCGTGCCAACTCAAGGTAGGAGGCTACAGGCAAGGCAACACGCCGCCCCCAAAACGCAAACGGGTTGTGAAAAACAAAGTTTCCCGACTCCTCGTGAGCCAGCCATCTCGCCCCTTGAGAAAAGGCTTGGGCATATGCGATATTCGTATCGTACCAGAACGATTGCAAGACATCGAAATCGCACACAATGTTCACTCCTGTCTGTTGAGCAAGCCCCATCAGCCAGATCCAAAAAGAGGGTTCTTGAGGAGGGAAAGTACCAACCATAACGCGATGCCGTGCCCAAGAGGCATTCAGAAGCGACGCTGTCTGCTTACGCCATTCCGCCACCCGCTTACGAAACTCATCGCCCAGCACATGCTCCTCCCACTCGTTCCAACTGAGGGATAAGTCTAAGTTTTCTGCACCGATGAAATCGGTACGCCCCGCGAAATGCCGTTTCACGCTTACCACAAGCCATAACCCAAAGCGGAGACATTTTGCCCTCAGAATAAGGGTGACTCGATTGATATCATAAGGAGCGGACTTATTCGCTGATAGCCCCCAATTCATGCTGACTTGGGCTTCGCCCTCCTGCAAGGCTTTTTCTACAAGAGGACGGCTCAACAGCTTTCGAAGGGGAATTCGGCTCATCAGCCAGCGCTCCGCAACAAGGTCAGGTTGAGCAAGCATCATCGTGTAAAGCTTTTCACGCTCTTCTGAAGTTAGCCGTTCCCATTCTTCTTCTAACTGGTCACTGGTCATCCCCTACCCCAAACTTGTTGAGACCTTCAAACTCAGGCGGTCGAAGATGCGATTGTTGAGCGAGCTGACGCACGCGCCTCCCCACAGGAGTATCGAACCATTCTGTAGGTGGATTGAGTTGCGACAGGAACTGGTACAAATTTGGCTCACTCAGCCTTATCCGCCTTAGTTCTAACTGACGGCGAGAGTTCCATTCCTTCACCAAAGGTTCCAGCGAATGTCGTACAGCCTCCAACCCCATGTCTTCAAAAAGAGCCGAGTAAAACTTCTGATGCTGTTCTGCTTGGGACTGAAGCGTTCGGTAGCAGAAATCGACAAGAGCGTTCCATAACGGAAGTTCTTCTTTAGCGCGTTTGGGATCAGCCTCCATCAGCCACTGCTCGTTGCCATCCTTGCTCTGCACTAAACGAAAGCGAACCCCCAGAGCGGACGCTAAGACCTGTTTCACCTTGCTCAGCGGTTGGGCTTGGAGCGAGAGGAATGCAGCCCGTTGGCTAAGCGAGGGCGCCACTCGAACCTGGTGCGCCTCGGAGCTGAGCCTCTTAGCAATCTCAGGATAGGTGTAGAACCCCGTTTCAAAGCGCACAGAGGCTTCTTGCAGCCTTGTGTATCCCGCTATCGGTAGGTTAATCAATACAGCAGCGCAGATCAATCGTGAGACCATGGAACCCATCGCCCTCCTCCTATCACTAAGACAAAAGTCCCAATTATCGCTGCCACTGTTAGCCATATCGCACTGCCAGGCTCGGAGCTGGTAGTTGACAGAGAGAATACTCTGAGGAGGGGGGCTGTTGTAGGCAGGTCTGGACAAACCTGATTGTTTATGTTATGTGTGCAGTACCGACCTGCAGAACACGCTGCTCCTCCTCCTACAGTGCACACAGGGTCCTTTGTGCAGCTGCCACCGTTACGTGTGCAAATATCGTCAGCTGTGCATAGCGGCCCACCTGTACAACCCCTGCCAGCAGTGCAAACGCCGCCCGGCCCCTCACCATCTGTGCAGTGTTGACCAAGCGTACAGCTCTTTTTACTGGTTGCAGTATAATTGTCTCCGAAAGTACAGTTGGCAGATTTGGTGCATGCCCCTATGTTCATTGTACAGCTATGTGACCTAGTACAATTTTGATGGTCAGTACACAAACTTCCACTCGTACATGCGTCTGAGCTTGTGCACTGGGACTGAGCGGTGCAATTATACTGAGAAGTGCATACTCCACTAGTACATTTTTCTGTGGTGCAACCGATCTGATTGGTACAGTTTCCACCACCTCCAGCTCCTCCTGTGCATATATCGTTAGTGGTAGGACTTCGTTGCAGTTGAGTAGTTAGATGTTTGTTAAATTTTGCATGGACTAATTCTTCTCGGACACCCTCTCTCATCCCGTTCGCGCTCAGCGTCGCAATATGACGATACAACGCCACCGACTCTGGCTCCCTCGCACTCTCTGAACCCTGAGCCAGTCCACTGACCGCAAGACTCGCTAACAGCATCACCCAAAACCATCGGTGTCTCATCATGTTTACCTCCATCATCTGAACTCTGCAAGCAGGTCGCGCAGCAGGTGGTGGTAAGGGGGCAGTTCTGGCTCATGGCGTCTTCCCCCCTCGCGCGAGCACACTCACAGATGCGCGGTCGTGAGCGCCTTTCACCCTTAGGAGCAACATAAGCGTCGTTGCCCTCCTGTTGACTTACTTTCGGCGTCCTTTTGGGGGTTCCTGCTCTCAACCCCCTCACGCACCACACTCACCGTTTGGTTGAACCCCCTGCCTCTTTATCCTCAGACGCAGACCCCGCCCCCGAACCCTCCTCAGGAAGATAGGGAAGAGAGGGTTTCAGCTGAAGCATCTGCCCCTTATCGTCGTCCTTTACCTCAAATACCTTCGCTACCTCCTTCAACGCCTTCACCTGCACCCACACCTCCCCACGCTCCTCAAAGCCCAACCGACCATCTAAGGGGATCGCGCCCTTGCGAGAACCGTTCCACACCACCAGTTTGGTGCCTTGCCGTTGATAACGCACTTTTAGCGTGTTCAAGACCTTCAGGGAGAGGTAGAGGGTGTGGTGGCGCACTTTCAGATAGGACTGGTCTTGGGGCAGTCGCCAGATGTGCCAGCCAGCTATCAGCATCCAGTCGTTGGGAGGCAAGGCTCCCACCTCACCCAATGCCCTACGCGCAGTATAAATACCGCCTATAGCTGCATAATACAGTTCATCGTATATAGGTTCATTAAGTGGGTTGGGTAGGGTAACAGGCACAGGCGATTTGCAAGCGATTTCGTAAAGCATTTCAAACCTATCTGTGCTTTCAATTTTACCCTCAGCAAGGGCTTTGTTCAGAAACTCCTCAAACTGCTCACCACGAAGAGAGGCTTGATAGGAGAAATCGGTCATACCACCCACTATCCTAGGCACACTTTGAATCTCCATAAAACGGTCAGTGCCCCACTGGAGGCGGGGTGAGGTGTACATCTCCAGCGAAAGGGCGAGCTGTTTCTCTGCCCAGCGCCGCTTCTCCGCTTCGGTGGGCGCATGCACAATCGCAGCATAGAGCAGTCCAGTCCCTCCTCCAGCGGTAAGGTCATACAGCACTGTCGGATGCGGGATGAATGACACTTCTAGCTTCCGTAATAAGTTTATCCATTCCTGTCGGTTAGTGACGTAATACTCTGGTCGGCTGGCATAGCTTTGTTGGGTCATATCCCACCAGCAATAGCGCCACAGTCCGGGAGGTTGTTGGCACCAGTGGAGTGCGACCTCAGCTAAGCGGACGGTCTCTTCGTAGTAGAGACGCTGTTGTTCAGGGTCACTTTGGTTTAGCTTTGACCATTTGTGATACCACTGGTTGTATGCCTGAAGGAAGGCGTCGAAGTCGGTAGTGAGCGTGTTTTGCTGGGCGTGCAAAAGTGCGCTCCCGCTTATCATCAGCATCACCCAAAGCCAGCATCGTTTCATCGCATCTGCCTCCTATTTTTTATTTTCAGTTCCTTAGCTTTATTTGATTTTTGTGGAGATCACAAAACCTATTAAAGAGATTATCTTGAATTAGATTTTCCGCATATCGTAACGGTTCACGAATTAAATCATCACCCTGTACCATGTAACATTCGTATCCATCTGGATGCCCAGTCTGTGTACCTTTCTGCCTTGCATGAACGCCCATCGGGCAGTGTATAGGTCACGCGGATCACCACATCATTAGACGCGCGACTCGGATTTTGGGCACGCAGGGTGAAGATGGGGCCCTGCCCGCTGATAGGCGTCACTTGATTCGCCGATTGGATGACCTGCCATTGGAAAGTGCCGTTTGGTTCATCCGCTTCGGCTTGAAGGGTCAGCTCGTCACCCACGCAGAGCCGCTCGCGACAGTTGATAATTTCCACTTGGCAGTCGCAAGGGGTACGAATTGGCACAAAACATTCGCGAGTAGCAGTATCGTCTTGTCCCCAGCAGTATACCGCTCTCTGCAGTTCAGGCGGAAGGTCAAGCAAGAGTTGTTGGCAGGGGCACCCGTTTTGGCTCATAACCTTCCTCCGACTCTTTCACTTGGTGCCTCGCGCTGTTTGAGAGTCACAGGGCGGGCACACACACCCTGTGATTTTAGGTTCGCCTACAGACCGCCCATTCCTGCTACTTCTGCAGATAAAAGCACCTAACAAAACAGTTTCTTGATAGGGTAAAATGGGCACTGAGGAGGACACCGCAAAATGGCAAAAGAAATTGTCTCGGATGAGCTGTGGGCGGTCATCGAACCGCTCCTCCCGTCCCCTAAACCGAAACCCAGAGGGGAACGCCCCCGCATCCCAGACCGAAACGCCTTAGAAGGCATTTTGTTCGTCCTCATCACAGGCATCCCGTGGGAAAAACTGCCTCAAGAGCTGGGCGGTGGCAGTGGGATGACCTGCTGGCGTCGCCTGCACGATTGGCAACAAGCAGGTGTCTGGCAACGGCTCCATCCAGTGCTGTTGAACCGATTGGGGGAAGCGGGCAAGATCGATGGGTCGCGGGCTTCGTTGGACTCGGCAACCGTGCCTGCGCCTGGGGGGCAAAGCCCCAGGTCCGAACCCGACGGATCGGGGCAAGTTGGGCACGAGACGCCATTTGATAGTTGACCGAAAGGGCATTTTGTTAGCGATTGTGCTTTCAGGGGCGAAGGTGTCAGATATACGGCAGGGAGGCATAGGCGAGATATGCGGGTCGCCCCCTCAAATTCCCCTGTTCTGATACCGATAATAGGAGTGAACTCAGGAGGTAAACGATGATATCGAATCGCTTGCAAAAAGTGAGTTGGCTCGTTTATGGTGGTGTGGCGTTCTTTGTCGTGTTCGGACTGGTCGCCTTCACCACCCTCAACGCGCTGAAGGTCAACGGACCCCTCTACAACCAGATTGTGCAAAACAAAGACCTCACCGCCGATATTCTGCCTCCACCTTACTACTTGGTGGAAGCCTATCGGGATTATCTGACGATTGTTTCTGCAGTGATGACATCCGATTCGGAGAAAGTTTCCGAATATGACCGCCAACTCGCGAAGCATTGGCAAACCTTTGAGGAGCGCTATCATCACTGGAAAAGCACCTTGCCTGCAGGCACTATCCGAGACCAACACTCCGAGAAGGTCTACGCCACTGGCAAGAAGATGCAAGAGGTTTATGAGAACCAAATAAAGCCGATTGCCTTGAAGGGTGACGCGCGTGCTTTACTGCAGGTTCACCCACAGATGGAGTCGGCTTATCTGACACATCGTGCTGCTGTTACGGAAATGGCGAAAGCGCTGCAAATTAAAACGTCTCAGGATGAGCAAACCGCTGCGAGTATTGTGCGTACCCGCACCGTGCTAATGAGCCTCATTGGGCTGTTCGTGCTGGGGGTGCTGGTGTTCACCGCCTTTGGCGTCCTGCGAAACTTGATGAACACGACCCAGCGACTGCAATCGGCAATCGCAAAACTGGCTGAGGGCAATCTGGGAGTGAGCGTGCAGACCCATCCGAAAGATATACTCGCAGACCTCTGCCAAAAC
>FWWM01002741.1_pt1 | contig 46206 bp, 42 predicted proteins | sample 2228351 | NCBI WGS metagenome assembly FWWM01 (sample SAMEA103939774, study PRJEB20133) | metagenome
GCGTGCAGGCCGGCGGTGAAGGCGCGGGCGGCGGCGTTGGCGGCGGCGACGTCTTCGGGTGTGGCGGGTTCGGGGTCGGGGAAGAAGGTGGGGGCCGGCAGGTCTCGCCAGCGTTGGGCGTAGTCGTCGGGCAGGCCCAGGGCCTTGCAGACGCGGCGGATGACGGTGTCGACGTCGTCCGCGATCCAGTCGGGCTTTTCGTTCCAGTCGTCGACTTCGCGGTCGAAGCGGTGGCACCAGTCGGTGTGCAGCGCCTCGTCGCCATCGGCGGCGGCGGAGATCACCCGCTCGACGGCGTCCTGCACCTGCGCGGTGCGCTCATCGACGGCCTGGTCGTGGAGGTCTTGTGCGGAACGGCGCGGCGCCTCGCGTTCGGCCTTGGCGCGGTCGGCCCTCAGCTTGCTGAGCAGGGCGAGCGTCTGGCGGAGTGAACGGGTGAGCCGGGTGTAGGCGCGGGCCAGGTCGGAGAGTTCGGCCGTGTCCTCGGTGGCGAGCGCCTTCTGCTGCACGTGGCGGGCGAAGGCGAAGTCCATGCGGGCCGTCTGGGCCAGCAGCTGGTCCTCTTCGAAGATGTCGGGCGCGGGCTCGGACATGATCGCGAGTGGAACACGGGGGTACGACAGAAACGGTCGTAGAAGCGCGCCTCGCTTCCAATCTTTCCCAGATCGTCATGGCCGGGACGGGCCCGGCCATGACGTTCAGGAGGGGTTTGCTGGGGTTTGCGCACGCGGGCGAAGCGGATTCCGTGCAGGCCAGGGCGGGCTACTTCGCCCGGCGCCACACGGTCTGGCCTTCCTTGATGGTCTCGGTGACCGCGATGGCGCGGATAGACGCGACGGGCGTGGAGAGCGGGTTGCGGTCGAGCACCACGAAGTCGGCGAGCAGGCCGGGGGCGATGCGGCCGCGGCGGGTCTCCTCGAACGTCTGCCACGCCGGGCCGGTGGTGAGGGCCTGAAGGGCGCGGTAGGCGCTCTCGCGCTGGCCGGGGCCGCTGACCACGCCGGTGCGCGACGTGCGCGCCATGGCGGTCCAGAGCTGAAACCGGGTGTCGAGCGACGTCACCGGATAGTCCGAGTGGTTGGAGGGCGTGAGGCCGGCGGCGCGGGCCGCGGCGAAGGGACTGATGAAGTCGGTGACCTCGGGGCCGAAATTGCTGCGGTGGACATCGGCCCAATAGAACGTGTGGTTGGAGAAGAGCGCGGGTCCCACGCCGATGCGCGCGTAGTCCTTGAGCTGATCCGGCCGCACGAACTGGGAGTGGATGACGATCGGGCGGCGGTCGTCGGCCGCCTTGATCCCCAGCGCGTCGAAGGCGTGGATGGCCATGTCGATGGCCGCGTCGCCGTTGGCGTGCACGAAGATCTGCCAGCCGCGCGCATGGGCTTCCTTCATCATGGCCTGGACCTGGGCGTCGCCCGCCAGCGGCCTGCCGCGCCAGGGATGGCTGCCGTCGGGCGAGCCCCGGGCGTAGTCGCGGGTGAAGAAGGCGGTGCGCGCCTGGGGCGACCCATCCAGGATGAACTTGACCCCCTGGAGCTTCACGCGGCCCAGCCAGACGTGGGGTCGGAGGGCGGGGTTCGCGTACAGGTCGTCGAGCCCGGCGAGCGACAGCGGCAGAACGGCGAGGTCCAGCTTCAGCTTTCCCCGCGCGGCCTCCGAAGTGAGGAAGGCGAGGTCGGCGGGCTGGGTGGCCGCGTCCTGGGCGAACGTGAAGCCCTCGCGAAGGTAGAGATCCTGTGCGTCGTCCAGGGCGGCGAGCTTGTCGGCGGCGGTCTTCTGCGGGAGCACCGCGTTGACCGGACCCATAGCGGTTTCGAACAGCCCGCCCGTGAGCCGGCCCTGGGCGTCCGCCGTCACCACGCCGCCCTCGGGCGCGGGTTGGCCGTCGACAAGGCCCGCGGCGGCGAGGGCGCGGCTGTTGACCACCATGCCGTGACCCGAGACGTGGAGCAGCGCAACCTTGTGGTCGGGCAGGGCGGCGTCCAGTTCGGCGCGGGTGATGTAGCGCTTCTCGGCCAGCGCCTCCTGGTCGTAGCGGGTGGCGACCACCCACTGTCCCTTGGGGATGTTGGCCGCGAAGCGCCGCACGGCCGCGATGAGGGATGCGTTGTCGGTGATGGGCCCGGCCTCGGGTCCGGCGAGATTGAGCCGTCCCGCCTCCTGCACAGCCGAGGCGAAATGGGAGTGGGCGTCGACGAAGGCGGGCAGCAAGGTCTTTCCGGCCAGGTCATGTTCCACCACGCCGGCGCCCGCCGCCTTGCGCGCCGCCGCGAGATCTCCGGCGAACAGGATCCTGCCGTCGCGCGCCACCACGGCCTCGACGGTCTGCGGAACGTCGCCCGCCATCGTTATGATGGGGCCCCCACGCCAGAGGGTCGCCGGCTCGGCGCCAGCCGGGGCGGCGAGCGCCAGGGCGAGCCACAGTCCGGCTGTGGCCAGGATGGCTTTGTTCACGCTGGTCTCCCCCGACGGACTCTGACGGCCCGGCGCCAGGACGCACGAAACCTGGGCCCGGCGTCAATGGCGCGTGTCGTTCAGCCCTGGGCGTGCTTCAGCGCCGCGACGCGACAGGCCGAGGCGAGGGGGCGGCCCTCGCGGCCGCGGTCGATGCTGATGATCAGCTGGGCCAGGCTGGCGCCGCGCTGGGCGGCCATGGCGTCGAGCACGGCCCAGAACTCGGGCTCCAGGGCGATGGAGGTCGCGTGACCCGACAGCAGGAGGGAGCGCTTCTTGAGGCCGGCCATGGCCGTTCTTTACGAACTTTTCGGCCTGCGCGGATAGCCTCTTGCCAAAAGGTGACGCCTGCGTCATTTTTATGTGGACACTGTTTAGTTAGGGCTTCCTTACGATGGCTATGACCGCCGACGCCGCCGATTTCCGCGCCCAGCCCAGCAAGGGCGCGCGGGACGTTTCGACCAAGCTGGACTGGGGCCACGCCTGGCGCTCGCTGCAGAAGCTGCTGGCCGACAAGGAAGACACCCGCCAGGTCTTCGAGATCATGCGGGCGCTGAACGGCAAGTCGACGGCGCACGGCTACATCCGCCTGCTGGAGACGGCCGAGGGCGGCCGGATGGCGTTCGAGCGCAAGGAGTTCGCGGATCGCCTGATGGACGACGCCTGGCTGGACAGCCTGCCCGAGGGCAGCGTGGGCGCGGCCTACCGCACGTTCATCCGCGCCGAGCAGCTGTCGGCCGACGGCCTTGCCGAGGTGAGCCGCGAGGGCGTCAGCGACGTCGACAATCCGCACCCCTACGCTTGGTTCGCGCGCCGCACCCGCGACGTGCACGACATCTGGCACATCCTGACGGGCTATCACCGCGACGCCCTTGGCGAGGCGTGCCTGGTGGCGTTCTCGTATGCCCAGACGGGCGGCCTGGGCTGGGCGCTGATCGCGTTCGGCGCGGCGTCGCGTGCGCGCGGCACGCGCCATCCGACGATCAAGGCGATCTGGCAGGGCTACAAGCGCGGCAAGGCGGCCAAGTGGCTGCTGGGCGAGGACTATGAGCGGCTAATGGCGGAACCGCTGGAGGCGGCCCGCAAGCGCCTCGGCATCACGCCGGCCACGATCTACGACTCCATCCCGGCGAACGTCCGCGACGGCGTGGTTCCGCAGGCGGCGTGACCACGCCCTAGTCTTCGCGCCTGGCGCCGTCGAGGCCGCGTTTCGCGCGTTCGGCCTCGAGCGCGGCGAGAACCTTCTGCCCCTTGGTGCGGCCGTGCTTGACGCGGTTCTCAGCGGCCTGCGCCTTGGCCGCCGCCTTGTCGCGCGCCTTGCGGGCCTTGTTGAGGTTGATCGGCTCGACCATGGCGGGACCCTAGCCGAACGGAACTGGCGTTCAACAGCACGACTCGGTGAACATGCGCTGCGGCAGAGCGGAGCGTTACCCATGTCCAAGGTGATCGTGTTCGTCCTCACCGCGGCCCTCGCCCTCGGCGCGGCCTGGCCGACTGGGGCGGCGCCCCGGACCGAGGCGGACTATCTTGCCGCCCACGTCCGCGATATCGGCGCGGACGGCGCGCGGGTCGCGTTCGACCCTGGCTTCTATCGCAAGCGTCTCCTGCTGTTGGGAGAGGTGCATGGCCTGGCGGCCGTTCAGCCGCTGGACCTGGCTATCGTGCGTCACCTGAATGCGCACGTTGGCCTGCGGGTCTATGTGGCCGAGATCGATGTCGCGCAGGCGGCGCGGTTCAACGCCTTCCTGGCGGACGGCGACGAGCAAGCGCTTCGCGAGGTGTTCACCGGCTGGGCGGCGGGCAGTCTGCAATGGGCCAACACCGACTTCTACGACAAGGTCGTGGCGATCCGGCGGCTGAACCAGGGGCTGCCCGCGCACCGGCGCATCCGCTTCGCCGGCGTCGATCAGTTGCAGGACCCCGCCCTGGCGCGCAGCTTCCTCGGCGCGCGCCTCGAAGGGCTCGACCTGTCCGCCTGGCCGCAGGGCGCCGCGCTGCGAGACCGATTGGCCACGGGCGGATCCGCGAGCGCGGAGGCGATGATCGCCGACCTCCAGGCGGTCCGCGAGAGCATGGCCGCGCTGCCCCCGGCGGGCGTGCCGACGAGGCGCTGGCGCGACATCCGCGCCGCCCTTTTGAGCCTGGCCGGCGCGCCTGGTCAGGGACGGGAGGGGCGGATTGCGGCCAACATCGAGCGCCTGATGGCCGCGCCTGAGATGCGCGGGCAGAAGGCCTATGGGCTGTGGGGGCTGTTCCACGTCATCCAGGCACAGGTGTCGGGCGCGAGCCCGATGGCCTATCGGCTGGGCCGCCCCGGCGGTCCGCTGTCGGGCGAGGTCGGCTCGATCCTGACCCTCGCCCTCAACAGCCAGATGATGCTGCCGTCGGCGGCGCTGCCTCCGGCGGCGCGGGGGACCGGCCGCTACACGGCCGTGCCCTACACCATGGACAGCGAGCGGGCGGTGATGCTGAACGGGGTCGAGCCGGTCGGCCGGGCCGCGCGGGGCCGCGCGAGCCTGATCCGGCTGGACGGCGAAGGCTCGCCGTACCGAGGCTCGACGCTGCTCACCAAGACCACGGGGTTCTATTCCCAGGCCCAATCGTTCGAGATCGATGCCTCCACGTCGTCGCCGGGAGGCGCCGTGAACTATCTGCTGGTCGTCCGCGACTCGCCGGCGACCCGGCCATTCGAGGCCGGGTCGCCGTAGGGCTTACTTCACGTTGGCGCAGAAGCGCTGGATGCGCTGGCAGGCGTCTTCCAGCACCGCGTTCGCGGTCGCGTAGCTGATCCGGAAGTGGGGCGAGAGGCCGAACGCGGCCCCATGCACGACGGCCACGCCTTCGGTCTCGAGCAGTTCGACGGCGAAGTCGGCGTCCGAGGTGATGACCTTGCCCGACGGGGCGGTCTTGCCGATCAGCTCCTGGCACGACGGATAGACGTAGAACGCGCCCTCGGGCGTGGGGCACCGGATGCCGCGGGCCTGGTTCAGCATCGAGACCACCAGGTCGCGACGCTGTTCGAACAGCTTGGCGTTGGGCTTGATGAAGTCCTGCGGGCCGTTCAGCGCCTCGACCGCCGCCCACTGGCTGATGGACGAAGGGTTCGAGGTGGTCTGGCTCATCACCTTGGCCATGGCCTTGATGAGGGGCTCAGGGCCCGCCGCGTAGCCGATGCGCCAGCCGGTCATGGCGTAGGCCTTGGAGACCCCGTTCATGGTCAGCGTGCGGTCGTAGAGCGCCGGCTCGACCTGGGCGATGGTGAAGAACTCGAAGTCGCCGAACACCAGGTGCTCGTACATGTCGTCGGTCAGGATCCAGACGTGCGGATGCTTGAGCAGCACGTCGGCCAGGGCCCGCAGCTCGGCCTTGGTGTAGGCCGCGCCCGACGGGTTGGACGGCGAGTTCAGGATGATCCACTTGGTCTTGGGCGTGATCACGCGCTCAAGGTCGGCCGGCTGGACCTTGAAGCCGGTGTCGGCCGAGGTGGCGCAGGCCACCGGCGCGCCGCCGGCCAGCAGCACGATGTCCCAATAGCTGACCCAATAGGGCGTGGGCACGATGACCTCGTCGCCCGGGTTCAGGGTGGCCAGCAGCGCGTTCCAGATCACCGGCTTGCCGCCCGGCGAGACGTTGACCTGGCTGGGCTTGTAGGTGAGGCCGTTCTCGCGCGCGAACTTGGCGACGATGGCCTCCTTGAGCTCGGGAATGCCGTCGACGTTGGTGTACTTCGTCTTGCCGTCGCGGATGGCCTTGATGGCCGCTTCCTTGATGTTGTCGGGCGTGTCGAAGTCCGGCTCGCCGGCCGCCAGCCCAATCACATTCTTGCCCTGGGCTTTCAGCTCGCGGGCCTTCGCGTCGGCCGCGAGGGTCGCGGACGGCTTTACGCGGGCAAGCGCGGCGGATTCCAGGGACATGGATCGAGACTCCCGGCTGAGGTTGAACGGGCGCGGGTGTAACCCATGCTGCGCCGCATTCAAACCGCCGGTTTCAGCGAACCGGCCTCAGACGAAGTTGGCGGCCGAGATATCCGCCAGGCCGCGTCCGGTCAGGATGACCGATGCGGCCTCCGCGCCGGCGCCAAAGCCGAACACGACCACGTCCGCGCCGACCTGGACGGCGACGTACTGCGAGCCCTGAGCCGCGGCTGCGGCGGCCTGCGCTGCGTCGAAGGCCGCGGCATAGCTGTCGGCCGTGATCTCGCGGTAGTTCACGGCGCTGCCGAAGGCGAACTGCAGGCGGTCGCCGCTCTCCCAATCCAGCACCGAGATCGGGTCGGCCGGCGCGCCGGTGCTGTCCTGAGCATAGCTGCGGATCTGGAACTGGTCCTGGCCCGCGCCGCCGGTCACGCGATCACGGCCGCCCAGGCCGTCGATGGTGTCATTGCCCGCGTCACCGGCCAGGGTGTCGACTCCGCCGGAGCCCTGCAGGCTGTCCTGCCCCTCGCCGCCCGAGAAGCGGACGTTGAGCGCCCGGCTCGCCAGTTGGGCCTGCAGCGTGTCGGCCCCGTCGCCGCCCAGCACGATCGCTTCGCCGGCGCCCAGGCGCACCTCGATCCGGTCGCTGCCCACGCCGCCGTCGGCGAAGCCCTGCGCCAGGATGATTCTATCGTCGCCCTCACCGCCCGACAGGCTATCGGCCGCGCCCGTCCCGATCAGCGTGTCGGCGCCGCCTTCGCCCAGCAGCGTGCCCGCGCCTTCGATCCGATCGTCGCCCAGGTTGCCGTTCAGGAAGTCCGGCGCGCCCGTAAGGCTGCTGATCGAGTCATTTCCCTGGCCGCCCAGCAGGGTGTCGGCGCCGGGGCCGCCAACGATGACGTCGTCGCCGCGGTTGCCCTGGGCAAAGTCGCCGCCGTCGCCCGCCGGAAGGGCCCCCCCGTCGGTCGTCGTGACAATCCGGTCGTTGTCCTGGCCGCCGTAGATCACGTCGCGGCCGCCGCCGCCGATCAGGGAGTCGGCGCCCTGATTGCCCTGCAGCAGGTCGTCGCCCAGGCCGCCGTCCAGGCTGTCATCGCCGCCGCCGCCGTAGAGGCCATCGTTAAAGGCAAGGCTGCCGGGCGATGGGGCCACGTTCGCGCCGCTGTCGCCGACGAACAGGCGGGCCTCTGTCGACGGCGGGGTCCGGCCGTTGACGCTAAGGGTGGCGAACGCCGACCCGAACTCCACCGTCCGGCCGTCTGCGGTCACGGAGATCGTGCCGGACAGATTGTAGATGACCGTCACCTGGTTCGCGGCGATATTTCCGAAGAGCACCGCATCGGCGGCCGTGATCGCCAATGCCTGGGCCGGCGTGATCGTGCTGAACGTGAAAGTGGCCATACAATCCCTCGAACCTTTGCCGGCATGCTAGCGGCGCCCTCGGCCCACGCCAATGGCGGCTGCTGTCCCGGCGACGGGGGCCGAGGCCGCCGCGCCGCCGGGAGCCGCTCTCCAGAGCTTGGGTCGAGGCCGGGACGCTAGACGAAGTTCGACAGGCCGATGTCGGCCAGCGTGCGGCCCGTGAGCAGCACCGCGACGTCGGCGCCGTCGGCGGGGTCGCCCAGGTCGGCGAAGACGAAGACGTTGCCGCCCACCTGCGCCGCCACGTACTTCGCCCCGGCCGCCGAGATGTGCTCGTTGGCGATGCGCAGCGCCTGCTCGTAGCTGGTCGCCACGAACTCCGAGTACGATCTCGGCAGGATCCCGCTCGCGTCGCTCAGGATGCTGACCTCGGCGAACGAGAGGGTGTCGTGGCTCTCCCAGTCCATGATCGTCGCCTCGACGCCGGCGTCGGGCGCGATCTTGGCGGCGAACTCGAAGCGGTCGCGGCCGTGGCCGCCGTACAGGACGTCGACACCCGCGCCGCCGGAGACCAGGGTGTCGTTCCCCGCGTCTCCGGAGAGCGTCGCGGCCTCTGGACCCTGGCTCACGAGCTGGTCGTCGCCATTGCCGCCTGTCAGCAGGTCCTGGCCGAAGCCGCCGCTGACGATGTCGTCGCCGTCGCCGCCGGTCAGCGTGTCATTGCCCAGGCCGCCGTGCAGTTCGTCGTCGCCCAGGTCGCCCGACAGGACGTCGTTCCCGTCGGCGCCGCCGATGAAGTCGTCGCCCTGGCCGCCCAGCAGCGTGTCCGCGCCCGCGCCGCCTACGATCTCGTCGTCGCCGAGGTTGCCATGGGCCCAGTCTCCCTCGGTGTTGGCGCCCTGGGTGTCGCCGCCGCCATTCTCGGAACCGGTGAAGATCGTGTCGTTCCCCTGGCCGCCGTAGATCGAGTCCCGGCCAGCGCCGCCGACCAGCCGGTCGTCGCCGGTATTGCCCTGGAGCAGGTCGCGGCCGTCACCGCCGCTGACCGTGTCCGATCCCGGTCCACCGAACAGACCGTCGTCCAGCGCCGAGCCCGTCACACGCTCGTCGCTGGTGTCGCCGATGTAGAGTTTCGAGCCGTCCGCCATCACCAGCGCGCCGGCCTTGGACAGCTGCACCAGGTTGGTCGAGAACGCGACCGTGCGGCCCTCGTAGCTCACGAACACCCGCGGGACCTCGGGCGACAGGGCCAGGGGGTCGTAGCTCTGGTAGACCACGGTCACGCCACGCGCCGGTCCGCCGCTGAACGTCAGGGTGTCACCGGCCTGGATGTTCAGCGCCTGGTCGGCGGTGATGGTGTCGAACGCGTACGCCAGCAAGGGAAGAGCCTCCGCCGTCAAGCTTGGGCGACGTCAGATGGCGCATGTTGCGTAAAAACGCAATATGAAATTACGCAATTGCGACGCGCGGCGGGTTCGGACCTGCTTACGGTCAGCCGATGTTCGCGCCGGAGATGTCGGCAAGTGTTCGCCCGACCAGCATCGCGGCGACATCCACACTGGTCCCCGCGCTGGCGTCGGCGAACACAATGACGTCCGCGCCCACCTGAACCGCGACGACTTCTGCCGCGCCACCTGAGATGAGGCCCTGGGCCGCCGTCAGCGCCGAGGCGAAGTCCGTCGCGGTCGTTTCGCTGTAGGGCTGGCCAGGACCGCGGAAGACGAGGCGATCCTCTGAACTCCAATCGAGAATGCGATCGGCGCCCGCATCAGTCAGAAGTGTGGTCGTGGACGTTAGTTCGAAGCGGTCTGCTCCGGCCCCGCCCGCCAGTGTGTCAGGCCCGGCTCCGCCGACAATGCGATCGGCGCTGTCGCCCCCGCTCAGGCTGTCGCTCCCGTCGCCGCCCAGCAGTGTGTCTTCGCCGCCCCTCGCGATGAGGGTGTCGTCGCCGACGCCGCCATCGAGGAGCTTGCCCAGGCTGACAGCGCCGAAGGACGAGTCCTGGATTATGGCGATCCGGTCGTTGCCGTCGTCACCGTAGAGCTGGTCGCGAGGCCCGGTCGTGGCGACCAGGGTGTCATTCCCAGCGTCGCCATGCACGACCGTCATCGGCGGGATCGCCCCGCTGGGCAGCGATATGGTGATGTGGTCGTCGCCCTCGCCACCGCTGGCCGTACTGTCGTCGCCGACCGAGATCGTGTCGTTGCCGCCTTCACCTAGAAGCGTGCCCGCGCCGGTTATGATGTCGTCGCCCAGGTTGCCGTTGATGAAGTCCCGGCCACCGCCGCCGTTGATCTGGTCGAGGCCCTGACCGCCAAGCAGGGTGTCGCCGCCAAAAGCGCCCTGGATGTTGTCATTCCCGCGGTTGCCTTGCACGAACTGTGGTTGGTCAGCGGCGCTCAGAAGGAACGAGATCCGGTCATTGTCCTGGCCGCCGTAGATCGTGTTCGACCATCCTGCGCGGGCGGTGATCACGTCGGAGCCCTGGTTGCCCTGGACAAGCCAAGCCGCAGGACTGGTCGAGAGCGTGTCGTCACCCGCGCCACCGTACGCGCCGCCGCCGGCCGTGGGGATGTTGCCGAAGTCACGCACATCGGCCCCTGCGCCGCCGATGTAGAGCTCGGAATTGTCCGGGTAGCGCAGTCGACTGCCGTTCAAGAACTGGAATTGCGAGCCGAAGACTACGGTGCGGTCGGCGATGGTGACCGCAAAAGTCCCATCCTGCTGAAAGATGACGGTCGTGGTCCGACCGGAGCCTGACGTGATCGTGAGCGAGTCCTCGCTGCCAACCGAGAGCGCCTGCGCCGCCGTGATCGTTTCAAACGTGTAGTTTGCCATGGAGCCCTCCGAGCCCGACAGCATCGCCGGAGACTCGGGGACGCCACTAAACAACCTTGGCAACACCCGTAGAGAAAACGCTCGTCATGCGCCACCCGCCACCGCCTTGACCCCGCCGCACGAACACGCGACGCCTCCGCGCCAGATGCGCCGGCTCTTCGCCTTTCTCTCGAACATGGACGCCCAGGCCCTGCGGGCGCTGGCGGTGTCGTTCGTGCTGTTCGGCGGGGTGGGGATCGTCTTCTTCTTCGGGGCCCAGGTGCTGGGGTTCGACGGAGAGCGGACGCTTGAAGGCTGGCTGGGCGCGGCGCGGGGGCCCTGGTCGCTGCCGGTGGCGGTGGCGGCGTTCGCAGCGCTGGCGTTCATCGGCACGCCGCAGATCGTGCTGATCGCCGCGGCGGTGGTGGCGTTCGGGCCGATGACCGGCGCCGCCTACAGCTGGATCGGGACGATGGTCTCGGCGCTGGTGGGCTTCTATCTGGGCCGCAGCGCGGGCGCGAAGACGCTGGAGCGGTTCTCGGGCGAGGGCGTGCAGCGGTTCATGCGGCTGGTGGGCCAGAACGGCTTCCTGGCCAGCCTGATCGTGCGGCTGGTGCCCTCGGCGCCGTTCATCGTGGTCAACATGGCGGCGGGCGTGACGCCGATGCGCGCGTCGCATTTCGTGGCCGGCACCGGGATCGGGATCGTGCCGAAGATCGTGCTGACGGCGTTCGCCGGCGCCTCGATCCTGCAGCTCATGCGCGGCGAGATCGGCCGCCATGCCTGGGCCATCGCGGCGGTGGCGGCGCTGTGGCTGGCCATCGGGTGGTTCGCGCGCAAGTGGCTGCGGGGCCGGGCTGACAAGGGCGGCGGGGGAAGCTAGCCTCTCATGCGGAGTTCCACATGACCAAGCCTGTCACGATCCAACTTACCGGCGCGCAAGAAGACCATCTCCGGTCTATTTCTTCGCAGCCTACGGCGAGCCTGGAGACGTTGGTCGCCGAGTTCGTTGCACAGAGACTTGAATATGACGCCTGGTTCCGACGTGAGGTGCAGGTCGGGATCGACGCCGCCGACGAGGGCAACCTGATTCAGCACGAGGAGGTCGTCGCGCGAATGGAGGCCCGGCGTCTGGAGTTCGAGGCGCGCGCCGGCAAGGCATGAAAGTCGACTGGACAGGGCCGGCGCTGACCGACCTTGAAAGCCATTACGACTTCGTCGCCTCACAGAACCTCCGCGCCGCCGCAGACCAGCTTTCCTTGGTCCTGGAGGCCGTACGGCGCCTGGCGCGTTATCCGCGAATGGGGCGAGTGGGCGACGTGCGTGGCACAAGAGAACTCGTGGTCACAGGCACGCCCTATGTCGCGGTCTATCGCGTGCGGGATGACGCCTGCGAAATTCTGAGGGTCATGCACGGCGCCCAGCAGCGGCCATTTCGCAGGCGCTGATCCGGCCTGCAAGGCTCTCGTGTCTGCGGCACGATCTTGCCCCGGACGCGCCGAATGGCCGCGCTGCGCGCAAGATGCTTGCCCTGAAGCGGTCCATTCGGTAGATGCAGCGCCATGCGCACGCGGCTCGACAGCCTGCTTCTTCTCTCGCTGGGGCTTAGCCGCCCCTGGGCGCCTCTCTAGGCACGCGCATCGTTCGCGGCCGGGCGACCAGGGGACTCGATCCTCGCCCCACGTAGAGAAAACACCGCGAAAGACCTGACCATGACCGCCCCCATCACCGAGTCCACGCCGGCGCCTGCATCCGACAGCGACCGCGTCATCATCTTCGACACCACCATGCGCGACGGCGAGCAGTCGCCCGGCGCGTCCATGTCGCTGGACGAGAAGCTGGAGCTGGCCAAGATCCTCGAAGACATGAAGGTCGACGTGATCGAGGCCGGTTTCCCGATCGCCTCGAACGGCGACTTCGAAGCCGTCTCCAGGATTTCGGAGATCATCACCGAGAGCGTTGTCTGCGGCCTGGCCCGCGCCGGGCAGGGCGACATCGATCGCGCCGGCGAGGCGATCAAGAAGGCCAAGCGCGGCCGCATCCACACCTTCCTGTCCACCAGCCCGGTGCACATGAAGTGGAAGCTGCAGATGGAGCCGGAACAGGTTCTGGAGCTGGTGACCAAGTCGGTCAGCCACGCCCGCAACCTGACCGACGACGTCGAGTGGTCGGCCGAGGACGCCACCCGCACCGAGCGCGACTTCCTGCTGCGCTGCGTCGAGGCCGCCATCAAGGCCGGCGCCACCACGATCAACCTGCCCGATACCGTCGGCTATACCTATCCGTCCGAGTACGCCGACCTGTTCCGCGACGTGATCGCCAACGTGCCGGGCGCGGACCGGGTGATCTTCTCCACCCACTGCCACAACGACCTGGGGCTGGCCGTGGCCAACTCCATCGCCGGCGTGCAGGGCGGGGCGCGGCAGATCGAGTGCGCGATCAACGGCATCGGCGAGCGGGCGGGCAACGCCGCGCTGGAAGAGATCGTGATGGCGCTGAAGGTGCGCGGCGACCGGCTGCCGTTCGTGACCGGTGTCGAGACCCAGCACATCACCCGCGCCAGCCGCTATGTCTCGGCCATCACCGGCTTCCCGGTGCAGTTCAACAAGGCGATCGTCGGCAAGAACGCCTTCGCCCACGAGAGCGGCATCCACCAGGACGGGATGCTGAAGAACGCCGAGACCTACGAGATCATGAAGCCCGAGGACGTGGGCCAGATCGAATCCAACCTGGTCATGGGCAAGCACTCGGGCCGCCACGCCTTCCGCGAGAAGCTGAAGGACCTGGGCTACGAGCTGGGCCAGAACGCCCTGAACGAGGCGTTCCAGCGCTTCAAAGACCTGGCCGACAAGAAGAAGCACGTCTTCGACGACGACATCGTGGCCCTGGTGGACGACGCGCTGGCCAGCGGGTCGGACAAGATCCAGGTCAAGCACCTGCGCGTGATCGCCGGCACCGAGGGCCCGCAGGAGGCCTTCCTGACCGTGTCGATCGACGGCGAGGAGAAGAGCGCCAACGCCCAGGGCGATGGTCCGGTGGACGCGGTGTTCAACGCCATCCACGCGGTGGCGCCCCACGCGGCGATCCTGCGCCTGTTCCAGGTGCACGCGGTGACCGAGGGCACGGACGCCCAGGCCCAGGTCTCGGTGCGCCTCGAGGAGGACGGCCGGATCGCGACGGGCTCGGCGGCCGACACCGACACGCTGACGGCCTCGGCCAAGGCGTACGTCAACGCGCTCAACAACCTCTTCGCGCGCAAGGAAAAGAGCGCCCCGGACGCCCGCGTCGCCAGCGGGTTCTAGGGTGGCTGTTTCCCTCCCCTAATGGGGAGGGACCGCTCGCCGGAGGCGAGCAGGGTGGGGAGGTGTTGATCCTTCCCGACCTCTGCGCCTCGGCTCTCACTTCCCCACCCTGACCGCTGCGCGGTCTGTCCCTCCCCACAAGGGGGAGGGAAGGAGCCTTGCCTTGCTCTGGATATTCCTGACCGTCGCCGCAGCGCCGCTGCAGGTGGCGCGTAACGCCATGCAGCGCGGGCTGGTGGGCGACGCCGGTCCGTGGGGGGCGACCCTCGTGCGCTTCCTGTTCGGCCTGCCGTTCTCGATCGCGATCTTTCTGACCGTGTTCCTGGTGACGCCGGGGGCGACGCCCCACTGGACGCCGGTGTTCTGGACGGCCGCCATCCTGGGCGCGATCGCCCAGGTGACAGCGACCGCGGTGCTGCTGATGGCCATGAGCCGCTCGGGTTTCGCGGTGGCGACCATGCTGCAGCAGTCGTCGCTGCCGCTCGCGGCGATCATGGGCTGGCTGGTGCTGGGCGACGCCCTCAGCGGCGCCGTGTGGCTGGGCGTGGCGGTGGCAAGCGCGGGCCTCGTGGTGCTGTCGTGGCCGCGGGCGGGGCAGGGCAAGGCCGACCTCGCCGGCGCGTTGCTGGGCCTGGCCGCGGGGGCGGCGTTCGCGGTGGCGTTCAACGGCTTCCGCGAGGGCGGTCGGGCGCTGGACCCGGCGCATCCCATCTTCTCGGCGACGGCGACGCTGGTGGTGGCCCAGGCGATGCAGGCCTTCGTGCTGACCTCGATCCTGGCTGTGACGCGTCCGCAGGCGCTGCGGGCGGTGCGCGGGGCGTGGCGCCCCTCTCTGGCGGCGGGGTTCTTCGGCTCGGCCGCGTCGGCCTGCTGGTTCGGGGCGCTGGCGCTCGCGCCGGCGGCGCCGGTGCGCGCCGTGGGCCTGATCGAGGGGCCGATCGCGGCGGCCGTCGGCCGCAAGCTGTTCCGCGAGAAGCTGCGGGTTCGCCAATGGGTCGGGGGGGCGCTGACCGGAGCCGGCCTGCTGCTCTGCACCCTGGGGTGACGCCGGCCGGATCCCGGCGTGAGATCGTCTACTCCACGGCCAGGATCACGTGCGGCGCCTTGATCAGCGCGGTCACGGCGTCGCCGACGGCCAGTTCCAGAACATCGGCGCTCTCGGTGGTGATGGTGGCGGCCAGGGTCTTGCCGCCGCCGATGTCGAGGCGGATCTCGCTGGTGACGGGGCCGTCCTCGCGGGTCGCGACAACGCCCGCGATCTGGTTTCGCGCCGAGGTGCGCAGGCCCTCGCCCTTGGCCAGGACGATGAAGCTGGACTTGATGAGCGCGATGGCCGGCGCGCCGACGCGAAGGCCGAGGTCTTCGACGCTCTGCCCCGTGACGACGGCGACGATCTCCAGTCCGTCGGCGACGCGCAGCACCACCTCGGTGTTCACCGCGCCGGGCGCCAGTCGGGACACCGTGCCGCGCAGGGCGTTGCGTGCGCTCGTCTTCATGCCAAGGCTCCAGAACACGTCGGCTTCGAGGCCGCCGTCGAGTTTGGCCAGCGCCGCATCCACTTCGGCCTGGACGCGGCGAAAGGCGGCCAGAGCGGCCACGCCGCGCGGCGTCAGACTGGCCTGGCCGCCGCGACGGCCGCCCGGGGCGGCCTGGATCAGGGGGCCGTCGAACAGATTGTTGAGCGCCTGCACCGCATCCCAGGCGCCCTTGTAGGAGAGCCCGACCTTGCGGGCCGCCGCACTGATCGAGCCCAGTTCGCCGATCGCCTCGACCAGCGCCATCCGGGCCAGGGCGACGCGCGGCAGTCCCGGACGCTCGAGCGTGACGGTCGCGCTCAGCATGGTTTCCTCCGATATGCAGTCGAGGTACATAACGCACCATGCGCCTGATGACACGCCTGATCGCCGTGCTGATCGTCCTGTTCGCGGCGAGCCCTGCGGCGGCGGCCGAGACCCGCGTGGCGGTGGCGGCCAACTTCGCCGAGCCCGCCAAGGCGATCGCGGCGCGGTTCAAGGCGAGGACGGGTCATGACGCGATCCTGAGCTTCGGCTCTTCGGGCCAGTTCTACGCCCAGATCGCCAACGGGGCGCCATACGAGGTGTTCCTCTCCGCCGACCGCGAGCGGCCCGAGAAGGCCGAGGCCGAGGGGCTGGGCGTGGCGGGCAGCCGCTTCACCTACGCGATCGGCCGGCTGGTGCTATACTCGAAGACCCCGGGGCTGGTGGACGGGCGCGGCGCGGTGCTGTCGCAGGGGCGCTTCCAGAAGCTCGCCATCGCCGATCCGCGCACCGCGCCCTACGGCGTCGCGGCGGTTGAAGCGATGAAGAAGTTGCGGGTCTACGACGCCCTGCAGCCCAGGCTGGTGCAGGGGACGTCGATCACCCAGGCCTACCAGTTCGTCGAGACCGGCGCGGCCGAGGTGGGTTTCGTGGCCGCCTCCCAGCTGATCGGGGTGAAGGGCGGCTCGCGCTGGGTGGTTCCGGCCATCGATCACACGCCGATCGATCAGCAGGCCGTGCTGCTGAAGACGGGCGCCAACAGCGCCGCGGCCCAGGCCTTCATCCGCTTCCTGAAAGGGCCCGAGGCGAGGGCGATCATCCTGCGCTATGGCTACGAGGTCCGGTGAGCGAACTGGCCGCCGTCATCTGGCTGACCCTGAAGCTGGCAGGGGTCACCACGCTGATCCTGCTGGTGGCGGCCACGCCCCTGGCGTGGTGGCTGGCGCGCAGCCGCAGCTTCGCCAGCGAGCTGGTGGGCGCGGTGGTGGCCCTGCCCATCGTGCTGCCGCCGACGGTGCTGGGCTTCTACCTGCTGATCGCGCTGGGGCCGAACAGTCCACTGATGGCGCCCTTGCAGGCCTTCGGCGTCCGCACCCTGGCTTTCACCTTCACAGGTCTGGTGATCGGCTCGCTGATCTATTCGCTGCCGTTCGCCGTGCAGCCGCTGCGCAACGCCTTCCGGGCCATCGGGGAGGAGCATTTCGATGCCGCCGCGACCCTGGGCGCGACCGGTCTGCAGACCTTCACGCGGGTGGCGCTGCCGCTGGCGGCGCCCGGCTACGTGGCCGCCGCGATCCTGACCTTCGCCCACACGATCGGCGAGTTTGGCGTGGTGCTGATGATCGGCGGCGCGATCCCCGGCGTGACGAATGTGCTGTCAGTGGAGATCTTCCGCGACGTCGAGGCGCTGGACTGGGATCGCGCGCACATGCTGGCCGGCATCCTGCTGGTGTTCGGCTTCGCCGTCGTGCTGTCGCTGCTGAGCCTGGAGCGCCGGATGCCGGGTTCGGGCCCTGCGAACCGGTGAATTGACGGGCGAGCGCACCACGCCCTTTGGTTGAGTTTGGTGCGCCTCGCAGGGGGTGCGCGGGAGCGGCCGACCCTGCCGCGACAGCTGTTGAACGTATCGGCGAAGATCGCGATCAGGCGCGCGTCATCGCAGGCGCGATCGGCGGCGAACCGGGGGGGCGGGTCGAGCACGTCTACCCGCCCGAAGGCGTGCGCCGCCGCATCGAGGCGCCGCTGTAGGCCATGCCTCCGGCGGCTGCCCGGAAATCGTGGCGGGAGCGGGGCGGAGAGCGTTCGCAAACTCGCGCGCGACGCGAAAGCGCACACCACTCATTAAGCCTTGAAATGCCGAATGGCGCAGGGCAGAGGGACGGATTAAGCCCGCCAGACAAAGCGTACCGACTCGCCGCATCCTCGCGCGTTAGTCGAGCCGCCTTTGGTTCCTCTGTCGGAACGTCTTAGCCCCTATCCCCTCAGGGCCCTGCATGATCTCGTCTCTCTTCGGCGCCATCTCGAACGACATCGCCATCGACCTCGGCACCGCCAACACGCTCATCTACATGAAGGGCAAGGGCATCGTGCTCAACGAGCCCTCGGTGGTCGCGCTGCGCAACGTCGGCGGGCGCAAGGTGGTTCACGCCGTGGGCATAGAGGCCAAGCAGATGCTGGGCCGCACGCCGGGCCACATGGAGGCCATCCGCCCCATGCGCGACGGCGTCATCGCCGACTTCGAAGTCGCCGAGGAGATGATCAAGTACTTCATCCGCAAGGTTCACAACCGGAAGGGCTTCGTGAATCCGAAGGTGATCGTGTGCGTGCCGTCGGGCGCCACCGCCGTGGAGCGCCGCGCCATCAATGACAGCTGCCTGAACGCCGGCGGCCGTCGCGTGGGCCTGATCGACGAGCCGATGGCCGCGGCGATCGGCGCGGGCCTGCCCATCCATGAGCCCACCGGCTCGATGGTGGTCGACATCGGCGGCGGCACCACCGAGGTGGCCGTGCTGTCGCTGTCGGGCATCGTCTATTCGCGCTCGGTCCGCGTCGGCGGCGACAAGATGGACGAGGCGATCATCAGCTACATGCGCCGCAACCATAACCTCCTGATCGGCGAGACCACGGCCGAGCGGATCAAGAAGGAGATCGGCACCGCCCGCGCGCCGGCCGACGGCGAGGGGCTGTCGATCGAGGTGAAGGGCCGCGACCTGATGCAGGGCGTGCCGCGGGAAGTGCGGATTTCCGAGAAGCAGGCGTCGGACGCCCTGTCGGAGCCGGTCGGCCAGATCGTTGACGCGGTGAAGATGGCGCTGGAGGCGACGCCTCCGGAGCTGGCCTCGGACATCGCCGACAAGGGCATCATGCTGACCGGCGGCGGCGCGCTGCTGCGCGGTCTGGACGCCGAGATCCGCGACCACACCGGCCTGCCGGTGACCGTGGCCGACGACCCGCTGTCGTGCGTGGCCCTGGGCTGCGGCAAGGTGCTCGAGCATCCCAAGTGGATGAAGGGCGTCCTCGAATCCACGCTGGCGTAAGTCACGGCGCGTCGGGGGGCGCGACGTTAGGGGCAGCTGCTAGATGTCCTTGAGGGACAACCCGCTCGGCGAACTGAAGGTCCCGCTGACCTGGACGGCGGGCGTCGTGTTCATTGTGGTGCTCATCGCCGCGGTGGCCATGCTGCTGGGCGACAGCCGCGAGTCCTTCGACACCGACGAGTACGGCAATCCGCGCACGCTGTCGGACCGGGTCATGGCGCCGGTGGGCGACGCCCTGTCGACGCCGGGACGGCTGACGGGGCAGGGAGTCGAGGGCATCCGCGGGTACTTCTTCGCGGTGTCGGAGAACCGCCGGCTGCGCGCCGAGCTGGAGAACATGCGCCAGTGGCGCGACGTGGCCATCGCGCTGCGCGACACCAATGAGCGCTATCGCGACATTCTGGGCCTGAAGACCGATCCGCCGATCCCGATGGCGACGGCGCGGATCGTCACCGACAGCCGCGGCCCCTTCGCGAACTCGCGCCTGGCCAACGCGGGCAGCGAAAAGGGCGTCCGGCCCGGCAATCCGGTGATGAGCGAGAACGGCCTGGTGGGCCGGGTGGTGGGGGTGACCACCGGCGTGTCGCGGGTGCTGCTGCTGACCGACGCGGCGGCGCGGACGCCGGTGATGATCGACCGGACCAATGCGCGGGCCATCCTGACCGGCGACGGCGGGCCAAACCCCAAGCTCGAGTACCTGCGCGGGCAGGATCCGGTGAGAACCGGCGACCGCATCCTCACCTCGGGCGATGGCGGCGTGTTCCCGCGCGGCCTGCCGGTGGGCGTGGCGGTCAAGGGGCTGGACGGGCGCTGGCGCGTGGCGCTGGCCTCGGACAAGGCCGCCGTCGACTACGTGCGCATCCTGCTGTTCGAGGATTTCACCCAGGTGGCCGACGCCAAGCGGCTGGAGCATGCGGCGCCCCCGCCGCCGACCCCGGGCTATTCGACCCTGCCGCCGGCGCCGACCGTGGTGGCCCCGGCCCCGGCGGCGCCTGTCGCTGCGCCGCCCGCCGCCGCCGGCCCGACGCCGCCGACGAAGGCCGGAGCCACGCCGCCCGCCAAGACGACCGTAACGCCTGCGCCGAAGGCGACGCCGCCGACGAAGGCGACCACACCGCCCCCCAAGGCCGCGACGCCGGCGCCCAAGGCGACGCCCGCGCCCAAGACCGCGGGGACCGCCCCGTGAGCACGACCGCCGCCCGTGGGCTCGCGCCCTGGCGCTGGCTGGGGCTTCCGATGCTGCTGGTCATGGTCGTGACCTTCATCTTCGCCCTGCCGCTGCGCTTCTGGGGCCTGGGCCTGCCTGAGCCGCTGTTCGCCATGCCGGTGGTGTTCGCCTGGGCGGTGATCCGGCCGTCGATGCTGGGCCCGGTGGCGATCCTGGTCCTGGGCCTGTTCCTGGACTTCCTGTGGGGCGCGCCCACCGGCTTCTGGCCGGTCTGCCTGCTGCTGCCCTATGGCGTCGTGCTGGCCGCCCGCTCGATCCTGGCCGGCCAGTCGCAGCTGATGATGTGGATCTGGTATGCGCTGTCGACCGTCATGGCGATGGGCGCGGGCTATCTGCTCACGATGCTTCAGACCCAGAGCACGCCCGATCTCGTAACCGTGGGTTGGCAATTCCTCGCCACAGTTGTCCTCTATCCCTTCGCGAACCTGCTCATCGAGCGGTTCGAGGATGCCGACGTGAGGTTCCGCTAGAGCCCATGACACAACCCGCCATCTTCTTCGAGGAGGTCAATGAGCGGCAGGGCGTGTTCCATCGCCGCGCGATCCTGCTGGGCGGCTTCGCGGGCCTGGGGATCACCGCGCTGGGCGCGCGTCTGGCCTATCTCCAGCTGCTGGAGACCCAACGCTACGAGAAGCTGGCCACCTCGAACCAGTTCAACTTCAAGCTCCAGCCGGCCCCGCGCGGCGTCATCGTCGACCGCAACGGCGCGGTGCTGGCCGCCAACCGGCCGAACTTCCGGCTGATGGTGGCGCGCGACAAGGGCGTGGACCCCGAGGCCACGATCAAGACCCTGGCCAACTATGTGCCGCTGGACGAGACCCGCCAGCGCCGGCTGCTCAAGGACATCAACTCAGCCCCCAAGCGGGCGCCCGTCTCGGTCATGGAGGACATGAGCTGGGAGCAATTCTCGGCCATCAACGTCCGCGCGCCCGAGCTGCCCGGCGTGACCGCCGACATGGGCGAGGTGCGGGTCTATCCGCACGGCGGCGCCTTCGCCCACGTGATCGGCTACGTGGCCAAGGTGAACAAGGACGACATCGACGCCATCACCAAGGCCGGGCGCACGCCCGACCCGATCATGCTCCATCCCGGCTTCCGGATCGGCAAGCAGGGGGTGGAGAAGGCGCTGGACGAAGCGCTGCGTGGCCGCCCGGGGGCGCGCAAGGTGGAGGTGGACGCCAACGGCCGCGAGGTGCGCCACGACGACGCCGGCGACATTCCGGCCACGCCCGGCGCCGAGATCCAGCTGACCCTCGACGTCGACATCCAGAACCGCGCGCTGGAGGTCTTCGGCGAGGAGAGCGGCGGGGCGGTGATGATGGACTGTCGCACCGGCGACATCCTTTGCATGACCTCGGCGCCCTCGTTCGACGCCAACCGCTTCGTGCGCGGGCTGACCGGCGGCGAGTACCGGGCGTTGGCCGGCTATGAGCGCAAGCCGCTGCTGGATAAGTGCCTGTCGGGTCTCTATCCGCCGGGCTCGACGTTCAAGACCATGACCGCGCTGGCCGTGCTGATGGCCGGGATCGATCCCGAGGCGCGGGTAACCTGCGGCGGGGGCATGAACTTCGGCGGCCGCTACTTCCACTGCCACAAGCGCGGCGGCCACGGATCGCAGAACCTGCATGACGCGATCAAGAACAGCTGCGACACCTACTTCTACTCGATGTCCCTGCGGGTAGGGCCCGACCGGATCGCCCAGGCGGCCCGCGCCTTCGGTCTGGGCCAGACCTTCGACATCGGCATCCCCGGCCAGAAGAAGGGCATCGTGCCCGACCCGGCCTGGAAGAAGCGCTACTTCAAGAAGAACGAGGCCATGCAACCCTGGTGGCCGGGCGAGAACCTCAGCTACGCCATCGGCCAGGGCTATCTGCAGGTGAACTGCCTGCAGCTGGCGGTGATGACGGCGCGTCTGGCCAACCCCGAGTACAAGGCGCTGAACCCGCGGCTGATCAAATCCGTGGGGGGCAAAGAGCTGCCGCGCGGCTCGGATGTGCCGGCGCTACCGTTCCCCAAGGAGCACATCGACCGTGTCCGGGCTGGAATGGCGGCGGTGACCGATCAGAGTCAGGGTGGCACCGCCTGGCGTACCAGCCAGCTGGGCCTGGGCGACATCCTGATGGCCGGCAAGACCGGCACGGCCCAGGTGCGGAACTATGACTCGGGCGGTTCGCGCGGGAAGGGCGGCACGTGGGGTTTGCGCGACCACGGGCTGTTCGTCGCCTTCGCGCCGATCGATGCGCCTCGCTACGCAATCGCGGTGATCGTGCAGCACGGCATGGGCGGGTCGACCGCGGCCGCCCCCCGGGCCCGTGAGATCATGCGCACCGCGTTGCTCAAGGACCCCGAGATGATGGCGCGGGTGCAGAAGCCGCTGCCGATGCCCGAAATGACGCCCGACATCGAGCAGGATACCGCGCCGCTGACCCCGACGGTGCTGCCGCCTGGCGCGCAGGCCATCCCCACCGTCGCGCCGGCTCCGGCGCCCGTTCCCGGACGCCCGACATGACCGTTTCGGCCCTGACCCGCCCCGGCGAGCGCGACCGGCTGGTCGTCAAGTTCTCCGAGGTCGACTGGCTCTTCGTCCTGGTGCTTTGCCTGATCGCGGGCGCCGGCGCGCTGATGCTCTTCTCGATCGCCGGATCGTCCTGGGATCCCTGGGCCGCCCAGCATGTGGGGCGCTTCACGTTCTGCCTGGTGCTGATGCTGGCTTTGGCCATGATCGACATCCGGGTCTGGTTCGCGCTGGCCTATCCGATCTACGGCATAGGCGTCCTGCTGCTCATCGCGGTGGAGGCCGTGGGCGACGTGCGCCTGGGCGCGCAGCGATGGCTGTCCATCGGCAGCTTCAGCTTCCAGCCTTCGGAGGTGATGAAGCTGGGCATCGTGCTGGCCCTGGCGCGCCTGTACCATGGCGTGTCGGCCGAGCGGGCGCGGCTGTCGTGGTGGCTCCTGATCCCCGCGTTGATGATCGCCGTGCCCGTGGGGCTGGTGGCCCACCAGCCCGACCTGGGCACCGCCATGCTGATCCTGCTGACCGGCGTGGCGATCGTGGTCATGGCCGGATTGTCGTGGAAGATCATCGGGGCCGGCGTGGCGGCCTTCCTGGCCATTGTGCCGCCCTTCGTGCTGTTCGTGATGCACGACTACCAGCGCCAGCGGGTGCTGACCTTCCTGGATCCCGAAAGCGACCCGTCGGGCTCGGGCTATCACATCCTGCAGTCGATGATCGCCCTGGGCTCGGGCGGCCTGCTGGGCAAGGGGTACGGCCTGGGCTCGCAGAGCCAGCTCAACTTCCTGCCCGAGAAGCAGACCGACTTCATCTTCGCCACCCTGGCCGAGGAGTTCGGCTTCGTGGGCTGCATCTCGATCCTGATCCTCTACGCAGCGGCGATCTTCATGGCGCTGCGCACCTCGTACCTGAGCCACAGCCACTTCGGCCGGCTGGCCGCGGCGGGCGTGACGGCCACCTTCACGCTGTACGTGCTGATCAACGGCGCGATGGTTATGGGCCTGGCGCCGGTCGTGGGCGTGCCCATGCCGATGCTGAGCTATGGCGGCACGGTCATGCTGACGGTGATGATCGGCTTCGGCCTGGTCCAGTCGGTCCGCGTCCACCGCTACGCCGAAGTGACCAGCGGCAAGGGGTCGTTCGTCTAGAACGGTTCGAAGCAGTCGTAGTTGCGCTGGCGGCGGATCTTGTCGCCGGCGAACTCGAAGAAGACGGCGAAGCGGGCTTTCATGACGTCGCCGGGCTTCAGGCTGCGGATCGGGACGGCCAGGACGCCGCGCCACAGCACCTCGCAGGCCACCAGGTCGCCGGCCTCGATCAGGTTGACGATCTCGTAGGTCTCGGAGGTCAGGACGCCCTGGCCGCGCGCGCTGGCCGCGCGCAGGTCGGCGAGGGTGCGGCGCGCGCCCGTGGGAACCAGGGCGTTGGGGAACTCCTCCTGGACCGCGTCCTCGGCGAAGAAGGCGAGCGAGTCGCCGCGGTCCTCGATGGCCTTGAGATAGGCGCGGACGAGGTCGGCGCGGCTCATCTGGACTAGAGCTTCAGGGCCTGGTCGGTCGCCCGGACCAGGCCGTCGACGATGCCGGGCTCGGTCGAGGCGTGGCCGGCGTCCCAGACGACCTCGAACCGAGCGCCGGGCCAGGCGGTCTTGAGCTTCCAGGCGCTCTCCATCGGCGTGACCACGTCGAACCGGCCCTGGACGATCCAGCCGGGGATGTCCTTCAGCACGTGGGCGTTCTCGAGCAGCCAGTTCTCGCTCTCGAAGAAGCCGCCGTTGGCGAAGAAGTGACACTCGATGCGGGCGAAGGCGATGGCGAAGTCGATCTCATTGAACTTCGACGGCCGCGCCTCGGGGCCGCGGATCGAGATGGTGTCCCCCTCCCACTGGCTCCAGGCGGCGGCGGCCTCGGCCTGCACCTGGCGGTCGGGGTGGGTGAGCCGCTTGTGGTAGGCGCGGATCATGTCTCCGCGCTCGGCCTCGGGGATCGGCGCGACGAAGCGGGCCCAGGCGTCCGGAAACAGCATCGAGGCGCCATCCTGGTAGAACCAGTGCAGTTCGCGCGGGGTCAACAGGAAGATGCCGCGCAGCACCAGGCTTTCGACCCGCTCGGGGTGCTTGATTGCGTAGGCCAGCGCCAGCGTCGAGCCCCACGAGCCGCCGAACACGCTCCACTTCTCCACGCCCAGGTGGACGCGCAGCCGCTCGATGTCGTCGATCAGGGACCAGGTGGTGTTGTCGTCCAGGCTGGCGTTGGGGCGCGAGCGCCCGCAGCCGCGCTGGTCGAAGAGCGCCATGCGCCACTTCGACGGATCGTAGAACCGGCGCATGGTGGGATTGATCGCGCCGCCCGGACCGCCATGCAGGATCACGCACGGCTTGCCGTTCGGGACGCCGCATTCCTCGTAGAAGATCTCGTGCGGGCCGCCAGTCGACAGCCAGCCGCTCGCAAACGGCTCGTTGTCGGGGAACAGCCCCCGGCGGTGCTGCGAAGCGGAGATGGCAGGCGCGGCGAGGGTTCGGTCCATACGGGCCTTCTACTTCGGGAACCGCCTGTCCAACCAGTCCAGGATCAGTTGGTTCACTTCGTCCGGTTTCTCCTGCTGTGTCCAGTGGCCGGAACCGCGCACCAGCGTCGTCTCGAGATCGCCGATGAACGCCGGCATGTGCTCGGCGGCGGACGGGGGCAGCACGGCGTCGAGTTCGGCGGTGATCATCAGGCAGGGGATGCCGTCGATCCGCGTGGGCAGGGTCTCGGCGCGTTCCCAGTTGCGGCTGAAGTTGCGGTACCAGCTGACCGGGCCGAAGAAGCCGCCGTCGCGGAAGGCGTCGGCGAAGACGGCCAGTTCGTCGGGCGTCAGCAGGGGCTCGCGCGGATCGACGTCGCCGGTCCACTGCTGCAGCAGGTCCTTGAACGCGAAGGTGGAGCCGGACGCGCTGGGCTGGGCCGCCGCCTGCAGGGCGGCCGGGCGGCGCATGAAGAACGACATCGTCTTGTGGGTGTCGGCGCCCAGCACAGCCTCGGGCTCGTCCGGGTTCTGGAACCAGACGATGTACATGTCGGGGCCGAAGCGGGCGCGCATGATGGCGATGGGGTCGGCCGGCGCGCGGGGCATGAAGGGGGTGTTCAGGCCGATGACGCCCGCCACCCGGCTGGGGTGGATCAGCGGCATCTGCCACACCACGATGCCGCCCCAGTCGTGGCCGCAGAAGATCGCCTTCTCGACGCCCAGATGGTCGAGCAGGGCGGCCATGTCGCCGGTCAGGTGGTCGATGTCGTAGTCGGTGACGTTGGCGGGCTTTCCCGAGGCGCCGTAGCCGCGCTGGTCGGGGGCGATCACCCAGCGGCCGGCGTCGGCCAGGGCCTTGATCTGGTGGCGCCAGGAGAACGCCAGCTCGGGAAAGCCGTGGCAGAGGACGACGGGCACGCCCGTCCGGGGACCGGCTTCGTACCAGGCGATCTCGACGCCGTTCACCGCGGCGCGCCGCACCGGCGGCATCATGGTCTCCAGCGCCGACATTTCCGACTCCCTTGGGTTGTTGCCTGTCGCGTGAACCAGTAGGGCAGGCGCCGTGACGTCCGCCAATCCTGCTTCGGCGCCCGACCCGGGATCGCCCGCTCCCGCGCCGGTCGCGACCCCCTGGGGCCTGGTGATCCTGCTGGGCGCGCTGACGGGCATGGGCCCGCTGGCCATCGACATGTACCTGCCCAGCCTGCCGGCCATCGCCGCCGGGCTGAAGGCGGATCCGGCGCAGGCGCAGACCACGGTGGCCGCGTTCCTGGCGGGCATGGCGGTGGGGCAGCCGATCTACGGCCCCTGGTCGGACCGGATCGGGCGTCGGGTTCCGCTGATCCTGGGCGCGCTGATCTTCATCGCGGGGTCTATCGCGTGCGCCCTGGCGACCTCGATCGAGCTGATGCTGGCCGCACGCTTTCTTCAGGCGCTGGGCGCGTGCGCCGGCGGGGTGGTGTCGCGCGCGGTGATCCGCGACCGGTTCGACCACACCGAGACGGCCCGAATGCTCAGCCTGATGATGCTGATCATGGGGCTGGCGCCCATCCTGGCGCCGATCCTGGGCAGCGCGCTGCTGGCGCTTGGCGGCTGGCAGTGGAACTTCTGGTTCATGACCGCCTTCGGGGTGGCGATCTGCATCGCGGCGCTTGTCCGGCTCAAGGAGACGCGGTCGGAGGCCACGGCCCTTCAGGCCTCCCAGGAGAATCCGTTCCAGTCGTATGCGGCGGTGCTGAAGAACCGGCGGCTGATCGGCTATGCGCTGTGCGGCGCGCTGAACGGGGCGACGCTGTTCACCTACATCTCCGCGTCGCCCGGCCTGATCATGGGAACGTACGGCTACTCGTCGGCGGTCTATCCGTGGATCTTCGGCCTGAACGCCCTGGGCGTGATCGGCGCAGGGCAGGTGAACCGGATGGCGCTGCGCTACGCCACGCCCGACCAGGTGCTGCTGCGCGCCAGCCTCGTCGCCTCGATCTTCGGCCTGGGCCTGGCCCTCGCGGCGGCGACCGGGATCGGCGGGCAGTGGACCGTGCTGCCGCTGCTGTTCCTGTTGCTGTCCAGCTATGGCTTCATGCAGGGCAACACCATGGCCGGCGCGCTCAACGTCGACCCGACGCGGGCGGGCGCGATCTCGGCGCTGATGGGCACGCTGTCGTTCGCCACGGGGGCCGCGGCGGCCAGCCTGGCGGCGCTGTTCCACGACGGCACGCCGCGGACGATGGCGGTGGTAATGCTGATCTCACTGGTAGGCTCGGCGGTGAGCCTGCGCGCGCTGGCCCTGCGGCGCGGCTGATTAGGTCTGCGGATCGACCCCGCGGGCGGCCCAGGCCAGGATGGCCCAGCCGGTCAGAAACATCAGCCCGCCCAACGGGGTCACCATCCCAAGCCACCGTGGTGCGCCCAGAGCCATGGCGTAGAGCGAGCCCGAGAACAGCACCACGCCCGACAGGAAGAACGCCGGGGCCAGCCGGGCGCGGCGCGCGCCGATGTTCATGAAGGTGGCGCAGGCGAACGTCGCCATGGTGTGCATGAAGCCATACGTCGACCCTGTCCGCAGCCATTCCGCGGCCTTGGGATCCTTCACGCCATGGGCCGCGAAGGCGCCCACGGCCACGGCCACGAAGCCGCCGATGGCGGCCAGCGTCATCCAGTTGCGTCGCGTCCAGAACCCCATCAGCCCCAGACCCGCGGGCGGCGGCCCGCCCAGGGGGCTTCCTTCTCCAGCTGGCCGGCCAGGCGGAACAGCGTGGCTTCGTCGGCGAACTTGGCGGTGAACATCATGCCGATGGGCAGGCCGTTCTCGGACATCTCCAGCGGCAGGCTCATCGAGGGCTGGCCCGAGAAATTGAACGGCGGGGTGAAGGGGAAGACGCGGCCCTGGCGGCGGTTCACCTCCTTGGGCTCCAGGTTCACCGGGTCGATGTGGCCGATCTCGGGAACGGTCGTGCCCATGACCGGCGACAGGTAGACGTCGATGTCCTCGAAGGCCGCGAGCGTCTTGTAGTTGAGCATCCGCGTCTCCTGCAGCGAACGCATGACGTCGGCGCCGGTCTGGCGGCGGCCGGCCTTCAGCGAGGCCCAGGTTAGGGGCTCCAGCTCGTCCGGCTCGGGCTCACGGCCGACCTCCTCGATAAGCCGCGCCATGCCGGCGGCGAAGTTGGCGGCGGCCGCGGCGCCGCGCGAGGCGTAGAGGGCGCGGTAGTCGACGCCCAGGCCGCGCTCGAACACCTCGTGGCCCAGGCCCTTCAGCAGCGTGACGGTTCGCTCCAGCGCCGCCTGGATCTCGGCGTCGATGGGCCGGCCCGAGGGCGTCTCGCTGGACCAGGCGATGCGCAGCTTGCCCGGACTGCGGCTCACTTCCTCCAGATAGGGCCGGTCCTTGGGCGGGGCGGGGTAGGGCGCGCCCGGCTCGGGCACGCCGGTCACGTCCAGCATAGCGGCGGAGTCCCGGACCGTCCGGGTGACGACGTGGTCCACCACGTTGCCCATGGCGTAGTCGTAGCCGTCGGGCAGGTTGGGATTGCGGTCGCGGGTGACCTTCAGGCCTACCAGCCCGCAGCAGGCGGCGGGGATGCGGATCGAGCCCAGGCCGTCCGAGGCGTGCGCCAGCGGGACCATGCCCGCCGCCACCGCCGAGGCCGACCCGCCCGACGAGCCGCCGGCGATGTGGTTGGGATTCCACGGGTTGCGGCAGGGGCCCAGGCGCGCGCCCTCGGTGGTGCCGGTGATGCCGTATTCGGGCGTGTTGGTCTTGCCCAGCGCGATGATGCCCGAGCTGCGATAGCGGGCCATCAGGCCGCTGTCGGCGGAATCGACCAGGTTGCCGAACCGGCTGCCGTGGGTGCGGGGCCAGCCGGCGACCGAGATGCCCAGGTCCTTGATCAGGAACGGCACGCCCTTGAACGGCCCGTCCGGCAGCGGCTCGGTGGCCTGGCGGCGCGCGTCGTCGAAGCCTTTGTAGACCACGGCGTTCAGGGTGGGGTTGTGGTCCTCGATCCGGTCGATCGCCGCTTCGACCAGCTCGCCCGGTGTCACCGCCTTCTTGGCGACCAGTTCGGCCAGGCCCAGGCCGTCGTACTCGGAGAAGGTGGTCATCTTGGGCATCAGCGGGCTCCGGCGGAGAGGAAGGCGAGCTTCTCGACGGGGGTCAGGTCGCGGACCTGGCGCTTGAGGGCGCCGAACGAGGCCTCGGCGGCGTCGAGCGCGCCGTCGATGTCGGCTTCGGTCATGGCCGCGCAGAGGAACATGTTGTGCCAGGGGTGCACGTAGACGCCGCGGCTGAGCATCTCGGAGGACCAGCAGAAGCCCTTTCGCAGGTCGGGGTCGTCGTCGAACAGGAACAGCGGCATGACGCCGGGGCCGGTCTGGCGAAGGCCGAAGCCGGCGGCGGACGCGCGCTCGGCCAGACCGTCCCGCAGGCGCTGGCCCAGGGCGGTGATGCGCTCGAGGTAGTCGGTCTCGCGGATGAGCCGGAGCGTCTCCAGCGCCGCGGCCATGGTCGCGGCCTGATACCAGAACGAGCCGGTCACATAGATCGAGGCGGCTGCGGCGCGGGCCTTGTCGTTCCCCAGCAGGATCGACAGCGGGTGGCCGTTGGCGACGCATTTGCCCCAGGACGACAGATCCGGCTGCACGCCGAGACGGCTCCAGGAACAGTCGCGGTCCAGGCGGAAGCCGGCGCGGACCTCGTCGACGACCAGCAGGGCGCCTGTGCGGTCGCAGAGCTCGCGGGCCTTCCGGGCGTACTCCGGCGTCGGGTCGGACTGGTCGATGAAGGCGTCGTGCTTGAAGGGCGCGGCGAAGACGGCGGCCAGGTCGTCGCCGGCCTCGGCCACGGCGGCCTCAAGGCTGGCCACGTCGTTGTAGTCGTAGAAGATCTGGTGGCTGCGGTCGGTGTCGATCACCCCCGCCGGCCGGGGCGTGCACCAGGGCAGGGCGCCGTGATAGGCCCCCTTCGCCCGCACGACGATCCGGCGTCTGGTGTGCGCCCGCGCCGTGGTCAGCGCCATGGTCGTGGCGTCAGAGCCGTTCTTGCAGAAGATCGCCCAGTCGGCATGCGTGACCATGCCGGTCAGCGCCTCGGCCAGTTCCACCATCAGGGCGGTCGGGCCGGTCAGGGTGTCGCCCTTCTCGAGCTGACGCACGAAGGCCGCGTCGATCTCGGGGTGGGCGTAGCCGAACAGGTTGGGCCCGTAGGCGCACATGAAGTCGAGGTAGCGGTTGCCGTCGGCGTCCCACAGGTGGGCGCCTTCGCCGCGTTCGAAGAACTGCGGATAGTCGTCGGGCAGCAGGCCCACAGACTGGTGACCGTACATGCCGCCCGGGATCACCGCCGCGGCGCGGTCGCGCAGCTCCCGGTCGCGGCTGTTCGTCCGGTCCATCGCGCCTCTCCCTTATCGTTGTTCAGGAGAGTTTACGCAGCGCGCGCGGAAAGCCTCAAGCGTCGAACCGGAACGCGTCGCCGTCGCGCTTCACATGGCCGGCCGTGGGCGCGGCGTAGTGGGTGCCGATGACCAGGATCGGCTGGTCGGCCCATTCGGCGAACATCCTGGCCCGCGTCGCCGCCGCCGCCTTGGGATCGCTGTCGAACGAGGGCGACCAGTGCGGGTGGGCGAGCTGGCAGGGATGGTGGGTCATGTCGCCGGTGATCACCGCCTTCTCGCCATTGGACTCGATGGCGACGCTGACGTGGCCGGGCGTGTGGCCGGTGGTGGGGGTCAGCCGCACGTTGGGCGAGATCACGTGATCCAGGCCCACGAACTCGGCCAGGCCTGCGTCCAGGATCGGCTGCACGGAGTCGGACAGGATCGCCTGCTGCTCGTCGTCGCCCTCGGCGGTCCAGTGCTCGAACTCGGTGCGGCCGATGAGGTAGCGGGCGTTCGGGAAGGTGGGGACCCACTTGCCGTCGACCAGCATGGTGTTCCAGCCGACGTGGTCCACGTGGAGATGCGTGCAGACCACCGCATCCACGCTCTCGCGCGTCCAGCCGGCGGCTTCGAACGCCTCCAGGAACTTGGTCTGCAGGCCGCCCGGGCCGGTCATGCCGCGCGGCTTGTCGTTGCCGATGCAGGTGTCGACCACCAGGCGCAGGCCCGGCGCCTCGACCAGCAAGGCGTGGATCGATAGCAGCAGGTGGTCGTCGGCGCTGACGAAGTTCGGGTAGAGCCACGGCAGCTTTCGCAGCTCGGCCGGCGTGGCCTCCTTCAGGAAGACGGTGTCGGGGCTGTAGGGGATGGGCATCTCCATCTCCACCACCCGCGTAATCTTCACGTCGCCGATCTTCCAGCTGAGCATCGTCATTCCCCCCGCACCTTGTTGGCCCAAACGCTAGGCGCTGGGCTGGCGTCTGTCACGGCGACTCCTGTAAGGCGGGGCCATGTCGCTCCCCGTCCGGCTCGGGCTGTTCTACTCGGCGATCTTTGTCGGGACCGGCGCCAGCTCGCCCTACATGCCGGTGTGGTTCGCCGATCGCGGCCTGTCGGGCGCGCAGATCGGGCTGATCCTGTCGCTGCCCATGCTGGCGCGGGTGTTCACCGCCCCCCTGATCGCGGTCTGGGCCGACAGCTTCAAGCTGCGGCGGACGGCGCTGGCGTTCCTGAGCCTGGCGGTGATGGCGGCCTACATCCTGATGGCCCTGCCGCTGGGGTTCGCGGGCTGGACCGTGGTCTGGTTCGCGGCCTCGTCGGCGTTTTCCACCGTCTCGCCGCTGACCGACGTGATCGTGCTCAACCGGGCGCGCCGCGACGGGTTCAACTACGGCTGGCCACGCGGCATCGGCTCGGCGGCCTTCATCGTCGCGAACATCGGCATGGGCGCGGTGCTGACCTGGGGCTCACCCGACCTGGTGCTGATCTGGATCACCGCGGCCGTGGCGCTCACGGCGCTGGGCGCGCGCCTGCTGCTGCCGCCCGACCCCGTTCACGAGGAGGGCCACACGGCCAAGGTCTCGGACCGGTTCGCCGGCATCGGAGAGCTGTTGCGCGATCCGGCGTTCATGACCGCGGCGGCGGCGGCTGGCCTGATCCAGTCGGCGCACGCGTTCTACTATGGGTTCTCGACCCTGGCCTGGAAGCAGCAGGGCATCCCCGAGAGCCTGACCGGCGTCCTGTGGGGCGTGGGGGTGGCGGTCGAGGTGGCGTTTATGTGGTTCATGGAGCCGTGGCGGCGGCGGGTGGGCCCCCGCAACCTGCTGGTGCTGGGCGGGCTGGCGGCGGTGCTGCGCTGGACGGTGATGGCGTTCTCGCCGCCGCTGTGGGCGCTGTTCCTGCTGCAGCCCCTGCACGTGCTGAGCTATGCGGCGACGTTCCTGGCCTCGCTGCAGCTGATCGAACGGCTGTCGACGCCGCGCAACGCCTCGGCGGCCCAGACGATCAACTCGGCGCTGTCGGCCGGCGTGCTGATGGGCGTCGCCACCATGGCCTCGGGCCCGCTGTTCGACCACTTCGGCGCCCACGGATATCTGTTGATGTCGGCGATGAGCGTTGCAGGCGTAATCTGCGCGGCGCGTCTGTATGGCGTGCGCCGGTTGGATCCGGCGTGAAGGGGAGGGCGAGCATGAGCCTGCGTCTGTTCGGCTGTCTTTGCGGCCAGTTTCACAGCTCCGGCGCGGGCATGGGCATGGACGGCGACCGGGTGGCCGTGCCGATCCCCTTCTATGTCCTGGAGCATCCGGACGGCGTGGCGCTGTTCGACTGCGGCCTGCCGGCGGCGATGATCGACTACGATGACACCTATCGCGCGGCGCTGCGGACCCAGGACATGGACGCGACGCTTTCCGCCGAGGAGACGTTGACGGCCAACCTCGAGCGGCTGGACATCGATCCCGGCCGCGTGCGGTTCGTCGCCCTCTCGCACCTGCATTTCGATCACGCGGGCGGCCTCAGCGAGTTGCCCAACGCCACCATCGTGGTCCAGCGCCGCGAGTGGAAAGCCGGCTTCGAGAAGGAGGTCGCCAACCGGTATGGCCTGCGGAAACGCTACTTCGATCTCGGACATCCGGTCACCCTGGTGGACGGCGAGCACGACCTTTTCGGCGACGGCTCAGCGGTGCTGATCCCCAGCCACGGCCACACGCCGGGCCACCAGTCGCTGCGGGTCAGGGGCGAGCAGGGCGACCACCTGCTGGTGGGGGACGCCTGCTACCACTGCGGGGTGGTCGAGACCCGGCGGTTTCCCCCGCATGCGGACCACGCGGCCATGAACCGCGCGCTGGATGCGCTCCTGGCCCTGCGCGGGCCTGAGACCGTGATGGTCTGGGGCCACGACCCGGATCAGTGGGGCGACCAGCCGGTGCTGCCTGTCGCGAGGCCCTGACCTCGCGTCGGCTGACGTGGCGACACGCTTGCGGCCGGCGGGGCGCCGGAGCCAGATGGGCGCAGGAGGAAAGTCATGCGTGCTCTGAACGTCGCGGCCCCGTGGGGCCTGGATGCCATCAAGGTGGTGGATCTTCCGGACCCGAAGCCCGGGCCGGGGCAGGTGCTTGTGCGCATGAAGGCGGTGTCGCTGAACTATCGCGACCTGTTGATGGTCAACGGGATGTACGGCCGCGGGCCGGCGTCCACGACCGACGTGATCACGCCCTTCTCGGACGGCTGCGGCGTCGTCGAGGCGGTGGGCGAGGGCGTCACCCGCTTCAAGGCCGGCGATCGCGTCGCCACGCTGTTCTTCCAGGGCTGGGTCTCGGGTCCGCCGACCCTGGAGAAGCTGGTCACCGCCCTGGGCTTCCCGATTCCCGGCGCGGGCTCGGAGCTGCAGACCTTCACCGAGGAGGGCCTGTCGAAGGTCCCGGACTTCCTGACCGACCATCAGGTGGCGACGTTGCCGTGCGCGGCGCTGACCGCCTGGCGCGGACTGTTCGTCGACGCCCGGCTGGAGCCCGGCGACACGGTGGTGCTGCAGGGGACGGGCGGCGTCTCGATCTTCGGGCTGCAGTTCGCGCATGCCGCGGGCCTGCGCACGGTGATCACGTCGTCGTCCGACGAGAAGCTGGAGCGGGCCAAGGCGCTGGGGGCCGATCACGTCGTCAACTACAAGACCACGCCCGGCTGGTCGGGACCGGTGCGCGCCGCCACGAACGGCCGCGGCGCGGACTTCATCATGGAAGTGGGCGGCGGCGGCACGATCCAGGAGAGCATGAAGGCCATCAAGATCGGCGGCCATATCGCGATCATCGGGGTGGTGGCCGGGGCTGGCGAGCCGTTCAACCCCGCGGCCCTGATCGGCAACTCGGCCAAGCTGCAGGGCCTGTCGGTGGGGTCGCGCGACATGTTCGAGGCCATGGGGCGGATGATTGACCTGAGGAAGATTTCCCCGGTCGTCGACAAGGTGTTCCCGTTCACCGAAGCTAAGGCGGCCTTCGCGGCCATGGCGGCCGGCGAGCACTTCGGCAAGATCGTGCTGGAATTCTAGAAGGCTGACGAAGGGAGGGCGCGATGCAGACCAAGGGGATCAACCACCTGGCGCTCGTGTGCCGCGACATGGCCGAGACGGTGAAGTTCTACACCGAGGCCTTGGGCATGCCGCTGGTGAAGACGGTGGTCCTGCCGGATGGCGGGCAGCACTTCTTCTTCGACTGCGGCGGCGGCTCGCTGCTGGCGTTCTTCTGGTGGGGCGACGCCCCGCCGGCGGCGCCCGGCATCGCCTCGGTCGCCGATTTCCCGTCCAAGCCGAAGACGGCGGTCGGCTCGATGAATCACGTGGCGTTCCACATGGACGAGGACCAGCTGGACGCCTCGATCGCGCGGCTGCAGGCGAACGGCGTGCATGTGTCTGTGCCGATCGTCGTGAACCACGACGACAGCCCGATGGGCGTCGCCCGCGACATGCACGACGGCGTGTGGGTGCGCTCGGTCTACTTCCGCGACCCCAACGGCGTGATGCTGGAGTTCGCCGCCACGCTCCGGGACTTCCGGCCCGAGGACGTGGCGCACGAGCCCGCCCGCGCCCTCGAGCCGGCGGAGTAGCGCGTCAGATCCCCGGATCGAAGCCGCGTTCCAGCCACTCGAAGATCTGCTCGGCCGCCTGTTCGGCGGTGAGCGCGGTGGTGTCGATGCGGATCTCGGGGTTCTCCGGGGCCTCGTAGGGGCTGTCGATCCCGGTGAAGTTCTTGAGATCCCCGGCGCGGGCCTTCTTGTAGAGGCCCTTGACGTCGCGCGCCTCGGCCTCGGCCAGGGGGGTGTCGACGAACACCTCCACGAACTCGCCTTCGCCCATCAGCTCGCGCGCCATCTGCCGCTCGGCCCGGAACGGGCTGATAAAGCTGACCAGAACGATCAGTCCAGCGTCGACCATCAGCTTTGACACCTCGGCCACCCGGCGGATGTTCTCCACTCGGTCGGCGTCGGTGAAGCCCAGGTCCTTGTTCAGGCCATGGCGGACATTGTCGCCGTCCAGCGCATAGGTGTGGCGGCCCTCGGCGTGCAGCCGCTTTTCCAGGAGGTTCGCGATCGTCGACTTGCCCGAGCCCGAAAGGCCGGTGAACCACACCACGCGGGCCACCTGGCCCTTCGCGAACGAGCGCGTCTGCTTGTCCACGTCCATCGCCTGCCAGTGGATGTTCTGGCTGCGGCGCAGCGCGAAGTGCAGCATCCCGGCGCCGACCGTGCGGTTGGTGATCCGGTCGATGAGGATGAAGCCGCCCAGGTCCTTGTTGTCGGCGTAGGCGTCGAAGGCGATGGGGGCCGCGAGCGAGAGGTTGCAGACCCCGATCTCGTTCAGCTCGAGCTTCTTGGCCGCCAGCTTCTCCAGCGTGTTGACGTTGACCTTGTACTTGGGCTCGTGGACCTGGGCCTGGACGGTGCGCGCGCCCACCTTCAGCAGGTAGGGGCGGCCGGGCAGCAGGCTCTCGTCGTCGAACCAGACGATCGTGGCCTCGAACTGGTCGGCCACCTCGGGCGGCTGGCCGGCCAGGGCCAGGACGTCGCCCCGGCTGATGTCGATCTCGTCCTTCAGCGTCAGGGTCACGGACTGGCCGGCGACGGCCTCGTCCAGGTCGCGGTTGAAGGTGACGATCCGTTCGACGGTGCTCTCGCGGCCGGACGGCAGCGCCTTCACCTTGTCGCCCGGCCGGATCACGCCTGACGCGATCAGACCCGAGAAGCCGCGGAAGTCCAGGTTCGGCCGGTTCACCCACTGGACGGGCATCCGGAACGGCTTGCCCTGCAGGTCGTCCTCGACCGGCGCGTTCTCGAGCCAGCGCATCAGCGCCGGGCCGGTGTACCAGGGCGCCTTGTCGGACGGCTCGGTGATGTTGTCGCCCTTCAGCGCCGACATCGGGATGGCCGTGAAATCCTTGATCCCGATCTGGGCGGCGAAGTCGTGGTACTCGGCCACGATCGTGTCGAAGGTCTCCTGGCTCCAGCCCACCAGGTCCATCTTGTTGACCGCCAAGACCACGTGACGGATGCCCAGCAGGCTGACGAGATAGCTGTGGCGGCGCGTCTGGGTGAGCACGCCCTTGCGCGCGTCGATGAGGATGATCGCCGCGTCGGCCGTCGAGGCGCCCGTGACCATGTTGCGCGTGTACTGCTCGTGGCCGGGCGTGTCGGCGACGATGAACTTGCGCTTGTCGGTCGAGAAGAACCGGTAGGCGACGTCGATCGTGATGCCCTGCTCGCGCTCGGCGGCGAGGCCATCGACCAGAAGCGCGAAGTCGATATCGCCCCCTTGTGTGCCCACCTTCTTGGAGTCGGCTTCGAGGGCGGCCAGCTGGTCCTCGAAGATCATCTTCGAATCGTAGAGCAGGCGGCCGATCAGGGTGGACTTGCCGTCGTCCACCGAGCCGCAGGTGAGGAAGCGCAGCAGGCTCTTGGTCTCGTGTGCCTTGAGGTAGGCCTCGATGTCTTCGGCGATGAGGGCGGACTGGTGCGACATCAGAAGTAGCCCTCCTGCTTCTTCTTCTCCATCGACGCCGACTGGTCGTGGTCGATCACCCGGCCCTGGCGCTCGGACGTCGTCGCCAGCAGCATCTCCTGGATGATCTCGGGCAGGGTGGCGGCGGTGCTCTCGACGGCGCCGGTGAGCGGGTAGCAGCCCTGGGTCCGGAAGCGGATCGACTTCATCATCGGGACTTCGCCCGGCCGCAGGCGCATGCGGTCGTCATCGACCATGATCAGGACGCCGTCGCGCTCCACCACCGGCCGGACGCCGGCGAAGTAGAGCGGCACGATGGGGATGTCCTCCAGGTAGATGTATTGCCAGATGTCGAGCTCGGTCCAGTTGGAGATCGGGAAGGCGCGGAGGCTCTCACCCTTGGCCTTGCGGGTATTGTAGAGCCGCCAGAGTTCGGGGCGCTGGTTCTTGGGATCCCAGCGATGTTCGGAGGTGCGGAAGCTGAGGATCCGCTCCTTGGCGCGGGACTTCTCTTCGTCGCGCCGGCCCCCGCCGAAGGCCGCATCGAAGCCGTACTTGTCGAGCGCCTGCTTCAGTCCCTCGGTCTTCCACATATCGGTGTGGACGCTGCCATGGTCGAAAGGGTTGATGCCCTTGGCCTTGGCTTCGGGGTTCTGGTGGATGAGCAGTTCCATGCCGCTCTCGCGGGCCATCCGTTCGCGCATCTCGTACATGGCCCGGAACTTCCAGGTCGTATCGATGTGGAGCAGCGGGAAGGGCGGCTTGGACGGATAGAAGGCCTTCTGCGCTAGGCGCAGCATCACCGCCGAGTCCTTGCCGATGGAGTAGAGCATCACCGGGCGCTCGCACTCGGCCACGACCTCGCGGAAGATCTGGATGCTCTCGGCTTCGAGCCGCTGCAGGTGGGTCAGGGTCTTGGGGGACAACAAGGCCGGCTCTTTGGCGGATGTTCGGGGAAGGACGCTGACGTCCATGGGACGGACCCTACACAATGCTGATGAAACCCGCTCGCGGATGCGTGCGGGGTCGGCCCGGGCGATGAGTTAGCGGTCGGCTTCTGGGGGCGCAAGGCGAGCCGACCCCAGGATTTCTCGACGGGCGTCCAGCGCCTCTGGCCGGCGCCGACCGTCTGCAACAAGGCGTCAGGCCTGCAATGCAATGCCGCTTTGAATAGGCCGCCACGGCGTGGCACAAGCAAGCGACGGAAGCGCATACCCGTCTTTCGAGCCGGAACACCGGCCGGAGGCGGATCAGGTTGGGGGCTATCGGTATGAGTGAGCAGGCAGCGACGGCGCCGAAACAGGCGTCCGCGGGCTACAGCTGGTTCGTCGTCTGGTTCCTGGCGCTCATCTACACCCTGAATTTCCTCGATCGGCAGATCGTCTCGATCCTGGGCAAGCAGATCTCGGCGGATCTCAACCTGTCGAAAACCGAGTTCGGCCTCCTGGGCGGCACGTCTTTCGCGCTGCTGTACACGACCTGCGGCATCGGCGTGGCGTACCTGGCCGACCGGGTCAGCCGCAAATGGATCATCGGCGTGGCCTGCGCGATCTGGAGCGTGTTCACCGCGCTCTGTGGCACGGCGCAGAACTTCACGCAGATCCTGCTCTACCGGATGGGCGTCGGCTTCGGCGAGGCGGGCGGTTCGCCGCCCTCGTATTCGCTGATCTCGGACTATTTTCCGGCGGCGAAACGCGGCACGGCGCTGGCGATCTATTCGTTGGGCGTGCCCGTGGGCTCGATGCTGGGCGCGTTCTTCGGCGGCAAGCTGGCCCTGGAGTACGGATGGCGGACGGCCTTCGTGATCATCGGCCTGCCGGGCATCATCCTGGGCATTCTGATGCTGATCGTGGTGCGCGAACCCAAGCGGGGCGGCCTGGACGCCTTCGTGGATGGGGCGACCGAGCATCCGCCGGCGCCGCCGATCCTCAAGGCCATCGCGGCCTTCTTCGCCAACCGAACGCTGGTGCTCACCGCGGTCTCAAGCGCCATGTCGGCCTTCGTGGGCTATGCCGGCCTGGTCTGGAACCCGCAGTTCCTCGAGACGACCAAGGGCATGGCCGCAGCCGACGTCGCCACCTACTACGCGCTGGCCCTGGGCGTGACCGGCATCGTCGGCACGGTCGTGTCGGGTTGGCTTGTCGACCGGTTGGGCCACAAGGACCGTCGCTGGTTCGCCTGGGTTCCGGCCATCGCGTTCACGCTCTCGATCCCGTTCTGGTTCGGCATGCTCTGGGCGCCGACCTGGCAGATCGCGATGCTGTTCCTGCTGGGCCCGATGCTGATGAACCAGGCCTATCTGGCGCCGGCCCTGACGGTGGCCCAGAACGCCGTGCCGCCGGCGCAGCGCACCATGACCGGGGCGATCCTGCTGTTCGTCCTCAACCTCGTGGGTCTGGGCGTAGGCCCCGTCTACGTGGGCTGGATCGCTGACCGGATGGAGCCCACTCACGGCGACCAGGCGCTGGTCTACGGCTATGCCGGCGTGATCCCGTTCGTGCTGCTGACGGTGGTCGCTCACCTTGCGGCGTCGTACTCGATCGCCCGGGACAAGCGCCTGGCGGCCGCCCTCTAAGGCCGTCCGAAAACCGCCATCGCGCCACGATCCGTGTCCGAAAACCGCGAGACTATCGGCGGCTGAAGCCTCATTCTTCGAGGCATGGACATGGATTTCGAAGCCTGCCGGCGCGCCTTCCAGACCCGCGATGCGCGGTTCGACGGGCGCATCTTCGGCGCCGTGAAGACGACCGGCATCTACTGCCGGCCGATCTGTCCCGCGCGCACGCCTAAGCCGCAGAACATGACGTTCTACCCGACGGCGGCCGCGGCGCAGGAGGCGGGCTATCGCCCCTGCCTGCGCTGCCGCCCCGAGGCCTCGCCCGATCTGGGCGCCTGGCGGGGCACTTCGAACACCGTCTCTCGGGCGCTGGCCCTGATCGAGGCCGGGGCGATGGACAGCGGCGACGTGGACGCCCTGGCCTCGCGACTGGGGGTCGGTGAGCGCCAGCTGCGACGGCTGTTCCGCCAGCATCTGGGCGCCTCGCCGGTTTCGGTGGCGCAGACCCGCCGGGTGCTGTTGGCCAAGCAGCTCATCCAGGAAACCCGCCTGCCGATGGGCGAGGTGGCGCTGGCGTCCGGCTTCGGCAGCGTGCGGCGCTTCAACGAGACCTTCCAGCAGCTGTTCGGCCGCCCGCCCGGCGAGCTGCGCCGCTCGCGCCAGGCCGAGATCCCGGCCGCTGACGGCATCACGGTGCGGCTGCCCTACAAGCCGCCCTACGACTGGGAGGCGATCATCCGCTTCCTGGCTGATCGGGCGATTCCCGGAGTCGAGCTCGTCGAACCTGGGCGCTATGCCCGGACGCTGTCGGTGGACGGCGCCACCGGCGTGGTGATCGTCACGCCCCGCAAGGACGGGGCGCTCTCGGCCGAAATCCGCTTCCCGAAGATGAACGCCCTGCCGGCGGTGATCGCGCGCATCCGCCGCGTCTTCGACCTCTCGGCGGATCCGATACTGATTGGGGCGCATCTGTCGCAGGACCCGGCGCTGGCCCCGCTGGTCGCGGCCCGGCCGGGTCTGAGGGCGCCGGGCGCCTGGGACGGCTTCGAGTTGGCGGTCCGGGCGATCCTGGGCCAGCAGATCACCGTCACAGCCGCCCGCAACCTCGCGGCCAAGCTGGTGGAGCGCTACGGCGAGCCGATCGAGGACCGCGCCGCGGCAGACCTGGGCCTGACCCGCGTGTTCCCGACGCCCGAGCGCCTGGTGGGCGAAGACATCGCCGCCCTGGGCATGCCCCGGGCCCGCGGCGCGGCCCTGGAGGGCCTGGCTCGGACGGTCGCCGCCGATCGCAGCATCTTCACCCCGCGCGGCGACCTGCGAAGCGCCATCGATGCTCTGAAGGCCCTGCCGGGCGTGGGCGAGTGGACGGCGCAGTACATCGCGCTGCGCGAACTGCGCGAACCCGACGCGTTCCCGCAGGCCGACATCGGCCTGATGCGGGCGATGGCCGACCAGAACGGGGTGCGCCCCACGGCCGATCAGCTGCTCGCCCGCAGCGCCGCCTGGACGCCCTGGCGCGCCTACGCCGCCCAGCATCTCTGGGCGCACGATCCTGGCCTGGCGCCGGCGGGCGCCGAGACGACCCCATCCAAGAAGGACAAGCCCGATGACCGCCAAGCTGCCTGAAACCCTGACCCTGGATCGCACGCCGACCCCGATCGGCACGGCCCTCGTCGTCACCGACGAGGCCGGCGTCCTGCGGGCCTTCAACTGGACGGACTACGAGCCCGCGATGCTGAAGTGGATCGGCCGCCGCTATCCCAAAGCGAAGCTGGTCGAGGGGCAGGGGCCGCTGCGCGCGAAGTTCGACGCCTACTTCGCCGGCCAGACCGACGCCTTCGACGACATCGTCTGGGACGGCGCGGGCACAGCGTTTCAGCGAACCGTCTGGAAGACCCTTTGTTCGATCCCTGCCGGAGAAACCTGGACTTACGCCCAGCTGGCCGAGCGCATCGGTCGCCCGACGGCGGTGCGCGCCGTAGGCCTCGCCAACGGGTCAAACCCTGTCGCGCTGGTGGTTCCGTGCCACCGGGTAATCGGGTCGAACGGCTCGCTCACCGGCTACGGCGGAGGCCTGCACCGCAAACGCTGGCTGTTGGAGCATGAAGGCGCGCGGGCCCGCGCCGCGGCTTAACGGTTGCGCACAGGGCCGGCGGTCAGCGCCGTCGGCCGTTGTCCTGATCATTGGGGTCGGGCGCGTCCTGCGACAGTTCGTCGTCAGGGCGCTTCGCCCAGGGCTGCCAGGCGAACAGCCAGACGGCGATCATGGTCACAAACAGGATGAGGAGAGAGTACTGCTCCATGCCTCGTGCATGCGGCTGCTCCCGTGGGGAGTCAAGGTCTGCGCCTCGGCCAATAGGGCATTTCAAGTATATCCAGTCTCTATGTGCCTTGGTTAATGAGATAATATCATAAGGTTAAGTTAACCACCCAGATTAATCCGATCGGAACCGGCGTTCCACATTCTCACGACAGTTGGTGGGGTGACGACATTCGACGCACCTAAGTTGTCGAGCGCACCCGGGTCGTGAGAATTTGGAGATACGGGTGGCTACTATTATCGTCAAAGATACGACCGGCCTGACGACCGCGCTGAAGAGCGCCCAGGCCGGCGACATCATCAAGCTGGCGGCCGGCGACTACTCATCCTTCTCGCTCAACGGCGTCAAGTTCGGCGGCGCAGGCGTCACCATCACGTCGCTGGATCCGGCGAAAGAGGCCAGCCTCAACGGCTTCGAACTGCGTGGCTGCGAGGGCCTCAATTTCCAGGCGCTCGAGCTGAAAGTCGCGCAAACCCAGGTCAATCCTTACCAGGTGATCGAGTCCTCGCGGATCGTGCTCAACAACGTGAACGTCCACGGCTCGCTGGACGGTGACGCCCAGAACGACGGCGGCGGCATTCTGATCCGTCTCAGCAGCGACGTCACGGTGACGAACTCGGAATTCCACCAGCTGGAGTACGGCATCGCCCACGTCGACTCCAAGGCCGTCACCATCAACGCCAACAAGTTCACCGAAATCCAGGAAGACGGCGTTCGCGGCGGCGGCACCTCGAACATCAAGGTCACCAACAACACCTTCTCGAACTTCGACCCGGTCGACGGCGATCATCCGGACGCGATCCAGTTCTGGACCAAGGGCACGCTGGCCCAGGCGAGCGACATCACGGTGAGCGGCAACCTGATCCTGCGTGGCGAGGGCGCCGCGACCCAGGGCATCTTCTTCCGCGACCAGGTCGGCACCATGCCGTTCAAGAACGTGCTGGTTCAGGACAACATGATCGTGGGCACGATGGCCAACGGTGTGATGGTCAACGGCGGCGACGGCGTGAAGATCCTGAACAACACCGTGGTCGCGCTGCCGGGTCAGACCGCCGGCATCGGCCTCACGAAGGCTACGAACATCCAGCTGACCGGCAATCAGTCGAGCCAGTATTCGTTCGACAGCACGGTCACCAACATGAGCAACACCAGCACCACGCTGGGCGCCGTGACCGACGGCGGGGCGGCGCTGGTAAAGGCCTACCTCGCCGTGCACCCCCAGCTCCTTGCGCTTTCGACGACCACCGAGCTCCAGAGCCTTATTTCGAAGTCCCTGGCCGTGATCGAGGCGACCCGCATCCAGTCGGCGATCGTCACGGGCACGGCGGGCAACGACCAGTTGAAGACGTTGGCGGACCGCAATACCCGCGTTGAAGGCGGCGACGGCAACGACCTGCTGGACAGCGTGGGCGTGGGCCACAACACGCTCGTCGGCGGCGCCGGCGACGACACCTATCGTCTGACTTCGCTGAACGACGTGGTCGTCGAAGGCGCAAATGGCGGCAACGACCAGGTGATCTCGTCGGTGAACGTCACGTTGTCCGAGAACATCGAGAAACTCTCGATGATCGGTGATGCGCGGGTCGGTGTCGGCAACGCGCTGGGCAACAGCATCGGTGGCTCGATCGGCGGCGACACCATCTCCGGGATGGGCGGCGACGACAACATCCAGAGCAACGATGGCGACGACCGCGTCTTTGGCGGCGAAGGCGCCGACTCGGTCTTCGGCGGCAACGGAAACGACACGATCGCCGGCGAGGCCGGCAACGACCGCCTGCGCGGCGACGCCGGCAACGACTCGCTGTCGGGCGGGGCGGGGAACGACGTCCTTGACGGCAGCCTCGGCCAGGACGTGATGGCCGGCGGCCTCGGCGCCGACCAGTTCACCTACAACAACATCGAGGCCTCGGGCGAAGTCATCTTCGACTTCAACCGCGCCGAAGGCGACAAGGTGATCCTGACGGCGCTGGATGCGAACACGGTGATGGACGGCAACCAGGCGTTCGCCTTCATCGGCACGGCGGCCTTCTCGAAGGTGGCGGGCCAGCTCCGGTACGAGGTCTCGGGCGCCGACTCCTACGTGATGGGCGACCTGAACGGCGACGGCGTGGCGGACTTCCGGCTCCTGATGAAAAACGTCACGAGCTTCCAGGCGAGCGACTTCATGCTCTGACCGGTCCCCTTCGGGGTCGAGCGCGGCGCGGCGTCCCCCAGGGGCGCCACGCTTTGCATTTTCGGCGCCTTCACGAACATGACGAAGATTTCACGATGCCTCGCTCGCGTCGCGGCAGGCTGCAGCGTATAGCGACCGCAGGTGGAATCGTCGGGGAAGGGCCCATGGCGTCGTTGACGGAAATGGTGGCCGCTGTGGTCGTGCATTCCTCGGCCGCCGCCTTCTCGCATTTCGGCGTCACCCTGGAGCCGCCGCGCGTCGAGCGCCCGGCCGTTCCGGTCGACCAGCGCATTGTGGCTCGCACGCCCCGCAAGGCCCCGGATCGCATTGAGCGGACCTCGAACTGTCCGGAAGACGCCAGGGCCCGGATCGTCCGCGCCTGATCGGCGCGTTGGTCGCTCAGCGCGACATTCCGCCCAAGAACACGCGAATCGAGCGCGCGCCTGTTTGCGTGCGCCGCTCGCCCGGCTAGGTTCTAGCGGGGACTTCGGGGGCCGGGCGGGGCTGGATGCGCCGGTCCCTCGGACGGGAAGGAATGGGCGTAATGAAGTTCTCGAAGCGGCCGCAACCGATGGACTTCGGGCGCCCCGTCGAGGACGCGCCTAACAACGACGATCATGACCCCCCCATGCTGGACGCCGAGTCCGTGGGCTTTCGCCGGATCGACCCAGCGGCCGAACAGTCGCCAGCTCTGCGCGCCCATCGCGCCGAGCTCGAGCCTGCGGCGGATGACGCCCACGCCCATGTCCTCGAGTACGAGGAGACCCCGCCGGCCGGCTGGCCGATCTGGCTGACAGCTGCGGCCGTGGCGGTTCTGTGGGCGGCCGCGCCGATCGCGTTCGCGGTGGGCTACCGGGCCAACATCGCTCCGCTGCAGTATGACCCCTTCGCATTGGGCGTGTTCGCGCTGCTGTCGATCGGTCCCGCCGTCTTCGTCCTGCTGGCCGCCTACATGATCCGCCAGGCTCAGAAACTGGCGTTCGAAGCCCGCCGCGGCCGCGCCATGGCCGAGGATATGCTGTCGCCCGCTCTCGTAGCCGCCGCGCGCGCCGGCGATGTGACCCAGGCCGTCAGGGACGAGATCGCGCGGGCCGGCGCCGCGGCGGAGGAGGCGCGCGAGACGCTGCTGGCGATGCGCGACGCCCTGGCCTTCGAGACCGACAAACTGACCGGGGCGACCGCCCAGACCGTGCGCACGGCCGGCGAACTTGCCGGCACGCTGGGCCGCGAGCGCTCGGAAATGAGCGTCCTGGCCCAGACCCTGGACGCGCAGGCGACGAAGGTCGCCGACGCCATCACGCTTCAGGCCCGCATGGTCGCCGACGCTACCGGAGTCGCCGAAGCCCAGATCCGGGAGGCCGAAGCCGCGCTTTCGGCTCGCGCCGCCGACCTTGCCGCCGCCGCCGGCGAAGCCAGCAGCGCCGCGCGCACGGCCGGTGAGGATCTGACCCGGCACATCGCCCGTCTGGAAAACGCCGGAACGGGCGTGGCCGAGCAGGTGCGGGCCGTCGAGGCGGGCTTGTCCGAGCAGCGTTCGGCGCTGGTCGCGCTCAGCCAGTCGCTCAGGACCGATCAGGATGTCTTCGCCGGCGAGGCCGAGGCGCACGCCGCCAAGCTGGCCGCCTTCATCGACGAGGCGCGCACGTCGGCGGCCGAGATGGGCGAGCGCGCTTCGGCGGGCGGCGAGCAGCTGCGACGCCTGATGAGCGATGCGGCCCTGCAGTTCCGGGACCTGGCCGAGACCGCCAAGGCCGAGCGCGAGGAGTTCGGGCAGTCGACGCTGCAGTCGCTCGAAGCGGTCTCGGCCGCGGCGGCCGAACAGCGGGCCCAACTCGACGCGCAGACCCGCTCGGCGATCACGGCGCTGGCGAAGGCCGCCGAAGAGACCCGCGAGGCCGCCGCCCGCCACGCCGCGGCCGCGCGCGAGCAGGTCGATCACCTGTCCGAGGCCGCCTTCGGCGCCGGTCAGAAGGCCAACCAGGTGTTCGAGGCCCGTCTTGAGGAAGCCCGCGCGCTGATCGAGGAATCCTCGAAGCTGGTCGAGACCGCCGGGCAGAACACGGCGCGCAAGCTCGAGCAGGGGGCCGCCTCGGCCCGCGCCGCCATGGACGAACTGGCCGCCATGCTCTCGGACCTGGAGGCGCGGGCGAGGGAACTGCCTGCCGCCGCCGCGGGCCAGGCCGACCAGGTGCGGGCCATCGTCGCCGACGGCATGGACGAACTGATGGCGCAGGCGCGGCGTACGGCCCAGGAGGCCGAAGCGATCGACGCGGCCTTCCAGGAGCGGGTCCGGCGCAACTTCCAGATGCTTTCGGAGGCGGTCCGGATCATGGGCGTCGCGGCCGCCGCGCCGCCGCCTCCGATCGCGCCGCTGGCCGTCGCGCCG